>Ga0307508_10004385_pt1 | contig 13803 bp, 16 predicted proteins | sample 9_EM_MG_FD_203089 | JGI IMG/M metagenome (GOLD analysis project Ga0307508, IMG submission 203089) | Populus trichocarpa ectomycorrhiza microbial communities from riparian zone in the Pacific Northwest, United States - 9_EM | ecosystem: Host-associated > Plants > Roots > Unclassified | place... | reverse complement strand
GTATGACTCGGAGATACGCAAAAGATAAATATGACTGGCAGTACCAAGTCAAAGCGATCCAGATGTGGCGATGATCTGATAACGATGTGATAACGCGAAAACGAAGGTGGGAGGGAGCAGTGTGGGGTGGGTCGGTGTCACGTAGGTTTGGAACATGATCCATCAGCGACGGATGGTGTGAACGTGCTTCAAAAGGAGCGTCTCTGTGAGCGAGCGTAGTCGTGTGCGTGTGTGGCGTATGTGCAGGCATGTCAATGATACAAATGCGGGAATTAAATATATGAGACATGAGAAAGGAAAATTGAGGTGGGGGCGCGGTTTACAACGTCCACGTTACTTTGATACCAAGGAGAATGAAAAACAATGAGACACGAGAAAAGCGAAGCATGTGCGCGGGAAAAATAAATCCTGGGGATGCGAAGCCCAGGGGTGGGTGCCAAGTACAATAAGATGCATGCAAACAACAGCCGTGCCTTCGTATAAATATACGTGTGGAATTGTCGGGGTCGTCGTCAATGTGGTGCGTGAGTGAGATGGCGGATGTGTTCCGTGGCCCTGTGTGTCAGGTGGTGTCCATTAGGCCCCGCATGGGACCGCCACCAAGTCTCGCCCTAGACCCCACCTTGAGGATCTTGTGGTGGGCTCCGTTTCATCACCCATCATCACGTCGTCATCTTCGTGCGCGGAGACGATCCGCTCCAACTCTCTCGTCGCCGATAGGATCGCGATTGCGAGACGCGGACCCATGCGAAGAATCTTTTCCCCCTCGGGTGAGCTGCGCATCCTCCCCTTGAGTGCCATGCGGTACAAATCCGGCTCCGGTTTCGAACGTGGAAAAGGCGCACGAGGCGGTAGTAGTTTCCGCGTTGGAGCAAGTGGGGATGTGGTACGAACGTGGGGTACTGCGGACTGCGGTGATTTGGGTGCCACACTGGAGTCACGTTCGAGGATGGATGTTCCGGAGGATGATGGAGCTGGGGCAATGGTGAAGTGTGCGCGCTTACGACCAAGTTTCGCGCTGTCCCGTCCTCGTTGCTCTCTGTAGTGGAGGCGGGCATGGCTGAGAGGAGCGATGCGGGGCGAGGGGGAGGGTGAGGACGTCATGTGGAGGAATGAGCCACCTTCCGAGTGGCTCTCGTCGTTATAGTCTGACAAGGAAAGGAACGATTCGGTACGACGTAGCATCGTGCGGGACGTCTTTCGGGGTAGAGGGTCGAAGAAGGACGTGGTGCGCTTGCGTGGGTTCGGAGGGAGAGGAGGAACGACAGAACACGAAGGCATAAGTAGTGTGGAGGGAGAGTGAGACCCGGAGGTGGACAAAGGGATTGATATGCTGTGGCCAAGACAAAAGCTGTGCCTACCTGAGCAGATGTGATCGGGCAAATGATGACTAATCAAAGGAGTCAGTCCTGGGAAGGAAATTTGTTCGCACACCATCAGCCTCGAACAGCCCGGCACAGAGCTTCAAATGAGTCAACAATAATGACTTGCTTCTGATCCGATATGAAATGAAACGAACCGACCAAGTGACTCTTCATTCGTGGCCCATCATGACGGAGAACAAGCGACACCGTAACCGTGGCGTTCTTATCCGAAATAACATTCTCGTGGTCGGGAGGAATGCAATAACAAAAGACCGTCCATTGAGAAGCCAGCAAACTTACCCCGGTTCTGATCGTGTCTTCCACATTATGGAAAGGATGACGACACCGCACTATGGCCAATGAAGCGAATCAGGCCGTCATCGAGCCACCGTCGAGGCATTTTGGTCACAATGAGGCGTGTTATTATGCAAAACCTTCCTTCGTTACTTTGTCCTCAACGTCGAGTGGAGACAGGAAGCACGTACCCACGGTGGCACAAGGTAAAGTTAACGGTGGACGTCAGAGAACAAAGTTCAACAAACAAAGTCGGCTGCTTTGTCTCGTGTGAAAAGGACATCGTCACATGACCATAATGAGATGAGATGCTTCGCTTGATACCGAGTCGACCCTTATCGCGAACACATCGACACTCTGTACGGAACGTTGAATTTACCCCACACAGATGTACATCTTACCGAGGGAGTATGAGAAGCTCTTGCTTCACCAGGTACTTCTACTTGCCGAATAGAAGCTCGCTGAGGACATCATTATACCTGCTTTGACAAAGGCGGGCACCCTTGCCCAGAAGCGACTCGCGCGGGGATTGCAGCTGAACATCAACGAAGCCACGGCGCTCATCGCTTCGCAACTCCAAGAACGTATCCGCGATGGTCGCCATACCGTTGCCGGATTGATGCAGCTCGGTAAAACCCTGTTGGGCCGCAGGCACGTCCTTCCTGGCGTTGCTCCCAGGCTACGAGAGCTCCAAGTGGAGGGAACCTTTGCCGACGGGTCAGTCTCTACTAGTGATGTGGTTTGATCATCAACACTGACCACACCGGTGACCGAATGGTGGGATTTCAGTGTTTTCCTGGTGACCGTACATGATCCCATCTGCACTGATCATGGCGATCTCGAAGCTGCGTTTTATGGATCGTTCCTGCCTGTCCCCTCTCTCGATTCATTCCCGATAACAGATCCCACGCTGAACCATCGTGACAATCTCCCAGGGGCCATCATCGCAAAGAAAGAACTCATCGCGATCAACCCCGGTCGCGAAAAAATCAAGATCAAAGTCACTAACAACAGCGACCGCCCCATCCAGGTAAGTCTACAAGTCGACATGCTTTGCCGAGATGCTCATCAACACAGGTCGGCTCACACTATCACTTTGCCGAAACGAACAAAGCACTAGAGTTCGATCGGATAAAAGCGTGCGGGAAACGCCTTAATATTCCCGCTGGAACGGCTGTACGATTTGAGCCTGGCGATGTAAAAACCGTCGTTCTCTGCTCTATTGGAGGGGATAAAGTGGTCAAAGGAGGCAACGGGCTCACTGATTTCATTAAGTCCAAGTTGGCAGCAGGCATCACCGAGGACATCTGCAAAGGCTTTGGTCACCTTCCCGAGCCAGATGCCCCCCTATGCTTTGCAGATAAGGAAATAAGTCACGATGAGTACATATCCATGTATGGTCCCACAGTTGGGGATCGCATTCGTCTCGGGGACACGAGCCTTTGGATCCAGATCGAACGGGATTCGGTGAGTCAGATCATTGTTCTGTTCCGTTTAATCGTATCAAGTTCGCGTAGGCTGTATGTGGCGACGAAGTCAAATTTGGTGGTGGTAAGTCGCGGCCCCGATAGTTTCGCAAAGTTTCTTCATTTCGCACCTAGGCAAAACCATCCGAGATGGTATGGGCCAAGCGTCTGGATGGAGCTCTGCCGATACACTCGATCTCGTCATCACAAATGCTGTGATCGTCGACTGGAGTGGTATATACAAGGTAAGGCGGCGTTTCCATGGGTTTGTCCACTCCCTGATGGGATCATAGGCGGATATCGGTGTCAAAGATGGCATCATCGTCGGCATTGGCAAGGCGGGAAACCCCGACGTGATGGACTCGGTCCACCCAGATTTGGTCATCGGCTCGTCAACAGAGGTGATTGCCGGGGAGAAACTAATTGTCACAGCCGGGGCCATTGATGTGCACGTCCATTACATCTGTCCACAACAAGTAAATGAAGCCCTCGCCGTTGGTACCACGACGATGATCGGAGGTGGCACTGGCCCTAGCGCTGGTTCGAATGCGACTACATGTACACCCAACCCCTTCTATATTAAGACTATGCTGGCCGCCACGGATGGCCTCCCTATGAATTTTGCGTTCACAGGAAAGGGAAACGATTCTGGACGTCCAGCGCTTGAGGAGATTGTCAAAGCAGGTGCCGCAGGGCTTAAACTTCACGAGGATTGGGGGTGCACGCCCGCTGCGATTTCTAACTGTCTCGATGTCGGATATGAATACGACGTCCAGGTCAATATTCACACTGACACTCTAAACGAGAGTGGTTTCGTCGAGGGTGCGTTGGTCCCCAACGAGTGATTCACCCGCACTCACTTTCTCTAGCCACGATTGAGGCCTTCGGTGGCCGTACAATTCATACGTACCACACAGAGGGGGCCGGTGCGTGTGTTCCGACACCAAGTACTTTGTGTTTACGTTTCATCAGGTGGCGGACATGCTCCTGACATCATCGTTGTCTGCGGACACGAAAATGTTCTTCCATCGTCTACGAACCCTACTCGTCCTTATGCCATAAATACCCTCGATGAGCATCTCGACGTGAGCTGAGATCACTCATAACCGTGTCGCGTACGAACCTGCTAATCGTCCCGTCCAAAGATGCTTATGGTCTGTCACCACCTCGATAAATCCATCGTCGAAGATCTCCGTTTTGCAGAGTCTCGAATCCGAGCGGAGACGGTTGCCGCAGAGGACGTCCTTCACGACACGGGCGCGATTTCCATGATAAGCTCCGACTCACAGGCGATGGGACGCGTTGGCGAGGTCGTATCGAGGACTTGGCGGACCGCGAGCAAGCTCAAATCGTTCCGGGGTCCTCTCACCGAGCTCGGAGATACCGACGAATGTGACAATGGTCGCGTGAAGCGCTACATTGCGAAATACACCATCAACCCGTGCGTGTATAGTTTCATTTCTTGATAATGTCCCTGACTTGCGCCCTCTAGTGCGATCACCCACGGGATCAGCACACACGTCGGATCGGTCGAAGTAGACAAAGTCGCCGACCTCGTCCTCTGGAAACCCGAAAACTTTGGCGCCAAGCCAGAGATAGTGCTCAAGTCGGGCGTTATCGTTTGGGCTCAGGTACGTTCCCTCTGCATGGATGATGCATCACGTTTCGAAGCGCGGTATCTCGGTGATGTGTTCGACTGACGCTGACGGGTCCACCCGCGCGGGGTACAGGTGGGCGAAGCAAACGGGTCCATCCCGACCGTACAGCCCTCCTACGGGCGCCCGATGTGGGGCACCTTCCCTGCAGCCGCCGCCCTGAACTCGATCGCCTTTGTCTCAAAGGTATCCATCGACAACGGTACCATCGCAGGCTACCACCTCGCCAAACGCGTCGAGCCCGTCGTCGGTTGCCGTGGCTTGAAGAAACAGGACATGAAGTTGAACGACACACTGCCCACGATGACCGTCGACCCGGAGATCTACGAGGTGCGCGCTGACGGGGTGTTGATGGAGATAGAGCCTGCAAAGAGCGTGCCGCTCGGACGGGAGTATAATTTCTTTTGAGCTGGTAAGGCAATCGAGGTTTGTGCTCGTTCTTTTGATAGTTACTCGGACAGGCGGATCAGTTGAGCGACACTGGGAGTGAGATGTCAATGAGTGATGATGAGGTTGTCTTGTCCATTGTAGTATGTCACAATGTGTCCAGTGTGTAAGAATAATACGAAAGGTATGGATGAGAGCAGCGGATCTATGTACTACATTGCAATTCAGTTATTCCCAAGATATGAAAGCATAAAATACCGACAAGAAAGCCAAAAAGAAAATCGCACAACGAAACGCCCACAGCCGAGTATTGATACAACTTGTTCCCGGTCGAAAGAATATTGCTACTCTTCCTCGATCAATAAACACTTACATCACGAAACAGGGTCGCAAACTCGTTTGCGAGCAAGCCATCGTCCGGAATCTCCAGGTAGTCATCATGGCTCCCGTCGTCGCTCCCGTCATCCATAGCTCGCCGATGGATGGCGGCAGCGCAGGGCGCACCCACGCGAGAAAAGGGTAGGTGTCCCGCACCGGTAACCGCAGCGACCTCCTCCCAGAGACTCCTCTCCTCTTCGTCCATTTCATACGCAAACACCTCTCGGATATGGTTAGCCACAACCATGCGATCCTCATCTATGACGGACGAGTTCGCGCCGCGGGAAAGAATAGATTGAAACTTGTTGTGCTGGACATGATGAGTCTGCTGTTGGCGGCAGCGGAACGCCAGCAACCTTTTGCCGATGGTGTCCCGTTTACACTCCTGGCAATGCATGCAAGTGGAATCCCAGTCGAACGATTGACACCTGTCACAAACCCTGCAAAAAAGACGCACGATGAGATCCAGCAGTACTACAGCAGCGTTAGGGAGTAGGGAGAGGGGAAGACACATACGTTCGTGCTCGCCTCTGCGGACACTTGGAATACTGGGGTGACGGATTGTGCGATTGGGACGGTATGCGCATTCGGTATGCCGGATCGGTGGAAAGATAAAGGGCCGCAGTTGCAGTGCGAAGGGGGCTCAATGGAGATACGATCTTCGCAGCATACTTGCTCCGAACTGCATGGCGCAGGAGACGCTCGAGATCTTCCTTTGACATGCTGGCATTGCCAGCGGCCGCCTGTACCTTTTCCGGCGATGTAGTCTTCAAAATGTCTACTTCATTCTTCCATTTTGCCTGTGGCCTAGGTGAAAACGGAGAAGAACACCAAGGAGATTTGGAGAGGTCGTGTGATTGTGTTGCTGGAGAGCTCCGAGTGTGTGAATCGAGTGATGTGATGGGGAGAACCCGGCTCCGTTCCGCCCCTATGGGCGGCACGGCTTTTGTCTGTTCCACAGCCCTTAAGGGCTGCGATCCGAGAGCCAAGGATAACGATACAGAGCCGTAAGGGAGCACATCCGAATGAGAGGCACTGGGCATCAATTCGGGCTGGCATGGCGGAAGACCTGGTGGTGTGGGATATATCAACGAATCAACAGTGTCGACAGGCTGGGCCATTGTCGGTCCAGAGTCCGATCGCCACAGTTCCCCCGGTGGCCGGCGTACGGATGGCACGGGATTAGTGCGTGGCCGAATGGGCTGAAGTACGTTGTCGGACTTCCACCTAGTTGTCCGTGTGGGCTTGGTCATGGTCGCAGTGGACTCTGTTGGGAAGGACCCTGGTGGGTGCCGGGAAGTAGATTCGAGAAAAGCGGCACGTGACGACTTCTCAGCCGGGCTATGCAGAGGTCCACATTGCGATGTCTGTTGCCCCGCAAGACTGCTGTGCGACGATCTAGCAGTTCCTGAAGTTGGAATGGGAGGTGGCCATGAACGGACGAGAGCATCGGAGATACCGCTACGTTGCATTCCGCAAGAACCAAAACTCACGGGCTGTTCCGGGAGTGAAACCTGGAGATCGGGGACCGAGGATGAAGTAACAAAGGAATGGTGTGAGGCAGAGCCGGTCAACTGAGAACGCCGGCTGCGCCTATTCTCCAAGTCCGATGCAGACAACGGATCTAGTACATGCCACAACTCTAGCGGGTATCTTGGCTGGGGAAACACAGCGACTCACCCAGCGGTGCTCGTCTGGAAGGCTGCACGTCACGACGCTTGAGCTCGAGCTGACTCGACAAGTGATCCTCGTTGTGCTGTGCCAAGAACCTTTTTGGAGAGAGAGCTGGATTATCGTTCTCAATTTGGAGCTTGCCAGAGATACTGCGTGAATGGGTGAAGGTGGGGGATGGCGGTGGGGAGATCATGTGGGATACAGGAAGGATTCGATGTGGAAGGGTACGACTTGAAGGTGGTTGATGAGATGGAGCCGGCGAGTGCCGTCCGAGCTTGACGTATAAATGTGGGTCATCTTTTGCACTGCTTGTGCCATGCGGAGGGTCGCCGAACACAATTGCCCGAGGGCCGCTCGGTCACGCGAAGGTGCCTTTCTGGGCCGTTCTTTGGCCACGCAATCAAGCCAACGGCCGACTAGAAGTAGCGAAAACGCAACTTCTCGCTGGAAATGCGGAGAAAACACAACCGTCACCACATGCGAAAGGTACAAGAAAGGACGCGTTTGTTGCTGACTCATCTGATGGCCATTATCGCCATTGGCCACAGCTTGAATGGTCTTATTGTGAGTAATCAGGAAGGAGTGAACATGAAGCCCATGCTACAGGATACAATAGCACAGATACAACAGCACAGGACAAGGAGGTGCTAAGAAGAATTCGTGGTGCAAGTTGTGCACTTTGGCATGACAATGCCGGTACGAAGAAAGTGCGGTCGTTCAAATTTCAAAGCCCTAGGTAGGCGTGCAGTTCGTCGATTGGGTGAAGTACTTCATCGCTTAGATTCACCTCAGGAACTCCCATTGCGTTCATAGCTCTGCATTGCTGTGCTGCGAACGAGAGCTGATCGAGCGAATGGTGTCTGTGTAGAAGAGGCGAATCCGGCCTCCCCAAAGAGGTAGGGCTGTCGGGGATAGGTGTGATGAACTGGAATTGCACGCTACCCTGCGAGGCCCGCCAGCCGGGATCAATCGTAAAGCAGATCGCATTCGCATCCATGTGTTCTGGCTGAAGACCCGTTTCAGGAGTTGCTAACTCGCCGGGCGATGTCGGGTGACGTGGGGTACCGCCTCCTCTGTCTTTGAGCACCGCTTCAACAGGTAAAGACGCAGGTTGAAATGTGAACCCTCGTCCCAATGGTACAGCCTGGTCACCGAGATTTGGCGCAGACTTGGTGTACCTAACCTTTTTCTTCAGCCGGTCCTGCGCTATCGTGCGTAGTATCTCAAGTGCATTGGGAGCCTTCTTCGCTGCCTCCTGCGTCTCGGAGAAGTGCCTGAAGTAAAAAAGGTAGGACAAGAGGTTTACTTGAAATCCGAGGTCGTTGTATTACCTTGCGCTGCGGAATCCCCATCCCCATCGTGTTCGTGTTCCCGTAGTGGGGGGAGTCGTGCTCGTTATGGATGGATCAGCAGGAGAAAAAGTAGGCAGAACGTTTTCAGGCTCGGGTATGGAAATCGGAGCTGGGATTCGACGTGGGGTGGTATTTTGACCACGCCGTCTCCTGCGATGGGCACGCTTTTAATTTGACGATTAGCCAATTACGGTGAGGGAAATGCAAGTGGTAATTACTGCGCTTAATCCGGCTTCATTCCATAGTTCGTGCAACCGACTTATTTCATCTTTCGACAGCGTCTTCTCGACATTTATGGATGGGAGTGCCTTGTCCGTGTTCGTAGACGTCGCGATCTCTGAAGAAGGTATGGAGTAGAGCCCTTCGTCCCCTACCACAGCCCCGCTAGCATCAATATCAACAGGGATGTCGGGAAGCTTTTTCTCTCTTCTGAGAGCGAAAGACATAAGGAATGTGACCCAATCCAACTCTGTGGGGGAAATTGCGGGAGGAGTGGATTCGAGGTGAAAGCTTTCTAGCACATGAGGAAGAGTTTATATCCATGATTGTTAACAAGTGCTTGTGGCATTCCCAGTGTGGACTCGTTGTCAAAGTGTGGATGGGCTTTGTCCACCACAGCCAGGCGTTTGCTGGACGCGTCTGTCACGTGCGATTAATCAGCACTCGACCGGACCCACCCGAAGATGATCGATGAGCGCAAGATGGGCGCAAAGCAAGTGAGCTTGGCCTGCCAATTCTGCTTTCTATCGGTCCCAGTCGTCATGTGGTGGGCCTTGCGCCCACGCGCCATCATCTTCCATAGACTGTAGGCTGTACCTCAGGGGCCCAGGCTGCGTGCCGTACGGAGATTCCAAAATACCATCCCGTATCCCCCCGAATTGGCACCTCACTAGCACTTTCCGGCAGTCCACTAAATAGTCAGCATTTTCACCAGTTTACTTGACGCATCCCCGAGTTGTACTATCCTTCTGTGAATTTCGTCGAACAAAAATTGAAGTTGGCCTCTGTCTCGTTGTCACTCGCCGAGCGTATGCCGAAGCGGAGCTTTCATAGGGCGCACCAGATCTGATCCAGAATATGACACACGGATCATGATGCTTATCACACATGCTCGCATATTAATTACCGCCGAAATCGCTGTTACAATTCGGGGCAAATGACCTTTCATTGGAGTCTGGACACCACATACCGCTCGCACCGCATTGGACTTGTCTTACTGCCTGAAGCCGGAGTTTGAATCCTGCTGACTTGGTGACTGCGGAAGAGCGGACATAGAGCCCTCCAAAAGACTTAATTTTCGTCACAAGACCTATCGGATGCCATGATCATCATGATTGGCTAGCTAATAGGCGGGATGTAAGCCGAATTGGCTTCTCTCCTGCCTCGAAATTTTACTTTTTATTTCTAACCACCATGTCCTCGCAGGCGGTAGACGAGGAGACGCCGTTGCTGCAGGCTAAAAAACAGAAGGCGCGCAGGACACCATTGCCTTGGCGTCAATTTTGTATCATCATGTTCCTTCAGCTCTCGGAGCCGCTCACCTCCCAAGTCATCGCTCCTTTTGCCCCTCAGGTTTGTCCTCGTCGACTATCGTCTTATGCTTTCTCATCCAATTTACTTCCTTTCAAGCTGATCCGGGACATTGGCATTACTAAAGGCGACGAAACTCAAGTTGGATACTATGTAGGATTACTGGTGTGTCTTTACAATCTCTCCTTTCATGTCACGTCCTCAAACTTGAACGCCGTAGCATTCGTTATTCTTCGCGACGCAAGCCCTCACTGTATTGCACTGGAGTCGCGTATCGGACCATATCGGCCGAAAACCTGTCATACTGACTGGTTTGTTCGGCTTGTCTGCTTCAATGTACTGTTTTGGTCTATCGAAGACCTTTTGGGGATTGGTCATGAGGTACTCTCTTCTTTTGTTACCCACTTTGCTCAATGGCTCATGAAAATATCTGTACCCACTTTCATTTAGTCGTTCCCTGAATGGCGCCTTGAACGGAAATATTGGTGTTATAAAGAGCATGATGATAGAGATTACAGACTCCACGAACCTTGCGCAGGCGTATGCTTATATGCCGATAGCCTGGTCCACTGGTGCTTCCTTAGGGTTAGTCCTTTACTGTAATGCTCCAAAGTCTTGCTCATTCGAGTACACATCATGCTTAGCCCATATGTTGGCGGATGGCTATCGAAGCCCGCCGATCGGTTTCCGGATGTTTTTGGAAATTGGGACTTCTTCAAGACGTATCCTTATTTCTTGGCGAGCGCTGTGCCCGCGACGTTTACTGCTCTGGCTTGGCTTGTCACCTTTTTCTTCTTGAAAGAGGTTAGAATGTTCTACACTGATCTCCGCCACTGCATGGCTGAACGTAGTAACCAGACTCTTCCTCCCCGCGTCCCGCTCGGGAGGATGATCGCGGCCAAGTTCAGCAAGAAATCCACCATGAAGAGTACTCCGTCCTGTGAAACACTAGCGAGTGAGAATATAGAGGAACTTAGGAAGGAGGATGAAGCTCCGCTACCCTTGCGCGCACTCTTGATACCGCCTGTGCTCATCACAGCAGGAAACTATGCTACTCTCTCTCTACTTGAGATCGCATTCCGAGCCGTACAACCGGTCTTTTTTGCTACACCGATAGAGCTTGGTGGGCTTGGTCTTGATCCGCCACGTATCGGCAATATTCTTTCCGCCTATGGCATCATAAATGGGTTGTTCCAGATTTTTTTCTTCGCAGACTTGCATGATCGGTTCGGGTCCAAGGCTATTTATTCTGTCGCTATTGCTTCCGGGGTTCCTTTGATTCTTACTTACCCCCTGATCAATGCTTTTGCTCGGACCCAAGGATTGAGTTGGATGGTTTGGTCCCTGGTCGGGGTGCAGCTTGCCTTTGCGATGGCATTGAATTTGGCCTATTGTGAGTTGTTTTCGCGTTAGTCAAAAGCTCGCTCTACTAACAGACATGTTTATAGCTTGCATTTTCATCTATATCGCAGCAGCCTCTCCCAATCGAGCTTCTTTCGGAGCAACCAATGGAATCGCTCAGTTGCTTGTTTCGATCATGCGCAGCATTGGACCCGCCTCTGCCACATCCATGTTTTCGATTTCTATCAAAACCCCCGAACATGCGTGGTTTGTGTACTATTATCTCCTGTCGCTCGCTTGCGTTGGCGTTGGCGCCTCGCTGTTGCTCCCACGAAAAGTCTGGAGTCGGTCGACGGAGTAGGATGTCTAGTTTTCCCGTTTCTCTGCTTGCTGCCGAACTTAACACGATGACGTCAGTAGTACTTTTCACTATCCATGTGCGACTCTCTGCTCTCACATCAGCGTTAGGATTGTAAATTTCTTGTCTGATAGCTGCCCACGAACACAAAGACAACGAACAAGACAGGGCTAAATTTTGTGTAGCTTTCTTTGACCAATATTCCACCCTATATAGGTCTGACAATCGGAACCCTGACTTCGAAGCTTCTAAGCGGGCCGTGTGACATGTCGGCTTACTACTATGTAGTAGCTTCGATCCAAAGCCTCCGAATTGACCGTTTGCCGAACATCCGAGGTGTCCGACCACACTGCCACCCATTCGTGCGGAGATTGAACCACGCCGACAACGCCGCATGCAATGTCATAACTCCCGCCGCCATCATCGCCGTCCGCTGAGTCCCAGTTGAGGGCCCGTGGCCGAAATAAAGACTAGATCGAGCTACTCTTTGCTCGGCCAGCAGTTTTGAACCTCAATCCTCCGTTCCGAGGTCATTCCATCTAGGTACGATTCACACGGAGTCAAGTCACGCTTGAAGTCAAACGAACCAGTATACATAATGCCACACAGGCTCTTCTCTGATGCGGCGGCAAAAGTGTTTCGAAATGAACGCAATGCGCATGGATGATCCGATTTGCTCATATGACTTCATTTGCTTGGTAATCCCAAGTACAGCATCGTGTCACCGCACCTGGCCGGTACCCCTCGTTGTCATTCCTATTCCTCGACTCGTCTGGCTGCTCTTTCCCTGCCAGGCGTGAGTTGTCATTCTTTATCTTTTGACACTGATCGGTTGCGTGGAGGTATATATCGATACAAAAAAGTGGAATGGGTAGCCAAGATGGTTTCATAGGATTGGTCCTCCAATTCGTACCCGCAAACGGCCGAAAAACCTTGCGCTTTGGAGTCCGGGCGCCAGGAAGTAAATCGGGCGAACAGTTTACAGTGCTTCGTGCGAGATCTCAGAACGTTCATGGAATAACGTGTGTTGAATCATAGCAATCTCATTGGTGGAGATGCAAACAACCTTATGGAATCACTGAATGGAGACAAACGTGCGTATTAATTATTTATACCCAAAGAATGAAGTTGAAGTTCTCACACCTCGGCGGATTCAAGTTGACACATTGATACTTTCGAATTTCGTCGCAAGAGCTCGCACATGTGATCGCCATGACCGGTTAGCTATATAAGCTGGATTTCCTTCTCTCCTGCTTCACAAAAATTACTCCTTACCAACCACCATGGCCTCGCAGGCGGTGGACGAGGAGACACCGTTGCTGCAAGCTCAAAAACAGAAGACGCGCAGGACACCATTGCCTTGGCGTCAATTTTCTGTCATCCTGTTCCTTCAGCTCGCGGAACCTCTCACCTCCCAAGTCATCGCTCCTTTTGCCCCTCAGGTTTGTCCTCGTCGACTATAGCCTTACACCTTCTCATCCATTTTACTTCCTTTCAAGCTGATCCGGGACATTGGCATTACGAACGGTGACGAAACTCGGGTTGGATATTATGTAGGATTGCTGGTGTGTCCTCACAATCTCTCCTTTCATGTCACGTCCTCAAACTTGAATACCGTAGCATTCGTTATTCTTCGCGACGCAAGCCCTCACTGTGTTGCACTGGAGTCGCCTATCGGACCGTATCGGGCGAAAACCCGTCATATTAACTGGTTTATTCGGCTTGTCTGCTTCAATGTACTGTTTTGGTCTATCGAAGACCTTTTGGGGATTGGTCATGAGGTACTCTCCTCTCTTGTTACCCACCTTTCTCAATGAATATATATATCCACTTTCATTTAGCCGTTCCCTGAATGGTGCCTTAAATGGAAATGTAGGCGTCATGAAAGGCATGATGGTAGAGATTACAGACTCCACGAATCTCGCAGAGGCATATGCCTATACCCCGATAGCCTGGTCCACCGGTGCTTCCTTAGGGTTGGTCCTTTACTGTAATGCTCCAAAG
>Ga0307508_10004384_pt1 | contig 13803 bp, 23 predicted proteins | sample 9_EM_MG_FD_203089 | JGI IMG/M metagenome (GOLD analysis project Ga0307508, IMG submission 203089) | Populus trichocarpa ectomycorrhiza microbial communities from riparian zone in the Pacific Northwest, United States - 9_EM | ecosystem: Host-associated > Plants > Roots > Unclassified | place... | reverse complement strand
GGACAGATAGAGATAGTCGATAAAGCCCGGCGACCAGGTGCAGGGCTCGCGCGGCTCGCCGATCGTCATCTGCGGATAGAGGAAGTCGCATTTCTCGGTTTCGACCAGCCCGCGCGTGGCCGGGCCGCCATGATCGATGCTCCAGAACCACAGAGCGAAGACAATGACATTGGTCGCCCAGATATTGAGGGCATCAAGCAACAGGGTCTGGCCGATCTTGGTGGCGCTCCCCGCGAGCAGAGCATGGACGAGCGCGAGCAGAGCCCCGAAATTGATGATCGTGATCAGCGCGGTCAGGAGCAGCGCGAGGCGGCGGATCATCCGCCTTTCCCACGCGATGCGATCCCAATGATGGTCGGCGGTCGCATCGCGCGCGTTCGACTGGGTCCAGGCGGTTGCGGCCGACAGAGGCAGCAGCAGGGCGATTTCGAGCCCGGGTGCGAGCCAGCGCGGCCCGACCGTCAGATCGTTGAACATCAGGAGCTGCAGCGCGGCGATCAGCGCCACGGACCCGCGCGCGAGCCAGAAATCCCAAGCATGGGTGTGTATCGCCTTCAGCGTCCAGCTCATCGCCACGCCTGCCCGTATCTCATGCCGGCAGCACGATCGCCGCAATCAGCCCGGGCGCATTGTCGCCAAGCTCGAGCCGCCCCCCATGCAGGCGCGCGACCGCCTCGATCAGCGACAGGCCAAGCCCCGCGCCCGGCATACTGCGCGCGTTGTCGAGCCTGCCGAAGCGGCGCAGCGCCTCCCCGCGATCTGCCTCCGCAATTCCGGGGCCGCGATCCTCGACCTGGATACGGGTCTCACCCGCCTGCCCTGTCAACCGCAGCGTCACCTCACCGCCCTCGCCGGCGTGCCGGAGCGCGTTGTCGATCAGGTTGGTGATTGCCTGAGTCATCAGTTCGCGGTGCAGGATGAGCCGGCTCGGCGGCGATTCGAGCACCGTCATGAAACGCATCCCCGTATCTTCCGCGACCGGCGCGTAGAGTTCAGCGATCTCCTCGATCAGCGCCGATGGATCGAGGCTGGCGAAACGATCGCGCGAGACCGATTCAGAACGGGTAATCTCCATCAGCATCGACAGCATCCGCATCACCAGATCCGTCTCGCTGAGCAGGCCCGCAAGCGCCGCGTCGCGCTGCGCCGGATCGGGGACCAGCAGCGCCGTCTCGGTCTTCGCCCGCAACCGCGCGATCGGCGAGCGGAGGTCATGGGCGAGGCTGTCGGTGACCAGCCTCAGTTCGGCCATCAGTCGCTCGACCTTGTCGAGCATCGCGTTGAGCCGCGTGGCGAGCCGATCGAAGGCATCGCCGCCGCCCGGCGCGCTCGCCACCCGGCGCGACAGATCGCCGCTCGCCACCCCCTCGATGACATCGGCGACGCGGTTGAGCCGGCGCCCGACATAACGCGTCACCACCAATCCGCCGCCGATGCCGAGCCCGAGCGACAAGGCGGTCGCGAGCAACAACGCTCGCTCGATCCCGCGCTGCTCCTGCTCCCAATCGTCGAGCAGCCGGCCGCTCACCAGCCGGTAATCGCCGATCCGCCGCACTGAATAGCCCGCCTCGCGCTCGGACCAGGGCCGTGATTTGCCCAGCCGGCTGATCTTGAAGGCAAGCGTCTCGGGCGCGCCGATCGCCGCCAGGTTCGGCCCCACCCCGGCGACGCGCCGGCCATCGGCATCGATGACCGCGATGATCAGCGACAGATCGCCCGGCGCCCTCGCCTCCTCGATCGCGCGGTGGAGCGCGGGCAGTCCGCCGGTGCGCCAGACCGCGACCAGCGCATCGGACTGCTCGATCGTATCGCGCCGCAACGCGTCGATCGCGTCATCATGAATTTGCCGCCATACAAAGGCGACGAGCACGAGGTTGGAGACCAGCGCCAGCGCGATCGCGAGCAGCGCGATCCGCGCGGTGACCGATAGTCTCATCCAGCCTCGGCCGAGAGCCGATAGCCGGCACCGCGCACGGTGTGCAGGATCGGCGCGCCGAAGCCCTCCTCGATCTTGCGCCGCAGCCGACCGATATGGACATCGACGACATTCGAGCCCGGATCGAAATGATAATTCCAGATCTTCTCGAGCATCATCGTCCGGGTGACGACCTGCCCCGCATGGCGCGCAAGATATTCGAGCAGGTTGAATTCGCGCGCGCCGAGCGCGATCGTCCGGCCGTCGCGGGTGACGGTCCGGGCAAGCAGATCGATTTCGAGATCGCCGACGCTGAGCCGGGTCGGCTGCGTATCCGCGGCGATGCGATCCGTGCGGCGCAGCAGCGCTTCGATCCGTGCCGAGAGCTCGGCGAAGGAGAAGGGTTTGACCAGATAATCGTCGGCGCCGGCGCGCAGCCCGTCGATCCGGTCATCGACCGTCGCGAGTGCTGACAGGATCATCGTCGGGGTGCGGATACCCGCCGCGCGGATCGCACCGATCATCGCGAGGCCGTTAAGCCCGGGCAACATGCGATCGGCGATGATGAGATCGAAAATGCCTTCGCTGGCGAGGAACAGCCCGTCGCGGCCGTCACCGCACGATTCCACGGCAAAGCCCGCCTCGCTCAACCCCTTGGCGAGATAGCCGGCGGTGGCGGGGTCGTCCTCGACGATCAGGATCTTGCGGGTCATTGGCTGCATTCCGGGCGGGGTCCTCCAGCCTAAAGCATTGCGCGGAGAAGTGGGAACCGGTTTTCGCCCAAAACGACGCGACCATGAAATTGGCCGGCGGAAAGCGAACCTTCCGCCGGCCACAGCGCCCCCGGGAGTGCGGACGCTGATCTCTGAGAGTCTCCAGGCCTTGTGCGGGGCCAAGGCCTTGCAGATACCGCCCGCCAGCTCCGTCTGCGATGACGGCGGCGTGAAGAATTTGTCATGCGGGGCGAAAAGGGCCCCTATTTGCCTTTGTCGGCGGGATCAGTCGGCGGCGGCGCTTCAGCGACCGCTTTCAGCCCGGCGAGCTGAAGCCCAAGCACCTCGTCGACCTTGGGCGCGAGCGTGTCAGCACCGGCACGCACATAGCCGCTCACCACATAATCGAGCGTGACCTTTGTCGCTTGCGAGCCTTCGGGATCGAGCTTGAAGGTCAGCGTGCCGACCACCGCCTCGGCCTGGAGTGGGCCGAGCGCGCTCGACAGCCGCATCATCCGCGGCGCCTCGACATAGACGATCCGCCCATGCTCGACGCTGCCCTTGTGGCCGGGCAGCCGCTCGCAGAAGCAGCCGGTCGCCTGGGCATCGAGATAGAGATTGGCGGAGTCGCCCGAATAGGTGTGCTCCTTGTTCCACCAGCGTTGCGGCGCGCGGAGCGTATCCCAGACCTGCTGGATCGGCGCGTCGATGGTGACTGACTGGTGGATGACCATCGTCGTCGGGGTAGAAGAGGCGACCTCGGCCGCGGACGGCGCGGCGAGCGGAAGCGCGATCGCCGCGCTCAACAGACCGAGCCATTTCATCCGCGTCCTCCCAAGACTGAAGGCCGCATCATATGCGCTGGGGGCGGGACGGCAAGCCGAAGTGCCGCCGTCCCTTTTGCGGTTTACGCCTTCGCGTCCAGGATAGCCTCGATCGCGCGCGTGACCTCGTCGATATCGGCCATGCCATCTACCCGCGACAACAGCCCGCGAGCCTCATAGATTGGCAGGATCGGCTCGGTCTTGGCCCGATATTCGGCCATGCGTTTCCGCACGGTTTCCTCATTATCGTCCTCACGGCGGACAAAATGTGTCGAGGAACAGGCGTCGCAGACACCCGGAACCCGGGGCAGCTTGTTGCGGTCGTGATAGCCTTCGCCGCATTTGGCGCAGGTGTAACGCCCAGTCACGCGGTCAACCAGCGCGTCCTCGTCGACATGAAGCTCGATGACATGATCAAGCGTCCGGCCGCGCGCCGTAAGCAATGTATCGAGCTGCTCGGCCTGCGCCGCGGTGCGCGGATAGCCGTCGAAGATCACGCCGTTCAGCGTATCAGGCATATCCAGCCGCTCGCCGATGATACCGGAAACGATCTCGTCGGGCACCAGCCCGCCGGCTTCCATGATCGGCTTGGCCTGGAGGCCAACGGGCGTGCCGGCATTCTTGGCTGCCCGTAACATATCGCCGGTAGAGAGCTGCACCATCCCGCGATCGGCCATCAGCCGGCTCGCCTGGGTGCCCTTGCCCGCCCCCGGCGGACCCAGGAGAATGATATTCAAGCCCGCATTCCTCTCGGTATCGCGCCGCCCCTCTTAACGAAGACGCCCGCCCTTCAATTTAGCTTTTTTGATCAGATCGCCATATTGATGCGCAAGCAAGTGGCTCTGAATCTGCGTAACGGTATCCATCGTCACGTTGACGACGATCAACAGGCTGGTCCCGCCCAGCGTGAACGGGATCGCCAGCTCGGACGACAGCCATTCCGGCAACAGGCAGATGATCGTCAGATAGGCGGCACCGATCACGGTGATGCGCGTCAGCACATAATCGAAATAGGTCTCGGTGTTCTTGCCCGGGCGGATGCCGGGGATGAACCCGCCATAGCGCTTCAGATTGTCCGCTGTCTCTTCCGGATTGAACACGACCGCGGTGTAGAAGAACGAGAAGAAGATGATGCCGGCGCCGTAAAGCACCAGATACACCAGACTGCCGCGCGCGAGATACTGGCTGAGCGTGATGACGAAGTCGCCCCAGCGGCTGTCGGTGGTGACGTTCTTGCCCATGAACTGAATGACCGTCAGCGGCATCACCAGCAGCGACGAAGCGAAGATCGGCGGAATCACGCCGGCGGTGTTGAGCTTTAGCGGCAGATGGCTGCGATCGGCCTGCATGCCGCCGGTTTTCGTTTGTCGCTTCGGATACTGGATCAGAATGCGTCGCTGCGCGCGCTCCATGAAGCAGATGAACAGCACGATCGCGACGACGCCGACGATGATGCCAAGCGTCTGGAACCCGCTCGCCCCGCCACTACCGGTGCGCGCACTTTGGAGCATATTATAGATCGTGGTCGGCAGGTTCGCGACGATGCCGGCCATGATGATCAGCGACATGCCGTTGCCGATGCCGCGGCTGGTGATCTGCTCACCCACCCACATCAGGAACATCGTGCCACCGACCATGGAGATCACCGCGCCGACGCGGAACAGCATGCCGGGATCAATCACCGCCTGGGCGCCATTCGCCGCGCCAATCGCCTCGAGGCCGACCGCGATGAAATAGCCCTGGATCGCGGTCAGGCCGACCGTGCCGTAGCGGGTATACTGGTTCAGCCGCTTGCGTCCGCTCTCACCTTCCTTCTTGATCGCGGCCAGCGTCGGCGACAGCGAGGTCGCGAGCTGCACCACGATCGATGCGGTGATATAGGGCATCACGCCAAGCGCGATCAGGCTCATCCGCTTCAGCGAACCGCCCGAAAAGGTGTTGAAGAAATCGAGGACGCCGCCCGTCGTATCCTTGGAGAGCTGCGCCAGCGCGGTCGGATCAATGCCCGGCAGCGGCACATAGCTCAACATCCGGAAGACGATCAGCGCGCCAATGGTGAACCAGAGGCGCTTCTTGAGATCGGTTGCCTGCGCGAATTTCGACAGACTGATGCCGGAGGCCATTGAGTCGGCTGCGGATGCCATATGAGTGATCGTCCCAAAAAAACATCGGGGGAAACAAAAGCGGCGGGAAACGTTTGACCGCCCCGCCGCTCATATAGGGGCCCGATCGGGCTTGACTAGCATGTTCCCCCACTCCGGCGCGATCAAACCATGTGTTTAATCGCGCAGGGGGTGGGAAACGGCCGGCTTACGCCTTGAACGAAGCCTTGTGCGCGATCCGCTCGAGGCGAGCGACGCCCTTCTTGGCCTTGGCCTTCTCGGCTGCCGGAACGACGACGAGGACATCGACCTTGCCGCCTGCCTTCTCGACTGCCTCGATCGCGCCCTTCGACGCGCCGGCGACGGAGAAGTTCAGCACGGTGGTCAGCTCGCCCTTGCCGAGCAGACGGACGCCGTCCTTGCCACCACGGGCGAGGCCGGCTTCCTTCAGCGCAGCGTGATCGAGCGTCGCGCCGGCCTTGATCTTGCCTGCGTCGACCGCCTTCTGGATCGCGCCGAGATTCACCTCGGCATGGTCCTTGGCGAAGATGTTGTTGAAGCCGCGCTTCGGCAACCGCATGTGGAGCGGCATCTGGCCGCCTTCGAAGCCGGCGATGGACACGCCCTCACGGCTCTTCTGGCCCTTGATGCCGCGACCGCCGGTCTTGCCCTTGCCGGAACCGATACCACGGCCGACCCGCATCCGGGATTTACGCGCGCCCTGATTGTCGCGGAGTTCGTTCAGTTTCATTTCGTGCACTCGCTTTCGCTTTTGTCGCGCCAACCTCTCCCCGAAGGGAGAGGAGATTAGTTCAACCCTCGACCGATACCATGTGCGAGACCTTGCGGATCATGCCCCGAACCTCGGGGCTGTCCTGCAATTCACGCGTCTTGTGCATCTTGTTGAGGCCGAGACCGATCAGCGTTGCGCGCTGATCCTTCTCGCGGCGGATCGGCGAACCGGTCTGGGTGACCTTGATCGTGCCGCCCGCGGCTTCTTTCTTCTTCGCCATCTGTCTTACTCCGCGATCGCTGCGGCGTCAGCCTCGGCGGCCTGCGAGCCACCACGGCCAAGCAGGTCGGCGATCTTCTTGCCGCGACGCTGCGCGACCGACTTCGGGCTGACCTGTGCGGTCAGCGCCTCGAAGGTCGCACGGATCATGTTGTACGGGTTCGACGTGCCGACCGACTTGGTCACCACATCGGCCACGCCCAGGCTCTCGAACACGGCGCGCATCGGGCCGCCCGCGATGATGCCGGTGCCCTGCGGCGCCGAACGCACGGTCACGAGGCCGGCGCCGAAATGGCCCCTGCCGTCATGATGCAGCGTGCGACCTTCGCGGAGCGGAACGCGGACCATTGCCTTTTTGGCAGCAGCCGTCGCCTTGGAAATGGCTTCCGGCACTTCGCGCGCCTTGCCATGACCGAAGCCGACCCGGCCCTTGCCGTCGCCGACAACGACGAGTGCCGCAAAGCCGAAGCGCTTGCCGCCCTTCACCGTCTTCGAGACGCGGTTGATGTGAACCAGCTTCTCGATCAGCTCTTCGCCGCCGTCGTCGCCACCCGGGGCGCCGCGACGATTGTCACGACCGCCGCGATTGTCACGACCGCCACGGTTCTGACCGCCGCCACCGGGGCCGCCACGGCCACGGCCGCCACGCGGGCCACGGCCCTGCGGTGCGTCCTGCGGCGCGCCTTCGGCCGAGGCTTCCGTCGGGATGATTTCGTCAGCCATTCTTAAAACTCCAACCCGGCTTCACGCGCGGCATCCGCCAGCGCCTTCACCCGACCGTGATAGAGGAAGCCACCGCGATCGAAGACGACCTGAGTGACGCCCGCCTGCTTCGCCGCCTCGGCGACGCGCTTGCCGACCGCAACCGCTGCATCGATGTTCGCACCGGACGTGCCGCGCACGTCCTTTTCCAGCGTCGAGGCCGAAGCCACCGTCTTGCCCTGGGCGTCGTCGATCACCTGGGCATAGATATGCTTGCCCGAGCGATGGATCGACAGCCGCGGACGGCCGGCAGCGCGGTTGCGCAGCGTGGTGCGGACGCGAAGGCGACGCTTCGCGAAGAGAGAGAGACCCTTGGTGCTCATTACTTCTTTTTCCCTTCCTTGCGGAAGATGAACTCGCCGTCGTACTTGATGCCCTTGCCCTTGTACGGCTCGGGCTTGCGCCAGCGACGGATCTCCGCGGCCAACTGACCGACCTTCTGCTTGTCCGAACCCGAAATCTCGACCGTCGTGTTGTCCGGGGTCTTGATCTCAAGACCTTCCGGCACGTCGATGTTGACGTCGTGGCTGTAGCCCAGCTTCAGGTTGAGCACCTTGCCCTTGGCGTCAGCACGATAGCCGACACCGGTGATCAGCAGCTTCTTGGTGAAGCCGTCCGACACGCCCGTGACGAGGTTCTGCACCATGGTCCGCTGCATGCCCCAAAAGGCGCGTGCCTGCTTGGTGCCGTTGGCCGGCTGCACCGAAATGCCGCCATCCTCAAGCGTGTAGCTGATCTCTTCGCGCAGCTTGAGGGTGAGGACGCCCTTGGGGCCCTTCACGCTCAGCTCGCCGCCGTCGATCGAAGCGGTGACACCGCTTGGGATCGCGACCGGCTTTTTACCGATGCGGCTCATCAGAATACCTCCGCCAGCACTTCGCCGCCGACATTCTGTTCGCGCGCTTCAGCGTCGGACAGAACGCCACGTGGCGTCGAGACGATCGTGATACCCAGGCCGTTCATCACGCGCGGCAGCTCGGTGGCTCCCGAATAGACGCGACGGCCGGGCTTCGAGACGCGCGCGACATGCTTGATAGCAGGCTGGCCCTCGAAATATTTCAGCTCGATACGGATGCCCTTTGCGGGGCCCATCTCTTCTTCGCTGTAGCCGCGAATATAGCCCTCGCGCTGCAGCACGTCGAGCACGCGGGCCCGCAGCTTGGACGCGGGCGACAGGACAGAGTCCTTGCGCGCGCGCTGGCCGTTGCGGATGCGGGTGAGCATATCACCCAGGGGATCGGTCAATGCCATCTCGTGATCCTTACCAGCTCGACTTCGTAACGCCGGGGATGAGGCCCTTGTTGGCCAGATCGCGCAGCTGAATACGGCAGAGTCGGAACTTGCGATAATAAGCGCGCGGACGGCCGGTGATCTCGCACCGGTTGCGGACGCGCGTAGGGTTCCCGTTGCGGGGGATCTGCGCCATCTTCAGGCGCGCGATCAGGCGCTCGCCATCGTCGAGGCTCTTGTCGGCGGCCATCGCCTTCAGCTTCGCGTACTGCGGAGCGTATTTCTTGACCAACGCCTTGCGACGCTCGTTCTTGTTCACAGAACTGACTTTAGCCATCTCTTACGCTGCCTTCTTTTCGGCGCCGGTCTCTTCGGCCTCGGGCGGGAACGGGAAGCCGAACAGGCGAAGCAGCTCGCGCGCTTCGTCGTCAGTCTTCGCAGTCGTGGTCACGATCACGTCCATGCCGCGCACCTTGTCGATGCGGTCATAGTTGATCTCGGGGAACACGAGCTGCTCCTTCAGACCGCAGGCATAGTTGCCGCGACCATCGAAGCTCTTGGGGTTCAGCCCGCGGAAATCGCGAACGCGGGGAAGCGCGATCGTGATGAAGCGATCGAGGAACTCGTACATGCGCTCGCGGCGAAGGGTGACCTTCACGCCGATCGGCATGCCTTCACGCAGCTTGAACTGCGCGATCGACTTCTTCGCCTTGGTGACGACTGGCTTCTGACCTGCGATCAGCTCCATCTCGCCCGCGGCCTGCTCGACCTTCTTCTTGTCCTGGGTCGCTTCGCCAACGCCCATGTTCAGGACGATCTTGTCGAGGCGCGGAACCTCCATGACGTTCTTGTACCCGAACTTCTCGGTCATCGCCTTGACGATGCGATCCTCGTAGATCGCCTTCATCCGCGGCTTGCTGGCGGCCGCCTGGTTGGTATCAGCCACTGATCGTCTCCCCGGACTTCACGGCCACGCGGACCTTCTTGCCGTCCCTGGTTTCAAAACGGACGCGCGTCGGCTTGCCGTCGGCGGTCACATGCGCGACCTTCGAGACATGCATCGGCGCTTCCGAACGCTTCAGGCCACCCTGGGGGTCGCCCTGGCTCGGCTTGGTGTGGCGGATCGCGATGTTCACGCCCGACACGATGACCTTGCCGTCCTTCGGCATGGCCTGGGTGACTTCACCGGTCCGTCCCTTGTCCTTGCCGGACAGGACGATGACGCGGTCACCCTTCTTGATCTTCGCTGCAGCCATTACAGAACCTCCGGCGCCAGGCTGATGATCTTCATGTGCTTCTTGCCGCGGAGCTCGCGCACCACTGGGCCAAAGATACGGGTGCCGATCGGCTCCTCGTTCTTGTTGACCAGCACAGCCGCATTCGAATCGAAGCGGATCACGGTGCCGTCTGCACGGCGAATGTCCTTCGCGGTCCGCACGATGACGGCGCGGTGAACGTCGCCCTTCTTCACACGGGCACGGGGTGCGGCTTCCTTGACGCTGACGACGATGATGTCGCCAACGCCTGCGGTGCGGCGCTTGGACCCGCCAAGCACCTTGATGCACTGCACCCGCTTCGCGCCGCTGTTGTCAGCGACCTCGAGATTGGACTGCATCTGGATCATCGATCCGGTTCCTTCTCACTCTGGGGCCGATTCCGACCGGACCCCGCCTAAATTCGCGACGGATTAACCGTCGATGGTTGCCCGCTCGGGGGTCGCGTGGGTGTTGACCCGCTCGATCACCTTCCAGGTCTTCAGCTTGGAGATCGGGGCGGTCTCTTCGATCCGCACCGTTTCGCCCTGCTTGAACTCGTTCGCCTCGTCATGGGCGTGATACTTCTTCGTACGGCGGATGATCTTGCCGTAGAGCGCGTGCTTCACCTTGCGCTCAACGTTCACCACCACCGTCTTGTCGGTCTTGTCCGAGACGATCACCCCGGTCAGCACGCGCTTCGGCATGTCAGTCTTCCTTACTTGGCATCGGCCGAGCGCACGCGCTGGCCTTGCAGGGTCTTGATGCGAGCGATGTCGCGACGGACCTCACGAACCCGGCTCGGCTTTTCGAGCTGGTTGGTGGCGGCCTGGAAGCGGAGGTTGAAGGCCTCCTTCTTCAGATTGCCCAGCGCTTCGTCGAGCTGGTCGTCGGTCTTCGTCTTCATGTCTTCGATAGCGCGGGCCATCATGCAACTCCCAGATGCGAGGTGTCGCCAAGACGGGCAACGACCTTCACCTTGATCGGCAGCTTCATCGCGGCGCGGCTGAACGCCATCGCGGCAACGTCGCCAGGAACACCGTCCAGCTCGAACAGGATGCGGCCGGGCTTGACCCGTGCCGCCCAATATTCGGGCGAACCCTTGCCCTTGCCCATGCGGACTTCGGCAGGCTTGGACGTGACCGGCACGTCCGGGAAAATGCGGATCCACAAACGCCCCTGGCGCTTGATGTGACGCGTGATCGCGCGGCGAGCCGCCTCGATCTGCCGCGCGGTGATCCGCTCGGGCTCCATCGCCTTCAGCCCGTAGGAGCCGAAGTTGAGCGTCGTGCCGCCTTTCGCATCACCGGAAATCCGGCCTTTGAACTGCTTGCGGAACTTGGTCTTTTTGGGTTGCAGCATTGCTATGGTTCCTTAGCGGGCCGGACGCACGCCGGAGGTTTGAGCCTCCATCATGATCCGGTCCTGCGCCATCGGGTCGTGACCCAGGATTTCGCCCTTGAAGATCCAGACCTTCACGCCGCACACGCCATAAGCGGTGTGTGCAGTCGCTTCGGCATAATCAACGTTCGCGCGCAGCGTGTGCAGCGGAACCCGGCCCTCACGGTACCATTCCGACCGTGCGATCTCGGCGCCGCCGAGACGGCCACCGCAGTTGATCCGGATACCCTCGGCGCCGAGACGCATCGCCGACTGCACCGCACGCTTCATGGCGCGGCGGAAAGCGATACGACGCTCGAGCTGATCGGCGATGCCCTGCGCGACGAGCTTGGAATCAACCTCGGGCTTGCGGATTTCGACGATGTTCAGCGAGACGTCCGAAGAGGTCATCTTGCCGAGCGTGCGGCGCAGCTTCTCGATGTCAGCGCCCTTCTTGCCGATGATCACGCCGGGGCGCGCAGCGAAGATGGACACGCGGCACAATTTGGCCGGACGCTCGATCACCACCTTGGAGATCGCCGCCTGGGGCAGCGTCTTCATGATGAATGCGCGGATCTTGAGATCCTCGAGCAGAAGGCGGCCATAATCGGCGCCCTCAGCATACCAGCGGCTGTCCCAGGTGCGGTTGATCTGAAGCCGAAGCCCGATCGGATTGCTCTTCTGACCCATTAGGCTTCTTCTTCTTGCTGTTCGCGAACGACGATGCGCAGGCGGCTGAACGGCTTGAGGATGCGCGTCGACTTGCCGCGGCCGCGCGTGGCGAACCGCTTCATGACGATCGACTTGCCGACCGACGCCTCCGACACGACGAGCGCGTCGACATCGAGGTTATGGTTGTTCTCGGCATTGGCGATCGCCGAGGCGAGCACCTTGCGCGCATCGACAGCCATGCCCTTGGTCGAGAAAGCGAGGATGTTCATCGCATCGCCGGCCTTCTTGTTGCGGATGAGCGCAGCGACGAGACCGAGCTTCTGGGCCGAGCCGCGAATCTGCGTGCCCACCGAGAGAGCTTCCTTCTCACCGACCTTGCGGGGGGATTTAGCCTTCGACATCAGCGCTTGCCCTTCTTGTCGGCGGCGTGGCCGGGGAAGTAGCGCGTCGGCGCGAACTCGCCGAGCTTCATCCCGACCATGTCCTCGTTGACGGACACGGGCACGAACTTGCGGCCGTTATAAACGGTGAACGTCAAGCCGACGAACTGCGGCAGGATCGTCGAGCGGCGCGACCAGGTCTTGATCGGCGCGCGCGCGTTGGTTTCCTGGGCGGTCTCTGCCTTCTTGAGCAGATGGAGGTCCACGAACGGACCTTTCCAGACTGAACGAGCCATGGCGGTTAGCCCTTCTTCTTGGCGTGACGCGACCGGATGATCATCTTGTCGGTCGACTTGTTGTGACGGGTGCGAGCACCCTTGGTCGGCTTGCCCCATGGCGTAACCGGATGACGGCCACCCGAGGTCCGGCCTTCACCACCGCCGTGCGGATGGTCGACCGGGTTCTTGGCGACGCCGCGGGTCAGCGGGCGCTTGCCGAGCCAGCGATTGCGGCCGGCCTTGGCGAGGTTGGTGTTGCCGTTGTCCGGGTTGGACACCGCACCGACGGTCGCCATGCAGTTCGAGTGGATATAGCGCTGCTCGCCCGAATTGAGGCGAACCATCACCATGCCCTTGTCGCGGCCGACGACCTGCACATAGGTGCCTGCCGAACGGGCGAGCTGGCCACCCTTGCCTGGCTTCATCTCGACATTGTGGACGATCGTGCCAACCGGCATCTGGCCCAGTTCCATCGCGTTGCCCGGCTTAACGTCGGTCTTCTTCGCCGCGATCACCTTGTCGCCAACGGCGAGGCGCTGCGGCGCGATGATATAAGCGAGCTCTTCGTCCGGATATTTGATCAGGGCGATGAAGGCGGTGCGGTTGGGATCATATTCGATCCGCTCGACCGTGCCGTCCACGTCCCACTTGCGACGCTTGAAGTCGATCAGGCGATAGCGCTGCTTGTGACCGCCGGCGATGCCGCGCGAGGTGACATGGCCCTTGTTGTTGCGGCCACCGGTCTTGCGCTTGCCTTCGGTCAGCGCCTTGATCGGGCCGCCCTTGTGCAGACCGCTACGGTCGACGAGGATGAGTCCGCGTCGTGCCGGGCTGGTCGGGTTATAATGCTTGAGTGCCATGTTACTGGACTCCCGTCGTCACGTCGATCGACTGGCCGTCGGCCAGGGTCACGATTGCCTTCTTCATGTCGGAGCGTGTGTAGGGCGTGCCCTTCCACTTCTTCGTCTTGCCCTTCTGGACGATCGTGTTGACCCCCAGAACCTTGACGTCGAACAGCGCCTCGACGGCCGCCTTGATCTCAGGCTTGGTCGCGTCGTTCGCGACCTTGAACACCACTGCGTTCTGCTCGGAAAGCAGGGTCGCTTTTTCGGTGATGTGCGGCGCGAGGATCACGTCATAGTGACGGATATCGACGCCGGCTTTCTGCTTCTTAGCCATTGAAGCGCGCCTCCAGCTTTTCGACAGCAGCGCGGGTCAGCACCAGCGTGTCATGCTTCAGAATGTCGTAAACATTGGCGCCGGCGGCCGGCATCACGTTGAT
>Ga0307508_10004383_pt1 | contig 13803 bp, 20 predicted proteins | sample 9_EM_MG_FD_203089 | JGI IMG/M metagenome (GOLD analysis project Ga0307508, IMG submission 203089) | Populus trichocarpa ectomycorrhiza microbial communities from riparian zone in the Pacific Northwest, United States - 9_EM | ecosystem: Host-associated > Plants > Roots > Unclassified | place... | reverse complement strand
AGGCATACTACAGGCTTCAGCATCTCACGAAACCCCGTTTTCATCGCCTATGCCAGGCACCGAGAACCCACCAGAAGTCGAGTCGGGTTATGGCGGGAGGTATCCTCAGCCTCGGCGTCAGTAGTGTGGGAAGTCCGCTAGGAAACACGCCCCCTCCTTGATACCGCACTCGGGTAACACATTAGGGTATTTTCGTTTAGGGTTTTGGCTGGATACCACGCCTAATATTTTCCGTTTCTTACCCCCGCTCTTCATGCATCCCAGGGTATGAATATCTGCATACCTGCCGCATCTCCGCATTATCACTTGTCCTATTGCTGAATATGATGAAAGCTGCAAAAAATTCTGATGTGATGGATTTTTCACCGTGGAATCCCTCGCATCTGTATGAACCATCCATTCTATGCGAAGCTCGATATGCGCCATATGAACATCAGGAGTTCGTGTAAGGCGTGTTAGGGGTTGCACGAAATACAAGGGGAAATTGGAATGGTAATACTGACGGAGCTTGCGCTGCAAGATTTTACCACCTGCTTCTGAATCTTCGAAAATCATCGCTCCGTCGCTTTGTTTACCACACCCAACGCCTATGCTTGGACGGGTCATTTCTAATTATCGACTATGTTCACCTAGGCCCTCCCATCTGAGCAGTTGAGAGGGACAGGGGGAAGTTATAATATTTCACGGCGTTGCCATCGTCATCTAACCCAATTTCAGATAGTGAAACAGCTACAATCCTCCGGATGAGACAAGTTATTTCTTTTGGGAATATCAGTATGGAATTAAAAGGCAGAGGTTCGCGAACAAAACGGTGACATGTCATTTTGTCACAATACAAGTGGGTGCTTTTGGCATCGAGATTAGACTGGGGACCAGTCGGCGTTCCGAGAATATATATTGATAAGTTTGAATGATTCTGAACCTTGGAATAACCACAAGGACGAAGGCTTCCCACATTCAAACAGAGAGCCACTTCTTGTATAAAGAATGCGCCAAACCAATTGCCCCAGTAGTGACAAAGATAAGTGACAGATTGTACGCCGCTTCACGAGCGCAGCCGTAATCCTGGCTCTAGTCGCTGGTCAGCTTGACTGTCAAGTACAGTAGGAAGGTATGGCTTGCCGGAGGGGACCGTTCTAATCGCTCAGTGATAATCCTCAGCACCTCCTCGTAATGCTTAACAGCAAGAGATAACAGATCTACAATCGCGTCAACATCGCAACTTCATGCTGCGGAGCATTGTTTGGACGCACTGAGTTGATGGAAAGCACGGCCAAAGTTGAACTCTATTTCATCCGCAAACACCCCTGACCGTTCACATTCCCGGTACTTGTCCAGGAAAGCGACGGCCTATACATTTATCGGCCAATGCAGCATTACTAGAAATCGTAGACAACTCTCACCTGTAAAACTAAAGCGTGCCGATTATCTGCCTGTCGTTGCATAGCCCGGCCGATGGAGGATATAGCAAGATCCAAGCATATCAAAGGGTCTTCGGGTTGTGCTTCATAAGCTTGCAGCAGATAATCTGTAGAACCAGTTATTGAATTCCTCGTCTAATGACACGGAAGAAACGCAACGCTCACAGATAGCACTCTGAAAGCTTCTCGCGCCCATACAGATTTGAGCATAGTGCACAAGGGCTACGGGATCGACCTTGATCACATGATTCCTAGGAGTGGTGGCGGAAGAATCACGATCGGTTGCTTCTGGATTGCTTCTGGATTTACGGCGTTCCTCTGTTCCTGTGCTTGGCAGGCCACTGTCCATATCTTCGATGCTCTCACTCGAAGACGAGTCATCAGTGTCCCCGAGATCCGCCCGGCTCTTCACAACGACCTTGCTTTCACCCGCCGCCTTTCTTCTATCGGCGGTGATCACATGTCGCCTACTTTGCTTACGAGACCCGCCGACAGTAGTGGTATCGGGGCTGAGCTTCAATTGACGTCTGCTAAACTTTTGAAAGTTGGACGAGATGTAGCGGTCTGCGCTGAGCACGCCGCCATCGAGACATGCGAGAGTGAGGCGAATGATCTCATTGCTGTACTGATTAGCTTTAGCGAGAAGACGACACTGTTCCACAATGACATGAGGGTTACGGGTGTAAGCTGCACAGGCTTCATATCCGGTAACGTCAGTCGCGAGATGATCCTTGAATTTATAGCATCGCAACGCACTAAGTAAAGCCATCCGGAGGGCATTTTGGTATGGGCGTGCGGCGAATGCATTTGACCATGTGGCGTGGCGCAAGACTTCTTCAGCAAGAGTAACCTGCCCCTCCTTTGTCAAAAGGAAGGCATACTGCCGGACCCAGATTCGCTCAGCGTTTGATATTTGTGCCGACAGTATATGGACACACCTGGATTATAAGCATCATCCATCGGTTGAATGACACGCCTCGGAAGTTGGTCACTCCTTCGTCAGGTTTAGTGGCGGCTTCAGCGGCGCCATCGACTGAAAAGCGATTGAGTATCTATCGGGGCTGAATACGACTATCACACACCGAGCTCGCTTTGCAAACGTTGGGCCATACTAGCTTCGGATTCTCGGTCTTCGGTATCACCGCGTTTGTCAAGGGGAGTGTGTTTCTGACGTCGTTGAACAATCACTCCACGAAAAGTCGCATACTTGTGAAGAAAAATAAGCTCCAACAGAGGCCAAGGTGATGAAGCTCTCTTACGCGATCGGAGGTGAAAAGCTGGCGCGTAACACGGAATTCCTCTACGAGCGTTCCAGCATCCGCCAGCCACATAAGGACAGCTTGTCTTTCGCCTCGTAACATGCTCTCCTCTGAGGCGTCTAGCCTCGCAAAGGTCGTGATTGTAGCTTGTTCTCTGTTCTTCTCATACTCTATCAGTTGCTCCCTTGTCATTCCCGTAAACCTGCGTTGCTTAGGGCCTCTAGACCCAGTTTTCCGGGAGTTTTCATCAAAGAAACTCCCAACAACCTGCTCCAATGACGAGTCATCATGGGGTACCCTCTCAGCCGCCGTTTCTGCGCTGGTAGTTGCCTTCTCCTTGTGTTCTTCGCGGGATTCGATGACTAAGGGGTGGCAGAGTGAATATTCTGCGATGGACACGTATAAAATGTGTCTCAAAACCTTGATCGACAAGATCCAAAGCCTTCTGCAACTGCCCCGTGATCTCATATACTTCCGCCAGCTTGGTTTTGATTTCGCTATGATGAGGCGCCACCTCCATAGCTTGAGAACGTCAAATGAGATAACAATCACGTCGCCAAGATTACAATGTTTACCCCATGTGAGAACCTCAATAGCCTCTTCATATTTTGCGAGATTTCTGTGGCATGCGCCGATGCGTAGAAGGACCGGAACACTGCTGGTCTACAACCGCGAGAAATCAGAAACGGTCGGGTACATGGAGCGAGAGCAATACCTCCTCATGGGCTCCAAGTTCAATATATATACGCAAGGCCTCCTCATACATCCCAAGGTCAAAATACGTATCAGCGAGGTCGATAAACAGCACACTATAATCGCGGACATCCGACGACATGACGATTGACGCATGCATCTTGATTGTAGTGAGTACGACGATTTGCTCCTTAGTGATGAAATCTCACTTCAGCCTCGACGAGTTCGCCGAGTCTCAATCGCGAGACGGCAAGACGTTGTCTCAGATTGACGTCAAGGGGATGGATTCGAGAAGGCATATATCCGTCCCTGATACTTCCCTCGGCGTCGAATTCTCGATCATCGGCAAAGCCATCCCATAGGCTGCTTTCAGGAAGTCGGCCATCCAACCAGCGAGCCCCTTGTCGGACAACATTGACCGCTGTTTGATATTCCCCAGCATTGTTATGGAAATCTGCCAGCGCAATGATTTGGAGGAGCCCGAATTCTGCATTGCCTGATGTTTCTCTGTCTGGGCCCCTAGGATTGTTCGCCTTGCAATAGTCGAACGCGTCCTGGAAGAGAATTCGAGCACGAGTGGGTTCATTCATCTCGAGATAGATTAGCCGAAGTTGCTCGAGCACATCAGCATTGGAAGGCTGATATTTCAGTATCTTAAGGAAGCCTTCATGAGCCTGCCGGGTCGATGTAAATTAGTGAAAGGCAGCATATGCTTGAGATGTCTCATACTCTGCGCAGATCCCCCGAAACTTTGAGAAGATATGAGCGGTCCCATAGAGCGTCCATATCATATGCATCGATCATGAGAATCTTCCGGAGGCAGTAGATGGCTTGCTGGACGTATCCCATATCCCTATACGTGGAAGAGGCAGTTTACAAGGGCCCAAGATTGACAACAGTTGTCGTTACTTTGATCGCCGACCTAAATCTCGCCATATGTCGATGTCTTGTTCACCCAGATGTGCATCAATGATCTCAAGCTGAAGGGCCTGCTTTTCGTCACCGAGCTCTTTGTGACACAACGCCAGCGTGGCCCAAACGCCGCGTGCGGCAGGTTCAATCTTGATAGCCTCGCGGAAGAGTTTGATAGCTGATTCGTAATCTGCTTCCATGTACTTGCTGTTCGCTTCTCCAAGGATCGCCTTCACTTCTTGCGAAAGTTCAGGTTCACCGCGAGAACGCCTCTGGAGATTCAGACATCCACTTAGCCTCACTCATATGGTATGAAGAAACGAGGGGAATGCGCGCCGTTTTTCGCCGGCCGATACCACTAGATATTCGCATCTCTTCCTCTAGATCGAAATCCTCGTCTTCGCCGATCCTAAACTCCCACCCCGCGTTATCCTGGACATCGGCATGCTGCGCTTGAACAATGAAGCGACTTTGAAAAGTGACCTAGATGAGTATCGCTTCTTACAGTGGGCTGTAACGAGACTATGAGGCATACTCGAAGTCCCCGGCGGTTTGGGCGTCTGTGATTGCAGACCTTTCGGTTACATCATCTTGCTCATCAGGAACATAATCCTCGTCGGCATCACTGTCATCAGCGGGTTCCTCATAAAGACTCTCGGGTGGCGAGTCATAATAGTCTGAGTCCATTGTCGGGAGGTGTGCTTTGTTGTGACGGAGGCGTGACAGGATAGGTGCACACCAACCATCCTACCATGGATTCACGACAAGCCTATCTCGCTGCCAAATACATGTCAGGGCCGAAAGCCGACGCCATATTAGCTAAGGCATCCAAATCCACCTCTAAGAAAAGAAAACCTAGATCACCGAAGCCCTCGAGTTCTTCCGCCTTCCTGTTACAGGATAATGACGCGCCATGGTCAGGCTCTCTTGAAAATAACGACGAAAATGAGCAGTCAACGTCTCTTGCGGATGCCGTGGTTGCATCTGATCGAAGCTTCAAGAAGCGGCACGCAGATGTTGACGGGGGTGGCTGGGCGACAATACGTGCGCCGACTCCCCCACCTCCTGATGAACAGCCCATCATTGTCCAGGATGAGATCTCCCACGTTGCCGGTGGGATCCTAGGAAAAACAGAGCTTACCAGATTACGCGGCAAGGTTGAGGAGGCACCCGCTGCCGACCAGATGGAGACTGTTTATCGGGACGCGTCAGGTCGTAAAATCGACACCAAGGCTGAGAAAGCGGCAGCTGCGCGTCAGAGGAGGCTTCAAGAAGAGAAGGAAGCCCAAAAAATGGAGTGGGGGAAAGGGCTCGTGCAGCGCGAAGAAGAGGAGCAAAACCGTCAGCAGCTCGAACGCGAAAGAACAAGGGACGTTGCGAGGTGTGTAGTACTTGTCCAGGCAACGCGAGATGCATTTTCATGTCATCTTGGAATAGATATGCAGATGATGCTGAGCTCAATCAGGCCCAAAAGAATCAAACCCGATGGAATGATCCTGCTACAGCCTTCCTTTCTGTGAGCGATGCACCAGCCAGTTGTCCCGCTATGTATTAATCGTTATCACCCAGAAATCGACGTCGAATGGCCCTAAAAAGCCTCAGTATCAGGGACCGCCGCCACCTCCCAACCGATTTGGTATCCTGCCTGGTTATCGGTGGGATGGAGTAGGTAAGCAATGCGCGCGTTTGCACTCAGTGTTATGGGCTTAACGGCTGCCGCAGACAGGAGCAACGGGTTCGAGCATAAGCTATTTCAACGCAGTAACGAACGCTCACGAGCGGATCTCGAGGGCTATCAATGGAGATCTGAAGACATGTAGCGTGGACGTCGGAAGACCTCGTTCCTAGCCTATGTTGTTAGCCATTGCACAAAATTAAGGCGGGCTATCCAAACACCAATGCGCGATGGCAATACGAACCTGGTGGAATTGCTGTGCCCTCCCTCCTCGTGCCGCTGGTGTCCTTATTCTACTTCATCTTCCTACACGGGACGCTCAGATCCTAAGCTGTCCGAGTTCGGATTCTTTGGCTTATGCAATTAACGAAGTATCGCCAGCTAACTACAACAGGAGGGTTTTTCTCCTCTGCGCGTATGTGCTATCATGGACTCAAAGAAATTCACTGTACAATTGCCTCATCACTCATTTGCAGAACTACTTTTTTGGTGAGGCGTGGTGGCTGTAGTAACTGCACCTCTTGTAATTACGTAATGTGCAACGCAGTCAGATAGGATGTTACGATGTGCCCAGTGCAAGGCCCCGAATATGCCACATTATTCGGGTGAAATCTGGGACGCCAGTTGCTCCTAGCCGCCGCCACCCACAACACCAAACAGACCTCAACTTTACAATCATTGTTCTGTCAAGCATCAAGATGCGCGTCACTCACTTAGAGATCGCCTTTACTGCCTGCCTTCTTGCAGGGTTCTTGCATGGGGCATCGTGTGCTTTTTCGCCAGAACACGATTTTAGTCGGGCTCATTCGTATTCTTCCAATACTTCGTTTGACGCGCGCGACGGCTGGAAACGCGTCACGATCACAGACCTCTCCTACAAATACCTCAATCAGTCAATCACTCCTGCGCAGCAACAAACTTTTGGCCTCGCCTCTCACTCCCGCCGTCGATCGAAATTTGGACACATCTTCGATCGACGCGCCACTAAAGTCAAAACCGCGTCAAAAAGGAAGACACCTCCCAAAAAGTCGTCCAAGGCTGCAAGCAATGCGAAAGCATCAAGTGATATCGTCAAAGACGCGGACGTTGGAAGCCTTCTCAATCAGGCTATGAAAGGAATTGGCAAGGCCACTTCAGTCGTTGTTACTTGGTACACACGCGCTCCTGATCGAGGCACGAGCAAATTAGATGGTATCTATAACTGAGCACTGCCCGCACCTATAGGTACACGGGGAACGATCTCAAGAACCCTAGCTGCTGGCCAGAGGGTTACTGGACTCCTACCGACCAATCTTTCGTCTGTGCTCTTACACTCGTGGGCTGGATCAATCGTCCCCCTTGCTTTTCATTCCTAGAGCGTGCGCTTGTGCATATAATTATGTCGTCGTATTCTTCACTGACGTCTTATAGTCTGCAATGGCCATAGCAAATGCATTTTCGTACGTGTGGTCGACTCATGTGCTGGTTGTGCCAAGGGAAGCCATCACGTTGACCTCACACGGAGCGCCTTCTCCAAACTTGCCTCACTTGAAACCGGACTCCTGAACGTCGATATGCGTCCCGCGCAGTTACCTTCCACTGCTCAATGGTGGCTATCTTGGTCGCCTTCACTTCAACTCAGGCTGAATTATTTTCCCTCAGGAATAACGCGTTGTGGGGCCCCAAGCATTAACGGTCTTCAGCTTCGTTGTTTGCAATAGAAAACATCGCATACCATTGTCGCTCTATAATCACTTGCAAGACGGACAGAGTCATCGCTTCGCAGAGATTCAATACTAGAGACCACGTACACACGAGGCTTTGTGGCGTTCCCGCGTGACGAAATACGCGCATCCTGACTGTATTCATGTATATCATAGTCCCGTTACTTGTCGTTCCACCGCTGTGTTTCTTTCGTTCTGTACGCGTCGACGCACCTCATTCATATATTCAATCCACTTCCTTGACATGGGTCTTCAAGCTTCGCTGCCATGATCAGGGTGCGTGACTCAGCAGAGAACTCTCATTTTGTTCCTCAACAGTAGAAGCAAGGACGTTATGTATAGGTGTTGAAGTATGCCTAATATTATAGTTCATCGTGCACCTGTGCGCCTGCACCATCATCCATTGCCCCGTCAGGCACTCCACCGCCACCCAAGACAATCTCTGGCATGCCATCGTGGCCCAGCTTCAATCCTGGCGGAAGGTTCTCGCTGTCAAGAACGTCGTCGACAACGACGTCTTGGTCGAGTTCAGATGCGAGCTTCTTCGTGGTCTCATCCTCAGCCGGCTCGCTGTTCTCCGGTTCAGGTGCGGGCTCGACTGTTGTATCCGTTGGAGCATTCTCAGCGACGCCAACCGCACGACGGAGGACCTTGTCGATACGCTCAAAGAACCTGAAAGAAACACGGACATTGAATCAAAACGAGACCAGAATGAAGCAACATGCACGCACTCGTTTGAATCAGGAACGTCGAAGCCAGAGCGCACCAAGGCACCGTCAATGAGAATGCCTGAGATCTCTTGCACTTCTCTCTCAAGTTCGGCATCGGGCTCTTCTCCACCCTCGACGTCTTTAAGGGCGGTGTACTTGCGCAAAAGGCCTTCAATAAGGGGCGAGCGCGGGTTGATTTCAAGGGCTCGTTGCTTGCGTGCCCACTCATGCATATGCTGCTGGCCGTCGCGACTTGGCGTCCCCTGGTTCTGGGTTTGCATGAGACGTTCCATATTGGCAGAGTATCCGAATTGATCGGCGACGATCGCGCAAGCACTCTTCACGAGGCGCGTGGAGATGATAACTGATCAACTCAAGTTTAGTGATATTGACTCTGCGTGCCGAATGATACTGGAACATACCATCCTTGACGCTATCCTTCGCAAAGTCTTTGAGGTAATCAATTAAAGGCTTGAACTTGGTCTGAAGGGCTTCCATATCAGCCTTCTCTTCCTCTACGTCCTCGTCTATAACGACAAGGGTTAGCCTTGGTGTGACGTGTCCAACGGACTTCCAACCAGAGCATACCTCCAAATGCGAGGCCTTTCTTAGAAACATCTTGGAACGCCATGCCCCTGTTAGACAAATGAGGTATGAGGTGCGAGCCTTTGAGATGTAGAAAGCGACAGTACGCACTTCCATGTTCGGAGGTGCTGCATCAAGATTTCGTCCATAGGATCGGTCGCAAGAATAACTTCATATCCCTTTTGGGTTATATTCATCAGTCGCGTTGATGCGCTGATACGAGTGCACGCTTCACGTACCCGAGCGTGAAGCTTCTCGATGAAAACCGACTTCGCCAGGAATTCGGGAGTGGAACCAGCGGCGGCGAGGAAGAATATCTATGGAGCACATTTGTGTGAAACCATTCACAACGATGTGCGAGTTGCTTACGTTCTTCTGCCCTTTCTTCTTGCTCCCTGCAATCTGCAACAATGGAGTAAGGGTCAGACATGCACATGCCAGCGAAGACTCCGAGCGCACCTCATCCAGAGAAGTAAAGTTCCGCAGGTTGGTGTTCCACCGCGTAAGACCTACAATCTTCTGGCGCTCCCTGGCGCTGTCAACAGCGCCGAGTTTCAGGGCGGGACCGTAGATCTTGATGATCTCGCTATACTTTTCGGGATCCTCCTCCGAGATCTTAGCGAGGAGGGCGATGGCACGGTTGATCAAGACTTGTTTGACCTGCTTGAGGAAGCGCGTTGACTGGAGAGTCTCGCGCGACACATTGAGCGGAAGGTCATCTGCGTCCACGATGGCACGAAGCCAGGAAATCCATTTCGGCAGACCGTTGTCCCCAAAGTCACTAGTGATAAAGACTCGTTTTACCATAAGGCGAATTGCGTTTGGAATCGCTGCGGCTGTCTGCCAGTATTCACGATCCCTGTGCAGGCGGTCAGCGCCTTGGAAAAGTGGGCGGCACATGAACCCAATAAATACGCACAAGGTTGAGGGTATGAACAGCATCGCCTTGAAAGAGATCGGCCCGGCGTCACCTTTGAAATGATGAAAGCCGATGGGGTTGTTGGGATCCTTGTAGGTTTGACGGTAGAAAGTGTCGTATTCATCCTTGGTGATGTTCTTGGGGTCACTGAGAGTATTGGGCTTAATCTACTGTCAATGAACCCTTGGTATGACCATGACTCACCGTGCCCACAGTGGGGGGACATCGTTGAGATGAATCCAAGACTCTGTGGTGACTTTTTTCATAGGAGGGGGCTTGACCTTTTCAGGGTCGGCAGCCTCATCCACATCCTCGACGACTGCCTCGTCGTCGTCACCGGCTTCCTTCTCCTCTTGTTTGACTTCAACTTCCTCCGAACTCTTTTCGGGTTCCTCAGGTACGTCGGGCACTTCCTCGGTTTTCTTCTCATAAAGGTAGATAGGGTATGTGGTTGAGAAAGCCGAATGAACCTTGCTGAAATTGGCGCTCGTCAGGAGCGTCAACAGCATGACTACCAGTTGCGCTTACACGAGTTCCTTCAGCTTGTCACCATCGAGATATTGTAACGCATCGTCCTTGAGAATGAGTGTTATTTCAGTGCCGCGACCCAGTGTGTTACCGCGTGGATCAGCATATGTTTCAAAATTCGCTTCATTCGCGTTGCTAAGAATACTTTAGGCATTAGTAACGCCAAATGGTATTAAAAAAACCGTCATGCACCTAGAAAAGACATGCTGGACAGGGTTGGGGTTCTCTTTCGAAGGCCTAGGAAGGGAAGCGACGTAAACTTGATCTGCAACGAGGAATCTACGGATCGACTCGGTAAGTTCATTCGCTTTGTGAAGTGATTGCGCGCCACTTACGTGGAGTAGAAGCCTACACCAAAATGTCCAATGAGGTTGCCAGCTGATTGCGCATCCGCCTCTGCTTGGTTGAGGAAGTCGGATGTCCCTGACTTCGCTAGGGTGCCCAAATTGCTGGCTAGCTCCTCGGGAGACATCCCGATCCCGTAATCTGTGGGAAGGGGTCATTATTCATTTTCATATAGAATGAGGGAAAATCTCTCAATACCAGTAATGATTAGCCTCCCACCCTTGCCTCCCTCATCCGGAACAGCCTTTATAGTAATATTCAAAGGCTGCTCATCCGACAGTTTATCAGTCAGGGAAGTGATACGAAGCTTCTCGAGGGCGTCGTTCGAGTTGGATATGAGTTCTCGTAGAAAGACGTCCCGGTGCGAATATAAACTATTAATAACGATCTTGCGTAGGCGGGAGACGTCGGACTGGAGAAGTATGTGTGCTTAGATGAATCGCTGAAGAGTTCTTCAAGTGTTACTTACTTGGTATCCGAATGACTGCTTTTTTACACCTTCGCCGTCCTGGGCACCGGCGAGGCCGACTAGGAAAGGTAACGAGAGTAGGGAAAGCCGCGAAAGGAGCCGCATGCTTTGAGGATCAAACGCTTGTGGATGGACAAGGAAACGATAGATCACGTTCTTTTGTATTTTTCGCGATGTTTGAAGACACGTAGCACATCTCGGAATACACATGTAATAACAATCCATTTCCTCCTTGTTTGCACAGTTCATTGCTACAACACGCAAGGTGACAGACCGCGGCGGAAGAACGCGGCTGGTACGATTGTTCCTTATGCCTCGATAATATTGATACCACGCTCTGACTTCCCAAGTATCGAGAGGGTGAGAACACATACATGCATGCGAAGAAGTTTGAAACTGGAGTATAGAAACCACCGGCAGGCCGATTTCTCTGTTTAATATTATGCTATATCCGTCTGGCTCTTCATGAGGAGGGGTGTTATCTAGCCTTCCTGGAGCGCACATCCAGGCAGCTCTCGATTTGTGCACTATAGTCGGATCAGCGATCAATCACGAATGACCCCACGATCACGCACGCCTCGTATCTTCTAAGCTACTGTTCCGTGCACTCTGAGGCAGCGCGGGGTAATGTTCGGGTTTCCGGGTCTCGCCGTGTCCTCAAACATGCGCCACATCCTTGTTGGGTCGGTACGAAGTTGCTATGTTTTCTGTAACACCCCAATGATTCTTCCAGTACCGTATCAGGAGTCCGGCATGATGCGGTCTCCATGTAGAGTAAAACTTGATAACTCAGGGAATTTGGGAGAGCGTTCATGCCTGACAGCCCATATCAATGGACACTGTACTTCCCCACTGACGCAGCGGCGGTGTTTCATGCCTGGCCCCTGTCGCCGCTGAGATCAGCTGGCAACCATCCAGATTCCAGGTCTGTTCCGTCGAAAGTCAATTCGGGTGCAGTGGAAAAATGCTTCCGCACCCTATAGGATTCGACACATTAGGCATGCATTCGACAATTGACACGATCACCGATGGTGTCAAATGCTCTCGCCCTACCTTGGCCGGTTGTACCGCCTCATAGCTCACTCTTCTCTCGACTGGGTGTTCTCTGCCTTCTCACTCGCAAGCAGAACACCTACTTCATCTGACCATGCGCCCACTGGCACTGAGTCTATTTCCGTGTGCTCAATGCGGTGGGGTTTGAGTCCAATCGAACCATGTCGAGGATGATTCCGACCGGTCAACTAACTGATCACTTCTTCAGATCCTTAATAATGACTTGCACCTACAGCCAACACCTATGCCGCGTATGCTAGGAAGGAAGTCATCCTTCCCGCTGGCTCTTGCAGCACGCCACCAATTCTAATGCTATCCGGTGTCCGCGACCTAGCCACCATGAATCCACGGGAATTGCCAGTGGCGAACCGTTCTGAAGTTGGGAAGTACTCGATGGTATGATTATTGATGGGCGTATCCCGAGCTATCGCTTACCTGCCACATAGGATCACCCTGTGTCATTCTTGCTTTGAACTGTAAACAGCACCAACACTTTTGATGCTCCTTTCCACGCTATGAATGCTGCTATCGCCCAGTGGATTGCGAATAAAACCGGTGAGCCGCGTTATGAATAGCGGCCGTATTGCACCTGACTGGCACGTAACCTCTGCATCGATGCAGGACCCCTGCGTAACTGTTCGCGGGGGGAATGGCAGTAATTAACTTGGCTCTCTGCCAGCGCACCCAGCACCCAGTCATGACAATGCATTGCGATCCCCGAGAGTCAATTTGATTATACTGGTAAGGATACGTTGTTGATGTATCAGCCTACATTCCCTGACCCGTGATTTTGCAGCTGATGTCGGGAGCCCTCACTATGAGACCACGTTTGCAGACGGTGCTTTGCATGGCAGGCGCGCCTCGTTCTAACTTCTTGGCAGCATTGCTGACGCCTCGTCGGCACGCGAAGCTAACCAGCCACCAACTAGCAATTATTTAGTCGCGAATGGCTTACTAATCGCCTTATCTAACCGCCAGTGATGAGGTCATGCAGTTCGAGCAACGCTGACTGAGCGACTTTTCCATTTAGGAGGTGCCGTCTGGATCAACTCAACGGGCCCCTTCGCGAAGCTTGTCATCGACCACAGCACGTGCCCTGCGGAGTCTTGATATGAACAGGATTGGCTTACAGCGGTGACTCCTCAGAATACTATAATAATTCCTGGGACCTATGGTCATGATGCAGACGCTAAAGACTATTGGACACTTTGTCGATAACGCTCTATCGCCGAAGGGCTACATTAAGGTCCGCTTTAGTGGTCAAGTCGGTGTTGAAACTGACGCTCAGTTCGGGGAGTATATCCGCAACACCGCGTGGGTTGTTCATGTTCCGAAGCCGACGACATTTGTTATTGATTGTATTGATTATAGAGCCTCGACCCTGGCACCTGATGTGTGCCTCTATGACCTGACGAGGGCGTAGTTTACCCAGACTTCACCACAAAGGGCGCGCAGCACCTTCGTATTATCAATCTTCGTAGGCCACAGCCCGTACGACCAATGCTATGTGGCTCTCGGATCTGACCTCATA
>Ga0307508_10004382_pt1 | contig 13803 bp, 11 predicted proteins | sample 9_EM_MG_FD_203089 | JGI IMG/M metagenome (GOLD analysis project Ga0307508, IMG submission 203089) | Populus trichocarpa ectomycorrhiza microbial communities from riparian zone in the Pacific Northwest, United States - 9_EM | ecosystem: Host-associated > Plants > Roots > Unclassified | place... | reverse complement strand
TGCCTCAGACAAAACCTGTTTAGTTGGAAGTCTGTGGCAAAGAGGGGATTCAGTTTGATCGGAAAGGGTACAGATATAAAATTGCAAGACAAAGAAGGGAGGGATATTCTCTGGGCAAAAGAAATCTTGGGAAGTCATGTCATTCAGTTAGTGGAAGATGTTGCACGTTTCTCATCGTACGAAGTATGGCACCAAGCACTTGGTCACCCCTCCGTATCGAACATAAACGCAGAAACCAACAACCCCTACACTGATTCTCACCTAATCCCGAAACCACCCAAGAATTTCCACTGCAATGCCTGTGCTCTATCAAAAAGCACTCATCACAAACCAGCAGAAAGTATGGGATACAACAAAGCCACCAAATGCTTTGAGTTAATCCATACTGATCTGTCTGGAAAATTTTGGGTTCCATCTATTGGCAAACGAAATTACTATATCACATTTATCGACGATTACACCCGTTACTCAGCAATCGTATTCCTCACCAAGAAATCTGACGCAACCTCAGCAATCAAAACTTTTGTTCGTCAGATTGAAAAACAATACAACTTCAAAATCAAATGCTTCAGACACGATAATGGTGGAGAATACGTCAACGATGAACTCCAAAATTACTACAAATCCAACGGAATCATTTATGAGCTTACGCCACCGTATGCCCATGAATCCAATGGAATTGGCGAACAATTCAACCGTACCATTGTCACAATGATGAGAACAATGATGATCAATATGAGTTCAAAATTTCTCTGGGCTGAAGCAGCTGCAACGGCAGTATATGTTAAAAACCGGTTACCCCATTCTCGATTGCCAGATAGGATGACACCTTATGAGGCATTACCCGGAAAGAAACCATCAATCAAACACCTCCAACCATTCGGACGACGATGCTATGTGCATATCCCAGAAGAAATCCAGCCTTCAGGAAGCAAGCTCCTTGCAAGATCGGTTGAAGGAATATTCGTCGGATACAGCAAAAGCAATCAAATATATCGCATATGGATACCTTCAAAACCAAACCAAATTCGAGAATCAAGGGACGTTAGATTTGCACCGATTCCCGAAAAGAGTGTCAGTTTTGATCTAGAACTGTCCTCTGATTCGCGGTCCATCGACAACCAACTGTCCTCCGATTCTCAGTCCACTGACAACCAACTATCCTCAGAAATTTCTGCCATTCCAAAAGACGAAATTGGAGATATGGAACTTCAACGATTAATCCATGAACAATCGCTATTACCGGAAAGCACAACACAATCTTCTCCCAATTCTTTGCCACTTGAACCAGAAACTCCCACAATGCCAGGAGGATTCATTGAGGAAGAACCTAACGTCACATTGCGACGAAGCAACCGTATCCGGAGACCGCCAAAATGATATGCACGACAGGCAACATACCTTCCCGATGAACCAACAACGTATGCGCAAGCGATGGAGAGTGTGGATGCAGAATTATGGACAAACACAATGAATGAAGAGATAGAAAGTTTGAAGAAGAACGGTACTTGGGAAGAGGTGGGATTACCACAAGGAAGAAAGACTGCCAACAGCAAATGGGTTTTCAAAGTGAAGGAAAAGGCAGATGGGTGGGTGGAACGGTATAAGGCACGAGTAGTAGCGAAAGGCTTTTCTCAACAGTACAGAACCGACTATGATAAGACGTATGCACCAGTAGCACGATATGATTCCTTTCGGCTACCTATTGCGATCGCTTCATATCACCGATGGATCCCTCAACAAATGGATGTGAAATCAGCCTTCCTCTATGGCGTCCTCAAAGAAGAAATCTATATGCGGCTACCTGAAGGTTATAGGACAGTCGGAAAAGTTGCATCAGGAAAAAACAGGTGCGTCCGGACGTACAGGCTGCGTCCTGACGCACCAGGCGCTTGGGACGCTCTGGAGGCACCCTGGCAGCACACATACCGCTCCCAATGCAAAACGCACAGGCAATGTGAATTCGGATGCAGCTCGCCATGGCACCATGCACCCGGACGCAGCTCGCCACGGCATCTGCTTACCAGACGGAGCGTGGCAGGGCATTTTCGTTCTGGACGCACGGTGTCAGGGCATTTTCCTTCTGGACGCACGTTGTCAGGGCATTTTCCTTCTGGACGCAGCCGTGTCAGGGCATTTTCCTTCTGGACGCAGCCGTGTCAGGGCATTTTCCTTCTGGACGCAGCCGTGTCAGGGCATTTTCCTTCTAGCCGCTGCTGTGTCAGGGCTAATGGCATCCGGACGACGCGTGTCATGGCACCGTGGTTACGCTGGCTGTCAAGGCACGGAACATCGCAGCAAATACTCGCGTCGCATTCACAAACACACAGTGGGTTCCAGGCATAGTGACTCAGTCCAGTTCTATTCTCTATATCTACGGTATGTACATCTATATATGCTACTACACACTTCGCGTTTCCAGCACAAGCACCCAGCGTCACATCCATCGCCGCTGTTTTTGACGCGCGTAGCATTGCTTAGTGTCGGAAACAAAGGACAGTTGGCAAATACGACACGATGCGATGAGCCTGACGTGATGAGCACGACGCGATGAGCACGACGACTATGAGGAGGATGGCAATGAGGACACCGGCGGCGTGGACGATAGCGAGTAGGATACGGCGAGAATGAGAGCGAGTAAGACATGACAAGTATGGGAGCAAGTATGATGCAATGAGTATGAGAGCGAGTAGGACGCGGCGAGGACGATAGCGAGTAGGACATGGCAAGAATGAGAGCGAGTAAGACGTGACGAGTATGGGAGCAAGTAGGACGCGACGAGTAAGAGACCGAGTAGGACAAGGCGAGGACGATAGCAAGTAAGATGCAGCTAGGATGATAGCGAGTAAGATGCGGTGAGCACGATAGCGAGTACGACGCGGCGGGTATGATGGTGAGCTTTATGGCATGGTTAGCACAGCTTTCAGAGTGACAGGGACACCGGGAAGTTGTAGAATACACAGTGACGAGTCGATGTCATTGAGGGTACCGGCGGCGAGGACGATAGCTAGTAGGAGGCTGCAACCATGATGGCGAGCTTTGTGGCATGGTTAGCACAGCTCTCCGAGTGACAGGAACAGCGGCGGGGAGTGGTACAATACGAGGTGAGGAGTACGATGTCAATGAGATTGCTGGCAGCGAGAACGATAGATAGCGAGTAGGACATGGCCTGTATGATGTCAATGCAAAGCGCCAAGCCATTACCAACACTTGCGCTTGCGCAAGGTTCGGTGTCCTCATCGCTCCTTGACCCCTTTTTTCTTCTCCTTTCACCTCGTCCTAGATACTCGTCGTCGTCCTTCGCATTGCCATCATACTTGCCGTCATTAGATTAATGATATCTTATTCGTCGACATTTTCCTCATCAACATTTTCCTCATCAACATTTTCCTCATCAACATTTTCCTCATCAACATTTTCCTCATCAACATCTTACTCGTCATGCCATTCTTGCTACGTTACTCGCCGCCATCCTCACTGCCATCAAACAAATCGACATCCTCCTCAACGACATCATACTCGTCACATCGTATTGTACCAGCTCCCACCGCTGTTCCTGTCACTCGGAGAGCTGTGCTAACCATGCCACAAAGCTCGCCGTCATGCTCGCCGCCTCCTACTAGCTATCGTCCTCGCCGCTACCACCCTCATTGACATCGACTCGTCACTGTGTATTCTACAACTGCCCGGTGTCTCTGTCACTCTGAGAGCAGTGCTAACCATGCCATAAAGCTCACCATCATACTCTCCGCATCGTACTCGCTATCGTCCTCGCCGCGTCTTACTCGCTATCGTCCTCGCCGCGTCCTACTCGCTCTCATACTCGTCACGTCCTACACGCTCCCCTTATCATCACGTCTTACTCGCTCTCATACTCGCTGTGTCCTACTCGCTATCGTCCTCGCCACGTCCTACTCGCGCTCATACTCGTCGTGTCCTACTCGCTCCCATACTCGTCACGTCTTACTCGCTCTCATACTCGCCATGTCCTACTCGCTATCGTCCACGCCGCCGGCGTCCTCATTGCCATCCACCTCATAGTCGTCGTGCTCATCGCGTCGTGCTCATCGTGTCGGGCTCATCGCATCGTGTCGTATTTCCAACTTTCCTTTGTTTCCGACACTCAGCAATGCTACGCGTGTCAAAATCAGTGGCGATGGATGTGACGCTGGGTGCTTGTGCTGGAAACGCGAAGTGTGGTAGTAGCATATAGAGATGTACATTAGATATAGAGAATAGAACTGGACTGAGTCACTATGCCTGGAACCCACTGGGTGTTTGTGAATGCGACGCGAGTATTTGCTGCGATGTTCCATACCTTGACAGCCAGTGTAAGCATGGTGCCATGACACGCGTCGTCTGGATGCCATTTGCCCTGACATGGCTGCATCCAGAAGGAAAATACCCTGACACGGCTGCGTCCAGAAGGAAAATGCCCTGACATGGCTGCGTCCAGAAGGAAAAAACCCTGACACGGCTGCGTCCAGAAGGAAAATGCCCTGACACCGTGCCTCCAGAACGAAAATGCCCTGCCACGCTCCATCCGGTAAGCAAATGCCATGGCGTACTGCGTCCAGACGCACAGTGCCGTGGCGATCTGCGTCCGAGTTAAGCAGGTTGCGTCTGAAACTGTTACACCTCAGTCCGAAACACCAGGGAGAACAGATAGCTACCTAGTCAGGGCACATGAGACTTCACCTAAAACCGATCGAAGAGGGAAGTCGAGCCCAGTCGGCTTCAGAGAGTCTAGGCGGGAGATAGCCTCAGAATTAGACCTTACAGCCGTAACGGACCTAAGGGGCTAATCTCCAGACGAACTGCAAACGCAACTAAATACGGGATACGAGGGGTGAGGTCATAGAACCAATATCCTCTGTTTCTCTGATAGGCCAGTAAACCACTCACCCGCAGGGCTTGAGGGGATTACGCGGTGTGGGGATCAGTCGGCTTATCGTTATACCGACCAGGACCAATGAAGTTGTAAAGACCGAGCCCGTGGGGTTCCGGGGCCTTGACTGGCGGACAAATCTCCCGAGAAAGGATAGGAAGTACGGGTTCCCAAGAGGAACCACGTGACGCCGCAAGAAGGCTATATAGCTAGGCAAGAATCCCGCTCGGTGAAAAGGAAAGAGAGAACAGTACTGAACGCCTGCTCAGCAAAAAACCACAAACAAGATCTAAGATTATTCCGTTGTGAATTATCGAAAGTAACCTGATTTCCTCGACTCTCTCCACACTCCGGTTACCCCACAACCCCAGTGTCACACTATAATCTTGATCTCAAATCACCCTACTTTCATGACTTGCTTCGATGATACCTACTTCGAAGACCACCTCTATCTACTCGAACTATCTACCTTCTTGGAACCTAAGTCGCAGTACTCCTTCGACTATATCTTTCAGTCAATCGATGACGAAATCGCGAAATACGAGCAGTGGGAAGAATTCTTCGACGGACCTAAACCAATCCACGTGACAATCGACTGCGCCCCATACCATTGGTATACCCAGCAGTGGTGGAATTGCGCGCTAACATCCCAACCGGCCGATTTCGACGAAGAAGAACTTTTTGACCTCTTCAACTATCATTTCGACTATGATTCAACCATACACAGTGGAAATTTCCTCGACCATTACTAGAAAATGTCGACTACCTCCGACTGTAACATGCTTTGTTTGAAAGCGCCCCGCGGGCTACTGCAAATCACCAATGACGAAGAACCGCAGGAAGAAGCCCTGGAAATCGCCAACCCGGTGGCATGGATACGGGCGATGGCCAACCACCAGCAGCAGTCTGAGCAGGACTTACATCAGCTAATGGACGTCTGCGGAAATACGCTGGACCACACTGACCGACGTGTCAAACGGATCGAGGCAGTGTACAACCGATTGGCACAAGGGGCCCAATACCTCTACTAACAAATGAAAGGCAAGGAGCAAATTCTGGGAGAATGGGTAAGAAATGAACTCATGGTATCCGCTAACGCATATCAGACATTTACCCGACAAGTCTGGGAGGCTATTATCGAGCACTCTAAGACAAGCAAGCTACACCGGGTGCACAAAGCAACACAGGTGGCAAGAATGCACGATGCGGTGGCATTCCTGTCAGAAGCAAACCTGGCCAGGAACGTCAATCTAATGGAGTTCCAAGGTAACAGGGAAAAATGGGCTGCTGACCACCAACGAAAGGTTAAAACACCATCAGCAAAAAATCGAAAACAGCTCCCGGTGCTCCCGTAGCTCCCGTAAGCATCGCTAACTCCCGTAAGAGGAGAAGAAATATTTTGCTCCCGTAAGGATTTCTAAAAATAAAAGTGGTTTAATTTTAGCTGAAACCTCGAGAAATGTTAGTTCAAATTTATGTCTCACCTGTAAAAAAAGCAATATACTTCAACTTTCAATTTTTTTGCTGATGACGCAAGCGACAATGGAACGAGGACCGAGATCGAATGGCCGGCCTGTAGCAATGGCTGGCCCAGGCGCAGGACGAATTACTGCAAGTAGCAACCACAGTGCCTTTGCCTGCCACGCCGGCCAGACTAGCACGACCTGCTCCAAGCCTAAGGGCACCGCCGACCCAATTAGTGCTAGGGAGTCCCCTGTTCGGAGGAACCCAACGACGACGGCCGAGGCCCCTGGCAGTCCCGGCATCTCCAGCAGTCCCAGCCGCGAACCCGCCACAAGGGCCTCCACCAAGACCCCCACGAAGGGGAGCATTGCCGTCGCCCTCGTCCCCTCCTAGCGAAGGCGACAACGACCTATACGAGCGAAACCTCCCAACAGTGAGGCCCCCGCCAGGAGCAAGGGACCCGACCCAGGACCAGCTGGCAACCATGCTCACGCCGGGGGAAATAGCCCAGCTGGTAGGAGCAGGAATCGCAGCAGCACAAGCCACGGGGCAGCCAGTGAGTGAAGCCCAGATTCGTACGTCGAGATTAAAAATGGAGAACCCAGCAAAATTCGACGGCAAGAGCCCCACCGCCTTCAACCAGTGGTGGGAATCGGCGACCATCTATCTGGGGTTCTACCCGGAGACGGTTGACAGGTAAAAAATCGCCTGGGTTTGGACCCTACTGACAGAAACGGCCCTGGTCTGGCACCTCCACAGGTACCGAGAATTGCGAGATAACGACACCTGGGTTAATTACTCCGCCGCTATCAGAACCGAGTACCCCAACGAAAGAGAAGCGGCGGATGCCCAGCTCAAACTGGAGCAGCTCAAATACCAAGGCGACATCCGGGCCTATATGACGGAATTCCGGGCCCTAAACAACTATGCGCGAGCCACGGGAGAAGGCCTCCAGGAGAAAGTAAACATCGAAATGCCCGACTCGGTGCTGGACATGAGGTTCGCCCACTACCTGGAAGACTTCGCCGACGACGAAGGTTTCCTGCAGGCCACGTACCAAGCGGCACTTCAGGTGGAAAAGAAGAAGGCCCTCCGCCAGGCAAGAGAAGGAACGAAAACCCAACAGGGGGGATCCGGGAAAAAAGAGGACGATAAGAGAAAGGAAACAAAAAAGAGACAAACACGGGACCAGGACCCGAACACGAGAAAGGAAGACCTCGGCAGAAGGAACCCCGGGACTAGCGGAAGCGAGTATGGCGGAAAGGAGCGACGGGCCTCCGAGGCTGCTGTATTCGAGGGAGTCCCCGCCAGCGAGAGAAGGGAACACTCGAATACCCGCAGGTGTCACCACTGTGGGTGGCCCGCGAACTGGGCAGCCCAATACTACGCCGGCACTACGATAAACGGCACCAAACTCCCGAACGCACCGTGGAAAGTAGGTGCTGGAACCAAGCGGCAAAGAGAGCCCGAGGAAGAAAAAGCCTCTGAGCCAGCACCCAAAATACAGAAAACGGCGGCGGCTGACGAACCCTTATGGGAAGACGAGGAGGATTTTTGAGAGGGCTGGGGACCCGGCCGCCCCCTAAGACCCGACACCTGATATGCGGAACAGGCCACAAAAGGAAAAGAAGCGACTCACAAAAAGAGGAAGCAGTCGGCAAGAAGCCTAAGGGAGGACCGAGGCCCGTTTTCACGATGTTATTAGAAAAGGGAGGAAAAGACCACCACGTTAAAGTCCTCCTGGATACTGGCTGTTCGATACCATTAATCAACCAAAAAACGGCGGAAAAACTAGGCCTCCCGCTGCATCAGCACAACTTGGCCGTCCCTATCGAAAACTTCACGGGCCAACTGATAGAAGGAGCCGGGCAATACTACACGGAGTCCCTGCTACTGCGGCACTGACAACACGTCACCAGGGAAAGTTTCGAAGTAGCCCCCATGGAAGAAGAAACCGACATATTCCACCCCTTTTGGTGGATTGCTAAGCACCCCCCACAGGGGGCGAGGCAGGACCCGGAAGTGCGGTTCAACAGCGACAAATGCCGGGAAAAATGCCCAAACTACGAAGCGGCTGACTTCTCGCTCACATGGGACGAAGGAATCATGCACGACCCAAATGTTCGAACAATCGGACACGTATCAGCAGTTACCAGTAAGGACGCCCTAGCCAACGTGCCGATGAGATTCCAGCCATATATGGGAATAATGAGCCAGGAAGCTGCCGACGCCCTACCAGAACACTGGCTGTACGATTGCAAAATCGATCTCAGAGACGGAAGCACCGCCCCTTGGGGACCCATATACCCCTTTTCTGAAGTTGAGCTCCAAACGCTCCAAGAATGGCTAAAGGAAATAGAGCGAACAGGGAAAATCAATCGGTCGACGTCACAAGCCGGGTCTCCAATTCTCTTCGTGCCGAAACCACACGGAAGAGGACTTCGACTCTGCGTGGACTACCGAGCCTTAAATCACATCACGATTCCGAATCGGTATCCACTCCTGCTAATGCAGGAACTACAAGACCGAGTTCAGGGTGCCCAATGGTTCACGAAAATGGACCTCAAAAACGGATTCCATCTAATCCGAATGAAAGAAGGCGACGAATGGAAAACAGCCTTCAGAACCGCAATGGACTATCCGAGTTCCAGGTCATGCCCTTTGGACTAAACAATGCCCCCTCCACCTTCCAGGACATGATGAACCATATCCAGTCCGACTTACTGGACGCCGGCGTAATAGCCTACATGGAAGACATACTGGTATACGCCAAAACCGAGGAAAAGCACGACGACCTGGTCGAAGAAGTCCTGCGAAGGTTTGAGAGAAACCGACTAGCAGTCTCCCCGGAAAAATGTGTCTGGAAGACACAGGAGGTGGAATTCCTGGGTTACATCATTGGAAAGGAAGGAATTAAGATGTCAAACGAAAAAGTGGAAGCAGTCCTGAGCTGGAAAACGCCGGAGTCTCTAACGGAAGTACAATCCTTCCTGGGGTTCGCCAATTTCTATCGACGCTTCATCCGGAACTACTCCCGGGCAGCTCGACCCCTGACGGAACTGACGAAGAAAGAAAGGAAAGAAGATTGGGCCAGGAACCGGGAAGCGCAGGCAGCCTTCGAAGAAGTCAAGCAATGGTTCACTGCGGCCCCGATTCTAGCACACTTCGGCCCGACCAGACAAGTAATCATCGAGTCAGACGCCTCCGATTTCGCGCTAGGAGCAGTCCTATCCCAACGAGATGAAGAGAATCGGCTCCACCCAGTGGCATTCCACTCACGGAAGTTCCAACCGGCAGAAATCAACTACAAAATCCACAACAAAGAACTACTGGCGGTAGTAGATGCGTTCAAACACTGGCGACGCTACTGCGAAGGGGCAACGCATCAAGTCCAGGTCTTCTCGGATCACCAGAACCTGGAATACTTTACAACAACCAAAGTACTAAACCAACGGCAGGCTCGTTGGGCCCAGGAGCTGGACGGAATCGATTATCGAATCTATTACTGACCAGGAACCCAAAACGGCAAGCCTGACGCGTTATCAAGGCGTTCAGAGTACCGCCTGGAAAAGGTGGGGGTAGAAAACCAGCCAATCACGACGGTTTTACAAACAAAAAACCTGGACCAAGAAAGCCTGGGCAAAAGAAGAAATGTTTCCTTCATCTGCTCGTCGGCCCGGTTGGCCTCGCTACCAGCAAGAAAATGGAAGAAAGAATTCCTGCAGAAAGTCTGGGAGGAAGGAAGGAAGGATGCGGCCTACCAGAAGAGGAAAAAGGAAGCGGAGCTGGAAGAACCAGCTCCGGAAGACCGAAAGGTCAGGGAACAAACGGTGGAATTAAGGGACGGACTCCTGTACCAAAGGAACCTGCTGTGGGTGCCAGAAGGGACGGTACGACAGGTCCTGGAATCCGAGCACGACTCCAAGGTGGCAGGACACATGGGGCAAGATAAGACCATCGAGCTTATTCGGCGGAACTTCTGGTGGCCAAAAATGAACGAACGGATCATCGATTTCGTCAGAAGCTGCCCAGACTGCCAACAAAACAAAGCCTCCCGTCACCAACCATACGGGCTGCCTTCACCGCTGGAGCTACCATACGCACCATGGCAATCCATAGCAATGGACTTCATCACGGAACTCCCAATCTCAGACGACTGCGACCAACTATGGGTAATCATCGATCGGTTCACCAAGATGGCGCACTTCCTCCCCTCAAGAAAAGAAGGAAAAACGGCGGTGGACCTGGCTGTCATCTTTACCCGAGAAGTATGGAAGTATCACGGCCTCCCCACTGATATCGTGTCAGACCGCGGCTCCAGGTTCACCTCGGCAACCTGGAAGGAGTTCCTACGACTCTCGGGAATCCGGCCCCGACTGTCAACCGCGTTCCATCCACAGACTGGCGGACAGACGGAGCGACTCAACCAGACGATCAAGGCCTACCTCCGGGCGTTTGTCAGCAAGGAGCAGGATGACTGGGTACGCCTGTTGCCAATGGCCAAGTTCGCGTACAACAACTCGACCACCACGGGCAATAGTATGTCTCCGTTTTACGCTAACTATGGCTTCCACCCAGCGGCCTTGAAACCTGCGTCAACAGAACCTCTGAACCCAGCGAGCCAAGTCTATGCCCACTGGATGCACGCCGTGCACGACAAATCCCGAAAGAGGCTAGAAGACGTGCAGGAGCGAATGCGCCGATACACCAACCCAGCAAGAAAGGAACCCCCGGCATACCAGGTAGGAGACTTGGTGATGCTCAACGGACGCAACATCAAAACGCGCCGCCCCTCGAAGAAGCTGGACCACAAGAATCATGGTACCTTCCAGATCGAGAAAATCGTCTCCCCCATGGCCGCCCGCCTCACGCTGCCTCGGAAATGGAAAATCCACAACGTCTTCAACGTCTCGCTACTTCAACCTTACCGAACCAGCGAGCACCGAGCACCACCGGACCCGTCAAAGGTACTCCGAGAGGCGGACGACATCCAACAATCAGAGGAGTACGATGTCGATGAAGTTATGTCCTCTGTCGAACACGGCCGAGGAAATAAGAAAAGAATCCTATACCTCATCAAATGGCTCGACTATCCGGAACGTAAAGACTGGACGGAAGAACCATTTGACAACTTTTCGATAGGCAGTCTGGAGAAACTCCGGGAGTTTCACCAGCGAAATCCAGACGTGCCGAGGGACTACCGACTCGCCGACGCCTAGACGGGATGTCCATAAAAGGGCCCACCGAAGCACGAGCGGTAGTATGGATGAAGGGGTTGGAGGACTTCATCTCACACACACACACACACCTACGACACGCGGATAACCAACTTTCAGAACGAAGGAACAACCCGAAGAAAGACCCGCTTCTTCGCAACCAATCCCACAGCGCAACAAAGCCGCCGACCCGGTGCCCGACGAAGAGTGCACGCGACCGAAAACCGCTGAGAGTCAGGAAAACTGTTCAGAACAGACGTATCGACCTCTTGGCGACCGACTCGGACCGGCGGAACCGGCACAGACGGCATACAAGCGGTGAAGTGAGTCCCCGACAGCGCTGTCACTGCTCCAGCATACTAGTCTCCCCCCAGAAGGACGTGGGCGCGGTCACTGCCGAGCATACGGGTTACTAGCACGAAGGACACCATACCTCTCCCGATTCCCTGTGCCGACTGCGACCCTGGAACCCCACCGAGCTGGCTAAGCCTTGACGCAGCGCGGCGGCGAGTACGACTCAATATGGCACGATAGTAAGAGTACACACCGGCTTACTCTGAGGGCCCAATCTTCCGAGGCTCCCCGGTGTCAACCGGCTCGCCAACGATTGGGAGGGATGCAGGGGTGGAGGACTACATTCAGCGGGCTACTGCGATAGAGGAACATACATAGCTTCGGGACGAAGCCAAGAAGAGGGGGATATAGTGTTACACCTCAGTCCGAAACACCAGGGAGAACAGATAGCTACATAGTCAGAGCACGTGTGACTTCACCTAAAACCGATCGAAGAGGGAAGTCGAGCCCAGTCGGCTTCAGAGAGTCTATGCGGGAGATAGCCGCGGAAATAGACCTTACGGCCGTAACGGACCTAAGGGGCTAATCTCCGGACGAACTGCAAACGCAACTAAATACGGGATACGAGGGGTAAGGTCATAGAACCAATATCCTCTCTTTCTCTGATAGGCCGGTAAACCACTCACCCGCAGGGCTTGAGGGGATTACGCGGTGCGGGGATCAGTCGGCTTATCGTTAGACCGACCAGGACCAATGAAGTTGTAAAGACCGAGCCCGTGGGGTTCCGGGGCCTTGACTGGCGGACAAATCTCCCGAGAAAGGATAGGAAGTACGGGTTCCCAAGAGGAACCACGTGACGCCGCAAGAAGGCTATATAGCTAGGCAAGAATCCCGCTCGGTGAAAAGGAAAGAGAGAACAGTACCGAACGCCCGCTCAGCAAAAAACCACAAACAAGATCTAAGATTATTCCGTTGTGAATTATCGAAAGTAGCCTGATTTCCTCGATTCTCTCCACACTCCGGTTACCCCACAACCCCAGTGTCACAGAAACGTCCAGAGTGTCTAGTGCGTCCGGACGCTAAGGACGCAATTTTTTTTTTTCCTGATGTGCTCGGCTCCGAAAATGTATCTACGGACTTAAACAATCCGCCCGCGAGTGGTACGCATGCCTCTCTGCGCTACTTCGGAAAATTGGATTTGTTATATCACACTTCGACCCCTGTGTATTCATTCACAAATCTGAATTAACCTTCATTTCAGTATATGTGGACGACATCACAATAATCGGCCCGAGTTCTCCCTTTGTCAAAGAAATCAAACAACAACTCAACTCGAAATTTGACTGCAAGGATCTCGGTGATGCAAATACATACTGGGTCTCGAACTCACCTACACTGAGGCTGGAATCAGTATATCCCAGTATGGCTACATTGAAAAGATCCTACTACGATTTGGAATGTCTGACTCCCGACCTGTGGCCACACCACTTGACCCGAATATGCCACTACGGAAAGCGGAACCAGGCACAGAAATCGAGGACATTGGTATATACCAAAGCATCATCAGATCCCTTATGTATGCCGTCACTGGAACTTGACCAGATCTTGCCCACACTGTTACGCTCTTATCACAATTTTCCTCCCGACCAAACGAAGTACACCTACAAGCTGCAAAACGAGTATTACGATACCTAAGAGGAACCGCCAACTGGAATCTCCACTATCCTAAAAGGGCCAACAATACACCCCTACAACTCCTCTGCTACAGTGATGCCTCCTACGCTAGCAACCTTGACGATCGAAGATCTTTCTCGGGATACGTTACCAAGCTAGGGGAAGCCACTGTCAGCTGGTGCTCGAAGAAACAGAAGTCAGTAGCGGTATCAACAACGGAAGCCGAATACATGGCGATGTCCTTAGCAACTCGACACCTTGTATGGT
>Ga0307508_10004381_pt1 | contig 13804 bp, 19 predicted proteins | sample 9_EM_MG_FD_203089 | JGI IMG/M metagenome (GOLD analysis project Ga0307508, IMG submission 203089) | Populus trichocarpa ectomycorrhiza microbial communities from riparian zone in the Pacific Northwest, United States - 9_EM | ecosystem: Host-associated > Plants > Roots > Unclassified | place... | reverse complement strand
GGCAGGATTACATTCAATGGGCGAGGTGAGTAGGGGTCTCTGGGTGAAAGTGGAGGGGGTGTTGTTCATCACCCAAGTTTTCGCCTTCAGATATTCGTGAGTTCAATGTGGACAAATGGCGGTCGATCATGAGCATTGTTCCACAGGATCCTATTTTATTTGAGGTGAGGGTTCACCTTTTACAGTGTGATTGAGGGGTTCACCCAGCCTCGTTCCAATTACCGCTGGAAGGGAACTATCGCGTCGAATATTGCGTACGGCGCATCGGAAACCCCACGGGAGGAGATTGAGCGTGCAGCCAGGCAGGCTAATTGTGACTTTATCTGGGACATGAAGGATGGGTTTGATACCAAGAGTGAGTGCGCCCGGCGTGTCGGCAGTGGCTACGTTTTGAGTGTGTTTCTGTTACAGTTGGACGTTCAAGCCTAAGCGGCGGTCAACGGTGCATATTAAATGGCTTTCCATTCCCTCCCAAATATTGATGTTCCATGATTGTAGGCAGCGCATTGCAATCGCTCGTGCGTTAGTGAAAAAGCCATCCTTTCTCTGCCTTGATGAAGCTACATCAGGTGTGCTGTCTTCCGAATTCTCGAATGTTATCCCCTGACCACGGACATAGCTCTGGACGCCGTTAGCGAGATGCGCGTAAATGAAGCTATCGAGAAGATTCTTGAATCGCGGACAACCACTAGCTTGATTGTTGCGCACCGTCTATCGACAATATCACGAGCAGAAAGGATCGTTGTGCTCGAAGGTTCGTAAGCTAGCCTCGAGTTGATGGTCAAACCGTCCGCTAGAACTCACCCTGACGCCCAGACGGACGAATTACTGAAGAAGGACAATACTACAAACTGGTACGTTTTCAGTCATATGTGGGTCCGAATGTAGGAATAAAGGCCATGTTTGTCAGGCTTCCCGCCCTGATTCGAGGTTCCGCGCCCTCATGGATGCACAGCTCCAAGCTGCTGTGAGCGATCGTTCTAGTCTGGACAATGCCTCCGCCGAAGATCCCCAGGATGACACCAATCACTGGCACGAAAGCGGCGCAGTTGATGAATTGACTACTAAACCAACACCCAAATAGAGCACACTCCCACCGTTTCACTGATACAATCCTCGCCAGGCTTTCGTTTATTATATTCTACGCGAACCCCTCTCCAACAATCATATATATAATATAAGTGTAATATTGTACTTTCCCTGCTCAGCAGTGTCACTTCGTGATCTCTTGATATTACCCTAATAGCCCTCCCATGCTAACGCGAAGTCGTCGCACCACACAAAGAGTCTTGGTTGCTCATGCTTGAGCAAGATAGCGCTAACAGAGGTTCAGGCAAGACCGTCCACGTGGGTTGGGAGACGCCGGTAGGATTTACAGGACCATGAGACGGCTGCAGATAGAGCAGGAATGCACTGTTGATCAAAACAGCTAGCTCCCGACTGGCATGCATCAAGTCCCAGAAGCCGGATCATGATTTTAGCGAATGATCTGGAGGCGGTCCGCTTCAAATCCACGGGCTCCGAGAGGGAGAACATCTTACATTCGCACGAGGTGAAAGGTGAAATGTCTGGGCTCTAACTAGCTCACCAGCGCGGATTCTACTGGACTCGGAAGAAGTCGCCCATTCCCTCCTTGCTGCCACCTTCCACGTCCGCGACTCGTCCCTGTTTCCCCTACTTCCAATCTACAGTACATTCTGGGCCGGTCCCGCCTGCCCCGAATCCCCAGCTCTGGTGCTATTCATTCTATATACCTACGCCTGTCAATAGATCATGTAGTGCTGGGTTAGATGTTCTAAAAAGTACAAGGTTCTCGTTTCTAACAGATAATGAGCGTTGGAACAAATAAGAGCGGGTTGTCATTGCCCTAATTGGTCACATGCACGGATACCGCTGGGGCTGGCCGATGCCAAGGAACGGTTGGAGGCAGTAGTAACGTGAGACCCGCATTTCCTTCGTCAAACAGCGTTGCCGCGATTGCGCCTGGCATATATCAAATACCAGAAACCGCCGATTGTGATACTGGCAAAAGATACGGAGGCGGTCCACTTGTATTCCGCAGGTTTCGCGAAGCAGAGCATGGTCAACACATATCTGATGCGATCGAGTTAGCGAGGAATGAATAGTTGTGACGAGCAACTCACATCATCAAGTCTGATACGTGTTGAAGAGAGACCTGAATCGAAGCTCTAGCAGCAGTGACATAATGAGCGGGGAAGAAGCAAAAGCGATCGGATTTGCTCACAGGGTGTTTCGCTCTAGACGACACTCAATTGCTAATTGTAGTTGTTTAACTTGTACTAGTTCGAACGCGGAAATACCAATGCCACTCGAAGCAACACCTAAGATTGGAAAACAATGGTCAGGACTCTATAAATACTCGGAAGCGAATATACGCGCCTATGAATAACACGACAAATGCAACAGACTGATTGACGGTCCACATAAGATGAAGGGACAGGATAGCGGGTAGAAGACAGCCGACAGCCGACCTTCCACATGATTTAAGTGAGCGTCCATATAATTGGCCATATAGATGACATACCAAAAACTTATTGTTCCACAGTGGATGCTGCCTACTTGCCCCTCCAACCACGGCGCAAACCAGGTTCCAAGCAAACCTGTCAACACATAGAATCCTCGGGCCGCGGATAACGTATTGTCCGCTTGGTTCTGGGTCTTCAGAAACCACAGCATGGGCCTGAAAATGATACATATTCCTATTAGTATTATGCGTCCTGGATTAGAGATGAATGTATCGAACCCGTCGAATCTATCAAAACGTGTGAGCTCTTCGACTAGACGGGGGTACCGCCGGGGAAATTACTCACGCTAACGCGTTCATCGCGAGGAACGCAGCCGCAAGACTTGATAAAAACGTTGGCAAGCGATAGAATGTACCCCAGCATTTGACGACTTCTCGGGGACCCCAACTAGCAACGGGGTTTTCCGTTGGAGCCTCCCCCATCAATGTATTACCCAATACCCTTCCTATCTTTGCCTGTACTTCGTCACGAGCGAGAGACGGATAAGAGCAATAGACGGTCTTGACCAAGAAAACGTCCGCGATGGCCACGATCAACATCAATCCTGCCATCCCAGTCGCAGCCCACATGTGGGAAACATATGTGGTCAAAATAGAAACAACAAGTGGCGCCAACAGCTTGCACAACAAATCAGCGCGTTTCAACATCGCATTTATGTGCGACAGACGCTCTTCTGATCCCTCGGCTATCGAAATGGCCCAGTCTTGCCGCAAGGCGATCTCGAGGCATGTATTGGAAGCCTGAAGGACGCACCCGGCCAGTACGATGAGTTGAAACGCTGGTGACGTTATCGACTGCGCCCATTTGGAGTCATTGGTGTGTTTGAAGCTGAAAAGGAAGGCGAAGGCGGCGAAAGCACATGTTGCACTGAGCTTCTGTGCGATTAAACATCCTCGAACAAGAGTAAGCTTGGGCGCTTGATCTTGAGGGCGGTGTGAGAACGTTCATCCGAAGGTTGAGCGAGATGACATCGACGAACCAACAAGGGAACCAAGCCACGGCGCGAGAAGGATATTAGTTACTGCCAAAGGGTTCAGTGGCCAGGGCAAGGCGGGCGCGTGAAGATAGTCATACCGCATCCAGAGAATCCATAGATTCCGTTAGGCAACAGGGTGTCCTCGAAGTAAGTAATCAAGAGAAGGCGAATAGCAAAATCCGGCATACGGAAACCCCATGAGCTTGTTTCAATCGTGGTCAGCGCGAGCATGGAAAGTCACTGTGCAATACTGAATGCTGTGCGCTAACCTCGACGACTGCTGGATGATGAATCGAAGAATTCCATGATCCTCCGAGTCCAGCTCGAATGAGGGCGCGAAAGATTGTTCGAGCTTGGCACTGAGCAACAACTCTTCATCGGCCTCAAAAGCCATGGCGTCCTGCGCCTTCGTCTTCTCTCAATTAGGCGTGGACCAGCCAGCTATAAGGCACAACTGCAGCCTGTTGACAGATATCATCATTATATATGCGTTGGGGGGTCGTCGTGGTTACTGTGAATCAGTGTGATGGCGTTAGGCGCAACAAGCCCCCAAACAGCCGTCACGTGACCACGTCACGGTCTGTCTTGGGGAGACTAAAAATAGGCAACCTTTGATGTCACGAGTTCCCGTGCGTTGTGCGCTGGGATGATTGGTGTTCTTAAGCTTATTTTAACATGCATGTGATTATTAACCCATGTTGCAAACGTGGTAGGAACCTTAGTGTGGTTTGCTGATAATTGACAGTCATAAAGTGGGCAAGTGTGCAAAGTCTACATAGCAGGGTGACGTGTATGGTTAGCGCGGGTATTGTGTGTAGCTGGTGAGCGTGTAGGAGTACAGTTGTGATGCTGCAAAATATAATTAGTGAGAAGTGACAAGCGGATCTTCTATACTATTAGTGAGTTTGAGCACGCTGAAAGGTGTGAAATGTGAAGTGCAAATCATCAAAGATTTAAAAGGGGGCGCGGCGAAAGAGACCGTACGGATCATACAAAAGGCACCTTTGCAAATGCATCGGTGACTTCTATGAACTCCACGAGTCGGGCGATGCCCTTGTTGGTACCCAAGAGAGTATTGAGTGCTCGGTCGTCGTCATGCTGCCCCAGGTGTCGGAATCGTTCGTACCAGGGGAGACTACGTCCAAATGTGTCACGGCGTGACGAGGCCGTCGGAAGCCGGGATGAAGTTGCTGTCCACATCGATACGAATACAGGCTAGGTGTGAACTCGTAATCTGTCACTCAAGTCATGGACGCCCGAGCACCAAACACCCTTGCTGCCCCGTCATTCAGGCAGTCTGTGTTCTTATCATTCCATTGCGTTGTAAAAGTGATGATACTTCAGTTCCATTGAGATCGATGAATATGTCAAAGGGGTGTCAAAAGCAAGCCAATCACCAGTTACGTGGGCAAAGTGTAGTCATGATAGATAGATATTATAGATAAGTTGTGGTGCAGCTATGTCCATGTGTCGCAAAAATACGGAGCGAAGGAGAGACAAGTCAACAAACGAAGCGATAAGGAAATAATCCTTGCAAATCAAAAGATTAGTGATGTAGTTTGGTTGATGTCCCAATTGTTGCGCCCAATGATTGAGATGAAGTCCCCAGTGATGAGCGGGTAGTTGACAAGAGTCCCAAGATCCCTTGGCATAGACTTGCAGAGCTCGCCGCTCCAGTCACCATTGACGTCCTCTATCGGAGTTCCGTCGAGCAGGGCTTCGAGCTCGGCATGGCCCAAATACTCAGATCCACTCGGCGGGGTGCCGCAATCACCCTCGACATTGAAGAGCTCCCCGACATTTCCGCCCACTGGAGTATACGGCTTACTGCCAAGACTAGTGGGACAAGAGGGTCGATATAGGTGAGGCTGCGAAAGTGGAACTGAGCGGTGTCGTAGGTTGCTGCTTTGACATTCTTCCCAGCCGGAAAAGCGATCATGTCCAAGGTAGCAGCGTCGTCTTGCTGAGGCGGCAGAACATTGAAGGACATTTCAACCAGGACGGCGTTGTAAAAGAAGAAAAAGAACAGCGTAGGAATCGCAAGTGAGACGAAAAGGAGTTTGAACTTCAATCGCATCCGGCTCCGCTTGATTGGCTTGGCGGCGAGCAGGTGTTGAGGACGGCGCAGAAGCGGGCTCGTCAGAAGGAGGCGAAGTGCGCTGCTCCACAAGAGAGCCATCATTCTGAACAGAATAGATTCGCAGTTAGCACCTGAAAATACCACAGGAGATTCGTAACTCACGTATCTCTTCATTATCTTCACCAGCGAGCCCCACTTGAATATTTTAACGCCCTTTGTGATAATTATAGGACGAAGACTGCGAAGCTGCATGATGCAGTTGAGGCTTTCGCCGCCTTTCTTGAGTGTCATAGGACGCAGGGTATCAAGGTTTCGGCGAATGCGATTGTTCACTTCAATCGAGAGAAGACGATCACGAGAAGCGCGCGTGTCACGTGGTTTCCACACTCTCCCGCGAGCATGGCCAATGGCCACCGAAATCTCGCTCTACTGCTGTATTGTGGGACTCAACACATTGGCCCGCTTTCCAGTTGACATTCCATCTTCGCAAACTGTCGGTCACCTGAAGAGAACAATCAAAAAGGAGATGGGGCATGCTCTCAGCCACATCGATGCCTATCAACTCGAAATCCGGAAGGTGAACGATCCCGTGAGCAGCGTACCCGCCATTACTGACGCGTCACGACGCGACGCGACGTGATACGCTTACAGCTTCACCCTTCCCTTTCGTGGGATGATCTTGTCAAGACACTTGAAGGTGTCGTCGGTGCAAAAGTTCCAGGCTCGGTTCAGCTTGAGCCTGAGCAGAGGCTGTCCCAGTGTTTCCGTGATACGCCAGTTGAAGGAAGGATCCATTTGGTTGCAGAAGTCCCTCCCCCCCTTGGTGGGGCCACCTTACCACACGCCTTGAACATCTTGTTAAGCTTTGTTGCCAGTCATAAATTCTCAATCGCAAGAACTTATGGAACACATCGTCAGTGACAGCTTTAGGGACAAATACGAGAACATCTTCATGCGATCGCGACAGTTGAAGTACTTCACCATAGCCGATGTGGTCGAGAATGACATCGAAATTGAAGCAGCTGTAGCTCCTGAGTTTGTCAAACAATTCTATGACATGCTGTCCCGCAAGCGAGGGTTGCATGGAAATGATTGCAATCTTGCTATGTTTCTGCCAACGATTTCTGATAGATGAGTTACAGGACACTTCCATCGCTCAAGGCTTACGAGACAATTTTAACCACTATTTCGATACTTCACCTGCGCCAATATTCCATCATCGGCCCACTGCCGAAATACCTGAGGTGTCCCATGTCATATGCCTGGCGCACCTCGATCAGGTAGTGACAAGATTGTTCGCAACGGTACCGAATGAAGAAGGCTATCACTTTAAGGAAATGGATGCAAAGTATTTTTACTTCCATTTCTTTGCACCTTATTTCGAATCGCAGACGAATGCAAACACCGTTAAACTGTACGAGTCATTTGTCTGTATCGTCCTCATGATTTGACATCAGTCCTCAGAGGCGAAGAGCCGTGGCCTTTTCATTTAATTGTCCAAGTTTCTGGGGTCTATTACACGTATAGGCCTATGAGCGACTTGCTACTGCTCTCGAATTTGCTTCCTCGCCTGCTTATTAAGGTCAACTCAAACACCAGCTCTCCTAGGGATTGTCATCACATGCTGATTCAGGGAGCAAGTATTGTCCGATTTGCGAACTCGTTTGTGGACGCCTACTCTACGGGTGGGACCTTCGTTTTAGTGGTCGTCTTTATTCGCGCCGAAGGCCTCATAGATCGCTTCCTCCTGTTTCAGTCTCAGTTGCCTGATCGTAAGGTATGCATCCCTGCCCTCCATGTCAAGCTCGTGGATCCTGTCTGTTAAGCTGGAGTAGGTTTATTATCGGGTGAAAACTTTCAATTTCCGCGCTCCGCTCGGTCGCATTCACTTCGCACTCGAAATGTACAATCTGGGCTCTGCGCTGAAGGGCGAGGACGGAGACAGCACTCTTGAAGCGGTCAACGCGCTCCTAAAGGCTACCAACATCTATGCAAAGGACCAACAGTTGAAATCGTTCTGCTCCCGCAACCCCGGTGCGTAGAAGTAAGCGTCCTGCCATTGATGACTACGGCCAATCTGGCGGTGGGCCCAGCCCTGCTCACGACGGCAGTGGTACATCTCATCAGCTCGAAGAGCATGGGTATAATGTGGTACCGGATTCCTTTGAGGATGAGCACGGTACATGGGAAGCACTGATAAAGGTATAGCCCATAAATGATTTCCTGATCTAAACTGACAGTTGGTTGGCAGCTGCCCTCCCATGTTTGCATAGTGACTGACGAGAACAGGACTCCACTAATTGCGAAGCAGGTCCGCAAGGATTCAAATGAGGTGGCAACCCTTCAATATCTTCGCACGATCCAGCCGCAATCCCCGCACATCGTTTTCTTGATTGAGACTGTCAACACCCGCGATAGAGAGTGGCTCATTCTCCCGAAGCTGCACCCGATTTCTGAACTCTCCATGCACGCCAGCGGTGCCCTACTCCATAGCCAGCTTGTCCAATTCTGCCGTGATTTAATTGAGGGACTTGCGTACCTTCACCGGCATGGAGTGGCACATCTCGATGTCAAACCTGGGAACCTCGTGTATGATAATCGCGGTCACCTCCAGATCATTGATTTCGATTCCGCTGTTCGGGTGAGTTCTGAGGACGAGAAGATCACAGGGCTTTATGGAACTCGTGGGTGGAGGGCACCTGAAATCGGGGATGATGAAGAAGAGATCGCATCCCCCCTGTTTAGTCCTATTAGAGCCGACAGGTGGTCTTGCGGCAAGGTTCTCCTCGAGTTTGTTGAGGAGGTTGAGGCAGAAGAGGGTAAGATCCTTGGGAGGTTTGCCACAAGTCTTATGGATAAGGACCCCCATTGTCGGCCATCCCTGCTCGACTGGGATGAATTGGGGGGCATGGCTTCCAGTCGAGAACTGTGTCGTTAAAGGACCATGTTCATGCATTCTGCACCTAATAGCTGAAGTCAGATGAACCGCCAATTTGTCACAAAGACTATTATTGCCGCAACGGTGCCTACTTGTAAGGGGAATTATTATATGGACGCATATTTATTTATATTTATATAATTATTTCTTCACTCTTTTTCGCACCATTGCAATAAACGCCACTTCGGCTTATTTCGGCTGTGTGAGGCCCGAAGACACCTAAGGGAGATCCTTACACGGCCGAGCGACGAAATTGCGAATTGCCTTCTTCTGGTTTACATCGAGCAAGCAAAGTGATTGACAAGCATGAATGGCGACGAAGGAAAGAACGTAGTCCAGACTGAGGTTGAGGGAAGAGTAGATGTAATCAACCAAGGCGTCGGCGTCTTATTTCGAGCCTAAGTTGAGCCTTGAAAGGAACGACGGTGAATTTTTGCACACTGCTTTCACAGGTCTATCGAAGGTTTGACATCTTGCAATAAGACTGGTGCAAGATGGGCAGGCCATACTAGGGAAGGCAAAACCCCAGCCAAACGTGACATAAAAACTCACTTTGCGCATTGCTGTGACCTTTTGCCAACTCTTTGGCGTCTTTGAGGCTGAGGGAAAGTTGACAGATGAAATGCAGATACTGTGCAAGTGTACACTTGATGCTAAACCGCAGGCAAATCCCAATCGAGCCATTTGCAATTCGCGCAATTAATTCTCACGTCCGAATGACCAAGTGAGACTAGAACTTCCTTGATACCCTGTCTACCAGCGGCTGCTTGAGCGTCTCTGCGTGGCGTGAGGATTTCAATGTCCCGTAAGGATGCAGCAGTGCATTTTCCAGCAACGAAAGATGACATGTCTGCAACACATCCTTCGCACCCCGCCACCACTGACGTTCGGCGTGGTCTGCTGTAGCACTAGATGTCAGCCTCTTCGGAAGAATATGTGGGCACGCTCATCTTCTGTTACATTGGCGTGTGCGCGGACGGATTTTGGCAACCTTTGAGTGACGTTCCGCCCAACCCAACCCAACCCAATGACCGAATGACCGCTTCCCTCCACCTAAGGAGCTTCCAACCAGCACCAGCTGGTTGTGTTATGCCTACGTCTCATCTACAACATCATGCATTGACTTGAAACAAACGGTCAGGGCATCGTCTGCCACATGCCTTGATGCGCACGTCGACATGATTACTGCGCCATCATCACAGACAGTTTCGGACAACTGCCAGTAATGTACTCACCGCGTGTCATCACATCCGTTGGTGCATGTCTAAATTAAAGGGAGCATATGGAACGAGTAATGTCAGGGTCGCCCAACCCTACGTCAACTGGGAGCCGGCAGTTACATCGAAGGGACGGTTACTGTTTGGCTCTAGCGTTGTGAGTCCTCGGCTACCTATGACTTTGTTTGTCAATACCTCCGCTTGACCTAAGGCAGTTGCTCACACCTCAAACGCTTCCGTGATGAGGGGGCGAATGTGACGGGTGTGCGGGCAAACTATGGTAAAATGCCGCAAGTGGGCACACTGCTGAGTCCGACCTGATGTCACCGGCGTCATGTATCTGCAAGCATCAAGCCACTCAGATCCACAAATAGTGACAACGACCCAGAACTTACATGTCGGGATATGTTAATATCTTCAGGCAACCAATCGGTAGCCAAGAGGGCGTTCGCGACAGTGTGAGAAGACGCTCTTCGGCTGTAGAGTATGACTTCAATGTTAAGTGGCTCCGTCCTTTGCTTCTGGGTAGACAAATTGGGCATGGCAGGTCAGCGTGTCATGAACATTCAGAGAGATTGCGGGAAACAACAAGCCCGTGGTTGTATGTGACGATGTCCAATCTTATTTTAGAATGCGAAGAAGGCAGTTGGTAAGAAAGATACAAATCCAAAGGCACCCGAACGGCATCCCCGTCGAAGGCATAGGATGCTGCCTTCGTCTTCGCTGTGCTCCGCGAGGCGGAAGTGGTCCCTGTGGGGATGCCAGAGAAACGGGAAAATGACAGACATATGGGCGGGAGCTTTGGGTTTCGGTGGGCACACGTGGCTAGACTTATCGCGGACCCAGCGCCCGTGCCGCCTAGTATCAGATACATCGCTAGCACCCTCTACAAAAGAAATGGACGGCGCCCATAGCTATAGAGTAATCGTCGGATGAAACTCGGCGGATCGAGCTCCCAAATCTTCAATATCATTCAATCCGGGAGTTAATGTTTAAGTGGTATGGAAGGAAATGAACCAGCTGGTATTACGGGCAAGACTGATATGTCCGTATAGCTGTCGCGTTTCGTTGGTTCGCGCCAGCCGACTAGGTTGTGCGGGGAGTTCGGTGTTCAGGGTAAGGCCGCTCCTGAAAAGAGTGTGAACGCCGCATAGGCTAGAACGGCGACACGCGAAGCCAACTAACAGCCTATGAATGAAACCCAACTGAGAGTCGCAAAAAGATGTATAGGACAGTGTTGGGAAACATAACTTGCTCAAGCACCAGCTTGAGGCACAGCCTCGAAGCTTGCGGAAGACGAAGGGTTCATTGTGAAGAGTGCATGGTGCCAGTTGCATGTTGAACGCAGAGCGCGTCGCGGGGTATTCCATCCGCATGATTACGTACGGTCTCGCGTTGTTCAACTGGCTTGTCCTCTCTCCTCCTCCTCTCCTCGCTTCGCAGCGTCTCTTGATTTCCGAGTATATGCCGTCAATTTTCTGGCGCCTGTTGAGAGTGCGTCTACCCCTGCGCAACCCAGCAAGAATCTAGGTTGGGCAACTTGGGCAACTTGGGCAACTTGGGCACGTTGTTACGTGTTACGTGTGAGAAGCTGCTGGAACACACGATTGGTCCGTTTGATGCCTGGCACCTCAGCTGGGGATGTTCTTGCCTGTTGGAGTCACATACAATCTTCACGAGTTTTCAGGCCTGCCTGGTTCCATCTCACAACGGTTCGATTGCCTATTGTTGGCAATGCCAGTGGGTTCTCCAAATCAAACTCCTCCCACCTATGCGCGGCAGTACAGCTTCGGCGCAATCCCTCTGAATGTCTCAGCTGGTTGTTCGGTTAACGCCACCGCAGGGGAATGGTCAGCCGTTCGTGTTCGGCATCAAAGGTCCCGTGCCCATCTGTACTTGTATGTGCCCTGAACCTGACGTCCTTCTTTGATGGTTGGGTCCAACCGCTTGCTAATTGACTCAACAAGCGCTAGTTTGATGATATCCAAAAAGACATCTCTGCCTTCGATAATATGAATGACAATATCGCGATAGAGAATGCCCATCACCCATTACCCATGACTTATGAACAAACATTTCATTCTTTTTGCCGCGACGTCAGGTGCTTTTAAACACCGCAGTTTGCACTGCTAGCTTACAATTTGTGAGCGAGGTCGGACTTTCGGCAGGTCATCTCAGAATAAAATTGACGTCGCCAAGTCTCAGGTGACGTGTGGGGGCTTTGCGATGCCGAGCCTGAGTTTATATTCTCAACTTCATTCGAGGTTTTCACGTGTGGAGAGGGTCGTTTCGAACTCGTTTTTGGAATTTCAAAAGGGGCGCTTCTTTTGCGCCCACGCGCGGTTGCTTCAGCGCCGGTGTGTTTCTTGGCTGGTCTTTTTATTTGATATTCCATTGTGTCAACGGCCAGAAACGGGCGCGTGTTCTCTATAAAATCTCCCGTCTCGGCCTTTGGATAACTGCTTGAGGCGCAATTTCTAAGAGGGCAAGACATATACTTAAAAAGTGCTCGCAGTTCCGTCCTACGCGCCCCTATTTGTTTACTTCTTTCTCTTCTGTTCACATGTTTACCAACAGGGAGCTCAGATCTCAAAAAGAGAAGAGAACCACATGCTCATTGCCAAGTGGCCCCAATCACAAATGATTTCCTTTTGTCTCGTTACGATGTTCTTGAATGTGTCTGAATGAAATTGTCTTGTCTTTTTCGTGTTGCCTCGATTGTGTGTTGTTCGTTGACCGGGATTGGCTTTTCTGCCGCCCTTGGAGTGAGAAATGTTTGCATTACTCCCCGCCCGCTTGGGTCTCGTCTCCGCACCATGTGGCTCCAATGGATCCTCAGTAGACGTGGGATAGGAATCATCCATTATCATCTTAATTAGACCCTGATTCCCGCTACTAGTTCGTTCGTGGGAATGCACCGGCGCCTATTTTCGATTCAAAAAGTGCCTCTGGCACGTGTTTTCCTTCCCGCGGTGACGCTTATCTTACAAGAAATTCACGTGCAATTACACGGAAATTGGTCACGCGCACGGAGAGCCAAGTGGGGTCAGTAACCTCTTTGTCATGGCCGATGAGACCGTTCCCATTGTGATCGATAACGGCACTGGTGTAGGCGTATTCTTACTCATGGGTCTTCCTGCTCACAAGTCCGGTAGTTCGTCAAAGCCGGATACGCTGGGTCCAACTTCGTCGAACACGAATTCCCTGCAATCATCGGGCGCCCAATATTACGCGCCGAAGAGCGTCTTGGCAACGCGAGTATAAAGGACATCATGTTTGGTCAAGAAGCCGTTGAGATGCGGAACTTTCTGCAAATCACTCAGCCCATGGAGCGCGGTATCGTGAAGAACTGGGACGACATGAAACTCCTATGGGATTATACCTTCGACGAGAAGCTGAAGATCAACCCTCAAGGGCGGAGGATTATCCTCACTGAACCGCCACTAAATCCGAAACCCAACCAACAACGTATGGCGCAGGTCATGTTTGAAGACTACGGTCTCGAGGGAGTCTACATCGCCGTTCAAGCTGTGCTTGCCCTTTATGCTCGAGTTGAGTATTGCAGTTGTGCCTGTATTTCAACTCGCCTAACTCCCATCTCAGGCGAAAAAACCGGGGTCGTGATTGACTCTGGAGACGGAGTGACCCACATTGTGCCCGTATATGAAGGCTTCATGATGCCCCACCTAACTCGTCGCCTGGATGTCGCCGGAGGGGATATTGCACGCCACCTGATCAAGCTTCTCCTGATGCGAGGGTACTCATTTAATCGCACAGCAGACTTCAAGAGCGTCCGAGAGGTTAAGGAGAAGTTGTGCTTTGTAAGGTATGCATTCCACAAAATGCAGTTCAAACACTTCCCCTTAGCTATGACCCCAAACTCGACCATAAACTCACAGAAGAGACCACCACGCTCCTCGAGAGTTATACAGTGAGAACCCTGAATAAGTTACCTTACGGCTTTGTTTTTGAGCTCTGGTATAGCTCCCCGATGGCCGAGTTGTCAAAGTGGAAGGCGAACGATACCAAGCACCCGAGTGCCTTTTC
>Ga0307508_10004380_pt1 | contig 13805 bp, 12 predicted proteins | sample 9_EM_MG_FD_203089 | JGI IMG/M metagenome (GOLD analysis project Ga0307508, IMG submission 203089) | Populus trichocarpa ectomycorrhiza microbial communities from riparian zone in the Pacific Northwest, United States - 9_EM | ecosystem: Host-associated > Plants > Roots > Unclassified | place... | reverse complement strand
GCGTATTTGGTCGAGAGCGCCTGCATTTTGGTCAATGCTTCCGCTTCGATCTCCTGCCGGCCGATGGTAATCACCTCGTCGACGGTGCGATCGCCGACGACTTCCCGCATGACGGATTCCGAAACATCGCGCAGGGTCCCCCTCGGTTCGCGAACGTCGAAAAGGAACTTTGCGGGATCCGAGATGCGGTACTGGATCACCCACTCCACCAATGCAGCGTTCAGGTCACCCGTCACCATCTGCGTTTCCCGCTTGGCGTCGCGAGAAACCTGATACGGATCGGTAGCCCCTGGCGTCGCGAACCCGAATTCCTGCTTCAACTGCCGTTTCACAGGAATAACCGTGGCCAAATCGATGCCGAATGGCAGTTTGAAATGCAGTCCGGGCGGAACTTCCTTGAGATACTTGCCGAAGCGTTGAACCACTGCGACAGAGTCGCTCGGCACCGTGTAATATGTGGTCCACGCGCCTATGCCGAGCAGAGCGAGGACGACAATTACGATTGATCCACGCGGCCCACGCCGCGGCATGATCTGGTTGAGTTGATCCTGCCCCTTCCGTACCAGATCTTCGAAATGGGAGCCGGATCTGGCCCCGCTACCCCAGGGGCTGCCACGGCCGTCGCTATCGTTCTGCGATGGCATTTGAACGTCCTCTCTCGCGTGCTTGAGATCGGGCTCAGCGTCTTCGGATCGCACTGACCGGCCCAACGCTCACGACGCAATCCATCGCAGGGCGTACTCTTCCTCGCTGAACTATTTTCATCATCCCGCGTGAGGCGTAGCCGCGCATTGACGCACATCAAGCATCGGAAGCAAGCTCAAGGTCTCCTCATGTGTCATCTCAAGAATCAGGCGCGATCGAGCGGCCGTGGACAGGACGCCCGTTCAAACCGCGCGCGTGCTGTCCCTCATGACGACCTCCGCGGATAGACGAATGTCACGGCTCGTGACCTTGTTACCCTGCATCAGGTCGACCAGCATCGCAGCGGCGCGGGCGCCGATCTCGCCGCGCGACTGATGGACGGTGGTGAGGGCGGGAATGTAGGCGGCGGCGAACTCGATGTCGTCGAAGCCCGCGATCGAGATCCTGTCCGGCACGGCGATGCCGGCCGCCGTGAAGCCGCGGATCAAGCCCATCGCCATGGCGTCATTGCACGCGAACACGGCGTCAGGCAGCTGGGCCAGCGCCAGATAGTCCTCGGCCGCTGCCTCGCCGGCGGCAATGGTGAAGTCGCCTGGCCGCACCAGCTGCGGGTCGAGCGCCAGTCCAGCGGCGGCGAGCGCATCGCTGTAACCGGCGAAGCGATCGTGTTCGAGGATGTTGGCCGCCGGCCCGCGGAGGTAGCCGATGCGACGATGTCCGAGCTGCAAGAGATGCTCGGTCATGGCGCGGGCCGCCTCGCGATTGGCGGTCTCCACATGGGGAAGCTTTGAGCCGGGGATGCGCTCGCACAGGCTGACGGTGGGCACACGGTGTCCGCTGCGTTTGGCCGCGGGCGAGGGCAGCAGGCGGCCGTTGAGCAGCAGCACGCCATCGACGCGTCCGCCCTGGATGAAGGCGGCATGCTCGCGCTCGCGTGCGGGATCGTTGGCGGTGTCGGCGATCACGAGACTGTAGCCATGCTGGTGCAGCGTGTCGGAAATGCCGCGCAGCACCTGCGAGAAGAAGCTGTTCGAGGCGTCCGGCAGCACCGCCAGCACCGCGTGGCTGCGGCTGGTGCGCAAATTGCGGGCGGCGCCGTTGAGTACATAGCCGGTCTCGCGCACCGCCTTCATGACGGCTTCGCGAGTTTTCGGCCTGACTTGATCGGGGCTGGCCAGGGTCCGGCTGACGGTCGCGGTCGACACCCCCGCGCGCGCTGCGACGTCGCCGATTCTCGGTTTGCGTACCAGCTTGTGCATCGCCTTCAACGATCTCCCGCCGCCGTTCTCGGCTCGAAAGCCGGCAATAAAGCATTGACTCCGACCGCGGCTGTGGCAGTGTACTCGAAAAATGTAATCGATTACAAATCGACCCGAGGGAGGATGACATGACAGCGAGGCTCTGGACGACGTCGCTTGCGCTTGCCTTCACGGTGGTTGCGGCCACCCAAGGCGCGACGGCTGGAGAGATGAAAGCCGAGGTCATCCACTGGTGGACCTCGGGCGGCGAGTCGGCCGCAGTAAAAGTGTTCGCCGAGCAATTCGCCAAGGCCGGCGGCACCTGGGTCGACACCGCGATCGCCGGCGGCGTCAATGCGCGCACCGCCGCCATCAACCGCACCGTCGGCGGCACCCCGCCGACCGCCATGCAGTTCAACACCGGCAAGCAGTTCGACGATCTGGTCGAGAACGACCTGCTGCGCGACGTCGATCAACTCGCCACCGAGCAGAAATGGCGCAGCATGATGCCGGAGGCGATCGTCAATGCGGCGACGCGCAACGGCAAGATGTTCGCGGTGCCGGTCGACATCCACGGCCAGAACTGGCTCTGGATGTCGAAGTCGGCGCTCGCCAAGGCGGGCGCGGCCGAGCCGACCGACTGGGACGATGTCTTCCCGGCGCTCGACAAGCTCAAGGACGCGGGCCTCGTTCCGCTGGCGTTCAGCGGGCAGAAAGTGTGGGAGCGCAATCTCTTCAATGCCGTGCTGGTCGGCAAGGGCGGCAATGCGCTCTGGGTTTCGATCTACGGCAAGCGCGATGCAGCGGCGGCCATGAGCGCCGGGTTCAAGGCGGTGGCCGAGACCTACGGCAGATTGCGCGGCTATGTCGACCCGGGCGCGCCCGGCCGCAACTGGAACGACGCCACCAATCTGGTGATCCAGGGCAAGGCCGGCATGCAGATCATGGGCGACTGGGCCAAGGGCGAGTTTGCTGCCGCAGGCCAGACCGCCGGCAAGGAGTTCGACTGCACCATCCTGTCCAAGGAGGGCGGCTACGTCATGGGCGGCGATGTCTTCGCCTTCCCGAAGCTGAAGGATCCGGACCAGCAGAAAGCGCAGCTGCTGCTCGCCAAGGTCATGCTCGATCCCGAGACGCAGATTCGGTTCGCGCAGAAGAAGGGCGCGATCCCGGTCCGTCTCGATCTCGACGTCAGTTCGCTGGACGCCTGCGCCCAGAAGGCAATGAAACTTCTGGCCGACAAGAGCCACCAGGTTCCGGCGCAGGAACTGCTGTCGCCGCCGGCCATGACCGGCGCGATCGAGGACGTGATTTCCCAATACTGGAATACGCCGTCGATGACCGCCGACGTCTTCGCAGCCAAGGTCGCCGCGGTCCTGAAGGATCCGTATTAGGCCATCGATCCGATGAAGCTAACGAGTTCTGGCCAAGAGCATTGTCCTCTCACTCCCTCTCCCTCTCCCTCTCTTGCGGGGGAGGGAGCGCAGCAGCGCAAGCGTCATATGATTCGAACTTCAGAATCGCTGAACTAGCAATCGCGCGCAGGGGGACTGCGCCGCAACGTCGGCGCCCGAACCTTGTGTCCGATCGGTGAAAGATGAGTCCGATGCCTCTCGTGAGACCGCGTACGGCGTCCCGGCTGGCGGTTGGTCTGGCGCTGTCGCCGGCGCTGCTGGTCGTCGTCGTGGTGTATGTCGGCTGTACGGCATGGACCATGTGGATTTCGCTCACGGCGTCGCGGATGCTGCCGAACTCCACCTTCGTCGGCTTGCGCCAATACGCATCGCTCGCGGGCAACGAGCGCTGGCAGGTTTCGGTGGTCAACCTCGCGATGTTCGGTGCGCTGTTCATGATCGCGAGCCTTTTGCTCGGCTTCCTGCTGGCGGTGCTGATCGATCAGCGGGTGCGCGCGGAAAACCTGCTGCGGTCGATCTTTCTCTATCCCTTCTCGATGTCCTTCATCGTCACCGGCCTGGTCTGGCAGTGGCTCTTGAACCCGAGCCTGGGGATCGAGAAGATGGTGCGCGATCTCGGCTTTGACGCCTTCCGCTTCGACTGGATCGTGCGCCAGGACACCGTGATCTACACCTTGGTGTTTGCGGCGGTGTGGCACGCTTCGGGTCTGGTGATGGCGATCATGCTGGCTGGCCTGCGCGGCATCGATCCGGAAATCTGGAAGGCGGCGCGGATCGACGGCCTGCCACCGTGGCGGGTCTATCTCTCGATCGTGATCCCGATGCTGGGCGCGAGCTTCGCCACCGCTTCGGTGCTGCTCGCCACCAGCGTGGTGCGGCTCTACGATCTCGCGGTGGCGATGACCAATGGCGGGCCGGGGCTGGCCTCCGAGGTGCCGGCCAAATTCGTCATGGACCATCTGTTCGAGCGCGGCAATCTCGGGCTTGCCACCGCGGCTGCAACCTCGATGTTGATCACCGTGGCCGCGGTGGTCGCGCCTTGGCTCTACTGGCAGGCCCGCCAGCGCGAGCGGAGTGTGCCGGCATGACCGCGTCCGCGACGATCGAGCCCAACGGTGCCCCGCCGCGTGGGGTGACACCCGCGCGAATCGGCATCTATGCCTTTCTGGTGGTGACGGCGCTGTTCTTCCTGACGCCACTCTACGTGATGATCGTGACCTCGCTGAAAACCATGGGCGAGATCCGGCTCAGCGCGATCCTGGCGCTGCCGCGGGCGCCGACCTTCGAGCCGTGGATCGTGGCATGGTCCTCCGCCTGCACCGGGCTGCGCTGCAACGGTATCAGCGTCGGCTTCGTCAATTCGGTGAAGATTCTCGTCCCCTCCGTGATCGTCTCGATCGCAGTCGGTTCGCTGACCGGCTACGCGCTGTCGTTCTGGAAGCCGCGCGGGGCGGGCTTGCTGTTCGGAACGCTGATGGTGGTGGCCTTCGTGCCCTATCAGATCTTCATCTACCCCTTGGTGCGCGTGCTTGCGTTCGTCGGCATCAACAACTCGATTCCGGGCATCGTCCTGATCCACACCATCTTCGGCCTGCCGACGATGACGCTGCTGTTCCGGAATTATTTCGCAGGCCTGCCGCCCGAGTTGTTCAAGGCGGCGCGGGTCGACGGCGCCGGCTTCTTTCGTATCTTCTGGTCCGTCATGCTGCCGATGGCGACGCCGATGCTGGTCGTCGCCGTCATTCTGCAGGTTACCGGGGTCTGGAACGATTTCATCCTTGGCCTCGTGTTCGCGGGCCGCGAGAATCTGCCGATGACCGTTCAGCTCAACAACATCGTCAATTCCACGCAAGGCGAGCGCGCCTACAATGTCGACATGGCCGCCACGATCCTGACCGCACTGGTGCCGCTCGTGGTCTATTTCGCCTCCGGGCGCTGGTTCGTGCGCGGCATCGCCGCCGGCGCGGTGAAAGGCTGAGCATGAACAAGCGCTGCGACGTCTCCATCCGCGGGGCCGAGATCTCCTACGGCACCGTGAAGATCCTGGAAAAGTTCGACCTCGAAGTCGCGCAGTCTGAATTCGTCGTGCTGCTCGGACCGTCCGGCTGCGGCAAGTCGACCTTGCTCAACGCCATTGCCGGGCTGGTCGATCTGCGCGACGGGCAGATCTGGATCGGCGGCACCAACGTCACCTGGGAGGAGCCCAAGGATCGCGGCATTGCCATGGTGTTCCAGTCCTATGCGCTGTACCCGCGCATGACGGTGCGCGGCAACATGTCGTTCGGACTGAAGGTTGCCGGGATGCCTGCGGCCGAGATCATCAGGCGCGTCGACAACGCCGCGGCGATGTTGAAGATCACCGAACTGCTGGATCGCCGGCCGGCTGAATTGTCGGGCGGACAACGCCAGCGCGTTGCGATCGGTCGCGCGCTGGTGCGCGACGCCGGCGTCTATCTGTTCGACGAACCGCTCTCCAATCTCGACGCCCAGCTGCGCGCCGAATTGCGGGTCGAGATCAAGCGCCTGCACCAGCGGCTCCAGGCGACCATGATCTACGTCACCCATGACCAGATCGAGGCGCTGACCTTGGCGGACCGCATCGCCGTCATGAAGGACCGGGTGATCCAGCAATTGGGGACGCCCAGCGACATCTACCGCCGACCGGCGAACCGTTTCGTGGCGTCTTTCGTCGGCTCGCCGGCGATGAATTTCCTGCCTGGCACATTCGCGGTACGCGACGGCGCGGCCCACTTCGCCGCCGCCGGGATCTCGATTCCGCTCGACGGCTATGGCTTCGATGCGCGTCCGCAGCCAGGTGCCGCGATCGAACTCGGCATTCGCCCTGAACATATCGAGGTGGGTGGCGATGTGCCGGTTGCGGTCGAGATGGTCGAGCCGATGGGAAGCGATCAGCTGGCCTGGCTGCGGCTTTCCGGCCACGCGCTCTCGATGCGGTTATCGGCCGAGGCCCACATCATCGCCGGGGAAAAGCTTCAGCTGCGGCTGCCGGCCGACAAGCTCAATTTGTTCGACGCCGCTACCGGGCGCCGGCTGTAATCTTCGTATGAAAGGAATGCGCATGACGCCCCTCGACGGCCTCTCGTTTCAGCTCTACTCCGCCCGTACGCTCGAACCGCTGCAGGCTCAGTTCGACCTGCTCGCCGGGCTCGGCTACAAGCAGGTCGAACCTTATGGCGGCCTGTTCAACGATCCCGAGATGCTGAAGAACGAGCTGCAAGCGCACGGCCTATCGGCGCCGTCGGCGCATGTCGGCCTCGACCGGCTGCGCGCCGATCCTGTCGCTGCGGCCCGGCTGTGCCGGGACTTGGGTATCAGGACCATTTATGCGCCTGCGCCACCGCCCGGCGAGCGCGACGGCGGCGAGGCCGAGTGGACCGCGCTCGGGCGCGAGCTCGCTTCGATCGGCAAGATCGTCACCGCCGAGGGCTTGACGTTCGGCTGGCACAACCATCATTGGGAATTTGCCAAGGCCGCGGATGGACGGCGCTTCATCGACATCCTGCTGCAGCAGGCGCCGGATCTGCTGTGGGAGGCTGATCTCGCCTGGATCGTGCGCGGCGGCGCCGATCCGATCGCCGAGCTCAGGCGCTATGCGGGGCGGATCGAGGCCGTTCATGTCAAGGATATCGCGCCTGCGGGGCAGTGTGCCGATGAAGACGGCTGGGCCGATCCCGGCCACGGCGTGCTCGACTGGTCGACCTTGGTACCGGTGTTGCGGGAGATCGGCGTGACCTTGTTCGTGGCCGAACACGACAAGCCGAACGATGTGGCGCGGTTCGCGCGGCGCGCCCTCGCCACCGTCGCGTCATGGCAATAAGTCTTGCAACAAGTCTTGGCAATAAGGAGCGACCGATGAAGCAACTTGGCGTCGGAATCGTCGGCTGCGGCGTGATCTCGACCATCTACATGCAGAACCTCGCGGCGTTTCGAAGCTTGCGGCTGGTCGCGTGCGCGGACCTGTTGCAGGACAGCGCGCGGGCCCAGGCCGAGCGGTTCGGAATCCGCCCGCTCGCGATCGAAGCCTTGATGCGCGACCCCGAGGTCGACATCGTGGTCAACCTGACCACGCCCAACGCTCATTTCGAGGTGAGCCATGCGGCGCTGACCGCGGGCAAGCATGTGTTCTCGGAAAAGCCGCTCTGTGTCAGCGCCGACGACGGACACAGGCTGGTCGCGGAGGCGGACCGACGCGGGCTCAAATTCGGCTGCGCGCCGGATACTTTCCTCGGCGCTGGCGGACGGTTGGCGCGCGAACTGCTCGATGCGGGCACGGTCGGCGCCATTCTGGCGGGCTCGTGCTTTCTGATGTCCCATGGCATGGAACACTGGCATCCGAACCCGGAATTTTTCTACAAGCCCGGTGGCGGGCCGATCCTGGATATGGGCCCTTATTATCTCGCCGCGCTGTGCAATCTGCTGGGTCCGATCGAGAACGTGCAGGCGAAGGCTTCGACCGGATTCGCCGAGCGCGTGGTGACCGCCGAAGGACCCCGCAAGAACAGCCGCATTTCGGTGGAGACCCCGACGACGGTGATGGCGCTCCTCCACTTCGCATCGGGCGCCGACGTCGTGTTTTCCATGAGCTGGGATGTCTGGCGCCACGGCCATCCCCCGATCGAACTGTACGGCACCGAGGGCTCGCTGCGGGTGCCGGATCCGAACTTCTTCGGCGGCAGCGTCGAAGTCACCGCGAAGGGCGAGGATTGGCAGCTCAAGGATTCCGCGAGCCGGCCCTATGGCAAGCCGAACTGGCGGGCGCCGAGCTGGCCCGCCAGCGCGCCCGACCGCGCCAACTATCGCTGCCTCGGGATCGCGGACCTCGCAAGTTCCGTGCTGCAGGGAACGCCGCACCGCGCAACCGGTGCCTTCGCCGCGCACGTCCTGGAAGTCATGTACGCGCTGCTGCAGGCGGGCGCCGATGGCGGCACGGTCAGGATCGCCTCACGGATCGAACGGCCGCCGGCCTTGCCGGATGACGAGGCGGCGAGTTATTGGCGCGGCCACGCTGCTTGAACGGGAGAATGCACGATGTCAGCCAAGATCCAACCGGCCACCATGAAGGGCCCTGCAATCTTTCTGGCGCAGTTTATCGGCGCCGAGGCGCCGTTCAACAGCTTCGATTCCATCTGCGGCTGGGCGGCGGGGCTCGGCTACAAGGGCGTTCAGGTCCCGACATCAGATCCGCGCATGCTCGACCTCGACAAGGCGGCGACGTCGCAAACCTATTGCGATGAGATCAAGGGCGTGGCCGCGCGCCACGGTCTTGTCATCACCGAATTGTCCACGCATCTGCAGGGACAGCTCGTCGCCGTGCATCCGGCCTATGACGAAGCCTTTGACGCCTTCGCCCCAGTGGCGGTCAAGGGCCGTCCGAAGGAGCGTCAAGCCTGGGCGGTGGATCAACTGGTCAAGGCCGCACAGGCCTCCCGCCGGCTCGGGCTCAAGGCTAGCGTCAGCTTCACCGGCGCGCTGGCCTGGCCGTTCCTTTATCCGTGGCCGCAACGGCCGCCCGGAATGATCGAGACCGCTTTCGACGAAGTCGCACGCCGCTGGCGGCCGATCCTGGACGCCTACGACGAAGCCGGCGTCGATCTCTGTTTCGAGATCCATCCGGGCGAGGACGTCTGCGACGGCATCACCTTCGAGATGTTTTTGGAGCGCACCGGCCATCACCCGCGCTGCGCGATCAACTATGATCCCTCGCACTTCGTGCTGCAGCAGCTGGATTACCTCGCCTTCATCGACATCTATGCCGAGCGCATTCGCGCCTTCCATGTCAAGGACGCCGAGTTCAATCGAAGCGGCCGGCAGGGTGTCTATTCCGGTTTCCAGCCCTGGATCGACCGCGCCGGCCGCTTCCGTTCGCTCGGCGACGGGCAGGTTGACTTCAAGGCGATCTTCTCGAAGCTCGCCGCGATCGGGTTCGACCGCTGGGCGGTGCTGGAGTGGGAATGCTGCCTGAAGAATGCCGAGGACGGCGCGCGCGAGGGCGCGGCCTTCATCCGCGACCACATCATCCGCGTCACCGACCGCGCCTTCGACGATTTCGCCGGCGGCGCGGTCGACGCCGCGCAGACCCGGCGCATGCTGGGTCTTGGCTAAACAGGAGCACAACATGGCCGAGCCACGGATACGACTGGGGATGGTCGGCGGCGGCGAGGGGGCCTTCATTGGCGCCGTCCACCGCATCGCCGCGCGTCTCGACGATCGTTATGAACTGGTGGCCGGCGCGCTGTCGGCCTCGCCCGACAAGGCGATGCGTTCGGCAGCAGCGATCGGGCTTGCGCCCGAGCGATCCTATCCGGACTTCCAGACCATGGCGCGGTCAGAGGCGGCGCGGAGCGACGGCATCGAAGCCGTCTCGATCGTCACGCCGAACCATCAGCATGCGCCGGTCGCCGAGGCGTTCCTGCAAGCCGGTATCCATGTCATCTGCGACAAGCCATTGACCGCGACCCTCGAAGAGGCGTTGCGCCTGCGCGACAAGGCGCGCGCGAGCGGCCTGGTCTTCGCGGTGACCTATAATTATTCCGGCCATCCGCTGGTGCGCCACGCCCGCGCCATGGTCGAGGCGGGCGAACTCGGCGCCATCCGCGTGATGCAGGTGGAATATGCGCAGGACTGGCTGGCCGGGCCGCTGGAGGCGTCAGGCCAGAAGCAGGCCGACTGGCGCACCGATCCGGCGCGGTCGGGCGCCGGCGGCTGCGTCGGTGATATCGGCACCCATGCCTGGCAGCTGGCGCATTTCGTCAGCGGCATGATGCCGGCACAAATCCTCGCCGAGGCGACCACCTTCGTGCCGGGCCGCCGCGTCGACGACAATGTGCAGATCCTGCTGCGCTATCCCAACGGAGCGCGCGGCGCGTTGTGGGCGAGCCAAGTCGCGCCCGGCCAGAACAACGGATTGCGCCTGCGCCTGTTCGGCGAAAAAGGCGCGCTGGAATGGAGCCAGGAGGAGCCCAACCGGCTGATCTGGTCGCCGCTCGGCGAGCCGCCGCGATTGGTTGGTCGCGGCACCGCGGCGATGAACGCGAGCGGCCAGCGCGTCAGCCGCATCCCGGCCGGCCATCCCGAAGGCTATCTGGAAGCGTTTGCGACGATCTATACGGAAGTCGCTGCCGCCATCATTGCGCGGCGGACCGGTTCGCCCGTCGATCCGGCGGTGGTCTTTCCGACCATCGAGGACGGCTTTGCCGGTGTCGCGATGGTGGACGCCGCCCTGCGCTCGAGCGCAGCGGGCGGGGTGTGGGTGACGATGACGCCGTGAAGCCAAGGGCTTTTGCAAAGGTCGTTGCTGGATGCCGGCTTGAAGATTGTTGCGCGGGGCGCGGACAAGGAGCGGTGGCCTGATCGGACCGAATAAACCACTGTACGCTGCACCGCGCGTTACGGGCTCAACCCGGCTGCTTTCGATTCTGGGCTCCTTTGCCCCAGGCGCGGCTCTGTGCCAGCCAGTAGCCGCTGAATGTTGGCGCGATGAAGCACAATCACGTAAATGCCGCCTGCAATCACCAATAACCGATAGGGCAGCGGTTGCTCCAGGCCGCAGATGAGGGCGATCGCAGTCAACGCCGCCAGCATCGAACTCAGAGAAACAATCCGGGAAATGGCCAGTACACCGGCGAAAGCCGTCGCAGTACCCAAGCCTACCGGCCAGGATATCGCCAGCAACACGCCGAGCCCCGTCGCAGCGGATCTGCCACCTGTAAAATTCAACCAAATCGAACGGCTATGCCCCAGCAACACGGCAAGCCCGGCCAGGCAAACCGCCCAGGGCACCCAGGTTTCCAGATCAAGCGCCGTCGGCGGCGTGGCGGACGACAATGTCTCGAACCAGGGATAGAACCAGCGGGCAAAGACGATCGCCGCCACACCTTTCAGCACATCGACCAGCAGCACCACCAACGCGGGCCATTTCCCCAGAGTTCGCAAGACGTTCGTTGCCCCGGTGGATTTGGAGCCATGTTCGCGGATATCAATGCCCTTGAGCAGTTTCCCCGCCAGATAGCCGGTGGGCGTGGCACCGAAGAGATAAGCGATCGCCAATCCGACCACGCTCGCTATCCAGAAAACCATGGCAGTCACCTCGACGCTCTCATTTCAGGCCATCATCATTTGGTCGTCGACGTCTTTGACCGCCATGGGAAGCGGATATGACGCCGTTGTTCCAACGCTGCGTATATCACAGCAGGCGTGCGATCACCGGAACGCGGCGCAGCACCAGCACTATTCCCCAGCTCAGGGCGACCGCGCCGACAAAGACGATGGCGCCCTTGGCGATCGGGCCGAGCGCGACCGTGAGCAGCGCGTATTGGAGCCAGACGACGACGGGATAATGAACGAGATACATTCCGTAGGAACTGGCGCTGAGGCTGTCGAAGACAGGCTGAGGCGCGGTCGCGAACCGACGGAAGAGTGCGATGAAGGCAAAGCTGATGGTACCGCAACACAATACGACGGTGAGATCGCTAAGCAGGCGCAGGGCAAGAGGCAGGGGCTGATGAGCGCCGGCCAGCGGCAGCACCAGCGTTATGATGAAGGCAAGCCGCAACGCAAAGGCGGCAAGCCCGGCTGATAGCCAAATCGGCCAACGCCGCGCCAGCCCGGCGCTCCGCGCGAGAACGCCAGACCCGATGCCAGAGGCGCCAATCTGGATACCGGCCAGAAAGTAGATCGCATAGAGCAATGGACGGCTTGCTTGCAATGAAAAGGCACCGAGCGTGACCCAAGTGTCGGCGCCGAAGATCAATTCCATTGGGACATAGACAAGCAGTGAGACGGCAAGGAGCGCGGCAACGAAGGCCGGCGGACGGCCGAACAAGCCGAGATGCCGCGGGGCTTGCCTGTTCGCCGCCCAGCGGTGCCGCAGCATGTAAAACCCGGCTGCGACGGCATCGAACACGAGCAACAGCCAGATGAACCAGGCGGGACCGCTGGGCCAAAAGCCAAGCGTCAGCCAGGCGCGGGCGTAGCCGAGGACGCCCGGATCGGCGCCAGTGACCGCATAGGATGGATAGTAAGTGAGCGGCATTAGGAGTCCCACGGCGACCGCGAACGGAACGCCCAGTCGCAAAATTCGGTCGCGCAGGAACCTCACGCCTCCCTTGCGCGCGAGGCTCGGCCAGACGAAGAGACCTGAGAGCAGGAACATCAGCGCCATAAAGAACGTGTCGTTGAAGACGGCGAGGAGGTCGAACCCCGCCCAGCGCTGGGGATCAACGATCGGCGCAGGCAGGATTGTGAATGTCCCCGGTTGCGCCGGCCACATGACCGCGTATGCCAGCACCGAATGATGCAGCAGCACCAAGAGGACAATGAACGCGCGCAGATAGTCGAGGCTCGCATCGCGAGCGCTCGCGTCGGGAAGAGGATTGGCCATGCGCCTATCGATCGGGGCTTTGACGCGCGGAAAGAACGACGCCAGCGCGGGCCGCGTCAGCATCCAGGCGAGCGCCAGGAACACCACTGCCTGGGCGCCCTGTTCGATGCGCATCCAGGCGGGAAATGGGCCGGGCAGCGCCGCGACGCCGACAAAGCCGATGCTGCCGAGGACCGCAATCCACTTCGCGCGCACATAGGCCCAGCGCCGGCCACATCCCATCTGCCTGCCGCACAACAGCAGGAACAGGCTCACAACCAGGATGATGGTCGAGCGGACCCAGACCGCCGGCGCAATGCCATGTCGCAACGCGAAGGCTGCCGAGAGCAGCGCGACGCAGAGAAAGAGATTGATCCATTGGGCGCCAATCACGGGCCGAAGCTGAGCATGAAGCGCGGGGGACGACACTGTCATGAGGATTGCCTCCGGGTGGCGAGAGCGAAGATTGTTGCCAGCTCCTTCGCATGCAGCTTGACGTCAAGATTGGGCTCGCGCGCCAGCAACGGCGGCACGCCGTCGATGGCCTGGATGATTGTCAGCGCCATCACGCGCGTATTGAAGCGGCGGAATTCACCGGACTGCTGACCGGCGCGCAGCAGCTCTTCGAGGCTTGCGGCGCGCTGGGCGAGCGACTCGGGACCGATGACCAGGCTGCCGTCGGCACGGCGCGCACCCATGGCGATCTCGAGGAGAGCGATCAGCGGCTTGCGATGGGCGTCGATGAATTCCAGATCGGATTCGATATAGGCGCGCAATCGTCCGGCCGCTGACGTCTCGGCCATCATGCGCGGCTCCATAAAGGTGCGGCCTGCGGCAAACACCTTCGCGATGACTGCGTCCACAATCTCCTGCTTGCTCGGGAAGTGATAGGTGATGACGCCCTTGCTGACGCCGGCCCGCTTGGCGATCTGGTCGACCGAGGCCTTGGCAAACCCCAGTTCGGCGATGGTGTCGATCGCACAGTCGACGATCTGCGTGCGGCGCGCCGCTTCGGCGAACGACCGCTGGTCTGCGGGAACAGATTTAATCTTAGTACGCATGTACTAATATTAGTACAGCTGTACTAAGTCGTCAAGAGCTCCAGACGGCACGAAATCGCGCGGCCGC
>Ga0307508_10004379_pt1 | contig 13806 bp, 16 predicted proteins | sample 9_EM_MG_FD_203089 | JGI IMG/M metagenome (GOLD analysis project Ga0307508, IMG submission 203089) | Populus trichocarpa ectomycorrhiza microbial communities from riparian zone in the Pacific Northwest, United States - 9_EM | ecosystem: Host-associated > Plants > Roots > Unclassified | place... | reverse complement strand
CTCAGCTGAAGTCACCTTTTACCCTATTTACCCTTAATGTCAGCTGAGTTAGCTGGACCCTCAATTAATGGCATTTGTTAGAAAGTTTGTGGCCATCATTTGACCCATAGGTTGGCTACCATGTGTCACATTCCTTCAATACATCTACCACATCTGAACAGTTCTGTCATAGATATATTCGTTCAATCTTTCTGAGGTCACTCCAGTAGAAGTTGTATTCCATGTTCCAAGGTCCCAGTGATTGGGTCGCCATTTGACTAAGCTTCGATATGATGATCTGGCATGCCCGGGTCTTTTCTCTCGCTGCTGTACAATATTGGCCCCTGCCAATGAACCCTCTACCAAACCCGTAGATGCGACCCATATTCAGCAAAGGGCAGTTGAGCAGAGTCTGCACTGTGCAGAGAAAGCAGCGGCCGCTCGTCTAGACTATGAGGCTTCCAGGATCTAGGGGGCGTTGGTCCACTCTCAGAATTCAATTCTTCTTGAACACCGTATCACGTACATCTTGTTGTGCAAATGGGGCATTATGCCATATCGACTTATGCAACTCTTTGCCAGGACACAAGTTTCTTATGGCACCCGAAGTAACATCCCGACTACACTATGGGTATCATAAGGGCGCAAGAGAATTTTATGTACAGGGAGCCTCAAGCATTGCAGTGACGGTCATTGCAAAACCTCCATCCTCCTGTGTCCACGATTCCACATATACAAGGACCGACCAGATCACAACCACGACCGTCTTTTAATTTACATCTAGTGATTGAACGCGTTTTGTTAGGTACTAGTTTCCACTTTGCGAAAGATCCACTCACTCGCAGCGTTCAGCTTTGGCACAGTGCTGGTCATGGTAGCCAGCTGGGCATTCTCTACTACATTCATTGAAGAGTCCCACGCGACAAGGAATCTTCAGGTCTATGCCAGAGGCGTTGTCTTTCCAGCAAGCTGAACAACCGCTGGAGCATGCTATCCCCATCGCCGTCTGGATGAAACCTGCTGCGGAAACAAAGGCGAGGGCTACCGAGAATACTTTCATTGCGGTCCTACAGAAATTCAGTTCAAGTTAAGTAATTCCAGCGTACCACCACCAAGCGATATTATTCTTTTGGAGGACTCACGCCAAGTCACGGGAAGTTCGTTCAGCTCTGAATCTGGTAAATGGGTATTGTTTTTAGTCGTTGAAGGAGGATGAGTTTAAATGGTGTGGAACATGTGTGAACACGGAACACATTAGAAATCAAGAAGCGCAGGCGTTCCTAGTCTCGCCTTCCGATTGTTCCGAGCTTATGTATTTTTCTTTGTTGGGAATTATTCCGTTATTATGTCGGAAAAATAAATAAAAACATATTTGTTGCTACAGGTACTGTCTAAATTATTTCAGTCATTCTGGAAACGTGGAATAATCAGCTCAGCAGTGAGGGAGAGAACAATCCTAAGACGGCTGTCGGCCGCGCTATTCCGAGTCAGACAATACGCGAACTCCACTCCAGTGACCCATTGTTCTCGAAGGTGGACGACGACTGGCACCCTTATCAGATGGGAGTCCTTTTCCGATCGCCTATATATAGATGCACGAGTTTTTTCCACGATCGCGATAATCGTCTCTCCTTGGATTAAGCATTGCGACATGTCTTCGACCATAAAGAATAAAGTATGCCTAATGTAATACAATTTTTCTTGATCAGTTCAGAGTTAACCGTTGACACCGCTCGATAGCGTTCACGATGGTTGGGGCATCGCCCCTGAGCCAGGCACGGAAGGCAATGCCATCGAGGCTGCTGATACAACGAACATGGATTCCATTGCCAAAGAGCATGCATCAAACACTCTGCTCGCAAGTGGCACGGCTGTCGGCTTGAGTGAAGGGTTGATGGGTAACTCTGAAGTTGGGTAGGTGGAATCTTGAAATTTGCAGTTCTCTGCTTCACGCTACGACGACAGTCATCTGAATATCGGAGCTGGTCGCGTCGTTTGGCAAGATATAGTCCGCATCGATGTTTCCATCAAAAAACGTCAATTTCACAATAATCCAACGGTTATTGAAAGTTGCAAACGCGCGAAGGATGGAACCGGACGACTGCACCTGATTGGCCTCGTAAGTGAATGTTTCTTGTAATCCTGAATTCAAGGCTACACTGTGCTAGGTATCCGATGGCGGAGTCCATTCGCATATAAATCACTTGTTTGCCCTTCTGGAAACCGCTAAAGATCAGGGCGTACCCCATACCTACGTTCACTTCCTTGGAGATGGACGAGACACCGCTCCTCGTTCTTCTAATAAATATGCCCAACAACTACTTGACTTCATCCATAAAATCGAATATGGTGAAATCGCGACGGTTATCGGAAGATACTACGCCATGGATAGAGATAAGCGATGGGAACGTATTAAGGTCGCAGTCGATGGTTTAGTGCAAGGTGTAGGTGAGAAGGTGGAACAGGGACAGGAAGGCCTCGTAAAAGCAATCGAAGCAAACTATGAGCATGATGTGACTGACGAATTTTTCAAACCCATCATCGTCAATGGGGACAAGGGGAGAATCAAAGGTACGCTGAAAAGGAAGGTTTATTTACTGATAAAGGTTGACAATATATCATCAGATGGGGACACGCTATTCTTCTTCAACTATCGGTCAGATCGTATGCGTGAAATTACTTCAGTTCTCGGCCTGCCAAACAAGCCCATGGAGGTCACCGTCCCGAAGGACACTGTACGTACCGTCTTTCTATTCGATGTGGCCATCTAATGTAGCCATCAATAGCATATAACGTCGATGTCGAGATACAATGCAGAATTCCCGTTTGCGGTTGCCTTCCCACCGCAAGCCATGACAAATGTCCTCGCTGAGTGGCTGTCGAAAAAAGGTCTGAAGCAGGCACACATCGCTGGTAGGACTTCCTGCTTTACTGTGGGTTATTTATGACTGATATCATTGCTCTAGAAACCGAAAAATATGCCCACGTAACCTTCTTCTTCAACGGTGGGGTCGAGAAACAATTTGAGCATGAGACGCGGCATATGATACCGTCTCCAAAAGTGGCGACGTACGACAAGCAGCCAGAAATGAGTGCTCAAGGAGTAGCCGATAAGGTTGCTGAGGTTCTTGAGACTGGGGAGCAAGACTTGGTGATGTGCAACTTTGCTCCACCAGATATGGTATGTCAACCTATCGGGTCCTCTGCGTACCCTACATCCTCATGTCATTGAAGGTTGGTCATACGGGCATTTTTGAAGCGGCAGTCGAGGCTGTCACAGCCACCGATAAAGCCGTAGGCACGATCTATGAAGCCGCACAAAAACACGGTTACGTTCTACTCATCACCGCTGATCACGGGAATGCGGAGCAGATGAAAGATCCCAAGACTGGCAACCCGCATACGGCCCATACGACGAATGTAGTCCCATTCTTGATGGTTGGTGTGGGAGATTCGAAGGGTCTGAAATTCAAAGAACACAAGAAAACAAAGGTAGAGGAATCTGATTCGAAGGCAGAGAGTAAGGAAGAGGAGGAAGATCCTCCTGCTCTTTGCGATGTTGCCCCGACAGTTCTCGATATTATGGTTCGTTTCTTCTCTGGACAGAATGTTGGCTGATTTCTGATGACACATCTAGGGGTTGCCGATCCCAGATGAAATGACAGGAAGGTCTTTGTTGGCTCATGACTAAAGCTGAATAGAGTTTCAAAGCCAAGACGTTAGATAGATGATCAAAATTCGTTCTGTACAATACATACCTTTAGCTCAGAGAGACCTCTACACCGCCCAAGTTTTGTGCGGTCATATCGACAGAATGGTTAGGAACCGAGGGCGTAGGTGCTTCAATTTGCAGACGGAGACAATGCCAAATCCATTGAATTGAATGAAGACCAAAACACAACCTACATGCGAAGGAGCAGGGTAGTCAAATCTGTTCTGGGCCACTCGGATCATTTGAAGCTCAGAAATGGATAGCTCAGATGTCACAACAACCGTCCCATCATGGGGAAAGCTTTTCTGTAATTAATCAATGTTGATAGCACAGAGATTCACAACGGTGGACACCTAGACCACTAAGATGACCCGTCTTTATTCGACACTTCACGACTTCTTTGCACCCTTTCTTTCCTCACTTCAATCTCCAGCTCTCTCAGGGCCGTCTGAGCCCAAAGAGCTATGCCACCTTGTTCATAAGCGAGCTTCAACCGCTTTTCAGCGTCTTCCCATCTCCAATCTTGAACGTCGGATGAAGTTACATCATGCGATCCTGTGTGATCATTGACCGTTTCAGGAGGACGATGTATGGCAGAAGAAAGAGACGGGACAGAGGTCGACAGAAGGGTGTGCATTCTGGTTCCAAATTCGCGGGCCTGTAATTGATAACATGGTGAATATGGGGAAAAGAAAAGTTCCTATGTTCCCTACATCCTTGACTCCTAACACCTCCTTGACACACAAGACGAGTGTAACACCAGACACGGCCACAATACCGGTGGCGATCGCGAACGCTTTCGCCGCCAATATACCGGTAGATGCATTCAAATGGGAAAAGGCCGTCATCATGCTCGGCGAAGCTCCATCAGAATCAGCGAAAATGTTGTCTTGTGAAGATGGAGCATGGGTGGAGGTAGAAGTACGGCGAATGTTATGAGAAGCGGACAATGTTGTACGCCTTGGAGGGGGCGCATTGTTCTCTCTTAGAGTCATTTGGAGCACAGCTCGCTGCCTCCGTAACATTACGAAAGGGATGGCGAGCGCTAGACTCGTCCCCACGAACTAAAGAGATTTATCGGTAAGAAATGTCAAAATTTTCAAATAATAGACATACGGCTGATATCGGTATCCATAATGGCACGCGAGTCAAGGATCTTTTCGGTGATTCATTGTCTGCACATGAGGAAGAGGGGGAAGCAGACATGTATGATGACAAGTAGGCCGGGCCGGAATGAACTTTGGAAGTTCTCATGATGCGTTGTCTTCCGGGTCCCCTTCACACAAACTCTTCGCCGAGTATACGCCCCATCCCGCGTCAGATTTCGTTCGCATGGCTGGATTCTGTGGAGTCAATACAGCATATGGATCGATGCATGCAGCGCCCACCTTCTGATCAGATCCTATTCAAAGACCTCTCTGAAGGACATTGAAATGCTGCAAACATGTATACTTCATTGTACAGAGGACTTGCTTCTATTTTCCTTTACCATCCCTGACTTGTCTGCGTCGAGGACTCTGATTTGGCTCTGAAGTACACTAATTTATTGTGCTCCCTCGTCTTTCATTGAATATCCAACGTTCTCCGGACTCGGAGGGACTCGCAATGCGTTAATTTTTTCTCCTGCATCGTACCAAAAGGATTGGATAATACTTTTCCGCTTCCATGTCAAGTCTCAAGGAAGCTGACGTACTTGTCGTTCACTTTTGGGATAATCCATGATTTCACTATTAACTTGAAAGGCCATCTTTTACTTAAATAAGAAATTGCGGACCCACGTCTCCCACGTCTTCCTAACGTTACCCATCCTTTATTCTGCACCAGCATGGGAGACCCTCGCAACCCTACGAACCCTTCGGCCTACTCTTAGCTCATCTTGCGAATGTCGAAATCCCAAAACCACAAAAACCCGAGAGAGTGAAGAAGCATGAAGGACCGAGGAGCGTTAACAGTGGGATAGATATTGAGAGTAGAATCCTTACTACTGTCGCGAGAAGTCGGAAGGGAGGGACGAAACATCTTTGGAATAGTGATCCCGAAGCCAATGGTGCGGTTATTTATGACCTGAGCCTAGGTGGTTTCTGATATGGGGTTTACGCCGTTACAGACTACCGAAAAACTGTGAGTGCGACTTCTCAACAGGATGTGCTTAAATGATTGATTATACCTCAATGGCTTTCTACATAAGTCGCCCGTGTGCCCGCCTCTGTCAAGGAATCGAGTACTTGCAAGTTGCGTGGAGAAATTCCGTATGATAAGTGTATACACGCATGACTACTAAGTGTCATGGCTGGACTCGGATACATCGAAATAAATCATCAGAAAATGTTCGTATGTTTTAAATTGCAACACGACATCATGACACACGGAGCCACAACAAACTTACGAAGCCTTGTACTGCGGACGTTTCAGCCGTTTTGGATAGACCTACATGTGATACTGTGAATGGCAATCCGGGTTCCAAAGCAGTCTAGGTCGCTACCGCATCTAGTGAGCACCATCACCACATGTATTACAATAGTACCGGTAACTGCGTTTGGTGCTGGCGGTACTTCCAGCTGTTCTAATTCCCCTACCTAGACCTGTAGACCTACGAGTTCGAGTCTACCCATCATCGTGGCCTTCCAGGCAGTCAGTTTGTTCAACAAAAGCACGGCAGCCCACGTGAAACGAGTCACGACTGACGGGTTCACTGGTCGACCCCATCGAAGTTAAGTGCAGCAGCCTGTATAAAAGCCTTCGGATTTTCTACTGCTTATTGCTTGACACTCCTCAATAAATCAGAACCGACATCATGATGCATTTCTCTAAAGTGGTGGTGGTCGCCTGTCTTTCCGCACACGGCACTCTTGCCCTTAAACGCTCAGTTCCCATTTCTAGTTCTCGGATCATCTAGGAGAATTTGATGAGAAGGGCTTTGGAAAGTAGTCCCCATGTCAAAGTCATGGTTTTTGTTCAGTGTCGATGTTTACTAGGAGTAAGTCGTGTTTTCCTTCTTTGTGGCTCTTGAAAGCTAACTTAGACCCACGCTACTAGGTACATTCTTCCTCCGTATAGTAAGAAATTTCAAGTGGTTAACATGAATCGACCACAATCTCATGTATGGCAGATACCAAGCTGCAGCCCTTTCGATAACCTGAATTCGATCAGAAAGGGTGTTGTTCGACTCGGAGTATGATTCAGATAAGACCTGAGCCCTGAAAGTCAGAGTTTGGAGATGTTGGTTGGTTCAAGACACACGAGGACGATGGTTCGAATTTTGGAGATATTGTCTCTACCATATTGGTCCTTCTGCTGAAAACATCCGCCTGGCCTTTTGCTCTTACTGGAGATGCCATTTGATTTCAACTCTGGTCCAGGATTTAACTATCTACGACAGCAAACTGTACCGCCTGACTCGTAATTTGTCATGAGCCGGCATCCGATGAGTTATCAGCCTTGGGCAGCACAAAATGCGCGATACAATCCAGCTTTCTCCATGTGATTAGTACATTTCAGAGTGAAACTCTGTCTTCTGAATCCTCCCAGGCCTCCATTTCACGGTGTAGGTCACTTTTCAAGATATCTTACACTTTCTTAGATCGAGATCGACAATGCTTCATTCTTCCCTCCTGGAGTCCTGCTACCGTCGCCGAAGTGTTCGGATATTGAGCCATTACTCTTGATGCCCATCGGCGGGAGTCATCTCAATGTTTTACGTGGTGATTAGGTCGCAGCAAGATGTGATGCCACTTGGCAAAGTTCATATGATAGAATTTTATCACGGTTTATCGTTCCTGAATCCTGTCCTACGAAGGAAGAGAGCTGAAAATAAGCAATGTTAAGAACTCTATCGGACATACCTTTTTCTCAATGGCGTCACTCTCCAGCTGCTATGAAATCGTGCTTCTATTCAAGGAAACAGGACGGGTCAACTGTTTTCTGCTATGGAGCTGCGCCATGAGTTCACAGTCCTTTCTCATCGATTTTCCATCATTGAGTTGTACGTTCTGTTCCGTTCACCTTGGTGTACTCCACATGGTTATGGAATAACTCCGGGTCATTCGCCTCTTTCCCCAACTTTCATCAATCTGGGGCAATTTTCCCGATCAGGAATGTGATATACGATACCAATGAACATACCCTATCCTGTACAATGAAGGTGGTTTTCTTGAGGATGTTGCTCGTTTAGTTTGTGCATGATTACATAACGGGAGTTCCACCCGGCGCCTTCTTCTTTCCGCAAGGTTCAAGTCCATATTACGTCTGCATTAGTAACCAAGAAGGGCTTCTGACAAGGCGATGTATTTTAAACATTAGCTTTAGGGACTAGAAAGGCCTCGCCTCCTGTTTCTGATTTACAATGGGCACCTCCGCGGGAATAATCATGGGTTTAACTTCCTACCTGCATTGTACAACGATGATTCCTGTCGGACTGGTCCTTTGTTCAAGAGTTGCTTGCACTTGCTTGTTATCCTTAGTTCTGGTGATCATGGTAGAGTTAACCATGCTGGTTTTTTTTAGTGCGACCTACCGCCTTTAACTTTGGTCCATCGAGGCTCCCTTTTTAGGTACCCTAAGTCTTTATTAATATTAGACGTAGGTAACAAAACGGACCATGTTTACCCTGTGCCGAACCAGGTCAAATATTTTCGGTAATTTCCCCCAAAAAAGGCATTTCCGATGGAGACTATTTAGGAATATTTGTCCGACTAGAAATTTGAACTTGGTCCTCATGCCTTTCTCACCCACGACCACGACCACGCATTGTGGAGTGTGGTGGGGTTCACGAGGCCACTCTGATTTGTAGCAGGCTGGATGATCACAAGACCCTTGTATTCTGTGCAATGCTCGATGATTTCCATCACTTGTATCATTCAAAATGGAGCACCTCCTGAAAGTCCACATGGCAACAAACGCCGCCTAACAGCGCCCGACAAGAAGCAGGGAGAAAACTACATATATTCGTCAGTTCATCCGATGTGGGGAAGTTGGGGAATGATCTTCTCACATGCTTCGCCCGGGGTGGGTCGTCGCAATCAGATCTTTGGTGAGGCGTCCCGTAGGCGTCCGCTTGCACCTGGCTTCCCACATGGTCCCGTAGACAAGCGGAGAATATTTGGTGCAGATGGGATTCCAGGAGACACGAGTGCACGGATATACGGAAAATTTAGAGCTTAAATTTAGTCACGGGTCGGGTCATCTCGCGTGACTTACAATTGCGTGAGAAAGAGAAGTTGTTGCAGATTGATCGGCTAGGGTGGAACCCGAACAGCTTATAATCCACCTCAACGAAGCGATTAATGTTTCGCGTCGTACCCCTTGCTCGGACTCTTCTTCGGCGTATGTTTTCATTGTCTCATTTTTTTCATAATTTTTCTTACACAATTTCCTTTTTTTTTCTCTAGGTTCTAACCATGACAGAGAAGGATTCACCACCCCCTAAGCATGATGGCCTCGCAGCCACCGCCGACCTCGAACGCATCGAAGCGCCGGTTACATGGAAAGCATACATGATGTGCGCGTTCGCAACCTTTGGTGGTATTTTCTTCGGATATGATTCGGGTTACATCAACGGAGTCAGCGGTTCAAGCCTGTTCATCACCGCTGTGGAAGGTCCTGGCCAGAAAGCGCTCCGGAGTTCCCATCTATCCCTCATTGTCTCAATTCTGTCATGTGGAACTTTCTTCGGTGAGTTCACGGTTTACTACTGGAAATCTTGGTTCTAATATATCTCGTTCAAATCCAGGTGCCTTGACGGCTGGTGATCTTGCGGACTTCTTTGGTCGTCGGACCACCGTTATCATCGGATGTCTCGTCTACATTGCTGGTGTTGTCGTCCAGACTGCCACAACTGTCAACAACCCTACCCAGGCTCTGGGTCTCATCGTCGGTGGTCGTCTCCTTGCCGGTTTCGGTGTCGGTCAGGTTTCAGCGACAATCATCATGTACATGTCCGAGATCTGTCCAAGAAAGGTTCGCGGTGCTTTGGTTTCCGGCTACCAATTCTGTATCACGATCGGTATTCTCCTTGCCTCATGTGTCGTATACGCTACCAAGGACCGTACCGACACGTCTCAATACCGCATTCCCATCGCCCTCCAGTTCGCCTGGGGTCTCATCCTTGCCGTTGGTCTCTTCTTCCTCCCTGAATCTCCCCGTTACTTCGTCAAGCGTGGAAAGGTCGATCAAGCCCGTCACTCTTTGGCTGTACTCCGTGGTCAGCCAGGTGACTCGGAATATGTCGAAGCCGAACTCTCTGAAATCATTGCCAACGCCGAATACGAGCGCAGGGTCATCCCCAGTACCACCTATTTCGCAAGCTGGGCAAACTGCTTCAGTGGTAGCATTTGGGAGTCTAAGAGCAATCTCCGTCGTACCATTCTCGGAACTTCTCTTCAAATGATGCAGCAATGGACCGGTGTTAACTTTATCTTCTACTATTCAACCCCCTTCCTCGAGTCTACCAATGCGATCTCCAACACTTTCCTCATCTCCCTCATTTTCACCCTCATCAATGTCTTATCAACTCCCATTTCCTTCTGGACCGTTGAGAGGTTCGGTCGTCGTCCTCTCCTCATTTGGGGTGCATTCGGCATGCTTGTGTGCCAGTTTGTTGTTGCCATTGTCGGTGACACCGTCGGCTTCAACCACGCGCACATTGGCCCCGATGGCGACAAGATCGCGGACAATATTGCAGCTGTCAATGCTCAAATTGCCTTCATCTGCGTCTACATCTTCTTCTTTGCCTCGACCTGGGGTCCAGGCCCTTGGGTCCTCATTGGTGAGATCTTCCCAATCCCCATCCGTTCTCGTGGCGTTGCCCTCTCTACCGCCTCCAACTGGCTTTGGAATACCATCATTGCTGTCGTCACACCTTATATGGTCAATGAAGACAAGGGTGACCTCAAGTCCAACGTTTTCTTCGTTTGGGGGAGTCTATGCACATGTGCATTTGTCTATTCCTATTTCCTCGTCCCCGAAACAAAAGGTCTCACTCTTGAGCAAGTCGATCGTATGTTCGATGAAACCACCCCGCGTACTTCAAGCAAATGGAAGCCTACGACGACCTACTCTGCTCAAATGGGTGCAAAGCATCTGGACGAAGGGTCGGCTGCCTAATGGGGAAGGATATATTATCATTCTTCTTGCTTCGGGTCTTTCGCTGTTTTTTTTTAATGTGATGTGGAACGCATGATACTGACAAGTCGAGATTCCAACGGAATCCCCCCTACATACCATGACGAGCTGCATCTGTATCTACTTCTCTGTAATCAGCAATATTAACTATCACCGATGCGTGAAAGTTGAAAACATCATCATTCCATCATATTGTTTTTAAATTTTGTGAATATTTATTGAGGGGGAATATGATGCGGTATCATGTGGCTCCAAAGTCGTAATGCAGGATCATATCCGTCGCAAACTCACAGGGGCATTCACCAGACCACTCTAGCAGTTCGCCGAGTGCATCATGCAACACACTTCACTCATCCATACCTTGGAATTGCGGAAATTTATCAGTGTCGGGTGCTCGTTTCCCCGAGCTCCGAGCATTATGCTTCCGTTGACAGCTCTTCCTCGTTTTCACAATGGCACACCGGCAGCTATGGTCATTACATTTTCATCGTTGTGACCCCATGAATCACGCAACTAGTCGGGACCTCTAATATTCGCACCCAAACTTGGTTTGGATGGGCTAAATGATCTTTGCTCCCTCTCAAGGGAAGGCGAATCTCGGTCTCGAACAGAAGAGTGTACCTTCTTGAAGATTTCCTGTGACACAATGGCGGTTCCCACCCAATTGTATACATTCCACCCCAGAAAGCAGTGTTGTTAGAAAACAACCCCGATCTACAGCTTGCGAAGGTATTCTTAGCTTATCTATTACGCCATGACTAGTGACTGGTTAGACTTTTCTCAGATGACAAGATGCTGGGGACGTTGGACGAAATCGTTGAAAGAGCTATCTATGGTTTTGGGGTAGCAATATGTACCTCCGGTTCGAATGAGCCGTTTTCGTTGCCAGTAGGCGACGGTCTATATTCTTGTCTTGCCCACATGGTACAAGCCATTCAAACTGGAGTGCAATTCAGAAGGGTGAGGAGAAGCAATCTTGATTGTGGGGATCGCCTCAAACCGTTTTGCCAGGTCACTCGTGGGAATGGTCGGTCATTCATGGATCCTCATTTCGTCGTCATGAACGGAAGTAACCGCTACTCGAGTGAACGTGCGTACGGCCGCAGTGGGGCCAGATACCATGTCAAGCACAAGGGGACATTCACCCTGGGATATCTATACTCGGGCTGCTTAGCCCGAGGTCCTTGAAAGCCCAATAACGACTATAGATCAGGCTTCTAAGGTCTGTGTAATCTCTCAGGATGCCGTACATAACTCCAAAGGCTGATTATAAAAGGATCGTTCATAGGTCACCTCAAGCAGAGTGTCCATTCCTCCTCCCCGCCTCACACAAAAATTTCTTTCCATGTCCGTTCTTGGATCTCCAACATCCAAAAATAACCCAAAGCACCAGCCTAAGGTCGTCGAATCTCTGCATCTGGTGCTTCAATTAAAGGACGTCAACTGGTGAATGCATTCCCCTCTTCATTTACTGGACACCTTTTACTTCCCGTTTCAACTCAGGACCGCAAACGCAAGCCAAAACATATTTCCCGACTCCATGCGCCAGAAACCCGCGATTAAACCCGTTGGGGCTCCAGCGGGGTTCCACCCTGTTGCTCATAAGGGACATCATCGAACCCCAGAAGTCCGTCGTCTTCTTGACAGTGACACAATTCTCTCCCGAGCTCGCTCAAGCCCTCGTTCGCATGCTGGAGACTCGATGGCTGCTACCTGGCTTACTCCGACATCTCCGTCCTCGCGTTCAGCCCCCAAGAACGGATCTAAACCAAGAGGCTATATTCCACATCCTCCAACTGTAGCTAGCATGCATTCCCGCGGCAGGACTGAGACTCGGTCGGTACATAACCAACCCGTGTCTGCCCGAGCAAACCCCAGTCATGGCAATGACATCATGCGGCCACCTTATCATCCCAGCAGCAGGCGAGACAGTCATCGTGGCAGCCAACATCAGCACGGCACCTATAGGTCCTCTTCGCAGCCGCCTCGCTTCTCAGAAGATCCTCGTCTCGCTGACAATCGACGTCATCCCCATTTCTCACCACCCCAATCCGTAGCGTCTCTTCCCCGACGAGAGGGCACCTCAAAGCAAAGCTCCACAGATGGATCCATTCACGTTATGCGTGCGCCGCCGACGTCGCCAACCCTGGTTCATCAGTCGGATGACCAACCTGTGATCATCTCCCTTAATAATGGGAAAGACGGATGGGTAATTGTGCCGCCCAAAGGCCGGAAGCTCCAGATATTGGTAACGCATTCATTAATACTATACTAGTGTTCGATGCTTTACTCATCCCACTTCGTATAGAATCCAACCTATAGCAACCAATTGCAACATCATCCGCCGACATGGAAATATCTTTTTTGATTTTCTTCCTACAAGAGCCGTCAGTTGAAAAATTCTTATTTTAGCCAAATAGCACGTTCAATTATAAAAGTTTCGTTACGGGCACGGTTACTCGAAAGGTCATAGGGTTCGAGCAATGTATCGAAGTGAATCCCTCACGAGATTTAGGAATAAGAGAGACTCGGAGAGATTGCTACACAAAGGAAAAGTCTATTACGCAAAGGCTCTCATGAATAAGGTCATGTTGCAGCTTGTAGGATCCATCCTACCCACTTGTTTCCATCGGTTTCTTCAGTCACAATTTTTTCATCAGCCGGCCCTTAGGCCTTAGGCGTCGATAGCATTGCCACACACTGAATGTTTCTATTTCATGAAACCCGTCAGCGATCTTGTTTTATCCCCGAGCATGCTTCGTTCCTTAAACGGGTGAACGAGAAGTTATTTACCTACCAGACGCTTAGTGAGCATCTAAATGAAGAGAAATCAGCGCTGCACGCCGTAGTTCTAGAAAATGTTATCGTGGCATCAGTAATTCCTGATCCGGCGCTCATAGCCGGCCATAGCAACGGTCTCTAAATATATAGCATCCCCTTAAATCTCATAGCTTCGTATAGTGTTGTAGTGCTAGGAACCACTTTGTAGCATCAAG
>Ga0307508_10004378_pt1 | contig 13808 bp, 17 predicted proteins | sample 9_EM_MG_FD_203089 | JGI IMG/M metagenome (GOLD analysis project Ga0307508, IMG submission 203089) | Populus trichocarpa ectomycorrhiza microbial communities from riparian zone in the Pacific Northwest, United States - 9_EM | ecosystem: Host-associated > Plants > Roots > Unclassified | place... | reverse complement strand
GATGCTTTCTCCTATAAGGCTTCACAATTCCGTTGCCTCCTTGACAGCACCACTGGTGTTTCCGCCCCTTCCACAAGGTGTAAATCTCCCTGCGAATCACCCCAACACGAAAACGGATCTGATGTATATGGATGGTGAGCTCGATCATTTAATTTATTGCTCTGCAGGTTTAACGACAATCGCCGTACGTTAGTACAGACATGTCAAGCTCTGGCCAATACTTTTGGTCTTCCCGCTTTACCAGCCGGTTCCCCTGTTCAACTTCTTCGCCAACAGATAATGAATCACCTAGGAGCATTGGCTGCGTAAAAACAACCCAAATCACCTCATGTTGTAATTATAGTAATAATAAATGCGTCCCCTCTTCGAAGCCGTACGTGGTTTCACTCAAAATTTCAGTGGAGAGCTTGCGAAGGGAGAACGAGGTCGTTTTTGATTTCCTTCCATGATATTTGGCGCTCAGCTAAACAGACTTATAGGCCATACTAGGTGACACTTGCGTGATGTGAGTTCTACATATCAGTGTCGTCTTTGCGAGTTGTTGCCAACCCATATACTTAGGTACATTTGCGTTTCCATTGGGCCTCTGAGTATCATGCCCGGTCCTAATAAATATGACCTGTAATTCAGCCTCATGTCAACATTGTTGCATCCTCTGACCATCTTCCGCCCATGCAGTCATGCCAGGAAGGCCGCCCAGTCTAGGCCGTACCGTCCTTGAGCAGAATTGTCCAAGTTCCCATAGGTTCCAACTTTTCAAGGACGACTGGACCCGAGTGCTGCAGACGAGCCTGCATTGTCTGACAAGGGACCTCAATCTTGCCTCAATCACTCCTCAAGGAAGTGAAGGACACAACTCTTAACGCGCTTAAGCACTCCTTCTTTCTCCATTATCTTCATTTGCTTCCGGATCGACCCCTTGACTCGGCGAACAATTGAAGTAGGAAAACAAGCAGCTTTCAGAGGTATCGGTGAAGAGATGGTCAGCAAACAGTGCTCGGTACGTTGTTAGTGCAAATACCACTGATTTATTCTTTGATTATCTTCCGTTGCTGTCCACCCCGACAACCCCGTGGCTACCCATCACTCATCACGTACCTCTGGAAATGCAACAATCGGAACGGTGCCATTTCCCTACACGGTGCGTGTTTCAATTGGTAGAGCTGTCATCCGGGTTGCTATCTTCTCTTCCAAGAAATCCGAAATCTTCTCAACGTACTCTGGCGGTATCCCACAAGGGTGAACAAGCATCAAAGACAACATCAACAACTTACTCCGTCAAAGACAGCATCAACAACTTACTCCGCATGTTCGAACTATCCAGAAACCTCCCCACCCCTTGTGATGTCCATCAATGTTTCCGACAAGACCGCCGACAAGGGCTGCTTTTTGAAGGAGAATGTGGTGCAAGAAGACGGGAAGTACATGGCCGGGGATGAATCTTCCGCCCTTTTGGCCCTCAGAACACCTACCGTGTGACTCAAACATGACGAGTGAGGGGCACAGGAGGGAAAATGACGAGGGCAGGGGGGTCATGCCCGAAAACGGTTCGTATTCAAGTACTAGTATATTTGCATTGTGCTGATAGGCCAGGATCCTCGTCATGCTGAAGCTTTTCCCAGAAGGACACGGCGAGGGCAGACCATGTGATTCACCCACAAAGGTGCATGTTTCTTGAGCAGATATATGATCTTACTAAATTATGATTAGGGGGTTGCTCCTCCCTGTCGCGCCGTCCCATTGCCACCTGGCCGCCTCACACCCTCCATTCTGACGTGAAGATAAGGCTTCGGGACGAGGCCATTTTGTGGGGGGCGCGTTGTTCGTGTTCGGGCATACATACCATTTAATAACATAGACTATCCAAACACAATTTGTTACGGTCTGAGAAACCTTTAAAGGGAATAACCGATCGAAAAGAGTAAACCCACAAAGCCAGGTAGATCAGATGCATCCACCAATCCATCTATTAATGCTTCTCGTACTTCACCCTGGCGGGCATGTAGTGCTTCCTTATCTGCCATGATCTTGTGAAACATATCTTCAAGCAGTGACTGTCGATCCTTGAAATTTGCAGCAGTGCCCATTATTACAGAAACCTACTGTAACATGTTGCTGAACAATTTTTCAAAGCAAACTGTAGTGGCAGATGAGGGAACCATAGCTCTTCGATAGACTTGATAGCAAGATCCTCGATGGCCTCGTCCCCGTCTAACATCCTGAGAACAGGGCGAGTGGCGATGTCGATTTTGCAATTGGCTGCCGATCAGCTCGTTTTTCATTCAGCATCGCTAACGCAACTAGCTTGCCCTAGGAGGGAGCGCCGGCATTATCTTCGCGCTATTGAATCAAGAAAATCAGTCACGGTGGAGTTTAACGATAGAAGGGGTGATTCACTCTGCCATCTGCAGACATAAAAGCCAATGTGCTGGCTACGACCATAGCAGCGCGGGAGGAAAGACCAGAACCTGCTGGAACTGATCCGGTGACCAATAAGCCAGCAGGAACAGGCAGCTTGGATCTGTCCGCGCAGTAGTGATCGAGGACACCCTGTTCGAGCTGTCAATGGAGGGAATCTAGGAGTTTTGCAGTGACCCCACACAATATCCGGCCTTGATGTAATTCTCCCAGCGGAGCACCTTCGTGTCGATGTCTAGAAACCAGGCCCCTGCTTCAACCTGCATACATCCCAGGGAATGTCTGACTGGAAAAAATATAGTAAGTTGGAACAGAGAATATGGAAAATCAGGCAGCAGAGAGCGACGCCGACTTCCTCAAAGCCCCTCCTCCAATAATGACGTCTTCTTCAGGTGCCTCGCCACTCACGTCTTCCCGCTCATCCCTGCCGTCTTCTTCGCCCTCCCCGCCGCTCTCGTCCCTAATCTCGTAGTCTTTCTCCTCTTCATCAACCTGCTCTTCCCCGTCGATTACGGCAGCCACCCCACCCTCCTCGTCAATTTCCGCCTCTTTCCGTTCATCGCCAGGGTCTGTCTTTATTTCGCCATCTGCGCTGTAGCCGGCGATCTTCTTCGAAAGGTTAACCAGCTGCGCGAATTGCGCGAATTGCGCGCTCGTGAAAGGACCAAGAATCCCCTCTTCCTGTTGCAGTCCTTTCTTCCCTCCTCCTTCAAAAAATCCAGAACTGGGCCGGCTGCGCTGCAGATAACTTCTTGAGGCTGGTCACCCAGAGTAGTGTGTGCGGCAGAGAGAATAAGCAGATAAACCTCCCGGGTTTCTGCAGCCCGGGGCCGGCGGGTGAAGCCTTCCACGTCCTGTGTCACCTCAATAATGTCGCGGCGCCAGGGACGGTCTTTCGCCTGCGGCACGGTGGGCGCCCGGGAGCAGCGATGACAGCATTGACGGCAGTCACTGGGAGTGTGTCAAAGTTGAGGGCGTTGAGTAGGTTCTAATAAAGGACGATATTGGTATTAGTTATAAAAAGGAGGGGAAAGGCCTACCTTGGTATCCTGTTCAGTTTGCAGCCCACCCTCAGATGTGTCAAGTGCCGACACTTCTGGAACATAACGCTCTTCTTCCTGTAGTTTGAATGAAATGCCGCGCACAGGTCCCTTCTCGGTGTGTTTCATCAAGTGGGTAGTAAAGCCGGCGATTTCAATGCGCAGACGCCTGGAGAGAACAGCGGCCTGGAATCAGACAGTCAGGAATATTTCCGACTTATCTAGAAAATAAGCACGCACTACTGCACCGATAGGCTTGTCGGGTGTGAGACGGGGATAGCTAATTTGTAATTTCAGAATTATTCTGCAGCGAGGGCGACGGATTTGATCAATCAAATGACTTACGGCCTTCAAGTTCCCCTTCCCGGAGGGTAATGGCGGGATCCGTTCTGGATATAAATCAAGGTTAGGCGTAAAATTCCTGGTCTAGTGGGAGTTGTAGGTGTGAGCGCTGCTGTCAGCGCAGCGCAGGAGACTAGCACTGTAACCAAAATGTTAATATTCAGACAGTGGCCCCCGTGCAGAATTCCCTGCTGGAGGAGAAATAGCCAGGTGGCTGATGTTTAGGTACTAAATTTATGTGTTGTGTACTTTAATATAGTATACTGCACTTTAGTTTAGTGGTTTATAGGCGTCCGGCACTGAGAAAGGTCTGGGAGCCATCACACGAAGGTCATGGTTCGAACCCTAAGAAAAATGTAAACAATTTCATTCCGAATGTTAATACACACTCACTAGAAATGAACAAGCAATGCAATAGTAATTAATAATATTAATAATATATTCCATGTCCTTTTTTTTCATTCTTCGGTAGTAGTCTTTGTAAGTAATGTGGTAGGTAACTAATGTGCCACCACCACTGTCTACTGGTTCTTGAAAATATTTTGGGGGAATTTGAATTACGCCAGGCCAAGAATATTAGTAGAACACGCGCAGAATATCCAGGAAAGCCATGAAACACCCTTGGAACAGCTAGACTCAAATCTGCGGCCGGTGCAGCCGCCGGTAGAAGGCAAAACATCACAGAGTTCTGCAGCGCATAGGCTGAGGTGGCAGTTCATAAAGAAATACGAAACAAAACCCACAAAAAAACTCAAATCCGTATCTACCCTACGCGCCTGTCTGTATACAAGAATATAGTCCGCGTCCAACAGAGACGGTCCCCCCCCGCTCTCCCTCCGTCAACCCAAAGAAGTACGCATTTGAAAAAATAGAGACGGAAAAAAAACCCAAGAAAAAAGCACCGCGTCTCAACCCCAAAAACTCCAAAAGATATCGGAGGAGCTGCAAAGTGTTTCCTTTTTCTTTATTCCCTTCTTCCTCTTGCATTTTCTAGTTTCCTTTCTTGGAGCTGGCGGCTGTCGTTTGGAGCTGGTGGAGGGGCTACATGAAGGAAGCGGCAGGTGGATGGTTCTGCCTATCTGTGTGTATGGGGTGGTGGTGGTAGTAGAGGAGAGGATAAGGTAAGGCACATGTGTATAAACAAACCAAGCGAAAGGGAGAGACGAAAGCGACTGTGGGTCGGATATATGCGTGCGAGTACAAGTGGATGAAAGGGAATAAATATGAACAGCAGAGATGAGATGAGAGAGAGAGAGAAAAAGTCTGAAAGCAAGAAGAGATAGGAATGGCAAACAGCAAACAGCGGCGGAACAGATGGGATGCATGAGACGGGGAAACGGACGAATATAGGAGATGTTTGACCCGCAGAAAGAAAGCGGGGTCCGTCAGCAGAGCGCCAGGTCTAGAAAACGACACCTGACACCGAATGTGCTGCTGCGGGGGCGGGCGAGTACACGTCCGCAGCGTCCCAACCTCCAGTGTCAAAGTCCACCGACATGCCTAGCCCAAGGTCAAGACCCAGACCCAGACCAAGGGCAGAACCGTAGTATTCCAAAGGCACTGTGGTGACGGCGGCAGCTTCTTCTGAAGTCATGCCAATCATTTCGTCCAGGTATGTTTTCTCTTTTTCTCCAACTTTTTCACCCTTTGTACTCACCAGATTCATCAAGAAACTATCACACACACCGGTGTTTATGGTATGCTGCACTCATCTGCCTTAAATCCCAAACTCACCTATTCCGTGGTGTACGACCCGTAGGTCACTAATGAATCGGACTAAAAGCGCCTTTGCTGTGGACCTGACATGGTCAGAACTAACACGGGTCTGCCTAGTAAATCATAGTATATTATCGGCGTCCCGCACTTTGCTCTAAACGTCGATTGATTTGAGCAGCAACGATACATACATCAGCTGGACGCTTGACCTTTTAAGTGTCGATCGGCACCTTGGCTCAAAAAACCAATCGGCTCGATTACAGACTGTGCCTCGGCCACACCTAATGAATGAGACCTGGATAAATCCCAATATATTCGAGGGTTGGAAGACTTTGCGACTCGTTGGTTGTCCTTTTCTGGGTGCGAGCATGCATCAATTTCGAGACGTTCTCAGGGAGAACTGCTTTTCAATTTCGTAGCAAACACGGAAGCAGACAACGTCAACGTTGTATTCTTAGTGACTGATTTAACCGGTCCCAGTCTGTCGATCCTCTTCAAAAAGGGGCTTGGGAGTCTGCGAGATCGTACTCCGAGTCTGGAGACGGATATTTCTTCGGTACTGGAATAGGCATCTTTGTTGGACGGGATACTGAAGCCTGAGGTAGGTTAGAGTTGCTTCTTGAAGGGCGAAGGTGGTGGTGGGGAAGTGGCTTGGGTTGTGGACCTTGTAGTGTTGCTGAACCCGATGGGGTCGATAAAACAGCGGGGTCTGAAGCAGATGTAGGTAACGTAGCCGAACGGCTGTGGGTGGTGCGAGAGGCGCAAATAGATGGTCTACGAAGCCTCGTAGGTGGCGGATTTGACTGCGTCGTCGAAAGGGCTGCGGTCGACGACGTTAAAGAACCTGAGCCTTCTGCAGTGTCGTCGGTATCCTTTTCACGTTCTTTTGCCCTTTCTTTCTCCTTCCTGGATATTGGACTAGGAAGAGGACTATTATTCACCCCTGGGTCGTGATAAGAATTGAGGTGGCACATATACACAAAGTTTGGCCTAACCATTCTATATATGATTACCTGGAAACGACGCAGTCTCGGCAGTCATTAGCGTATCAAGTCCTTTCAAATGTTCAAGTACACATTTTCATTACCAGAATCGAGGGCGTTACTCACTGAGGTCGTATCTTCAGGTTTCGAGAGTCGGGCAAAGTTGAAGTTCCAAACATAGAGCCTTGTCTTCATGCTGCGTCTAAAGAGATAGCCGTATGTGAACACCTGTAATCGAAAGGTATATCACAGTAGTAAGCAATGGAATATGTTGCCTGAAGACAAAACGTATACCTATCCTAGCGTCCATGGAGCTTGGAAGGCTCCGGTGGTTGTCGAAAGGGACAGTAGTTGTATGTCACGAAAGTGCACCTTGAAAAAGCCACCAGGACCTGTTAATGTGGTTAAAAAGAGCGAATGTGATACTTACCGTACATACTCAAAACGAATTTCCCCGGAACCCGCCCATGCAGCGACAGTTTCGAGTATCCCCAGATCGGTGGGAGAGAAATGTGTTTCAAAGTGGTCCATCCATCTTGCACACTTTACGGCATGCCTTCAATGAAAAACCTAAACCTACCCTGGTAGCGTTGGTGGAAATGCTTTCTGGGATGGACGAGAGGAAACGTGGAAGATTATAAATAAAAAATAAACACAGGATGAGTTCCATGATGACTACCGAAATCACTACACAAACTAAGCAACACTTTGTCCTTCAACGTGAGCCAGATAACGCATCGAATCTTTCAGCCCAGACCCCCATCTTCGGCCACTCTGAATATCATCTCTGAAACCTCCAAGCTCTGGTCCTCTGCAAAACCTTGTGATGCGATTTCGTCAACGATACGCCGATAAACAGACTCAAGTACGTCGGGATTTGAACTCGGTTGTGGGCACTGCGCTTACCTGCCCTGAGATTATACATAATGGGGCTGACGAGGTGTTACAACTCACCACCGTGGTCCTCCAAGATGCCGGTGAGCATGTCGACAAACACCTGCATGCTGCCACGGGGACGAAGAACGCGATAAGACTCCTTCTGGATGTTGTAGTCGGGAAGTGTATGACCATCCGTTGGTCAGGCGGAATACTCCCTTTAGCCTGAATCTCTGCCTTCACGATATCGGTGGCGTCGGAGGTCCGATCACCTTGCCAGCAAGGGTCTTCATGGAGATTTGCATACTCCGGCGAAGCTGAACATGAGACAGAGCTTCAAAGTCGTGCCATCTTCGAGCTTCCTCCCGGTAAAGGTTCAACAGGGAAGTGCTGGCGGATAATAAGAATCGTGTAAACTAACCCTTCCCCATCCTTAAAATTGTTGATAGGCCGTGTATGATGTTGGTCGTAAGCGGTTCGTTGTGGTCAGATTGATGTCGGTAGGTCAGATGGAGAGCTGTGCATTCTACAAGCCAGGATCAGGACACGATGGGAGTGTGGGGGAGCATTAAAAACGTACCTAGGCATCAGAGGTCCCGCTTTGGAGCCGATGGTCTCGGCCGTCAACGCCGTCATGAAAATCTGCATGCCGCCATGCAACGGAGATCGAGGTGAAGGCCCCTTGAATGTTGTAATCGGACAGCATACGGCCATCCTCCAGCTTCCCAGTGATGATAATTAAGTGTTGATGCTGTGATGTTATTCAGAGTCTGGTGCAGAACCAACCGAGATACTGACCTCATTGTCGATGCCAGGTGACTGAGGAAGGTGTTCGAGTGAAGCAAGTTTCCATAAATTCCATCGTCCGCAAGTAATCAGCGACAGACGAGAAGGAGGGCCGAGGCCGAGGGCAAGACAGGTAAGAACAACGGCGGAGATACGTGGCGCAAAAGTCATGTCGGATGAACGGCCGACAGGCAAATGACAGCATCGTGGGAAACCCAATACCAAATCGTGGAAATTAGTGGACTTGGAATAACGTTTACAGAGCGATGTCACGAACTTCTGCAGCACCTCCGAATTCCCCACACCACGGGTAGGCAATTCTGAAGTGCATGTTTATACCCTTCTCGTTTTTGACTGAATATTTGTCATTGCCTAGGAGATCCTTGCTACACCCTGATGAGGCTCTGGACACTCTCCAGCTGTCTTTAGCTCAGTTTGTTGACGTTGCTCGGGCACTCTTCCCTTCCGAATCGGAGCCGGATCCCAGTGCATTCATCCGCTTTATCTTGGCAGGGCGTCTTGAAATGAATGCTAGGTCCGTTCGTGTTTCTATCAACGCAAAACAAGGCGCCCTGCCACCTCCTGTCGGCGAATACCAACTGTCTAGAGACTTCGACTCAGTGATTGGTGTAACACAGGACTTACCTTTTAGACGACCTCTTGCCCTTTTCCCTCTACCAGGTTTCCGGGATACATTAACGAAGGACAACCATCTTCAATATAATCTGCCAGGTGGATTCAAGGTGCGCTTTCAGTAATGAAGACCCATTAGACCCATTGGAAACATTTCATAGGATGTGTACGGTGTCTCTCTGCACAAAATCCCAAACATGGCTTTGGGCACAGCCGAAAGGCGACATATCACAAGAATATTCTTTCCGCGGCTCTACAAAAAAGGCGACCCTGGCATCCTCGCTGAAACTAGAAAGTTGGTGTACGAAAAGTGCCTCCGACCAGCAGCCCTCGCTGTCAATCCTGTGGACCACAGCCGATGGCCTATTACTTACTCAGCTGCAATGACGTTATGCCGTGACAAGAAGGGAAAGTTGCACTTTGGCACGGTCGATTTTCCACCTCAACTGATAAGAAAGTTTGGGGATAAGTTATTTGAACTATTGGATGAGCATGATGAACTGAAGGATGCTTTCTTTCTTCATGAAATCCGAGGAACGAAATCTTCCTCCCATCATGATCCAGAAAATGCCGACGAGAGAAAAGCGGCCTTGGAAAGCGTTCTGGATTTATTTGACCTGCAGCTGTTCAATCCTGACCAGTGGGTTGTAGATGTTGGGTTAGAAATCAGGCAAGAAGGACATGTACTGCAATGGCTGACGGAAGGACACCGGCGCATTCTTACATATCTGTTACCGTCCGCCTCCGAAGAAAAAATATCGGCGATTCTCAAGTCTGTTGCCCAATACAAGTGTGATATCCTCTCACAACTTGGAGAACTTGGTGGTTTTCGGTCATCTCCTGGGTCCCGTGGAAAGGCCGACAAGGTCTCGTATATTAACATCTATCCAACGGAGAAATCTGCGACCTATCAGCTCCACGAAGGAATATTTCGACGCAGAAAGCCATGGCACTTGTTTCCATCTGATATTTCACAACTCTTAAAGGACATGAAGTGCATTGGAAATATTTTCCAATCCTGTGCTGGCGATGACACCGACGGACTCGGACTCGAAGGGAACGCAAGAATGGAAATTCGGGTGCCGCTGGGCCTCGCCGATGCTGTCCTTATCGATTTGCCTTACAATGTGATTGAAACAGCCCTGGCTTCCTTCACGCCTCAAACACTTTGGTAAGTAACTTATTTCTCTGTGTTATATTATTCATATTCTGGCAGGTACTTCAAGTACTACCGCCTAGTTGCTCTTTCCGAAGTAGTGAAGCGTCTTGAAAATGATGACATCAACACACGCCTGCGGAATGAATATTTGAGTATGGGAGCTATCATCACATATCAATTTAATGCGATTATATACCGCCCTGCTGAAGGGCGTGCAGAAAAGATTCTACTGGAGGCCGCATGTCAGCATACCATGGATGAAAATGGACTCTTGCGCCCAAGCTTATACAACCGTGGTTGTTACTTTTTGTCAGACGTTGTGGAATCGAATGCTTCATATCATCTCCCAATGGTCAGGCCTATTGACTTTGAAGTTCTGCTAAGTCTATACCGCAGGGATTCTATCGAGGATGTGGAAGCCGAGTTTCATGTTCCCCGGAAGCGCAAAGGAACGCATTTGTCAAATAGTCGTCCATCCAAAAGGAGAAAACGGATTATTGGAAATCCAGGTGACAGTCAGTGGAGTGGAAACGGTCCAGATATGGGTACAAACGAGGGTGGCACGGAGAAAATTGATACCAGAGACAAAGAAACCAAAGATAGGAGCAGGCAACCAGGTGATTTTAACCTTCATTATGATGCTCATTGTCAAAGGTCTGAGACATGTTAAGCAGAGCCTGGACTCCTCTGCAATCTGAAGGGAAATAGCCACAAGGATGCGATCGCTGCTATCTTGCATCAATTTCCGGCTGACATCTTCGAGCTCGTTCCAAAGCCCAAAGCAGGCGATGCCTGGATATTGCCAGACCTGCGTCCCCAACAGTTAACGAGCATTGGTGTCTTCAAATCATTTGACTTTGGCCATATCTTCAGAATCGTTCAATTCAAAATCGTAGACAACAACACATGGGAGAAGCTAATATTTGACCGGTACTTTCCCCCAAAGGGACAGGCTCGCGAAGAAGGGCTTCAATCCTTTCCTCGAGCACTTTATTATCGGGCATGGAATTCCCTTCTAAAGGATGTTGATGAACCATGCAGTCAGGCGATACGAAACCATGTCCTCGAGTGGTTCCGCACTCTCTGGTGGCTTCCTTTCCCCGAATCGGACCGTATGTGGTTAGCCAAGCGAATACCATCTACCACATCAGGATGGATAATGGTGCCTCCAGGAGAGAATCAGATTTGTCCCAGGCTTGCAGTTAATTCCGCAAATTGGACTGCCGAAAAAAGCCTCTGAGAGAATAACGGATAGGATTGCTTTGGTTGCTGCCAGATAGAAAGAGGAATTTCAATTGATATGGTTGTTATTGAGTATGTGATCCGTTGATAAGACTTGTTGCCGCTGACAACATTTCACCACTTAGGTCATACTATCATGGTTTTTGTTATATATTGTGCTTGGTCGCATGTCCAGAATCCCAAACTCAATCCAACTCATCACCTGCTAGTTTTTGACTCCTGTTTTTCTTGAAGCATTCGCATCATGACAAAATAGGTGGTGTAGGAAAATACGAGCCGCTGTAAATAAGGCCGCAATTGTGCAGCTTCAGAAGCTCCTCCGGCAGACTTCCATGATTTCCTGTGTCGACCCGGAAAGCAATAGAGGTAGTAATCCAATGTGGAAAGAAAAATACAAATTGTCCAATCTCGAAAAATTCTTAGACTGTCACCAATTTCATTCCATTTCTGATCCCTCTTCCTCTTCGTCTTCAAGCTCCAGCATTTGCTCATCATGAATCAACAATTCTGGATTCTGAAATGAACAAACGTAAATCAAAAGGTGCATAGGAACACCAGTACCTCTACATTTTCTAAATCAAGACGAGGCCGCTTTGAACTGCCCTCTTCGATAGAAGGTTGAGGTGAGGGTCGTTTTTTGTTTGCCCTACTTGATTCTGCAGTAGCCCACAAATGACGCCAGAAGCTCAAAACCACAGAACGCTGCCACAGCACTGCGGACCCCCAACAATGGCCATGAACGAACGCACCCACAATCACGCATCCCCGACTGCTCGATCGCGACCAACAATGCTCACCGCCACCTCTCGTTCATCCATGCGAACGTGTCACCCAGCATCACCCAATTACCCAACTGGTACCGCCAAACCGACTCAAACGCGCACGGCGCTCACATCAAGTAGGTGCTGCACGTACGGTCGGAAACGGTAAGCAGGCATCGCCGACATTTTTTGCATCTGAGCGCTCCTATTGTAGTTAGTAGGTCCTTGTGTTCCAACACTTTGACTGACGAGTTGACTTGGCCTAGAAAGGTGTGTTATTCAAAGAGCAAAACAGAGGGGTCATAAAGTCGTACGGGATACTTACGAATGGGTGTTGGAACAGTCATTCAATCTGCAGGACTGATAGTCAGAAATTGTGTGCAACTCTAGAAGTAAAGTCTCAGAACGACGTACTTTGCTGTCCTACCCAAATGCACTCCTCATCACCCTTCCAAACTGTCATTCTGGCACTTGTCCACAAGGTCTCTCCAGCTCGCAACATTCACGCGGAAGTTCATTCCAGGATCTACCGCAGATTCGCGGATTGCGAGGTGCAATGTGGTGGATCGAAGTGTATAGGCTGAGGCTGTGGACACCGGGCTGTCAGGAATCAGCGTACGTTAAAACTGCACGACTCGGAGTTTCTTTTCCCTCTCGAAAACGGAATGATCAACCTTCGCCTACTTCCTGGAAAGACGTAAGCTTGAGGGGAAGTAATCCGAGAAAACAACCCTGCCATTTTTGACCACTACCGTGGAGATTTGTACAAGCCCGTTGAAGCTTGGAGAACGAGACCTGCGATCTCAGTGGCCGATGGTAAGGCTGAGGGTGCACTGACAAGGTGTGGATTGGGATCCAAGAATATGTTGCGAAATTGCAGCATTGCAATTGGACAACCACCGGCCCGTGCATGTTTTACTAGAAATGAGGGGCAAAGGAGTCCCTCGCAGGTATGAAGGCATGTGACATGTGATGTGACATGTGATACGCTGAAGAAAACGAATTGTCCAGTATGTTTAATCAACAGTATTCTTTATAGAATGTGTGTCATTTGGTGGAGTACTCACATATCTACCAGGCAAATATTGTAACTATGGAAATTCAGCCTGGGGAAGGCCTCCTTTTTAGCTTTAACAATCGCCACTCAGGCTGGCCACTGGCATTTTCTATTAATATCAGTTCTCGTTAACCACTCCGGCAAAGTGACATTCGATGTACAGATCATTCTATGTCTACATAGTAACTAGGGGAACATTAACTGATTTTTACGAATATCCAAAGCACTCTCTTCAGATGGCGACTTATCCGCAAAGTTTCAAAGAATCATAGGCCGAGTCAGAACGCCCGAGTTGGCATGAACAATTATCAAGTTTTAAGTAACATTACTCCGAGTCTGGCGAATCGATAATGAAAGTTACAAAGCATTTGAATCAGTACTAATTTGCAACTAGAAAGACGGGTTGAGGTCAGTTACTGGTCGGCATAGTCAGTGCTCTAGATTGTTAGAAAAGCACAGGAGCAAATTCCGATGCAACAACCCTCATAGGTCAACCGATAGCCTTGCAAGCACCAACTATCTTGAGCAGGAAGAGGGATCCAGCTGTCAGAGTTGCTCGCTAGTTCTAGTTCTTCAAGTTTGCCGAGTCGATCAACAAAGGGGAAAGGCATGTAAGAGATAGACGAGCAGCCTTTGCCAATTCCAGATGTATCTGGAAAAAATGGAAAACAAGTTGACGGAAGTTGACAGAGAAGGGATATACCTAGTAACGATTCAAAAGAATGATCATCGACGGTCTTGTCTTCTGTGATAATATCTTCCGGCAGCGCAAGCGACCACGGAAGCGGGGAAGAA
>Ga0307508_10004376_pt1 | contig 13810 bp, 10 predicted proteins | sample 9_EM_MG_FD_203089 | JGI IMG/M metagenome (GOLD analysis project Ga0307508, IMG submission 203089) | Populus trichocarpa ectomycorrhiza microbial communities from riparian zone in the Pacific Northwest, United States - 9_EM | ecosystem: Host-associated > Plants > Roots > Unclassified | place... | reverse complement strand
GTTCTATGACCGCGTACGTCCAGAAAAACGTAATGATTTCCTTGCGGCCGACGGCAGTATATTTGCTCCGAATATGTAGAATCATAATGCCAGTCATGATGATGGCGACGACGTGTACGAAGCATGTTGCTGTTGGAATATTAGAATCAGCAAGTTCAGGTTGGAGAGTGTCTTGAAAACTCACATGGCTGGAACAACAACCTCCCAGCGATGTCAACGTTACGGCTGTAGCACTTGGGCTCGATACCTTGATCGGTTCCTACGAGTGGACAGATGACAAGTGCAGCAGTCTCGCAGATTGCATCGAACGATCCGAATTTAAAGCCCATCGTGTTCGTGGATTTTCTCTAGTCAAAACCAGGGCAGGGGTTGATTTAGGAGTAATTGGTTGGCCTCGTGAATGATCCTATGGTCAGATATGAGAGGGTACGAAATCGTAGTGCCGTTCCAATGGAATTTGAGCCCGACTCTTGGACGCCCCACGACGCACAAAGGAAATAAGAGAAAAGGCAGACAGGAACTCTGAGTGTGCCACCTAAACGAGAGAGCCTTTTCTCCGATTCGGAGACGAAATATAAACCAGGAAGAGGATATAAAAGGGGGATCGACGAGGTTGAACGTCGGGTGCAGTGTTGTGTCCAGGACGGTTGTGAACGGTCATCCTCTCGGCCCGTCCAGGCCGGTCTCCATGCTTACCGACTACTCACTAAGTATGCTGAATCCCTATGGCGGCCTAGTTCGGCTAGGACACTTTCATTAGCTGTAATCCTGTCAGTCTACAAGGTCGCGGAATAGCCATTCTGATCAAAACGTGGAATTTGGGACGATCCCGACAAGTTAGCTGCTGTACTCTACGATCAATGGTGCGGGTGTCGGGAATGCGGATTTTCCGCATACGTGAGAAAGGTGAGGCAGGAAATAATTGAAAAGCGTACGCCGTATTCGTACGCCCAAAGAATCCCCGGAGGTTACAGAGTCTGGTACCCAGAGTCCGAGCCCCGTTACTATGTAAAAAACAGCGGCTTCCAAACGCATTGGCTGGAAGTATCATCAGGTTGCAGCAGGATCTGCCTCGCTATCATTGCCACCTCGAAATTGTCGGTCATGACATTAAAGAGGTGGACGAGGGCCATCCAGAGAAGAAAAGGATGACCCCGACCTCGAGGATTGCACCGATGAGATGGCCCCTCTCCCCATATTCTCTTACGACAGCAACCTGCACTTCATCAAAGCACCGACTTGCAAACAAGAAATCCGCCACCTCCTCCACCTTGGGCGGACCGAAGGCGCTGACCTCGTCTTCCCTAAGTACCCCACGATCTTAGCCATGCTGCCACTCGGAATCCCGACCGCTCACGAATCCTGGAATATCAGAAACTGGATGTTGGAGATCATTGACGGAGTTTCGTTCTTACACTCTCTCGGTGTCGTCCATCGCGATCTTGACCTACGAAACATCCTCGCAGGCGATCCTGTCGTTATCTGTGACCTCCAGTGCCTTGATTCCATGCCACCGGTCACTGCCGTGCCCCAGACCTTGATGGTGGAGATAGGGGCCATTTCTCTACTACGAGTGATGTGTTCGCGCTGGGTACTTTGCTATGGTGCTGCTATTTCATCCTCACAGTCGCGAAGTGGCCTTGGATCACCCTCCTCCCGATCCTTTCCGCGACATATTTTTGGCCTGCACTAAAGAATCGTCCAACTGTTGTCCATGTTAAGGCAATGTTGGAACAGATTTAACATGCCAGACCCTGCTCTCGTGGGAGGGGAAGCCGATGCCTTTAAATACGCAAATGTCTTCAGAATAGTTTTATCAACGCAGGACTTGATCTGTGCCAGTGCTCGTCTATTGCAAAACCAAGGTCGTGGAATTAACCAATCACTCGCATTCTGATCAAAACATGGAATTCGGCTGGTTCTCTACTGTTAGCTGGGCTGCTGCGGTATCTTGCATTTCTTGAACGGGAATATGACATCTGTCCGAATCGACCCGGAAAGGTCTGACGCATTCGTTTTTCCGCGTCTTTAGGTCGGTGAAAACTCAGAATTGTCGATACCGGAGACTCGATCGAAAGTACAGGAGTACCGCAGCAAGAATCCCGTGCAGGGTTTGAGCGATGCTTACTGGGCCAGCTGGAAAGAAGCCAACTGTTCGTAAGTCGACTTTCGGTCTAACTCCTCTTCTTCCGAAATAATAGTAACTTGCGCCATGACGTCCAAAGGGCTTATCTTCGACCTTGCTGAGTCACTCTAGATCTGAACGTCACGCCAAAAGATGGCCACCAGTGTCAGTGGACCGGGTCTCTTGTATACGCTGGTCTGTCTAATGCTATCGGCAGAACACCCCGATTCCCACCAGTAACTCAATACCTGGGGTATCTCCTTCTCACCGTTAACAGACCCGTTTCTCAGATATCAGCAAGTGCCCCGAAACCTAAATGAATGACGTACGTTATTGTTGAGCACGTTCGCAGTGCTAAGGTCGTGGAATCATAGATCCAACGTTCTGCCATTTCTGACTTTTACAAAAGCAATGACCGCCCAAAGATAAATGGACCTGACTGGTATGAAAGGTCGACTGCGTCGATGGCACCTTGCAAACCTGGCATTTTGTCCACGGCATGGTTTCTAATCATCCTGTCACCATCCGTCATGCCTTCCCGTTTAACTTCGTTCCCTATCTCGGAGGCTGCAACCTTACAATCTGCTTCAAGCGCCTTTTCACGTCTTAAGGTGCTACCAGCGGTCCTAATTTAATTCTTGTCAATCGCACACATCCCGCTGAGCCATCCAAATCCCATTGAAGTTCTGCACCTGACCCTAGGATCCGCACCATTGCTAGTATGCATCTGTTGGCCTTGCACTTCGGAACTCAAAATCTCAAACCCCACTTTACTCACTCAATAAGTATGCTATTCAACTTGAAGGTGGATAGTTTCTACCATATCGTCCGCCATCGCCACATCCGCTCTTGTCGGCTACGACGCCTCCAATTACTTCAAGTGTCATTTGCTTTCATAAAACTATGGCTATGTGACCATGAAAGGAAATTGTGCAAAATTTTGAGGACCAGGTAGATAGTAGCAACTTGCACTGCCGGTACAGTGCCGCACAACCACCGAATTCAACTGACCAATGGAAGGTAACAGTAACGTACAAGGGTGCGGGTTACTGTGCAATTGCTAAAAAAGCATCTTTCAAACAGCCGCAGTGGGAGGGGGCCTAGGCAACCTAAGTTACCTATTTTCATTACTCTTCCCCATATGAAGCTCAATCTTGGGGCCATCGGAAGGTGTTAGTTTATTCCCATCTTCAGGCTTCAGGCTTGGAATCATAAACAATGTGATGGATGGGTTAACACACCACGGCCGCCTTCATGGCGATAACGTGCCAAAGCCACCTGGTTGCCTAATGTGTTTCTGAATTGCGGTCTGTTGATGTTGCCTGAAGGTTTTGAATACGTATACGTTTGTCAATTTATTTTAGCTGCCGCCCATTTTTGTCCTGTCTCATTTGGGAGGACATGAGTGATCTGCGCCGCTTTTCTCAACTTTTCTGATTAGATGTCCTCTTCTGTGCGTTCCCAATTGCAAAGCGCAGTGATACTCAATGCTTAACCCGGAACGGATCCAAATGAGAAAATAGGGTCCTTGCTACTTGTGCTTCAATGATTACAAGCGCTTGGGATCACCATGGCTATTGCATTGTACACTTTGGAGTATATGCCCTGTCCCCTTCTATCTGAAGTCTTGTCACCGTTATTGCAACAGTTGGACGCATATATACATGCTCCCATTAGGGCGGTTGAAAGGCTGTGGTAATGTTAACGATATCGATTGACCAAAGAATTCCCGGTGTCGCCGTTGTGCTCAGCGCTCAAAAATCGGAATAGAAACGCTTTTGTTATTATGCCCTGTCGCCCGATGCTTTGCGAGGCGGGAGTGCCACTCAATATATTGACTCATTTGGTATAGCACTCCAAGAGATTAGACTGCAAAATGTATGGTCATTATCAAATCATTATCTACCTTGGGTATCCTTTACATAAAGGTTTTCGGTCGAGGTGAGGTCCAGCCAATGAAAACACCTACGGACTTTGAAATGTGTTTCTATCAGACGCATTATAGGAGAGGCTCGATTTTCGCATCTTTGTCGGCGAAGTCAGGTCTCCTTTGAACAAGGTTTATAATTATTCTCTACATTTTACATTTATCCCCATGATACATAGTTGATAGTTGATACATCAGTCGTGACGGGAGGAAAGAAAGGTTACTCTATGTAGAAATAAGAAAGTGCATGTCAACTGTGCATTGTTGCAAACGTCCGCATCCGTCTTTGCGGGGGCCCGTTTCCTGGGTTAGCAGATGATCATTTTATATTTGATCAAAAATTGTCTTCGGCCGCTCTGCGATGCATATGTATCGGTTGACCGCGAAAGAGTCGGACGGACGGGAACCATTATTATGCAGATTCAGGGGTGGAGTGGCACTAGGTAGCCGCACAATAACATGTGTGCAGGGAGATGGGCCGCACCCTAAGAGAAGCGGTGTCTAAGATGGAGACTGCAACATACTGATTACTCTCGATAATGACAAATGGCGGTTCATGCGGTCCACTGGATTCCGCTCTGGACAAACAGAAGCGGTGTAGACAAACCTAGGCCTGATTTTTCTGTTTGATTGTATTGTAGGTAAGTAAGCGGTGGTCTAATCACGGACAGCTTTGGATCTGGAAGCGAAGCAAAATAATAATAATTACAATTGGGAGCAGGATGATCCGCAGCAGGCTAAGACAAGAATGTTAGAGTCTGAATTATACAGCGAGCTCCGGGATAACCTAGCCAAATTAGCCGGGGCATGATGGACATGCGTCGGCACTTCGTGAGTTGTTGATTCCCAAACACGAGAGCTCCGTTAGTCCACAGGGGAGAAGGGATGACCCGCCTGTCCATCACCGGTTGACGAATACACATCCGCCAAGTAAAGCCTTAGGTAGATTAAGGAAGATCTTAAGAAATCAGGAGCCTTTGGGCAGATGCATAGGAGAAGTCTATGATTTCGGAATTCAATTTTCAAAAAGCCGACCAAATAAAGTGCGTCGGAGATTAAAAAATATATGCAGATGAAATGTTTTAGGAATGCAATGAACTATCCTAAAGAAGGAAAGCGAATAAATGGGACTTATCTTGGACATGACTTTGTTCCGATCGATTGTTTCATAACCACTTAGCAAATTTACCCGCACAAAAGTGACCCATGCCAAAACGGCACAGTGGCGCATTGGAATTAATCAGGCAACTTGAAATATCAAATGTCACTGCTAACCCAGGTCACAGCCAGGGTTTAATGCATCGCGTTGCTATGCTATGGGTTGCGCTTCTCCGACGAAATACAAGCGGTATACAGCGAACAGACGATATAATCTATAAATACAGTATTTCCATCGGCTCCCGATGTCAAGGCCACTGGCATTTATGTTGCCGCATCTAGTCAGAGGGAAGGTGTGGGCGCGAGGTTATGATACAATTGGGGGCGCTTCTGGATGGACCAACTTCAAATCAGCGACCGGAGTTCTCCAAATGATCAGGAACACTGGCAACTTGTAAGTAAAGTCTACTTAAGAAGTGAGGGCCCTATAAGTCAATGTCGAATGGGGATGGTCCCGTGGCCCCGTGCTCGAATTGACAGGCTGATAACTTCCCCTTGGCCCGGGTAAGACCTCTTGAAATACGCATTGCTACCTTCGAAACGAATGCCATACTACTCATAAAGCATAACAGCTTTCTATATACATTTATATATCAACTCTTGTTTATATACTCACACACAGATTGAATTTGGATGCATATGGGTACTTCTCGTGGACAGATGCGAGTTGGGAGGTCTTGCGCATATGTCTTTGATTGTTAAATACGACCAAATGAAACCATCGCTACTGAAAGATTGACACATCCCTTTAAATTTTCAAGAGTTCACAATCCACAAAAATGCATCATGCAGATGTTCATCTATTTATGACCCACTTTATCTAATGCAGAAGGCAAGCAGAAGGGCTTGCACCGAGGCCCTCCGGGATATATGACGAGTTACTTCTCTGTCAGTGATACCGACACCTTGAAGTAAGCAGCGAATCCTACGAAGAGATCTTAGCATTTTATTATGTAAGAAAGGATAACCTCCTTGCACTGCTTTCGGCCGTGCAATATGGGCGCTTATTTAGAGTGGAGTTGAAGGCACGTGTATTCGGCAAACCCCAGGGTTGTGGTGGCGAAACTTGGAAGTTTTTGGATGCCTATACGGAGTCAATTTGAAGAGTTTCGCCCAGATAGGTAGGAAGATTGTGAAGAAATTCAATCTAGTCCAACTCCACCCTCCGAATCCAACAAAAACCTCTTAACGCGGTTATTCATCTGTCTAACTCGTCACCGTTCCTATTCGAACAGTCCGCTGGCGATTGGTAGATTGATGCTACATGCTGATGAGTGTAATGGTTCGATGCGTGTCTTCTGATTGTTACCTACATCCACAGGCGTGAAATGGTCTGGCACACAAGCGGCAACCGTTGGTTACGTTCGTAACTGTTCAACCGGAGTTTGTGTTGGACTCCAAGCGATGGACATTTTGGTACTACCTGAACATTTGGGTATTGTATCTGCCATCGTGGTGATGTGTATTGGTTGACAAGTGGCAGATATCGGTTGGTAATCGTTTACTGGATTGCATATTCGTTTGGGGCTCATGCGGACGAATCAAGACAGAGAGAGTTTGACGGGCATCGCACCGAGTTCCTCATTATGTTTTAACCATTTGCTCAGTGTGAGCGTGCGGTGCCCATAGGATGGGGTGAGATGTTCACGCCGAGTATTGATCTCAGGCTGTCGATTCCGGTACTAATGCGACACTCTGTTGGGATGCAATGATTGGAATTTCATCAGGCTCAGGAGCCAGACGGACAAAGCAACTGAGACAAGAAAGGAATTTATGTATCTGGTTTCCGTAACGAAATAGCTCCAGGTTTGCATCCTTCCGAGATCACCGTCAAGCCGGGTCCATTGCGGAGACAACCGTTTGTTTCGCTTCAGTGCGTGTGTTGAGCACGCAGGATATGCCCATGGACAACGGGATAAACAAAGGACTTGTCATCGGGACAGAATTAAATTTCTTGAAGTTAAGTACTTGAGCGCCGATGCATGGATTTAAAGAATTACTATGTAGGTAAATGAAAGTCCGAGAGTGACATTACAATACAAAAAAGGCGAAGTGTACCAAAAGCAGATAGGAGCACGTGCCAAATTTCCCCACTGGGAGATCACGTTTGTGGTAAGGCTATGGGGGAATCCCTGGGGAATCCCCCAGAGCCATGCCGGGCGTTTGCCGGCAGGCATTTGGCGCTGCTAGGGCCTGCCTGAATTTGGGATGTGACGAGTTTGTAATGGCTGATTATATAATATATTATATAATAAGTCGAAAAGTAAATCTCCAAATCAAATGGAAACTAAACTAAACTAAAAAGAAAAAAAAACCCTGAATTGGACCCTTTTTTTTAACATTTCTTCTTCCCCCTTTTCGCAATAAGTAATGTGGCCTGTATCGGCAGTGTCTCTTCAGATTCCTCTTCTACGACGCTCGTTTATTTAATCAAAAAGATGTCCTCTGCGCTTGGTATCATGTCTTCTATTCGATTCCCATGTTGGCAGAGCTCGCCGTCGGGGCAGACGATGTCCAGCACAATAACAATGGCAAGGGCAGTACCAACAACAATGACGAAAAAGGAGGAGGTCGATGTTCACTTTGGCAACCTTGACTTCGACAATGAGCAAGACGTGGACGTCGACGAGGACATAGTTCTCCCACCGATTACACACCTCGGCAGACGGATAGACAGCGGTGCGTTCTCATTTATCCCTCCAACGCTAATTTACCGACGCGTTCATTGTTGATAGTGACACTCCCCATGCTGCCTTCATCGCTATCCGCAACGACAAGGTTGTCGTCGCCTCCATTACCCTTACCTGAACCAGAACCGATGCCTCTACCACCGCTACAAGCCCTGTCACAACCGCAACCTGACACCCAAAACAACCAAACCCTCACTCCTCTTACCTCCACCGTGGCAGCTGCAGCAGCGTCCACAATATCGACTCTCGCATTGGCTCCCGCACCTCCAGCTTACCAAGTCGACTGGCTAGACTTTACGCGCACTCGATCAGCACACTTCATTGCGGAGAAAACTTGCGAGATGATTTGTTATCTGTGGTTTTCTGTGCCTTCGCATGCGCGAGCCCAGTCGAAAGGGTCGGGTTCTCCTTCTACACGCAATTCAAGGTCAAGCACGACGTCCCTCCAGCTTACCACGACTCCTTCCTTCGTCTCCTTCATGCAAAAGCTGCTCGAGACAACACAGGTCTCTCAAAGTGTTATCGTGCTTTCTCTGCACTATATACATAGATTGAAGGAGAGGAACGTATACATGCCTGCGCAGCAAGGGAGTGAGTTCAGGATTGCGGTGGCGGGTTTGATGATGGCCAATAAATTCTTGGACGAGTACGCCCTCTCGCTTTATTTTTCTGGTTTTCTGATTGATCTCAATTTAAAACAGCAACACTTATACGAACAAAACTTGGTCCGAAGTTTCCGGTATCTCACTCGACGAAATCAACCGCATGGAAATCGAATTTCTCCAAGGCGTGTCGTTCAACCTTTATGTTGACAAGAGCACCTACGCTTCATGGTTGAATTTGCTAAAGGGGCTTGTTCTTGCAAAAGAGAGAGATGCACGTAGATGGCTTAAGGGTGCACATGCTCACGGACCTTCTACTTCTAGGAACGCGGTCACCCCGAGGAGAATAGGGGGAGCGAGAGAAAGAGAAGGAAAATCGTGGCATCCGCATAGGCCGATGAGGCCACTGCAGCTTCATCCGCCTCCTGCTGCGGTGCATCCGCCGCCCTCCATTCATACTTCCACGCATCAAGACCAACACCACAACATGCCTTTACAGATCCCAGACCTCTTCTCAACGCGTCGTCAATCCGCTGATACGCCTTGGACTCATTCGCACGCGAACCATGCACATATCGGAGGCGCCGATGTTGGAGCGCATACATGCACTCCTAATGATGTATATTGTCGTCACAGACCAAGAAATCGCACACGGGCGAGGTCCACTTCGCCTAGGTCGTTTGGGACGAGTTCTGTTGGGCAAACGAGGCCAGCACAACAACAACAAACCCCACACCAACCACAAGAATTGGTATCTACACAACCTTATTACCAGGAGACTTCGGTATATGTGCCTATACCCCCCTCGGCGGCCATGGAAGGTGTGCACAACCATTCCGAACTACACCATGCAGCGGGAACGAAGCGGAGTGCTTCTGACGCGTTTTCACCTCCACAAGCTTTAACTTCGACATATTCTTCTTCCGTTACGTTGCCTTCAATCCCTGTTCAAACAACCACGGTATCTACGCCAACGCGGAGGACACCAACAAAACGATCGACGCCTACGGATGTGTACCCAGGATTGTATAGCCTCCAAATTCCCGAGTTCGCTTCAAGTTCGAATTTGAATTCTAATTCTACTTCGTCGTTGGCCCTACCCGGATCACATGGAACGGCACCGAGCGTCACCATGAACGGAAATGGGAATATGAATGGCGGCAGTAGTGGAAATCCGAGTCCACTTGAAGGTCTAGGAGCGTTTGAGAGGATGAGTTTATGTGAGGAAGGCGTTGTCCATGAGAGGACACGTGGGAAGGACGAAAGGCAGGTAAAGAGGATGAAAACCAGGGATTTTGAGGAAGAAAGAAGACTCGTTCCGCAAACTTTGGTTGCTGCATACAAGTACGGTGTTGACCAGAAGGGGACAGAGGGGCCGAAGGTGCTTGATTTATTAATTGACTATTTAAGGAATGAATTAACGAGGCATGTAGAAGCTATTCTTCTACACACTCTCATGCTCGCCTAGTACGGAGGAAGAGGATCGGTCTGGAGTTATTGAGCATCACCAGGGCCCATTATTACCACAAGGACCAGACGACGACGCTCAAGAATCTGAATATTTGCCTCAATTGAGAGCAAGAAAAGCCAAGTTGAGATTTCAAGCGGCCGTGTCGATTAATAATGGTTGTGGGCGATGTGGGTCTCGATGGAGCGCGGGGTATGCGGATTTAAATGGAGGTTGTTGTCCTCCGCATGGTTTTGCTGGTCATAGGCGGACCTTGCCACCTCTGGTCACGACGACATACCTCCAACAACCAACCCAGAATGCACACCGTCCTCCAACCTCGACGGTGAGCGTGACCCCTACAACAATGACCCCAGCAGACGTTCCCCATTCTCTCCCTCCACCCCCAGATGTCCCTTTCGCTCCTTTTGCCAATGCAGGTCCCCCTGGGGTTGGTGCAGGATTTTATGCCACACCTGAGGTCGAAATGGTACGGGTTGCTCCTATCTATGGTGGAGGACAGTACCAGCAACAGAGCTATCCCACATATGCCTATTCGTCCGAGCTGTCCACTGGAAACGCTGTCATGAGTACGAGCTCAAATTCAACGCCCTCCCGTGCTTACTCGGAGTCTGGCTCCCTGTCGCATCTACCACCCGTGACTGCACCCACTCCAGGGTCTACATCCACAGTTCCCTCAAACCCGCTGTCACATTCATCATCAACTCACGGGTCCTCATACAACTACAACTACAACTACTCTGGCTCACACTCGACGAACAGCTCACCTTATCATACTGCCTTGAGTGGCTATCGGTACTCCCCATACTCAACACCCTCCACCTCGTCTGGCGGGACTGCCTATGCGGTTGAGTATGTGTGTAGCCAAAATCAAAATCAAAACCAGAATCGAATTCGTATGGTTTCTGGGTTCGCGAGGTATTGAGGCCTCGCTGAAGTGATGGGCGGTCGTTTTTACGATTCTCGTTATTGGTTTTCGGTTGAGCCATCGTTCTCTTCTTACCATTCCCTTTTACCATTGTGTTCCAAACATTTTTATCTCGGCTAGGTCTCGACTTAATGTCCTTGGTGATTAGTTTACGCCTCACGTCTACTGTTTACTTTATATTCGCTTACTCTTTCGTCCGCATTCACCATTTCATCCATTTTCTCATGAAGCCTGCATCTCCACACTCATTCTTTTCTCCCTGCAACAACATTAAGCTTAAGTACACGTTGTTTTGCACTTGCATTGTTGCCTTCATTATTATTATTAGTCGTTATCAATTGCATAAAGTACATACATCACATTCATACATAGCATATTTACCACTCAATCAATTCACTGCATTTGTTCAGACTCACGGAATAGCAGCAGAGCTTCGTCAAGTCCAAGTACATTTGCATTTAAGACGGCAGAACTGTGTAAGACCAAGCCAGTTCCCGTCCCATGGCTCTCGTGAGCACGCATGTATGTAATATACTTGAAAGTCCATCGTCCTTGGGATCCAACGGCGCTTCTATAAGTAAAGGTATAAAAATAGCTTTTGCCAGTGCAATGAGGCGTGAATCGGGCCCAGGGAGCAAGAAACGTAGGAACATAGACCTGGAAGGAATAGAAAGGGGCTCCGAGTAAGGACTGGTCAATTAGCCACTGAGTGGTATTTAGTTTTGGAAGCACCAGCGTGTTTTATGCGGGTCGCGTTAAATACGACTAAGGCTATACTTTCTTACATTCAAAGTTATTTATTAGGTAGCTGTATAACTACTGCTACTACAGGTTAGGTTTGGTTGGCGTCGCTTATGGGTAGCTATGCTACCATACTGCATCGCAAGCCATGAAGGCTTTTATTTTAAATTGTGGCCAAGAGAAATGGAGGTTACCTTCTTCCTATTGATCATATGCTCAGACTACCGGGGGAGGGCCGCTGCTACTATAGCCCATATGTAGACCTTGGGAGGTCCAGTCAAGAAGTACATCACGGTGGTAGTAAGGTGGGAGATACTGCAGAGCTTTGAGTAATAATCCTTCAGCTCACTGAAATTTTGAGAGGACGTGTATTGTAGTAACCCAGGTAGGCCATGTTGGTTTGAAACAACTTCGAATTTCGGAATATGTATACCTTCTGCGGTGTGTTCCGCTTGGTATTATCGATTCCAAGAATGGCGCTTGTATGTATGGAGAGATATGCTTAGAACAATCAAAGTATGGATCACGGCATCTCCTTTCAACTATCGTAAGTGTGTAACGACATTTACTATGAACAGTGTGGCGTGTGGGCCTGGGTGCGCATGTGTCCGTTGGCCCACTGACAGTGTAAGGATCAAAGTTGGTCACCCAGTTACAACTTGAAAGGAATGCAAGGTGCCGAGTACAAGGTTCAGTACTCGTCTCTACACTATGTTATCAGTAGAAAATATATTAAGATATAAATACGAACGCAGGCAGAGATCGGAAGTACTGGACCGGTGACTACGTATCCAAATGCCAAGGCGCCAATATATGGATACTTCCATGGTTCCTACTAGTTTTCTGGAAGGATCGTATGTATGTCACGGACTCGGAAGATACCCCTGCAAATACAAATGAAGGTGTAAATGTAATTCGTGAGCCTGAGATAGCTCGCCAAGAACCTGGCTAAATGCCGGATATTCAGCAGGCTCCACCCCAGTCGAAGTTGACTCATCAGTCAACGTTTCAACTTTAGCCTCATGGGGAGATGGAAGTTGACTTGGAATAATGTTAATAGTTTTAATATTCCAAAGTTGAATGGGTATTTTGTCAATGCAGTGCAATTAAAACTGTAAGGCCATGTGCACAGGTACCTTAAGTTACAGTTCCTTGAGCCTTATCGTTAGGTCTCTACATAATAAAAACATGGACTCCTCATTCGGAATTGAAGATGGGAGATTAGAACAGTCAATCAGATACATTCTTGTCATGAGGATTCGGGGGGATGACTCAAGAGAGCACCGAGTTGGTGGAAAAGACAGGGTTGCGTAGAAATTTGAAAATAAGTGAATCATATTGTTCGGTTACTTACGCAGTTCACCGTTCGGGCTGAGTTGCTTTCGGATCTCGGGTGTACAATGAAGAAAACTACGCATCCAAGGGCCATGGCCGCCCGCTCTGGATCTATCAAGTCGATACGGTCATCAGATGTTTCCAGACCAACCTAAGCTGTTGCTACTTGCAAAGGTGGCGCCATGGCATGACACATACAAAACTGGTAATTTGATTGATTGCATTCCATTTTGGGCTGGCAGTGTCAACATTGGGGCATCCAGAGTTTGTTCAGGCATAATGAAGCGCGCTAGGGGCTTTTGGTTGGTATACTTGTTTCAATCGCCGCCATGATCGGCCTCATGAGGTGCGATAATTCACTTTATCTAAAGAGAAACCAGCTAAGCCCACCCCTGTTATATCAGACTCCGTACACCGGCAAAAGGGGATTTGACAAGGAAGTGACGGCACAACCATTCCGCAGGGGTCACACTGTATTGCATTTCATACGGCGGTCGGATTAGCTCTGCCAGGTGTTTGGCAAGTTTGGAGATGTCAGACAACACCGCGTCAGGCTTGAACGGGGTCTTTGGACAGCCTTGGAATCGGGGGCAAAAGATGAGGTTATCCAGATAGCATTGTAAGAATAGCCCTCAGGAGGAGTTGAAAGCAGAACAACCGTTGCGAGGAGCGGGCAAGGTGCGAGTGATGGCAGCAGCTTGCGTCTTGTCCCTTGACTTTGCCCAACTGGAATCTAGGGTTCCTGGTTGACCACCGAATGAACCCCGATTTTCTGTTTCCCCTAAGAGATAGTTAAGGGTGTCCATCTGTGATGCAAGGATCCTCGTAACACCTGA
>Ga0307508_10004375_pt1 | contig 13813 bp, 15 predicted proteins | sample 9_EM_MG_FD_203089 | JGI IMG/M metagenome (GOLD analysis project Ga0307508, IMG submission 203089) | Populus trichocarpa ectomycorrhiza microbial communities from riparian zone in the Pacific Northwest, United States - 9_EM | ecosystem: Host-associated > Plants > Roots > Unclassified | place... | reverse complement strand
ATATGGAGTCTGCGACTATTCGCGCCCCCAACACTGGAGCAACTTAAATTCACACGGTTCATGTGGTTTATAGTCATGTGATTCAATAAACGCGTCACATCTGTTGTCGTGGCTCTGTTATACTCCTTCGAAATACCTGTTCCAAGCATGGTGTAGGAGCAATTAGGACCACTGCTATGCAAAATTGCCAGATCCAGTAGCTGATTTTTTATTTTTGAAACCCTAATAAGTCTCTATTGAGAATGGTTGTCACACGTGACACACTTAGTCATGAAAGCAGAAACAAAGCCGCAGTTCAGGATCTGACCGTTACGTTGCCACCACATTGGAGAATCAACTTTAATTTTGTTTTTGAGCTCGTAAGGTGAGACAGACGCGTGAAAGGTGAGTATTTACACCTAGGCAGTAGAATAATTAACCACGCGTTGTTGCCGTGGGAATAACACGTGACTTTTTTTTGGTTGCTCCAGTAAAGGGGGCGCGTTTAGTTACAGACTAGGGAGCAATCGGAGTCCGATTGCAATCCGATTGTTGCGATCAAAGGTCACTCGCCCAACAGAACACCATCAACAATGCAAATATCTACACACTGCATTTCATCTTATGTAAAATGACCCAGGTCAAAGAATTAGAAGAATCGTTACAATCTATGGCCATCTTTATGACTCCCAAATAAGAGGTAATATCAACCACATTCCCTTCTACCGTCCTTCCATTGTCACCATCATTAAATTGAAATGCCTTGCCTTGTCCGACTCGTTCATGTAAATTCTACTTTTGAAAGCGGACGGCTAGTTGTTGGGTGACCAAACATCGTCTGTTGGTAAAACGTCCTTTTCTCTTACGAACCATCTCAACCCGATTAACTATCATTGACAGGAACACATCTGAAATGCCCTTCTCGTGGGAAGTAGGCTGTTAAGCATCTATTACTCTCAGACTCAGCCTTACGCATGTGATGGCCGTCGCACGGGAGATTGAACGGATTCTTGCTGGCGACACACCCTCTCTTACTTTCAATCATTGCTGCATCCTTCATATATGGGAAATAGGTCCTCTGAAGTAGACTTTGAAGGAAAGGTGCAGTTACATCCCAGTCAATCCTTTTTCCTTACCTTAAGGACTGGTTCACGTTAGACCACACCCAACCCGGATGAGACTGAGATATCACTCGACCAACCAACGCGCATCCAACATGCAATAATCGATGGAAAGGCGACGTTGGAGTTTCTGAAATCGGTTGCTGCGCTCATCCCTGTTCCATTTCTAAGCGGGACCATCGAAGTTGCCATTAAAGTTTTGGAGATATGCCAGGTGCACCTTGAATGACCTACAATTTCTAGAAGACATTGAAGTTCTTTCATCAGGATGTGATTCAAATTGAAGCCACTGCTAAGGCACTCGGGGATCGGGTCTCCAAGATTATGCGCGCCATCATGGCTAGCGTAACCTCCACTCCTGATATCAAGGACGCGGCATCTGGAATAGAGAGTCATGTCACAAATTTAAGAAGGCAGGTATCCGGTTCAATAGAATTGAAACAAATCTAACACGGTTAATAGGACCCTAGAAACTATCCGCCAGGAGCTCGACCAAATCAAAGGCAAGAAAAAATGGTTCCTCGCTTTTAACAAGGGCTTCGTCAAATCGAAAATCGAAGAATGCACGAACCGGCTCAATGATTCTGTACAGATATTCCAGGTACGCAGATGACATTCGTCGTTCTTGATAAGCCGCTTGACATCAAATTCAAGGTGACAAGTGATCTATGCACTGCTGACATTTTGCGGAGTCTTCGGAATCAATTATCTAGCCAGCATGGCCATGTCGAGGACATCCACAAACAAGTCGGAAAAATCGCCCAGCTGCTGAGGAAGCCCCTCACAACTCATATCGGGTCGAACGGAGTCATCGAGCCAATCCCTCACAAACCCATTGTTTTCCATGGCCGAGAAGCCTCAGTGGAAACCGTAGCAGGCATTCTATGCAACGGAGCTACGCCTCGAGTCTGTATTCTCGGTTCTGGCGGAATGGGGAAGACCGCTCTGGCTGCCGCTGTTATCCAATCAAATATCGTTCAAGATAAATTCAAGCTTCGTTTCTGGGTCCCTTGTATCCAAGCAACTTCGACTCCCTTGTTCTTAGAGCTCCTGTACAGATACCTTCGAATCAGCCGATCAACTGGAAATGTTCTAGACGACATCGTCTATGAGCTGAACGCGTCAAACAACCCTCGACTGGTCCTATTCGACAACTTTGAAACACTTTGGTACAATTCGGAACCGACGCGACGCGAAATTGGCAACATTCTGCCCGAACTTGCTAAAATCCCCCATGTTGCGTTGCTTGTAACCATGCGAGGAAACCGACCACCTTGTCGTGAATATGTCACATGGACGAACCATGAACTTGGCCCTGTGGACAAGAACGCATCTCGTCGCATCTATCATGAACTGAATCCGGGCAATTGTCATGACCCAGATGTTGATAGTTTGTTGGCTGCTGTTGGACACCTACCATTCGCCATAGCCCTAATGGCCAACCGCGGGGCACAAAGCCAGTCATCAGCAGAGTTCCTTCTTGAGGAATGGTCGCAACTTGGCACTAACATGGTTTCAGATGAAGTAGAGGGCAACTTAAATCGCAGCATCAGCCTATCGGTTGATGGCAATTACGTCCGGAAAAATTCTGACGCCTTGGCATTACTTGCTACGCTCTCCTTGCTTCCAGCTGGAACTTCTGTGCGACATCTCCGCTGGTGGGCTCCAGAGGTCACGCAAGTATCTTCGGCCAGAGCGACGCTCACTGGCGCTGGCCTTCTAGATGATAAAACGCCACAAATCCTTTCTACCCTGCCTGTCGTCCAGTCTTTCATGGCATCCACAGGGAGGATCCCAGCCGGCGTTCGGAAACGGGTGCTTGAAGGTTGCTGTGATTATGTTATCGATCACGCATGTCGAGAGCATGACCTTTACTACAGGGAAAGGTCAGAAGCGCTTGCCGTGGAGGGTGCCAACATCCAGTCCATCCTGGTGGCTTCGCGCCCTGCAGTCACACCCGATGATGACAAGTCTATCAGGGCATTACTTGCTTTCGCTTTTTATTGCTTGGATACTAGGCCAAACCTAGAAATCGCACATCATTGTTTGAAATTTGCAACACCATCATACAATGCTCACTACATGGGCGAAGCATCCCTTGCCCTAGGTGGATCACATTGGAGACTCGGCAACTTCAAGGAAGCCGAGCTGCACCTGTCCATGGCTTACCAACAGCTTCACAACGTCACAGCCATGACTGAACACGTCCAAATGCTCTTTGTTGAGTGTTCTTGGTCTCTCGTTCAAACTCGGAGGCATCTGGAGTGGCCTGCAACAGACTTGCTTGCATTTGGTTGCCAATTTCGTGACAGGATCGGCAATGTAAAGGATGCCTATTTGCAGGCTAACATTTTTCGGGTGCTTGGTTTCTGTCACATGTGCCTACCTCAGGACTTGGAGCTTGCCATGGACAACCTTCTTCAGTCGGCAAACGCATTCCAGCAAGTCAAAGATCTGGATTGCCGATCTGATATCGCTGATGTTTTGCAACTTTTGGCAAAACTTCACCATACCTCATCTCGCCTTCCGGAGGCTCTCAAGGCAATTGAAGAGGCAACCAACGCTGTTACCAAATTGTCCAGCCATAAACGAATACTCGGAGTCGTTGCTCGTACTCATGGTGAAATTTTAATCACTCTTGGCCGGTTTGAGGAGGCGCTCTCGAAACTCGAAGAATCACTCCTCTTGTCTCAGCAAGTTGGACATCTGTTTGGCACAGCATGGACTCTTGAACATTTCGGCTACATCTACGCAAGCAGGGGTGATTATGAAGATGCAATCATGACATATGAAGCGGCTGCAAACACGTACAGTCAGACAAATACAGAAGCCTCGCCAGTTGGTAAGCAGGGCATCAAGCGGTGCCAGGGTAATTTAATCAGGATCGAAGAGAAGAAAAGGAGTAAGGAGAAAACAGATATTTCTCTTTTAAGATATATAAGTGTTGATTGATGCATGCACTTACTCATAATAATATCTAAACTGCTGCCACCAGACTGTGTCTCAATTCTTTCCAGATAATCTTCCTTGAGGCATCCATTCACATATACCTTGCACAGTTGAGCTGCTTCCCATTGTTCCGGAGGAGCAATGGACTTGATTAGTGAACAGTGTTTCTAGTACATAAATATTTAAAATACATAATCACTATCGATACATATGTGTATTTTGGAACTTATAAGTGCATTGAGAGGGGATGATCAGGCGCTAATGAAATGTTTATAACTCAAATCTCCTTGGTGTCAAGTGAAGGTTCCTCCGGTCCCGGTCTCGAAACCGTAGGATCCTCAGGATGATTCTCAACAATCTCGAGCTCCTCTCCACTCACCCGTATCTTAACCGAATCGCCGTCTCTTATCGTTCCCCTCAAGAGTTTTCGAGCGAGCGGGAACAATACATCCGTTCGTACGACACGAGCTATAGCACGTGCACCATACAGGTTTGAATATCCGTGGCTCGCGAGCCACTCACGGGCGGTTTGGTCAACATCAAGGACTATTCTTCTGTGCTTAAGTCGGTCGGCAACATCTTTGAGGCGAAGGTCAACAACTTTGAGGATGGAAGACTTAGATAACTTGTTGAAAACGAGGATTGAATCCAGACGGTTGAGGAGCTCCGGAGGAAAATATTCCTGAGTCCGTTCGACCACCTCTGAGCGTGCCCGTCCGGTTACAACACCAGTTTCAGGATCCGAGGCAGTGGGATGTGCGAGGATGTCGCTTCCAAGGTTACTGGTTAGGCAAATTATCGTGTTCTGTGGTTACAAAGGAAGATGTTGATTAAATATTGTGACTGGTTCACAAACCCGGCCAGGCGTACCTTGAAGTCAACCTTGCGTCCCTGACTGTCAGTGATGGTACCCTCATCCAGAATTTGTAACAGAATCATGGCGACATCCTGGAAGGAAGAGAGGTAAGAAATCAAAAATTCATTGCTTTCCGACCTGACCTTGTGAGCTTTTTCCAACTCGTCGAGAAGTATAACAGCTAGGAAAAGGTTTAGCATATTTCCGAACCCGTGAGCAAAATTAGACATACCATACGGCTTTCGACGTACTGCCTCTGTCAGTTGACCACCCTCCTCAAAACCAACATAGCCAGGAGCAGCACCAATGAGGCGGGAGATGGTATGCCGGTCATGGAACTTCACATTCACCAGTCAGATATGGAGACAACACGCTTAAAGACTAGCATACTTCGGACATGTTAATTGTGATCCTGACAGATACAATAAGAATATTGAAGCCAAGAAGGGAAGAGACCTACAATCCTCTCTGTTCTTCATTGAACAGGAACGCAGCTAAAGATTTGCACATCTCGGTCTAAAAGCCATTGGCTATCGATAAATATTCCACACGGTCGACAGTACACACCTTTCCGACACCCGTAGGCCCAAGGAATAAGAACGAAGCAACAGGCCTGTTCGGGGCTTGGAGACCAGCACGAGAAATTCGGACAGCATCACTGATGGCAGAAACGACATGATCCTGGCCAACGACGCGCTCCCGTATGGCCCCTTCCATCTTTATGCCGTCAAGTCAGCTGGGGATGCGTACGAGAAGGATGAACACACGTGAACAAGCTTATCCCGTTCTCCCTTCATTAAATTTTGCACCGGAATACCGGTCGCCTTTGCAACTACTCTTGCAATATCATTGGACGTAACACGATCATGAAGCATTGCCAAAGGCGACTCTTCCTTCTCTTCCTCCTCCTTCTCTGTCGGTAACTGTCTCTCTAGCTCGGGAATGGTCGCGTACCGAAGACGGGAAGCAACCTCGAATTGTCCTTGGCGCTGCGCAACCTCTAGCTGGTATTTCGCTTCTTCCAGTTTCTTCTTGGTCTCCTTCATTTTCTCCAGCCTATTGCGTTCTGACGATGGGATTTATGAGAGAAAGATTTACTCCCCAAAGCCGGAAAACCATACCAGCCTGCCAAATGGCAGTCAACGCGTCGGCTTCCTGCCTCTTCACCAATAGATCTGCCTCGACTTTGCTTCTTCTCTCAACACTGAAGACGTCCGTCTCCTTCTTCAAACTCTCAAGCTCGATCTGAAGAGTCATGATCTCTCGCTCAAGAGCCTCCAGTTCATCAGGTTTGGATTCTTGAGCTAAGCGCAGAGCTGAAGCTGCTTCATCTACCAAATCAATGGCTTTGTCTGGAAGGTACCGATCGGAGATGTATCTCGCGGAGTAAACGGAAGCTAGGACACAAAGTAAGCGAAAGACATTGTTTAGAATCAGGAATAATACCGGTCACTAAAGCTGAATCTGAAATTTCCACACCATGGTGCACCTCATATCTCGGTTTCAAACCACGCAGAATGGAAATTGTCGATGCAACATCAGGTTCGTCAATAGTAACTGGCTGGAAGCGGCGCTCGAGTGCAGCGTCCTTGCCTATCGTTTTTCTGTATTCGTCGGCTATGAAAACTGTTAACATGCTTTACGACCGAGTTGTGGAGATGCCTACGTGTTGTTGCCCCTACTAATTGAAGGCCCCGTGCAAGTGAGGGCTTAATCATTTGCCCTGCATCGATGCTACCTTCCGCTTTACCGAGATTGAACAGGATATCTGAGCGGAATTCGGTATCACCACAAGACGCGAAAATCCAAAAGCAAAAACACGTACGAACTTCATCAATAAAACAGATGATATTTCGACCCTGCGAAATGTCATTAAGAATATTAGAGAAGATGTGGAGGTAACCAACCTCTTCTTCCATGTCGCGCAGCAGATTCTTAAACTTTTCTTCAAATTGTCCTCTGATAGCAGAGCCGGCCATAATCGCAGCTAAATCGATAGAAAGCACGCGCTTATTTTGGAGAGACTAACCAAAGCTTCAATTGAAATCTCCAGGTACATTGTGCCTGTAACTCACCTCTGGAACTTCCTGGGAGACTATCCGACTTGCCAATCCCTCAAGGATGGCAGTTTTTCCGACACCAGGTGGACCAATAAGCTGAGCAATATAGTAGGTGAGAACCAGCACGGTATGCGATGTACAATTTATAGACGTACCACTGGATTCGATTTCGTTCTCCTCGACAATACTGAAATCCAGTTAAATAACTGACGACTGGTTGTGCATATTACACTCACTTTGAATTGTGCGTCGTATTTCTTCAACGACCATTCAGAACCTCGTTCCTTTGAGTAAGATGGAGTACAAACCGTCATCTCTACCAATAGTAGGATCCAGCTTTCCTTGTCGTGCAAGGTCCGTCAAGTCTGTACTCTGTCCACAAGAGTCACATTCAATCACTCTAACTTGATAGAGTACGCACATATTCCTTCAAAGCCTCCCCCTTCTGATGTTGGGGACCAAAACTCAATCCTGGAAAGCCTCCGCTGGCACCACCACCAGATCCTCCTGGTGGCTTTGTAGAATATCGCCTCCATTGTTGATTTCCGTAAGAATTGCGCAGCGCGATGCAAGCACTCGGCATAAGCAAGAATGGTTCAGGCCTTGACCGTGTTCTGGCATATTGAAGACTTTGAGTAGCGTTTACCGTAAGACTGGCCGACTTTGCGACTGAATATGATGTCGATATCGATGTCCGACGAGCCGGTTTAGAAATTAGGTGCCATTGGCACAACATTATTTGAATGAAAAGTAGAAATGAAAGAGAGGTTCAGTGTGCCGAGGATCTGGTAGCCGTTTGATCCGGGCCGGTCCCGATTCTGGTGACTCTATACAACCGACGAAACAAATTCTGCTTATAAAATACCGACAGCCCCTGAATTTTCCAGGTGGAATCCTGGATTGATGCGATCCTCCTCTGACTTATTGGCTAAACGGACTATTACCGTCGTCCCTGGCCCCCAACCCATGAGAATCCTAGGGGTGTTTGCAGCCCTCTAGATTCAAGACCGGGTTGATATGGAAGGGATTCTATCAGCATTATATTGCCGTTCAGATAATACAAATGTAAGCAGCCTCGTAAATGACTGGCACTCGCGAAGTTCTTACTGTCCCCTCCAGTAATTAGGTTTCACGAAAGGTAACGGCGTGATCACGGCCTTGCGGAGTTGCTTTCGAACCTCAACCGCAACTTCAGTACCTTTTTTATGCCATCCAGATTTGACATAAGCCATAGCAATATTTTTGCCAAGTGTCGGCGATGGAATACCGGAGGTAACAATCCCTGTGACAAACCCTCAATTAACTCAATAGCTTTGTGAGAAAGAAGACGAACCTAGTTCCTCGTTTGTGTTAGGCGCGACAACTTTGGCGCCATCTATTAAAGTCTCTAGTCATGCTGATCTTTGAATAATGGTTCGACTTACGACGAGCTGGAGCTTCTTCAACGATCATACCCACACGTCTTTTACTTGGTCCATCTTGCAACTGCTTTAGCACGGTCTCAGATCCGATGAAGCCGCCCTTTTCCCGTCTGTCTTTTCCTGAGAAACGATTTCAAAAGTCACTAGATTCTAGAAAGTGAATTCAAACAATATACCGATGACCCATGAGAGCCCAGCCTCAACTGGCGTAATCGTCTCGTCTAAATCGTTGCCATATAGGCACATGCCAGCTTCGAGACGGAGCGAATCACGGGCTCCTAGGCCAGCTGGTTGGACTGGCGATTTGGAAAGAAGACGAGTTACGTCTACTGTTTGTGAAGGAGGGATAGAGATCTGTGGTGGCCAGTTAAATCACAAAGTTCAACAGAATTGGTGGGCAATTTCACCTCGAATCCATCCTCGCCTGTATAGCCGCCGCGAGCGACATGAACGTTGAAGCCTTCTATTGGAACAAAAGCAGATGTTCCGAAAGTGAGTTGTCGCAGATCGAAAGATGTTAGTTCTTGCAGGTAGGAAGCTGCGGCTGGCCCTGTTGACTGCAGTGAGTTCCTCGTATACATCGCAAGGGCATGAAACCAAACCTTGAAGTGCAACAAGTCCCCAATCCTCTAGTACTTCATGTTCCACCGGTCCTTCTTTGCCCTGACCTGCATTCCATTCCGCTAATTTCGATTTAAACCATGACAGGTCCTTGTCTCTGCAGCCTGCGTTCGTGACGACATAGAATGCGTCGAGAGCATGTTTGGTAACAATAGTATCGTCAATGATACCGCCATGCTCATTAAGAAGGACCGTAAGAGTGGATGAATACGGCTTGAGGGAAGACAATGACGACGGTGTGAGCCATTCAAGGAATTCTGTCGCCGTTTTGCCCCGGAAGCTGTCGGTCAAGGTATATTAGCATTTCCAACGAACGAAAAAAAATGATGAGACCCACTTTGACTGGACCATATGCCCGACGTCGAAAAGGCCTATGCTGTTGCGAACATGGTTGTGGCTTGCAACTGAGGCATAATTCAATAAATGTATCTGGCTAATTTTCCATGCACAAGACCTTGACCAACGTCCCCATAAGCTAAAGGCATTGAATATCCTGCAAATGGGACCATCTTAGCGCCGTGTTCGACGTGAAAGTCATACAGTTTTGTACGCCTCAACTGTTGGAAGAAAGGTCAGTACCGAACGAAGTAAAGTGGTTCAAAGTTTAGACATTCTCAGACGAGGCATAGGTTCTGACAGCATTCCGGGTCGATATTCTGCTCCAGAAAAATTTGGGTCTTGCGGTCAGTGCCCCAAGGGTGCGTAGTGTGGTCATTTACACGTCTGTGAGGGAGAAAAAGCAAAACTCAGATTCTAGACCGGGTGATCAACGACATTTTGGATTTGTTTACCCGATGACCCTAACCTCATTTTGATAACTGTTGTATCTTCTGCAACAGCTGTTGGTCGTTATTCTCGTCCTGCCTCTAGTTTATAACCATGTCTCGTTTCGTAAGAGCCTCGAAATATAGGTGGGCCAGACATTCTTCTATCGTATATGAGATCTGATAACATCGCAAATCTTATGTATGTATGGATCACCATAAGACATGTTTTTGGTCAATCGGCGAAGAAAGAGTACAATTTTGAAAACATAAAGGTGACCAACAGCGCATGGGATACCAACATCGTTTCTGCGTCTGGAGTGAGTTATTGGCATATTACAAAAATTCGTCTGTATTGATTGGTTTCAACAGCGCTACCTTAGTGTCAATTGGAACTCTTCAGGGGGCGGCGCTTTTGCCATTTTACCTCTGCCATCTCCATTCCAAGGCATCTCTGGTTTTCCTCACAAGCTCCCTGACACCATTCCCCTGGCGCGCAGCCATACTGCTGCTGTCCTCGACACGGATTGGTCCCCACATAATGACTCCATCGTCGCTTCAGGGGCTGAAGATGGAAAAGTCATGATTTGGAAAGTTGAATCATCTACTTTTGAGGGCTGGGGCCAGGATGGTTGGATTGCCCAGGATTTCGATCCCGTCCTTCGAATCGACGGCTCACCTAGAAAGATCGGACAGGTCCTGTTCCATCCTACCGCTGCTAATGTCGTGGCGAGCGCGTCTGGCGAATACTCCGTCAAGTTCTGGGATCTTGCCAACCCAGAAGACCCACGCTCCATCTGCACAGGACATGGAGACATTGTCCAAAGCATGACTTTCAATCCTACTGGAACGCTTCTTGCCACCACGTGTCGGGATAAGAAGCTACGAATCTTTGATACCCGCGCGGGGCCTGAACCAGTCAGGGTTGGCGATGGTCATAGTGGAGTAAAAGGTTCTCGTATAGCATGGATGGGAGATTTGGACAAGCTAGCGACCACAGGCTTCAGCAAAATGTCTGACAGACAAGTCGGCATCTGGGAAATCGGGAGTCTGAACAACGTTAAGACCATCTCAATCGATCAATCCGCTGGCGTGATAATGCCCTTCTGGACCGATAACAACATTTTATTCTTGGGTATGTGGCCTTCTCGTGCTTCACTATCGGCATTAACTGAAACTCGTCGTAGCTGGAAAGGGGTAAGTTGCCTGAAAAGAAGATGAAGCTGATTTCACTGACAGACGGGTGATAGCGATGGCAATATTAGGTATTACGAATATGAGGCCGACGCCTTGTTTGCATTATCAGAGTTCAAGTCCTCAGAACCTCAGCGCGGCATGTGTTTCCTGCCCCGTCGTGCACTCAACGTTTCGGACTGCGAAATTGCGAGAGCCTATAAGGTTCACTCATCGTCTATTGAACCCATTGCTTTCATCGTTCCGCGAAAGGTGCGCTGTCCTGCGAGTCGCTTTTATCTTCAAACTGTTATCTAACCTCCCTCAGGCGGAATCATTCCAATCTGACATCTATCCCCCGGTTCCATCGACGGAACCTTCTGTTACCGCCGGTGAATTTTTTAAAGGACAGACCCCAACTCTCAATCTTGTAAGCCTCGCCGATGGGTCAAGTGTCGCTGCCTCCAGTACCCCGACCACTTTCACTTCTGCGCCACCTACCCCTGTGGCCCCGCCACCGACTGCGGTTCAACCCACACGATCTTACACCGCTTCTGCACCAGCCCCAGCCCCAGCACCCATCGCTGCTCCACCTATGTTGTATTCAGTGTCTGAATCTGTGGCTACGCCGACTACATACTCTCCCATTGACTTCCGTGCACCAAAACGTTCGCAAACTTCGGGTTCTAAGGTACGTGTCCATGTGGTAAATGACTCTTTATACTGACCTTATATATACAGCATACCGAACTGGAGGCAGAAAATTCGCGGCTGGAGGGTGATCTTCGCGAAGCGAGGGAGAAGATCAGAAATTTAGAGCTTCAGGTGGAAGCACTTCGTGCTAATGCGAGGAAGGCAGCTCAAGCCTTGCTGAATGAATAAAATGAGGCATTAGCTTTCTCCAAATTTGGTTTTAATATCTGTAATTTGATAGCCAGAAATGTCGTATGATTCTTTAGGTGTCAGAGGAGATATATTGTATCATTGTTCTGAGAGATTTCAGGAGTTGGAATGTCAAATGCCAAAAGTGAATGATCATCATTAGACTTTAGTATAGTCTGACAGCATTAGAAATGTCAAAGAAATGTAGATCCATAAGACACAACTCAAAATATATGGTTTTCTAGTCCCAGATATGGAACACTATCTACTGTAGCAACAGTCACTATGTTATGGTAGGCTATGTATATAAGTGAAAGGCTGGCCATCTTACCCACCACATATAGCCCCAGTTGACAGAAGAGACATCTCTTCTGTTATTCAGACCTTTTCAACATCAGGAAAACAGGAATTTCCTTTGCTCTCTTTTCTTTCCTTTTGCTTCCTTAGGACAATTCTAAAGGACACAAAAGGAATGCCAAAGGATGCCTTTGGATCCTTTTGGCCAAAGGCATCAAAAGACTGGACCCCTTGCTTGCCATGGCTTTTGTGAACTTATTTTGGCTTTATATCCTTTGATCTGTCTTGCTTAAAGTCCTTTCACTACTTGGTCATAGCCTTTTAGTCTTGAAATTGTGATTGTAAGTGATAAAAAGGCTTCTCAAGGTATCAAAGGTTTATTTAAGGTGTTTTAAGGAATTTTCCTCATGAATATAATGTCAAAGTCTCAAAAAGTAGTGAAAGGATCTCTTAAGGAAACAAACATATATTGAAGTCCATAGAAAGCAGATTAAGTAAGCCTCAATCATCAAAAAGAAAACCAAAGTGTCAAAAGAATGCTTCAAGAAAACAAAGAATCCATAGAAAAGTGTAGATTAAGTAAACCATAAGTGAATGTAAAAAAAAGATCATAAGGAAACTAAAGTGTCAAAGGATGCTTCAAGAGAACAAAAGATGTATCAAAGTTCATAAAAGTAGCAAAGTGTAGATCAAGTGAATGTAAGGATTATAAGGAAAACCAAAGTGTCAAAGAATACTTCAAGAAAACAAAAAGATGTATCAAAGTTCATCAAAAGTAGCAAAGTGTAGATTAAGTAAATCAAGTGAATGTAAGGATTTTAAGGAAAACCAAAGTGTCAAAAGAATGCTTCAAGAAGTTAAAGTCTATAGAAAGCAATGAGAGTGTATAGATTATGTCAGAACTTATTTGATCAACCTGAATTTGATTGTCAATCACAATTTAATAGAATAAATCAAATTGCAGACCATTGGATTCACCATCAGATTGCAAAGTTGAACGGCTTGATTTTCCGGACCTATCAACTGTTTTGCCTTTGACAACAAGAGCTTTTGCCTCATTGAAAATTGCCGTCAGTCGTTCTTCACTTAACCTCTTAACAGAATCAAAATAGTCCAAGGTAACCTGATTCCACAGGGTTGCAGAAAATTCCAGTGGAACTCTTGAACCACTACCAGTTTTCGGATTGGATATTTTTCGAACCGCTAATTTCATGTTCTTGCCTTTTGAATCCACTCGTTCCTCAATCATCTGGTTTGCAAACAATTGCAGGGCACGTTCCACCTATTGAAACCCAGATATTAATAAATCAACTTATAAAGTGTGAAAACCTTTACGGCAGCAGCTGTTAATGCAAGACCAAGATGTGGTTTTCCTATCGTAAATCCTTTTAAAGCCTGCCCCTGAGTGAGAATCGAAAAATGCGCAGACAGTGTCTCTATAACGAGGGTATGCTGGAAGGTACCAGTCCGCTTCGGCTATCAGTAGCCATTAAGTATTTGCATTATCAATTTTCAACTATCAGCTTACCTTTTGAATATTTTCCGTTCCTTTAAATAGGAAACCATGTGAGGGATCCGTGTTTAGAAGTTGATTTGCACATTCAGCGAGTTCATCTGAGTTGAGGATCTCATCCACTTCGAAATCTTCATCAAACCAGCGAGAGCGGATATACGCAAATACCACACAAAT
>Ga0307508_10004374_pt1 | contig 13813 bp, 12 predicted proteins | sample 9_EM_MG_FD_203089 | JGI IMG/M metagenome (GOLD analysis project Ga0307508, IMG submission 203089) | Populus trichocarpa ectomycorrhiza microbial communities from riparian zone in the Pacific Northwest, United States - 9_EM | ecosystem: Host-associated > Plants > Roots > Unclassified | place... | reverse complement strand
TGCAGATCGAGCGCGAGGCGGTGCGGCGCGAGAAGGACGAAGCCTCGAAGAAGCGCTTTGACCTGATCGAGGACGAGATCACCAAGCTGCAGCGCGAAGCCGCCGACCTCGACGAGATCTGGAAGGCCGAGAAGGCCGCCGCGCAGGGCTCGGCGCATGTCAAGGAAGAGATCGACCGCATCCGCACGCAGATCGAGGAGTTCAAGCGCAAGGGCGATTTCAACAAAGTCGCCGAGCTGCAGTACGGCAAGCTGCCGGAGCTCGAGAAGACGCTGAAGGACACGCAGGCCAAGGAGACGAAGAAGGGCGCCACGAAGGGCAAGCCGCAGCTGCTGCGCACGATGGTGGGCGCCGAAGAAATCGCCGAGGTCGTCGCGCGTGCCACCGGCATCCCGGTCTCGAAGCTGATGCAGGGCGAGCGCGACAAGCTGCTGCAGATGGAGGCGAAGCTGCACGAGCGCGTCGTCGGCCAGGACGAAGCCATCACCGCGGTCGCGAATGCGATCCGGCGCTCGCGCTCGGGCCTGTCGGACCCGAACCGGCCGACCGGCTCGTTCCTGTTCCTCGGCCCGACCGGCGTCGGCAAGACCGAGCTGTGCAAGGCGCTCGCGGGCTTTTTGTTCGACAGCGAAGACCACCTGATCCGCCTCGACATGAGCGAGTTCATGGAGAAGCACTCGGTGAGCCGGCTGATCGGCGCGCCGCCCGGCTACGTCGGCTACGACGAGGGCGGCTACCTGACCGAAGCGGTGCGCCGCAAGCCGTACAGCGTGCTGCTGCTCGACGAGGTCGAGAAGGCGCACCCGGACGTCTTCAACGTGCTGCTGCAAGTGCTCGACGACGGCCGCCTGACCGACGGCCAGGGCCGCACCGTGGACTTCAAGAACACCGTGATCGTGATGACCAGCAACCTCGGTTCGCACCAGATCATGCAGATGGTTGGGCAGAGCAGCGAGGCGATCCACGACGCGGTCTGGGCCGAGGTCAAGCAGCACTTCCGGCCGGAATTTTTGAACCGCATCGACGAGGCGGTCGTGTTCCACGCGCTCGACGCGAAGAACATCGAGGCGATCGCGAAGATTCAGCTCAAGGTGCTGGAGGCGCGGCTCGAGAAGATGGACATGAAGCTGGTGGTCTCACCGCGCGCGCTGTCGGAGCTGGCCAAGGCCGGCTTCGACCCGGTGTTCGGCGCGCGGCCGCTGAAGCGCGAGATCCAGCGGCGCATCGAGAACCCGGTCGCGAAGCTGATCCTCGAAGGGCGCTTCGGGCCGAAGGACGTGATCCCGGTGGACTTCGAAGGCGACTCCTTCGCCTTCGAGCGCGTCGTTCACTGAGCGGGCTTGGGGCCGCTTTCGAACAGCGAGTCCATGCGCTGAACCTGCAAGCGCGCCAGCGTCAGGTTGGCCTGGGCCTTGTCCAGCACCGCATGCAGCGCCATGCCCGGGTGGCCGGGCACGGCGCGCAGCAGCAAGTGGTGTGACCCGAGCGTGATCGCGGCCTCGGGCAGCGTGTGGCCCAGGCCCAGCGTGCGGCTGCTCGCGCTCATGCCGGCGAGCAAGGCCTTGCCGTGCATCGCCAGATCGGCGGCGCCGGGGCTGGCGCCGGCGTGGGTGACTTCGAGGCCGCTGCTGACGTCGAAGATGCAGCAGCTCACCATGCCCGGCAACTCGCTGAGCTGGTGCACATAGCGATCGAGCAGGCCGCGCGGCGCCGCTGCGCGCGCTGCGGCGGAGGTGACGGCGGGCATCGGGCGCATCGGTCGCGGGTCCGCAGTCGGCCGGGTTGCAGCGACGGGCGGTGCGGCCGAACGCGCTGCCGCTCCGGGCGATGTGGGCGAGCGCCGATCGAGCGGCGTGCCGTCGCGCAGCCTGGCCCAGCTGCCGTTGATGAAGCCCCAGGCGTCTGCCGGGCGTGACACCTGCGGCGTGGTGCGCACGTTCACGCCGGTCATGCGCGCCAGCTCGGCGCCCTGCGCAGCCAAGCTGCTGCCGTTGCTCGACGACAGCGGCAGCAGCAGGACCTGCCGGTTCGGCCACGCGCCGCCGGTCATCGCGTCCTGGAATGGCTTGAGCGCACCGGCGACCGCATGACCGGGCAGATCGCCAATCATCATCACCCCAAGGCGGCTGAAGCCGAGCAGGACATTGGCCAGGTCGTGACGCGCGCTGGCGTCGACATCGGCGTCGGTCTCGGTCGAATACATCCGCAGCAGGCCACCGGAGGGCGTCGGCAGTTCGACGAAGTCGAGCGTTGCCAGCGCCGTGCCATAACCCTGGCGGCGGATGATGAGCTTTTGCACCGCGCGGCTGCTGGCCGCGGCGATGCCGGCCAGCAGCTTGCGCGACGAGGCGGTGGCGATGTCGTGGACCGCGATGAACTCGGGGTGCAGGTGCTCGAATTGCTGCTGCAAGGCCAGGGCCGGCGCGCACGAGACGAACAGCTCGCGCTCATTGGCGCTGGTCTGGCGCCCGATGTCCTGCTTCTCGGGCGCCAGGTAGTCGTCCTCGGTCTGCAGGATCTGGGTCGCCATCGCGGTCTGGGCGCGGGTCGCCTGCCACGCGTCGGGCGCTTCGGGGGCAGGGGAATGGCCCGGCCCTGAGCCGTTGGAGCTGGTCATCGCGTCGTGTCTCGTTGCAGGCGGCCACCTTGGCCAGATTGACTGACAGTGTAGGCAGCCCGGGATGTTTATGGATCGAATGTTTCCATGCCCCGGGGCTGCGGACAATCCCCTAGCGTCGAAGATCGCACAATAGGCCATGCCTGTTTCGCCCGCGACCGCGCCTTGATGGCCTCGCCACCGTCCGACGATGTCTTGCGCCGACGCTGGCGCAGCTGCTTGCGCGTCACGGCGCTGTTCACCGGCATCGGCTTCCTGGTGACGTTTGGCGTCTCGTTCTTCGCACGCGAGCTCAGCTTCAGCGTGTTCGGCTGGCCGTTCAGTTTCTGGGTGGCGTCGCAGGGCGCGCTGCTGGTGTATCTGGCGCTCGTGTGGGTTTACGCGCGCGCCATGCACCGCCTCGACGTCCGGTGCGGCGTGGCCGAGGACGACTGACGTGAGCAGCCTTGAGGCCACTGCGTTCCGGCATCGCCTGAACCGGATCTACCTGCGCTACACGCTCGGCTTCGTCGCCTTTGTCGCGCTGATCGCGGTGCTGGAGCAGGTCGGCCTGTCGCGCCGCTGGATCGGCGTGATCTTCCTGCTCGCCACGGTGGTGCTGTATGCGGTGATCGGCATCGTCGCGCGCACGACCGACGCGACCGAGTACTACGTGGCGGGGCGCCGTGTCCCCGCGATGTACAACGGCATGGCGACCGCGGCCGACTGGATGTCGGCTGCGTCTTTCATCGGACTGGCCGGTACGTTGTATCTGCAAGGCTATGGCGGCCTGGCGTACGTGATGGGCTGGACCGGAGGCTACGTACTGGTTGCGCTCCTGCTCGCACCATACCTGCGCAAGTTCGGCCAGTTCACGATCCCCGACTTCCTGGCAGAGCGCTTCGGCGGCGGCGCGCCGCGGCTGATCGGGTTGCTCGCGGCGATCCTGTGCTCGTTCATCTACCTGGTCGCGCAGATCTATGGCGTCGGCTTGATCACGACGCAGCTGACAGGTGTCGACTTCGTGATCGGCATCTTTCTCGGTCTGGGCGGCGTGCTGCTGTGCTCGTTTCTCGGCGGCATGCGCGCCGTCACCTGGACACAGGTGGCGCAGTACATCATTCTGGTGATCGCCTACCTGGTGCCGGTGATCTGGCTGTCGGTCAAGCAGACCGGCATCCCGGTGCCGCAACTGGCCGTCGGCCAGCAACTCGCGCGCGTCGCCGAACGCGAACAGCAGTTGCTGCACGACCCGACCGAGATCGAAGTCCAGGGCTTGTTCAAGGCGCGCGCCGACGACTACGCGCGCAAGCTCGAAGACATCCCCGCGGCGCTGGTCAAGGACCGGGCCGAGGCGCAGCAGCGCAGCCGCGAGCTGAAGGCCGCGCACGCGCCGCTGCGCGAGATCCAGGCGGCGGACAAGGCGCTGGCGGCGCTGCCCAAAACCGACGCGCAGGCGCGAGATGTGTGGACCCGCGAGCGCGCCGCGAACCAGGCGCGCGCGCAGCCGCTCGCCGGCATGCCGCCGCATGCGCAGCAGTTCGCCGGCGACCCGGACGGCACGCCCGCGCAGCGCCAGGCCTTCGACGACTCGCGCCGCAACTTCCTCGCGCTGGTGTTCTGCCTGATCGTCGGCACCGCCGCGCTGCCGCACATCCTGACGCGCAGCTACACGACGCCATCGGTGCGACAAGCACGCGAATCGGTGGCATGGACCTTGTTCTTCATCCTGCTGCTGTACATGACGGCGCCGGCGCTGGCGGTGCTGGTGAAGTTCGAGGTCTTCAGCGGGCTGGTCGGCCTGCCGTTCGACCGGCTGCCGGCGTGGGTCGCGAGCTGGTCCCGGGTCGACCCATCGCTGGTGTCGGTGATCGACATCAACCACGACGGCATCCTGCAGCTCGGCGAGATCCGCATCGGCAGCGATCTGGTCGTGCTCGCCACGCCCGAGATCGCCGGGCTGCCCTATGTGATCTCGGGCATGGTCGCCGCGGGCGGGCTGGCCGCGGCGCTGTCCACCGCCGACGGCCTGCTGCTGACGATCTCGAACGCGCTGTCGCACGACCTGTACTTCAAGATGATCGGCGGGCGCAACGCGTCGACGACGCGGCGCGTGACGATCTCGAAGGTCCTGCTGCTGGTCGCCGCGCTGGCCGCCGCGGGCGTGGCGGCGCAGCGGCCGGCGGACATCCTGTTTCTCGTCACTGCGGCGTTCTCGATTGCCGGGTCGGCCTTCTTTCCGGCCCTGGTGCTCGGCATCTTCTGGAGTCGTGCCAACAAGTGGGGTGCCTTGAGCGGCATGGCCTGCGGACTGGCCGTGACGCTGTACTACCTGGTGCGCAACGAGCCGTGGCTGCGCGGTGTTTTTCATGTCGCTGCGCCCGTCGAGCTGTGGTGGGGCATCCTGCCCGTGTCGGCCGGCGCCTTCGGCGTGCCGCTGGGGTTTGCGGTGTGCGTGCTGGTGAGCCTGCTGACGCCGGCGCCGGCCGCGCCGATGCGCCAGTTCGTGCGCGAGCTCCGACAGCCTGGGCGATCCGGCTGACTCAGGGTATACTCATGGGCTCACCTTGCCACACCCGGGTCTGACGCTTCGGGGTGGCTCAACCGCTTCGCGCTTTCTCCTTAAGCGCGAAGGAACCACAAGGAGTCTCAATGCGTCACTATGAAATCGTTTTGCTGATCCACCCGGATCAAAGCGAACAGGTTCCGGCCATGCTGGAACGCTACAAGGGTGTTGTCACCGCCGGCGGCGGCAAGGTCCACCGCGTGGAAGACTGGGGTCGTCGCCAGATGGCCTACATGATCCAGAAGCTCGCGAAGGCGCACTACCTGTGCATCAACATCGAGTGCGGCAAGGAAGTCCTCGCCGAGCTCGAGACCGGCTTCCGTTTCAACGACGCCGTGCTGCGCCACCTGACGGTGCTGCAGGACGAAGCCGTGACCGCGCCGTCGATCATGATGAAGATGGTCGAGCGCGAAGATTCGCGCAAGTCCGCCCCCGTCTCCGATCGCGGCGATCGTGGTTCGTCGGATCGTGCGCCGCAAGAGCGCGCGTCCCAGGAGGCCTGATTCCGCCGATGCCGATTGCGCGCCAGTTCTTCCGCAGCGTTGAATGAACCGCCTGGTTCTGACGGCGCAGCTGGTGGAGCGAGGCGTGTTGCGTTACACCCCCGCCGGTCTGCCGGCCCTCGATTTGAGCCTGAAGCACGAATCGGAGGTCACACAAGACGGCCAGACCCGCAAGGTCTGGTTCGAGATCAAGGCACGAGCCATCGGGGAGATCACGCAACGCGTCGCGAAAGTGGACATGGGGAGCAGCCACGGCTTTGCCGGCTTCCTGGGTTCACAGCGCAACGGCCGAGGTGTCGTCTTCCATGTCACCGAGCTCGACTGACAAGCCGTAGCTCACTGTTCGAATTTGATTCGTTTTTGATTTAGCAAAGAGGTATCACTATGCCCCCGCCACGTGGTAAAGGTCGGTTCTCGAAGGACCGCAAACCCAAGCGCAACACCCAATCGCTGTTGTTCCGTCGCAAGCGCTTCTGCCGCTTCACGGTCACCGGCGTCAAGCAGATCGACTACAAAGACATCGATACGCTGCGCGACTTCATCGGTGAAAACGGCAAGATCACGCCCGCCCGCCTGACCGGCACGCGCGCGTTCTTCCAGCGCCAGCTGACGACGTGCATCAAGCGCGCCCGTTTCCTGGCGATGCTGCCGTACAGCGACCAGCACAAGGTCTGAGGAGCACCCACATGCAAATCATCCTGCTGGAAAAAGTCGCCAACCTCGGCAACCTCGGCGATGTCGTCAAGGTGAAAGACGGCTACGCCCGCAACTTCCTGATCCCGACGCGTGCGGCCCGCCGCGCGACCGAATCGGCGATCAAGGAGTTCGAAGCCAAGCGCGCCGAGCTCGAGAAGGCCGCCGCCGAGAAGCTCGCCGCCGCTGCTGCGCTGGGCGAGAAGATGAGCGGTCGCACCGTGCACATCACGCAAAAAGCGGGTGTGGACGGTCGCCTGTTCGGCTCGGTGACCAACGCCGACGTGGCCGATGCGCTGACCCGCATCGACTTCAAGATCGCGAAGTCGCAAGTGCGCATGCCCAACGGCCCGCTGAAGACCGTTGGCGAGCACACCGTGACGGTCGCCCCGCACACCGATGTGCTGGTGGAAGTCAAGGTTGTGGTTCTGGGCGAAACCGACTAAGGTTTCGGCTCGCTCCAAGAAGGGCCGGCATTGCCGGCCTTTCTCATTGGGCGTCGTGTTTTCGTCGTGTTTCACCCGCTTCCTCACCGGATATGCACAGGCTTGCACACAGGCCTGATGCCTCATCGGTCTGCCGGATCATCGCCTGATGTCGACTGCCTACCTGCCCGCTGAATATTCTTCGTCGTCCGCGGCCCACCCTGACGACGAGATCTCGAAGCTGCGCATCCCGCCGCACTCGGTCGAGGCCGAACAAAGCGTGCTCGGCGGCCTGCTGCTCGACAACAGCGCCTGGGACCGCGCCGGCGACCTGCTGACCGACAGCGACTTCTACCGCTACGAACACCGCTTCATCTATGCCGCGATCGGCGCGCTGGTGTCGGCGACCAAGCCGGCCGACGTGATCACGGTGTTCGAGCAACTGCAGAGCCTGGGCAAGGCCGACGAGTGCGGCGGCCTGGTCTACTTGAACGCGCTGGCGCAAAGCGTGCCGAGCGCGGCCAACATGCGCCGCTATGCCGAGATCGTGCGCGAGCGCGCAGTGCTGCGCAAACTCGTCGCGGCGAGCGACGAGATCGCGACCAGCGCGTTCAATCCGCAGGGCCGCGCCGTCTCCGAGATCCTCGACGAGGCCGAGAGCAAGATCTTCCGCATCGGCGAAGAAGGCTCGAAGTCGCAGCAGGGCTTTCAGAGCATGGACTCGCTGGTCGTGGCACTGCTCGACCGCGTCACCGAGCTGCACGAAAACGGCGCCGAGGACGTGACCGGCGTGCGCACCGGCTACTTCGACCTGGACCGCATGACCTCCGGCTTCCAGCCCGGCGACCTGATCGTGCTGGCGGCGCGGCCGTCGATGGGCAAGACCGCGTTCGCGCTGAACATCGCCGAGCACGTCGCGGTGAGCGAGGGCCTGCCGGTCGTCGTGTTCTCGATGGAAATGGGTGCGGCACAGCTCGCGCTGCGTCTGGTCGGTTCGCTCGGCCGCATCGACCAGAGCAACCTGCGCACCGGCCGGCTCAAGGACGACGAATGGAGCCGCCTGTCGGAAGCGGTCGAGAAGCTCGGCGCCGTCAGCATGTTCATCGACGAGAGCTCGGCGCTGTCGCCGAGCGAGGTGCGTGCGCGTGCGCGGCGCCAAGCGCGCCAGTGCGGTCAGCTCGGGATGATCGTCGTCGACTACCTGCAGCTGATGAGCGGCAGCGCCGGCACCAGCGAAGAGAACCGCGCCACCGTGATCGGCGAGATCTCGCGCGGCCTGAAGTCGCTTGCGAAGGAGCTCAAGTGCCCGGTGATCGCGCTGTCGCAGCTCAACCGCAGCGTCGAGACTCGGCCCGACAAGCGCCCGATGATGAGCGACCTGCGCGAGTCCGGCGCGATCGAGCAGGATGCCGACGTGATCATGTTCATCTACCGCGACGACTACTACACCAAGGCCGAGAGCAAGGAGCCCGGCATCGCCGAGATCATCATCGGCAAGCAGCGCAACGGGCCGACCGGCACGGTGAAGCTGTTCTTCAACAAGCCGCTGACCAAGTTCGACAATCTGGCGCCGGGCAGTTCAGGCAGCGACTATTGACGTTGACGCGTCAGGGCCGCCGCGCCGGGCCGCCCCAAGCAAGGCCCATCCCCACGGGGGATCGACCGCGGTACTCCGCGGGCGAGGGGCCGTCATGACGCACCGCAGAGCGGTGCTGACGATGATTCTCGTCACGCTGATGTGGAGCATCGCCGGCATCGTCACGCGCCATCTCGAGGCCGCGCGCAGCTTCGAGGTCACGTTCTGGCGCAGCGCGTTCACGGTGCTGGCGCTGGGCATCTTGCTGCCCTGGCTGCGCGGCCCGGCCACGCTGATGCGCGCGCTGCGCGAAGGCGATCGCACGCTGTGGATCTCCGGTGTCTGCTGGTGCGTGATGTTCACCGCCTTCATGGTCGCGATCACCTTGACGACGGTCGCGAACGTGCTCGTCACGATGGCGATCGCGCCGCTGCTCACCGCACTGATCTCGCGCTTCTTCCTCGGCCATCGCCTGGCTGCACGCACCTGGGCGGCCATCGCGGTGGCCGGCGTCGGCATCGCGTGGATGTACGCGCGCGAGGTCAGCGCCGCTGATCCGCGCCACCTGATCGGCACCTTGATCGCACTCGCGGTGCCGATCGCCGCGGCGATCAACTGGGTGGCGATCCAGCACACGCGTCAGGCGGCCGACGTCGATCTGCTGCCCGCGGTGCTGATCGGCGCGCTGCTGTCGGCGCTCGTCACGCTGCCGTTCTCGCTGCCGTTCGCGGCGAGCGTGCACGACCTCGGTTTGCTCGCGCTGCTCGGTGTCGTGCAGCTCGCGGTGCCCTGCCTGATGTCGGTCGCCGCAGCGCGCCATCTGAGCGCGCCCGAGGCCTCGCTGCTGGCCTTGCTCGAGGTCCTGTTCGGCGTCGCCTGGGCGTGGTGGGGCGCAGGCGAAGCGCCGGCCGCGCATGTGCTGGGCGGCGGCGCGCTGGTGCTGCTCGCGCTCGCGGGCAACGAAGCGATCGCGCTGCGCGGCAGGGCTTCTCCCTAACAACCGCGATACGCGTGGCGCCTAGCATCGGGCCATGATGAATCAATTGCCCGGGCTGGACGCCAGCTTCCTGCATCTCGAGACGCCGCAGATGCCGATGCATGTCGGCGCGCTGCACAACTTCGAACTACCCGCCGGCTACAAAGGCGACTTCGCAGCCGACATGCGCCGCCACATCGCCGCACGGCTGCCGCTCGCACCGGCGCTGCGCCAGAAGCTGACGACGATGCCGCTGAATTTCGCCAACCCGGCGTGGATCGATGCCGAGCCCGATCTCGACCAGCACATCGTCACGATCAAGCTGCGCAAAGGCAGCGGCCAGGCCGAGCTCGAAGCCGAGGTCGGGCGGCTGCATCCGGTGCTGCTTCAACGCGATCGGCCGCTGTGGAAGTTCCATGTTTTCACCGGCCTCGCTGACGGCCCGCAGGGCCAGAAGCGCTATGCGATGTACACCCAGCTGCACCACGCCGCGGTCGACGGCCAGGCCGCGGTCGCACTCGGCCAGGCGATCCTGGACCTGAGCCCCGCACCGCGCGAAATCGCCGCGGCGCCGGAGCGCAAGGCCCGCAACCCGCTCGGCATGGCCGACATGCTGCGCGGCGCGCTCGCGAACCAGTTCGGTCTGGTGGTGAATGCGGTCAAGGCGATCCCGGCGACGGTCGGCGTGCTGTCGCAGATGGCCGCGCAAAAGGCCGGCGACAGCGCCGGCGGCACGGCGCGCGCGATGGTGTCGCGATTGAGCGGGAAGGGCGGCAGCAGCAAGAGCGTCAGCAGCCAACTCGCGCTCGCGCCGCGCACGCGATTGAACGCGACAGTCTCGGCCGCGCGCGCGTTCGCGTCGATCAGCCTGCCGCTGGCCGCATTGAACGCGACGCGGCGCAAGCACAAGGCGAGCTTGAACGACGCGGTGCTGATGATCTGCAGCGGCGCGCTGCGGCGCCACTTCCTGAAGCACGGCCCGCTGCCGCGCAAGTCCATGGTGGCGGGCGTGCCGATCTCGACACGTGCCAAAGGCGACACCGCCTCCAACAACCAGGCGACGATGACGGTCGTGAGCCTGGGCACCCACATCGCCGACCCGGCCAAGCGCCTGGCCTACGTGCTCGCTGCCACCGCGTCGATGAAGGCCAACATGGGCGCGATGAAGAGCCTGATGCCGACCGACTTCCCGTCGCTCGGCGTGCCGTGGCTGATGGCAGGTCTGGGCACGCTGTACGCCAAGGCGCGCGTCGCCGATCGTCTGCCGGCGATCGCGAACGTGACGATCTCGAACGTGCCCGGCCCGACCGTGCCGCTCTACATGGCCGGCGCGAAGATGCTGACCAACTACCCGACCTCGATCGTCGTGCACGGCGTGGCGCTGAACATCACGGTGCAGACCTACAACGAGTCGCTCGAGTTCGGCCTGATCGCCTGCGGCGAGGCGATGCCCGAGATCGCCGAGCTGGCGCGCCACGTGCAGGCCGCATTCGACGAGTTCCAGGCGCTGCCTGCGAGCATTGAAGTGGACGCACCTGTGCCCGCACCGGCGGCCGCCAAGGCCAAATCCGCGAAGAAACCTGTCGCGAAAGCGACACGTGCAGCTAGGGCAAGTGCTCCAAAGAAAGTCCGCGCCGCCCGCTAACATGCGCCCGTCTTCACTGCCTTTTTCCGGCATGCCCAGATCCCAACCCGAACCCACGATCTCATCCGACTCCGAGCTGCGCCCGCCCAGCGCTTTGCTGTTGATGCTCGAAGCCCGTGCCCTCTGGGAGATGGGCGCGATGGTCGCGGCCATGCCCTGGCTGCGCCGCCTGCCCCGAGGCGACGGCCATCCGGTGCTCGTGTTCCCCGGCATGGGCGCAAACGACTTCACGACCGTGCCGCTGCGCAACTTCCTGAACCGGCTGGGCTATGTGACGCAGGCCTGGGGTCAGGGCTTCAACTTCGGCCCGCGCGACGGCGTGCTGCACAAATGCGCGGCCGATGTGCGCCAGCTGTCCGAACGCCATGGCCAGCGGGTCAGCCTGATCGGCTGGAGCCTGGGCGGCGTCTATGCACGCGAGATGGCCAAGGAGCTGCCGGACCACACCCGCAGCGTGATCACGCTGGGCACGCCGTTCACCGGCCACCCGCGCGCCACCAACGCCTGGCGCATCTTCGAGATGCTGAGCGGGCTGCGCGCCGACGACCCTTCGATGATCGAGCGCGTGCGCACGCCGCCGCCGGTGCCCACGACCTCGATCTACTCGCGCACCGACGGCATCGTGTCGTGGCAATGCAGCCTGAACGAACCGGGGCCGATGACCGAGAACATCGAGGTCCACGCCAGTCACACCGGCATGGGCATGAACCCGCTCGCGCTGTACGCGGTGGCCGATCGCCTCGCGCAGCCGCCGGGGCAATGGCGCCACTTCGATGCCGGCGGCGCGCGGCGCTGGTTCTTCCCGAGCGCCTCGTCCCCCACCAGCGAGATGAAGGCCGCCTAGGATGAAACAGCCCCCACGCTCACTTCGTTCGCTGCCCCCCGCGGGGGCGCGTCAGTCCCTAGGGGCGGCCAGTCGGCACTGACATGACGAGCGCATCTCTGACCCGCCACGAGCAAGCCCCCGCGGGCGAGGGCGCCGCCATCGCCGAGATCCTGAAGATCATCCAGGCCAAGCTGCGCGAGCAGTTCCCGGCCGGGCAGGGCGACATGCGCCGCGACGCGCACCCCAAGCACCATGGCGCGGTGCGCGCCGAGCTCGTCGTCGAGCCGAATCTGCCGCCGGAGCTCGCGGTCGGCGTGTTCCGTGCGCCGCGCAGCTACCCGGCCTGGGTGCGCTTCTCCAACGGCTCGGGCACGGTGCAGGCCGATCATCTGCGCGACGGCCGCGGCATCGCGATCAAGCTGATGGATGTCGACGGCCCCAAGCTGATGAACGACGAGGCGCGCACACAGGACTTCCTGTTCATCAACCACGACGTCTTCGCCGTCAAGGACGCGAGCGACTACGTCGCGCTGTTTCGCATCATCGAGCGCGATGGCGTGCCGACCCAATTCTTCCTGGGCGCCAACCCGTTCAAGTGGCACCTGAAAGAGCTGGCGAACGCGAACAAGATCCGCGTGCAGATCTCGAACCTGCTGACGCTCCGCTACTGGACGATGACGCCCTACCTGATGGGCGACACGCCCGCCAAGTTCTCGATGCGCCCGCAGGTGCTGTCCAACACCGGCGCGCCGGCGAACGCCGCGCCCGACTACCTGCGCGAGGCGATGGCGCAGCAGCTCAAGCGCGAGAGCGTCGCGTTCGATTTCATGGTGCAGCTGCAAACCGATGCGCGCCGCATGCCGGTCGAAGACCCGCGCATCCGCTGGGAACCGGCGCAGTCGCCATGGCGCAAGGTGGCGACGCTGCGCATCCCGGTGCAGACCTTCGATTCGCCGGCGCAGCTGCGCTTCGCCGAAGACCTGTCGTACTCGCCCTGGCACAGCGTGCCCGAACATCAGCCGCTCGGGGGCGTGAACCGCTGCCGCCGCATCATCTATCACGCGATCTCGGAGTTCCGCCACCAGGCCAACGGCCGCGCGCCGTTCGAGCCGACCGGCGCGGAGCAATTCTGACCATGCAGATATCCGCCAACGGCATCGCGCTCGAAGTCGAAGACCACGGCCCGGCCAACGGCGAGCCGCTCGTCCTCATCATGGGGCTGGGGATGCAGCTCGTGGCCTGGCACCCGAACTTTGTCGCGATGCTGGTGGCGCGCGGCTTTCGCGTGATCCGTTTCGACAACCGCGACATCGGCCTGTCGCAGCGCTTCGATCACTTCGGCGTGCCGAATCTCGCGCTCGATTCGCTGCGCTTCGCGGTTGGCATGAAGATCAGCGCGCCGTACACCGTCGCGACCATGGCCGACGACACCGCCGGGCTGCTCGATGCGCTGGGCTTGTCGTCTGCGCACATCTGCGGCGCCTCGATGGGCGGCATGATCGCGCAGCAGCTCGCGGCGCGGCACCCGAAGCGCGTCAAGAGCCTGACGCTGATCATGACCAGCAGCGGCGCACGCCGTCTGCCCGGCCCGACGCTGAAGGTGCGCAGCGCGATGATCTCGCGCCCGAAGGACGCGCAGAACCTGCAGAGCGTCATCGAGCACTACGTGAAGCTCTACAAGCTGATCGGCAGCCCCGGCTACCCGGCCGATGACGCTTATCTGCATGAGCGCCTCGGCCAGGCGGTGCGGCGCTCGTACCGGCCGCAGGGCACGGCACGGCAGATGGTCGCGATCGCGGCCGATGGCAACCGCTCGCCCTTGCTGGCGGCGCTCAAGGTGCCGACGCAGATCATCCATGGCCAGGACGACCCGCTCGTGCCGGTGGCCGCCGGCCATGACCTCGCGGCCAAGATCGCCGGGGCCGAGATCGACGTCATCGGCGGCATGGGCCACGACCTGCCGGAGCCGCTGTGGCCGCGCTTCGTCGCCGGCATTGCCAGCGCGGC
>Ga0307508_10004373_pt1 | contig 13815 bp, 12 predicted proteins | sample 9_EM_MG_FD_203089 | JGI IMG/M metagenome (GOLD analysis project Ga0307508, IMG submission 203089) | Populus trichocarpa ectomycorrhiza microbial communities from riparian zone in the Pacific Northwest, United States - 9_EM | ecosystem: Host-associated > Plants > Roots > Unclassified | place... | reverse complement strand
ATGAAAATAACAATGATAATACATGCACAGCCCCTACTCTCTCCCCCTTGAAAGCCATCCACAAAGCTCACATGAATGTCCATAAACGCACATGGATGCAAAGGGAAGAAATATAGTAATATAAACTGATTGCGCTGAATAATTACTTTCTGAATAGTAATGTCATATCAAACCTTCCCAGCAATCACATACCAGGGCAAACGAGTAAAAACCAAACATATGGTGATGAAGTATTGAAAAATAGTTGAAGCTAATTTGCCTAATAGGACTCCGAAGTATACAAAGCCGTAATGTTACAGTATGGAAACCAAGCATTTCATCTCAACTCATTGCCTATTAACTTGAGAAAATGACCAACCATCATTGACATGTTACACTAAATTGAAAAGATAAGACCAACCGCCATTAACCTATAGAAGAAACACATGATTCTTTAGCTGTCTGAGATCATAATCACAAGTTCAGCTCTTGAATCCTTTGTCCACAGATAAATCACTCAGTCTGCACCAGCAAATAAGATCAATAAAATATATAATAATAAAGTTTCCAGAATGAAAAATGTAAATTTAATTCCATCATTTTGATTTCAGTAATGACTAAAGAAAAACTTTAAGAATGGTGAAATTCTCAGCAGAATATTTGCCATATATTGAACAACACAGAGATCCTGTTATAATAAGCCAAATGCCTAGGTAGTGATAGACAAAGCATTGGCAGAAACTTTTCCACAATGCTTAACGTTGCATACTTATTTATTATATATAGATCTTGTGCAACAAATTCTACCCATCCTCTGAGGCTGCTTGGAGCTTTCAAAAAATATAACAAATTCTACTCATTTTTATCACATACTGGATGACATTGTACAAAAATACTTGATATTCTAGGAATGCAACAAAGGGAAACAGAACAATAACCAGAGACTCATATAACAGATTGTTACCGAATTGTCTCTAAATTCATTGAATTCATCAAGGCTAATCTATACTCATTGTATAATAACTTCTTACTGCATCTCAAAAACTTATATTTACTGTTAATTTTAATACAGCTGAAGGATGAGATGGCTGCACAGAAAAGAAAAGAAATGAAATTCCTTAAACATGCCAGACCTTTTGGCGTTTTGAATTTGGAGGGCTTGGTTCCGTATCATGGCCACGAGATGTTCCAATGCCAGAGTTTTCAGCCTGCAAATATGCCACCGGTTAGTCTTGTAGTTCTGATGTTTTTATGCACACATCAATTTAGCTTGACATATTTACAACATCATGCCAACACCTTCAAGATTCATTTGATTGGGTGAAGCAAGAAATCCAGAATAGTAAGGGACATGAGATAAGTATCCATTGAAAGATAACTGAAAATGCTACATACATGGGTTGAAGAATCTCGAGGCCTCTGATTCCCAGAGTTCTGTGCTTCTCCAGGAGGTATGGCACTGGGTTCTGCACCTCCACTTTGAGATATGAGGGGCATGATCTCACGAAGCAAATTAGACAGAAATATCCCCTCATCAGTAGCTCTTGGTTCTGCTTCTGCAGTAGCAGTAGATTGCCCTGCAGTCTCAGGGACAGAACTAGTAGTTGTTCCTCGTAAGCTGGCATCCTCCATATGGATATCACCAGGTAAGATGGTCCTCAGAAGCTGCAAAATATTGTCGGGGATATGTCGTTCAGAATCCTGGTTGTTTTGGGCCCCACTAGCTGACAGAATGTTGATACTTATACTGCGAGAAATAGAAGGCTCTTGTCTCAAGTTTGGTGGCAATGATCCTGGAAGAACAGCAAGGTTGGTCAACTAGTATAGAACAGCTGATTAAGCTCATATCTTCTCATACAGTCATATCATCAACTCCTAAAGCAAGATACAGCGAGCAACCATCAAAACTTTGACTACTATACACAACATTAACTTCAATTGAATTTCTACATGATATTGTGAACTGAAAAAAACCGATTTCTTGCAAGCCTGTAACGATATGTTCTCAAAGGTCCCCAATCAAATCTTTAGGAAATAAACATATGGAAGAAAACTCAGGACACTTTTAAAAAAGGAGAATACAACACAAACATTATTTTCCTTATTTTTTAGGGTGAGGATGGGGTGCTCTTATTGACTGGTGCTAGGAAGAATCCACTTCAGCATCCTAAAGGAAAGCCTTTCATCATGTACTTAAATGGTACAATAACAATAAATACAACTCAGAAAACAGCATTGAGAAATTGGCTGCATGGCAGGTAAGTTTTGCTGCAAATTGGAATCCATATGCGTGGATCAGAATAATCAAAGAAGGGTGTGTATGTGTTATAGTAGTAAGCATGATACTTTTACTATGAAATTTTAAGAAAGAAAGATATATGTGGAATGTTCAAAAATAGCAATATATGTGGAAATCGCCCTTCCTCCCTCGTTCATGCAGGATTGAAATGATTATTGAAGACTCAAAAGAATGTAGGGGAAAAACAAATAACACAAAAAAGCATAAGCCATAGGGGACTGGCAAATATATCAACCACCATTAACAGCAGCACAAGTAAAGCCACTGATTGACACGCATGTATTCATGAGTAAGATGAACCAAAACATCCCCTTTCAAGCCTCCTGAGCTTGCACTGGAAAAGATGTCCACAACTACAAACTTAAGACTTTTCCATGAGCCAAGTAATCCTCAAAACTTCATTGAACTGCAGTATTGTCACATTACCATCTCTTGTGCGTTGTTCAAAGTTTTGCTGCTGCAAAGCAGGTTCAGGAGTTGGCAGCTGCTCAGTTTGGACCTCAGCAGTGTGATATTCACCAGATGCTTGAGATCCCCGCCCACTATTCCCATGCCCAGAAGCTACATTTTGAAATCGTCCAAGAAGAGGATAGTATAGACCTATAGAATTACCAGATGAATCAGAAGGAAGGCGGCCAAATGTGCCAGGAACAGCTGCAACCACCGTTCTAAGAGGCACCACTCGTACAGGCTCTCCAGCAAAAGATGAACCCTCTGAGAGCCTTGAACTTGTTTGACTACTAGGATTTTCACCACCAGAACTGGTTGGTGGGTTTCTCTGCCCAGCAGTTTGCTGTGTCTGACCATGTTCCTCACGATTATTGTTGGGGGTAGCTGTCGATGAACCTTGGGTAAAATAAGAATAGTTGTAAGTAGATTCACACATCAGAAATACCATACATATTAATTATTCCAGACATCAAATTTGAAGAAAACCTCTTCGTATTTGTATATCAATTCGCCTTGGAAGAAACCCGGTACCGACACCATTAGTCAGACCAGATCCAGGCTGCATGGATCCTAAAGGGACAGCACCAAAGCTTGTCCCTGGTTGAAAAGGAAGAGGCTGCATGCATAGGAGTGATCAGCAGAGAAACATAATTTAAAGAAAAATGAAAAGATGAAAAACAAGAGGAATTTGTATGGATGTCTGGATTATGACCTGAACCATGAGAGGATTAGGACCAGATTGATTGATAAAAACAGCAGGGCCCGCATTAACCACAGCTTCAGACTGTAAATAAACAAACCACAATGACACATACAGCTCGGGAGATGTCAAGCATGAAAGGTTGCCATAAATGAGAAATTGGAGATAATCTTACCGGTGCTTGACCTAGTCGTAATGTCATGCTTGTACGTCCAAGTTCGAGAAGAAGGGCACCTAAATTATGAAGTTGGACTCCAGTTCTCAATGCACTAGACTGAGTTGCGTGTCGCGCTGCAGTATCAGTAATATGTGCTTGATTCTCTAGTTGTCTTGCAAGTTGCTGCCAACATACAGAACAAACAGGGAGGGAGATCCAATGCATTTAAGTTTTAGTTCTGAGAATAAATAAAAGAATGGTAAATGTTGAAATATTTCAAGGTTAAAAACTTAAAAGAATCAAATTCTATTAAAATTATAAAATGTTAAACAAAAAGAAGAAACATAATAAAAAGATGACCACTTCCTATGGCCGCAAGCAACTAAATTCACTGGTAAAAAATGGGATATACTGTTGGCTACCCAAAAAATAAAGCAAGACAAAAGTAAAGATAATAGAGAACATATGAAGTAGATAGAATGCTTTTAAATAACACACAAGTAAACATTCTCCAACTTGTTCGGTGAGTAATTGTCTACTAGACAGCATCACTTCTGCCAAGGATGCAGGTGATGGAAGTCTTTCTTGTCCAGTTCCTGATAGTGATGTGGTATTAGAATCTATTTGCTCCATCCTGAGTGCAGCATCTGCTTGAGCAATGTTTTCCCCGCCTCTGCCTGTCAATGAAGAGAATTGAAATCCAATGGCCAAATCAGCCCCATTGAAGCAAATGATATTTATTAACCATAGAGAAATTTGCAAAATACAGATACTGACCGATGGCATCAAATTCTCGCCTCAAATTGCTCAGATATTGGGACAGAGTTGTCAGAGAATCAGGAATTACCTACAAGTACAAATAAAATATTCCTAATACTTAAAACTGCAAAAAGATATGCAGGCCAAAGAATCCATGTTGTAGAAAGAAGGTAGAGGGTGGAGAAGAAGAGGACTCCTAACTTACAGGAGGATTCAGAGATCCCAAGGAAACTGCTGTCGGAAGCCCAAAAACATTCTGTGATCTGTCAGACTGACCCCTGGTGCCAGTTTGTTCAGATTGCAGTTGGCTTGCATCCATTGTGCCACCAGCAGCTGATGTTCTTCGCAAACCACGCTCCTTAAAGATCCATCCCAGTCACAAAGAGCAAGACCCAAAACATAAATGAGCATTTACAGGTATGAAAAAGCATTAAGGTCCATCTTTCTAATTTGATAAAATATGAACCAGCTTGATGTCTCAAAATGTGTTTCACGTCTAAAGTCAAATAAAAACTTAAAATAGACAACTTCCAGATACAAAAATACTGGAAATTTTACTTCGAAGACAATTTGTTTGTTTGCCTCTGTGAGTAAGAAAAGTGGGAAGAAATCTCCATCCTTACCAACAATAGATTTTCAAGAGTATAACAATAAAGTAATTAGTTTTAGAGGTTGGAATTTAAATATTTACCACATCGACCCCTTCACTGACACCTCCGATATTTGAAAATCCAAAAGATCCAAGAACAGCAGAGACAATCTGCTCCAGAGAATCAATTAAGAGATAATTATAAAACAATTAAATCATTGGTATGAAAATCTAAAATTGCTATATTCAAAATCTAGTTGTAGCCGCACCCTACTGATTTCTGGAGGAACTGCATCCCCTTGATCAGGCACACTAAAAGTTTCTATTACAACACTGGGAGCCACCTGACCAGTGTGATGGCTTGAACCTGAAGCAGGATCACTGGCTGCAACATTGACATGCAGGAGTTACTCCATGGATAATTTTACTAGCACATGAAAGATAACATTAAAAAAAAGGGAAAGAAAAAAAGAAAGAAACAAAGGTATATAATTCCATTTCAGAAAGCTCAGATTATGACATAAACAGAGCAGTATTGCTACAACAATTACTAAGCTCCTATAGATGTCAAAATGACTCAATTGTTATTTGTAGCGTGGTTGCTCTTTAAATCATTAGAAGCACCTAAATAAAACTATAAGCATTAAATAAGAACCAACAGAACACCACCACTTGCTTTTCTGATTAATCATATGGCAATATTGAGCACTTAATGAAATTAATTACCAAGGATAATCTGTTATATCCAGAGTCCCATTAGTCCAAACAAATGTCATATTCGACAGAAAGGATGAATTTCATATCCAGTTGCTTCTCACAGATGAACTAATGTGTAGCAACCCCTCTGGGGGGAGGGGGGGGGGGTTGTTTCTATACTATACCAACCTTTTCGTGAAAATAATTCAAGGTGCACTGGAAACCATACTCTAGCTGAAGTAATGTGTATCAACCCCTCTGTGTGGGTCAACAATCCATTATGGCCATTAATTACCTTGTGCAGTAATTTTTTGTTTTTCAATATTTACAGGCTGTGGGGCATCTACAGGACCCTTTAGACCACCACAACTAGTCCTCCACAGCTTTGGATAAACTTGAATTAGTATCCTTTTTTGAGATGAACCTTGTACAGTTGAAGAAGAAGATGATGCAAGCAAATGTTAAGGCAAGCCAAACCTGAATGATTGGATAAGCCCTCAGATGGTATAGGTTGCCTAACTACCAGGTGCAAGGTGTGACCATCTTCGACATCTAACACATGTTAAGCAAATAAACCAACCAAACAATATAATAAGACAATAGTGCTAATGAGTAAAAAAAGTACAGGGATATGAAAATATTCCTTAGGTAGCAAATAAAGAAATTTAACAAAGGATGGTTTATAGGTTTCTAGTTCAATCAATGAATATCCTGATACATTCGGGACCTAATGTTTGCTAATTTGTTCTGGAAAAGTAAAATACTAACTAGTTCATACCATATATGTTTTGATTCAAATACTTCACCCACACTTAAAGTTTCCTTCTAGCAAAAATGCACCATTGCAACAAGCACTTGCCAGAAACCACCAGAAAACAATTTACTTCAGAAAAAAGAATTGCAGATGTCGGCTTATTTGGAATATGTACATGTGTTTTTGGTTATGCTTGGGTGTGATACAATCAATTGAAATGTGACACAATTCTCTATTCTCCACCTGATAAGCTGTCCAAAGTCATTCATTCACCTAGAAGTATGCTAAAGATGAACCGATGAAGAGACTTGTGCAGTCACATGCATCTACAGCACATACCTTCAAACCTCTCTTTTGTCAAGGCTTTTTCCCCTTTTATGTCCATACCTAGTATTTCAGACTTACAATTCAGTGTTGCTGAGGGAAAACATGAAACTGTTTAGCATTGCAGGATGAATCTCATGGACATGGAGCACTAGCATGTGAGCTCACTTGGAATTTACACTTAAGCATTACTGAAATCAGCAGTGAGGAACAAAACTGCAACACTATCCAACCACAATTCAACATTTTACCCGCCAATGCACAAACTCCAAGGTGTCCCAAAATAACTCTTTTGCATCAATACTGTCTTAATGAGCTCTTTTCTACTTTTCTGCCTAGCTTTACAGTTTAACAGCAGAAATAAATGTGTCATTGGTTCACCACTTAGGTAATACCTTCATCAAAACTGTTAAAAGAAATTTGAAGTGAGCTTCTAGCTATCTCCTCACTTTGGGTACACAATCTTTTTTGTTAAATATTGTACTTTAGAGTTGCCCTTGAGCATTAAGAAAAAAGGATACGATAGGCAGAGAGTAGTTGGTCATCTTTTAAGACTTTTCCACGACATATTAGACGTTGTTGTTCTGATAGCACGCCAGTGACAGAAGCAATCTGTTCTTTTAAAGCAGGAACTGGCATCTGCATGGATATTCAAGAAAGGGGAAAGCATGATGAAATTAATGGCTTCCACAAACAAAAAATCATGCACAAGTTATCAACTAGCAAATCCCCACTCACAATATAAGCATAAAGACCCTTTTAAGATCATAATGCAGGGTGTACTCTTACAATTAAGAATTCAGTGGCAACAAAGAATGTTTCAACAGTTTTATATGAATAAAAGACACAGGGAAATAGTGGATCTTCTGTAATTGCTTTCTGTCCAGTTTCTCATGAGATCTGCTTCTCAGTATTATTTGCACAAATATTCAGTAAAATGTGGGACAATGGATAATGCTCCACAGATTTTTACATAAGAGCTTGTTGAAGAGATGTTCTTGAGAAGGAAAATGAGTTGGATGCTAGAGAGTGTAGCCTTTGTGTCATCTGTATGTAACTAGCTAGATCAAAAAGGCACATTGGATCACTTATAAGGACTAGAAATTTTCTGACCATGCTGGTGAAGAGGTTTTACTAGTAATTGTTAAGACCACTCAATTTCCTCTTCTTTCTACTCTTTCTAAGATTCAGATTCTAGTAACTCTCTGTCTCTCACCACAATGACAGAAATATGATCGAAGTGCAATTTAGAGCTCTTGAAAAAGGAGGCAAAAAAAGACATAAAAACAGAAAGAAAAAAAAAACTATCCTTATATATATATATATATATATATATCCCCGTAATAACTGGCTTTGGGATGTATTTGAACTCATTGATCATCTAAAGTATTATAGCAAGTTTACAAAACATACACACTGCAATGACATGAGCCATGGTTCAGTGGGAGCAAAAAATTACCTGTTTATCCACTCTCAAAGTATAGGTTTGAGAATCCAATGTTTTTATTTTTATTTCAATGTTTGTTTCAGAACCCTCTGCCTCACCAGCTCCATGAATTTTATCAGCAATATTACTTCCCATTCTCCTCAGACGAATGGATACCTACAAACAAGAAAGGAAAAGAAACAAATGAAGGAAATTAGGTTTGGGAGTTGCTAGGATGAGGCAACAGCATGCTTGTCCATAAACCAGATAAGTCACAGTATTATATTGGTAAGATAGATAAGGTTCCTCAGGAAACAGTAAGTCAATGAGTGCCCTAATGCCAACAAAAAGGGGTGTCGGTTCCCTTCATTGTGGTCATAATACATCATTGTTTCGAGAGAGAGTGAAGATGTGCAGAAATGCAAGAACAAATAACAAAAATCAGCAAGCAGACCACTCTCACATATAGGGAAATCTCAGCATCCACCACCATATAGACATATTGCCATATCAATATGTACTTCAAGGCAATTTGAAACACTGTTTCCTTTCCCCTTTTTTATTTGTCTCTTCTCTTCATTTTCTTTTTCTTTCCTTTTCTTTTCCTTATTTTAGTGTGTGTTATATGAGACAGTTAGAAAAATCTCCAGACTTGCAAAACACATAATCATGGTAACGGTAATGAACAACATGACAAATCCTGCAGCCAACTACCATGGACCGCGTTGATCTGATTGATGATATTCTTTCCATTTTTTGCTGATTTGGTAGGATATCGCTCACTAGACGAAGATGGCGATTGCTCAAGAGTCCCCTGCTAGATATTGATATTTTATGATGTCACAGAAGAGAAACATAACATCATGTTCTCAATTGATAGGTTATATGATATGTCTTTGGTGTGTTATATTATGTCTACAGCGGTCAAGACCGTGCTTTCCCAACTCCTCCCCTGCCTTCTCTAATTAAATGGGAAAACTCATAAGGATCATCAAATGGAACATTTTTTGTTACCAGGAGCAGAAAACAAGTTCCAAGATGTCATGTGTATATCTGTATGCACGCCCACATTGCATTTTGCTCCACATCGAAATCAACTTCAGACCATAAATCTCAGGATCAAATCCATGCTATATAATGTAGAAATCAAGCTCCAAGAAGTAATGTCTCCAGTCCCAAGTGACATTACTGGCATATTTATAAGCCATATTCCGCTTCACATAGTGAAATTCAATGTAAACTCTAAATTTGAAGAATTCAAAATCCAAGCTTCTACCATCAAAACAGCTCATCTAGAATTGGGGCCTGCTCCCGATTCAAAACTAATCGGTAGACGGAGAAAATCATAGAGTAAATTCAAAGAAAAAAGTAAACTACTGCACAAATTCAAGACATTTACATTGACCAACAGATTGAGAACACGGATAATGATTTTTTACCACATCTATGCACCCAAAGAGGGCGCCTTCATCCCTAAATATCACTAAACACCAAGAATTGACAATCTTCACTTCCACCACTCACACTTCAATCAACATAAATCACTTAAGTTGGAGCTTAATCAAGTTGCCACATCCCAATAAGCAACCTTTCCCTTAACGCAAATGCAAACAATCAAAATCCCATTCCCCATTTATCTCTCACTCTCTAGGGTTTACCGAATCTTGATCAAACAAAAAAAGCTCAAGACTTTCAATTTCTGGGTCCTAACCAGTCATCAAAAGCATGCAAACCAACCCATCAAGTTCCGAATGACAACCCAATTCACACAATTAAGAAAATCGATAAAAGACAGTAGACAAGATAAGAAAGGAGTCAGTAAGTTACCTGAGATAAAAAGAAAGAAAATCTGGTTTGATAAGGAGAGAGAACAGATAGAGGGAGAGGGAGAGATATATAGAAATGACAGAGAGAGATGCCGTGTCTGCGTGCTATCTCTCTGTGTATTTTGGAGCTGACACCTGAATTTATATTACACAAGATCAAAAACTCTCTCTCTCTCTCTCTCTTCCCTGTCAACTATGTAGTGTTGTGGCCAACGTAGGACGAGGTTTGCAAAAATTATTCAGGTTTTTCTCCTCTGTACATTTTTTTTTATCTCTCTTTTTACTGGTGCGGTGGGCTTTTTACTTTTTACTGTTGGTAAATTGGTTGGTAGCAGCACAAATTATTACTGTCTGACAATGTGGTAATTTTTTTTATTGCGTTTAAAAATCACATTTCACTTCTAAAAAAAACCCTTCTAGTCAAGTCAGGCTGAAACATAAAGTTTTGGATCCAACATCCATTTTATGAATTAAAAAAAAAAGAGCATAGATAACTTGCTTAAATTTGATTTTGAAGGGAGCGTGATGAATTTTTTATGTGTGTTTGTTGATCTATAATCTAAAGGAATCGATTAATTTTTTCCAATTATTACTTAAAGTATGATACTTATTTAATAAGTTTATTTTTAAATTAGTTTTTATATATTAAAATTAAATTTCTTTAAAAACAAATATAATTAAATATCCACCTATAAATTTATAATAAATTATTTTCGGACCTGCAAAGCCGTAATATCTTTAATTATCTTCAGACCACTCATCCAAGGTTTAACCACAACTAGGAGTTCAGGCTTATATATGAACTCGAAGAGTACTGCTAAGTGCTAACTCCTTGGCAATTCCAAATCATAAAATTCATTAAATTAAAATAGTATAAATAGATTGCTTCCTCTCTAACCATGTTGAAAAACACTCCCCGCCGGCAAAAGCAGCCATCCCACCTTCCTCAGAAGTAGCCTTAAATTCATCAATGATAGACTCTTTGGCAGATAACACCATTCCAGAACCAGCTAGATTTTCAAACAGGGATACTGGATATAGAGAGAGAGTTTTATTAGCCCGTGACCTAGCTGCACGGGAGAGATCAGAGAGCTCTCAATATTATGGGGTTTTTTCGGTTCAATATAGGATTGTCAACCTTATCAGTCAGTCGCGACTTCATTCGTCTCCTCGTCAGTGCCTGCCATCATCAAACTCCATATTTTCATCAATCTGAGCTACGAGCGAGTTCAATGGAGTGTCTTCAGTTACAGCAACAAAAAATTGATGAATTTATGGAGTTTGATGATGGTTAATGGGTTAGCATGTAACACGATGATGGTTGTTAGGTTCTGTTTGGGTTTTGGTTGTTTTCCCCTCGTGGGCTCTATTTGATTTTTGAGTTAAATGGGTTAGACTAGGATAGGCTGTGGGTTTGGGCCTTTTCTATTTAAAGCCGGAGTTCCTATATTAGCTAGCTAAGATATTAAGCTCCGTACGGTGTCGGTTGTTTTTAAACTGCTCATAACTTTAATTTTTTTTTTTTGGTTTTCATTGGTTAAATTTGTTTTTTCTTCTTAAATTGTGATAAAAACTTGAGTTTAATAAAAGTTATAATTTGTAGCATTTTTAAACTTATTTTTTCAAATAACAACAAAAAATATACCGCAATACCAGACATGAACATGTTTGTTTTTATGTTTTAAAAATATTTTTGAAAAAATTTAAATTTATTTTATTTTTTTATTTACTTCAAATTAATATTTTTGGAGTTTTTATATCATTTTGATATGTTGATATCAAAAATAATTTTTAAAACATAAAAAATATTATTTTAATGCATTTCTAATTGAAAAACATTTTAAAAAACAACTACTAACAAACTCATAAACAAGATACCCCATTATTAGCAATAGAGATTTTAGCATTGACCTCTCTTCTACGATTGTGTTCGCATGAATATAAGAACCAAATTCTTTATTAATTTTTTTAATTAATATAGATGTTGAAACTATTTACATATATCTTAATTAATTCTAGATTTGAAATTAACAATTATATAAAATTCTATTTTCTTAATTACTATGGTTTTGATGTAAGATCAACTCGAGTACAAAATCTGAGTGGTCAGACAAGGACTTAACAATGTCCAGGGCCCATCAGTTAGTGCATGCAGGTATCAATCAAATTAGACAATTGAACCAGGAAGAATTCATTGTCTAAATCAATGGCACCGAAAGGTACTCTGGCTCCATTCCATATTGTTCTTTATCTAGTACGTCATAGTGCTTTATAATCCACACTAGGACCAAAGTCTTGATAATTCCCATGGTTTCTGTAAGGATTTTCTGAAACCTTCTAATAATTCAACGACTTTCTATTTTCCTTTTCCACAACAATCATGCACGTGTGCATCTCCTTCTTCTTCACCCCAATCTCTTCTGTACAATGTCCATTCAAAAACTGGTTAGGTTTCCCAGTCACAGAGTCAACTTCTATACACTCTTGACATGCACTGGACTGAATTTAAAATCCTTCCATGTAACTTGTAATGCAACAGAACCTAGTCAGCATCCACCAAGTGTTCATGATGATTCAATAATCATTCAAATCACAGGATGATAATATCAAAAATGTTAATAAACTATGATATCTTATGTACAAAATCTTTCTCCACCCTAAAAGATCTCCACCATTTCTGCAATAGTACTGTTAACTCCTATCCATCTCTCTCCATCTCGTTATGTCCTTCACTTTGTTATGTAAAAGGAGGTTTCGGTTAAATTCATAATTTTCTTCACAGTGATCCTTGGATATCGATGTCAGCTTTACTGCAACATTTCATGTTTCCCACCTTTTTAATTATCCGTTACTTGACCTGTGCTTGATATAGAGGTCAGCTTTATTTCTTCCATTCTTCTAATTCAGTACAATCATATAGTGGAAGAAAGAAGATCATGAGATGGAGGGCTTCTATATTTATACTCTAGCTGGCTAATTAAGCAAGTTTAGTTAATGTAACTATTTAGTAACTAATAGCGTATTGTGCAGGCTTCTAATTCTGCAATAACCAACCTTTAGACTGGAACCGGCCTAATGGGTTGACTTGGTGAATTGTTAACTCTAGCCCCGACGTGGGACGGCAAGTGGAAAAACCAGATTTTTTTTATATCAAAATAATATTGTTTTCTTTTCTTTTTTCTTTTTCCAAAAAAAAAAGGTGAAAGGTTGAGTTGATCCTCGTCAACCTCTGATCTTGGACCACAACCATTGAGCTGAATCTCATAACTATGCTCTTCTAGGTGGTGATAGTGCTAGAAGCCGAGGTTGTCACAGTAATAAATTTCCTATTGATTACTGCAACAACATTAGATATGAAAACCACTTGGATATTAATGGATGTGTTGCTACTGGGAGCAAAATCAACTAATTTCTTAGCATATTTTTTTGAGAAATTCTTAGCATTAACTGTTGATTGAACTTGAACTTTATATAGAAATTAACATTCTGACAAGATCATCAATTCTTTTATTGTGATCTAGTTTATCTTGTAAAGAATAACAATTTAATAAGCATATCTTGTGCTTTGAAAGTATATATGATCACGGGTTTAGATCTACAAAACCCAGCAGCTAGCTCTTATGTCAGAGTTAAAAATATACATCACTACTAGCCAAGGACATGAAATAAAAGCCAGTCATTCTAACTAGATAAGAAAAACTAATGGTGTCTAGATTTGTGATGCCTGGGTCCACAGTAATCTTCATGAATGCTCGGTAACCAGTGATGTGAAGATTTCTTGGACACTGATCTTTTCTTCATGGTACCTATACAATTCCCTTCTTTGCAGAGAATGGCTTCTTGTCCAAGAACCCTA
>Ga0307508_10004372_pt1 | contig 13819 bp, 13 predicted proteins | sample 9_EM_MG_FD_203089 | JGI IMG/M metagenome (GOLD analysis project Ga0307508, IMG submission 203089) | Populus trichocarpa ectomycorrhiza microbial communities from riparian zone in the Pacific Northwest, United States - 9_EM | ecosystem: Host-associated > Plants > Roots > Unclassified | place... | reverse complement strand
CCGGCAAGTGACGCTGGACGTACGGGACTCCGGCGGCTCACCGGGCGAACTCACGGGGGCGGGCGCCGGGTACGGTCTGCTGGGCATGCGCGAGCGCGCCGAGCTGTTGGGCGGTTCGCTGGAGGCCGGGCCGGACGAGGAGGGGTTCACGGTGACGTTGAAGGTGCCCGTATGACGGAAGGGGCGCAGGAGCGGCCCGCGCGCGTCGTGGTCGCGGACGACCAGACCGTTGTACGTGAGGGCATTGTGATGCTGCTGGGCCTGCTGCCCGGGATCGAGGTCGTCGGCGCCGCGGGGGACGGGGACGAGGCGGTCAAGCTCGTCGCCGAGCTGGCCCCGGACGTGGTGCTGATGGACCTGCGCATGCCCCGTTGCGACGGTGCGGAGGCAACCCGGCGTATTCGCGCGGAGTACCCCGGGACGCAGGTCGTGGTGCTCACGACGTACGCGGACGACGAGTCCTTGTTCCCGGCGTTGCGGGCAGGGGCGCGGGGCTATCTCACCAAGGACGCGGGCGGGGACGAGATCGTACGGGCCGTGCAGAGCGTGCTGTCCGGGGACGCGGGGCTGTCGCCGAGCATCCAACGGCGGCTGCTGGAGCGGCTGTCCGATCCGGTGCCGCAGCCGGCGGTTGTGCCCGAGGCGCCGGACGGGCTCACCGCGCGGGAGACCGAGGTGCTGCTCCTGATCGCCGAAGGCCTCAGCAATCAGGAGATCGCCCGCAAGCTGCATGTCTCCACCGCGACCGTGAAGACCCACATCAACAACCTCTTCGCCAAGACGGGGCTCAAGGACCGTGCCCAGGCCGTGCGTTACGCGTATGCGAAGGGGCTCGCGCGGCCACCAGCAGGGTGAGTCACCTGATGGGGTGAGAGCGCGGAGAAGAAGAGTCGGGGATCTTCCCGTTCTGTCCATCCTTGGGCATGCAGTCAAGCAACGGTCGTCCCCGCGGAAGCGGGGGCGGCGCCGATGGTTCCGCCGAGCACCGCGAGGGATACGACGCGCCTTCCGCCGAGGCGTCCGGGGGTATGAGGTACGACGACCCGTGGTACGACGCACTCGCCTCGGGATGGGGCGAGTCGGACGGCCTCGGCGGACATGCGCCGGTGCCCGAAGCCGGTCATGAGGGCCGGGCGAGCGAGGACGAGGCAGCCGCTGCGGCGGACGTCTACCTCGAGGTGCAGCGCAGCGCGGCGTTCCAGGAAGTGCGCAGCAGGTACCGCAGGTTCGTGGTGCCGGGAGTCGCAGTCTTCCTGGTCTGGTACGTGGGCTACGTCGTGACCGCCACGACGGCACCCGGGTTGATGGCGCATCCCGTGGCGGGAGCCGTGAATGTGGCGATGGTCGCGGGGCTCGGGCAGTTCCTCACGACGTTCCTGTTCGCTTGGGCCTACGCCCGGCATGCGCGGCTGCGCAGGGACCGCGCTGCGCTCGAACTGCGGTGGGACACCCAGGAACTGACACGCGGCGTTCGAGGCGGTGCGTCGTGACCGGGAACCATCAGACGCTGGCGTTGTTTCTGTTCAGCGCGTTCATCGCCGTGACGCTGGCGATCACGACGTGGGTGAGTCGCAACCGGCATGGTTCGGCGGAGGAGTTCTACGCGGGCGGGCGCCTCTTCTCGCCCATGGAGAATGGTTTTGCCATCGCGGGCGACTACATGTCGGCCGCTTCCTTCCTCGGCGTCACGGGGCTCATCGCGCTGTTCGGATACGACGGGCTGCTGTATGTGGTCGGCTTCCTCGTCGCCTGGCTGCTGGTGCTCTTCCTCGTCGCCGAACTGGTGCGCAACTGCGGGCGGTTCACGCTGGCCGACGTGGTCGCGGTACGGATGCGTGAGCGGCCCGTCCGGATCGCGGCGGGAACTTCCTCGGTCACCGTGTCCGTTCTGTATCTGGTGGCGCAGATGGTGGGTGCGGGCAGCCTGGTCGCGCTGCTGCTCGGGGGTACGAGCGCTGCGGCGCGGGCCTGGACCGTCATCGGCGTCGGCGCGCTCATGGTGATCTATGTGTCGTTGGGAGGGATGCGGGCCACCACCTGGATCCAGATCGTCAAGGCGGTCCTGCTGCTCAGCGGGACGATCGCGTTGACCGTTCTCGTCCTGCTGCGGTTCCACGGAGACTTCGACCGGCTGCTGCTGACGGCGGCCGAGCGCAGCGGTCACGGCGACGCCTTCCTGGCACCGGGGCTGAAGTACGGCGGGGACTGGACCGCCCGCTTCGACTTCATCAGTCTCGGGCTCGCCCTGGTACTGGGCACGGCAGGGCTGCCGCACATCCTGTCCCGCTTCTACACCGTGCCCACCGCCCGGGCGGCTCGGCGGTCCGTCCTCTGGTCGATCGGGCTCATCGGCGGCTTCTACCTGATGACGATCGTCCTCGGCTTCGGGGCGGCCGCGATTGTGGGGCCGGAGGCGGTACGCGGGTCCAACGCGGCCGGGAACACGGCGGTTCCGCTCCTGGCGCTCACCCTGGGCGGCGGTGCGAACTCCACAGGAGGAACGGTTCTCTTCGCGGTCGTCGCCGCCGTGGCCTTCGCCACGATCCTCGCGGTGGTCGCCGGAATCACGCTCGCCTCCTCGGCGTCCGTGGCCCACGATCTTTACGCGTCCCTGCGGCGCAGAAATGCCAAGCCGCGCAGCGAGGTGGCCGTGGCGCGTGTCGCGTCGGTCGGCATCGGCGTGGTCGCGATCGCCCTCGGCCTGCTGGCCCGTGACCTCAACGTCGCCTTCCTGGTGGGCCTCGCCTTTGCAGTCGCGGCGTCCGCGAACCTCCCGGTACTGCTCTACTCCCTGTTCTGGCGCGGCTTCACCACCCGCGGTGCGGTGTGGGCCGTATACGGCGGGCTGGTCCCCGCGCTGGGCCTTGTCCTGCTGTCGCCGGTGGTGTCGGGCAGTCCGGAATCGCTGTTCCCGGGCGTCGACTTCCAGTACTTCCCGCTCCAGAACCCCGGCCTCGTGTCGATCCCGCTGGGCTTCCTCGCGGGCTGGCTCGGCACGGTCACCTCCGCCGAGGTACCGGACGAGGCCAAGCACGCGGAGACCGAGGTCCGGGCGCTGACCGGGGCGGGGGCGGCGTAGGGGCCCCCGCCCTCATCGTCGTACGAGACAGAACGCAGTCTTTGGGCTACGGCGCCACCCACGCGTACAGATGTTCCGGGCGCCCCGTGTCGCCGTACTTGAGGGTGAGGCGGAGGCGGCCGGCCTGTTCGAGATTTCGGAGGTAGCGCTGGGCCGTGGAGCGGCTCAGGCCCGTCTCGGCGGCCACCTCGTGGGCCGAGAGCGGATGGTCGGCGTGGTGCAGGACGTGGCAGATGAGTTCGCTCGTCGGTTCCGAGTGGCCGCTGGGCAGGCCCGGTGATGACGGTGCCCCGGTGGTGCGCAGCGCACTGAAGATCCGGTCCACCTGGTCCTGGCCGGCGATGCCGCGGCCGCCGACCCGTTCGACGGTGCGGCGCAGGGCGGCGTACGAGTCGAGGCGGCTGCGCAGGGCGGTGAAGGTGAACGGCTTGACCAGATAGTGCAGCGCGCCGAGGCGCATCGCGGCCTGCACGGTCGCCACGTCGCTTGCCGCGGTGATCATGATGACGTCCGTGCCGTGGCCCTGTTCCCGCATGCGATGGACGAGTTCGAGGCCCGTCTGGTCGGGCAGGTAGTGGTCGAGCAGGACCAGGTCGATGGACCCGCGCTGCACGCTGGCCAGCGCCTGGGCAGCGCTGTGCGCGCGGGCAGCGACCCGGAAGCCGGGAACCTTCCCCACGTACTTGGCGTTTATCTCGGCGACGCGGAAGTCGTCGTCCACGACCAGGACGTCAATCATCGGGCCTCTTCCTGTCAAGGCCAGGCGGGCGTTAAGCCCATGTTTCGGCTCCGCAGTTGTAGCGCGAGCAAAACGAGCACAACAGGCTGTTGCAAGCAAAAGAACGGCATGCGCTCACAAGACTCTGCTGTGGCCCGGGCCACATCTACCGTCCCCGGCCATGAGCGCAGACACCAGCCCCGCCATCCAGCTACGGGGCGCGAGCAAGATCTTCAGGACCCCGTCGGGGGGTCTGCACACGGCCGTCAGGGAGCTGGATCTCACGGTCGGACGTGGGGAGTTCGTGGCGGTCGTCGGTCCTACGGGCTGCGGCAAGTCGACCACGCTGACCCTGGTCAGCGGGTTGGAGGAGCCCACCGAGGGCGAGGTCCTGGTCGCCGGTGAGCCGGTCCAGGGCGTTGGCGACAAGGTCGGTTTCGTCTTCCAGCAGGACGCCACCTTCCCCTGGCGCACCGTCCTGTCCAACGTCATGGCGGGCCCGCGCTTCCGCGGCGTGCCCAAGGCGGAGGCGAAGCAGAAGGCGCGTGAATGGCTGGCCCGGGTCGGGCTCACAGACTTCGAGGACCGCTATCCGCACCAGCTCTCCGGCGGCCAGCGCAAGCGCGTCGCGCTCGCCGCGACCTTCGTCAACGATCCCGAGATCCTGCTGATGGACGAGCCCTTCTCGGCGCTCGACGTGCAGACCAGGGCGCTGATGTCGGACGAGCTGCTGGAGCTGTGGGCGGGCACGGGCGCCTCGGTCGTGTTCGTCACGCACGACCTGGAGGAGTCGATCGCACTGGCCGACAAGGTCGTCGTGATGACAGCCGGTCCCGCCACCGTCAAGCAGGTCTTCGACATCGACCTGCCGCGGCCGCGCAAGGTCGAGTCGGTGCGCCTGGAGCCGCGGTTCATCGAGATCTACCGCGAGATCTGGGAGTCCCTGGGCGAAGAGGTCCGCGTCACGCGCGAGAGGGGTGCGGCCAATGTCGCCTGAGGTCTTCAGCACCCCTGTCGTCGACATCGCGAAGGTTCCCGGCCGCGCCCAGTCGCGGGCCCAGGCCGCCTGCAGACGCAAGGCGCTCGTCGCCGCTGCACGGGTGCTGCTCCTGGTAGTCGTGCTCGGTCTGTGGGAAGCGTTGTCCCGGACCAAGATCATCGACCCGTTCAACTTCTCGATGCCCTCGGAGATCTGGGACCAGATCAGCACCTGGGTGATGCATGGAACGGCACAGGGTTCGCTGGGCGAGCAGATCTGGGCCACACTGCAGGAGGCGCTGCTCGGCTGGGTCATTGGTGTCGTCGCCGGTGTGGTCTTCGGTATCGCTCTGGGGCGGATCGCCTTCCTGGCCGACGTTCTCGGTCCCTACATCAAGGTGCTCAACTCCATCCCCAGGATCGTCCTGGCCCCGATCTTCCTGATCTGGTTCGGCCTGGGCCCCGCCTCCAAGGTTGCTTCGGCCGTGGTGCTGGTGTTCTTCCCGGTGTTCTTCAACGCCTTCCAGGGTGCTCGCGAGGTCGACCGCAACCTGGTTGCCAACGCCCGGATCCTCGGCGCGAGCGATCGCAGGGTGACGCTTCAGGTGGTCATTCCGTCCGCGACTTCCTGGATCTTCACCAGCCTCCACGTCAGCTTCGGCTTCGCCCTCATCGGCGCCATCGTCGGCGAGTACATCGGCGCCACCAAGGGCATCGGCCTGCTCGTCGCCGCGTCGCAGGGCACCTTCAACGCCGCCGGCGTCTACGCCGCGATGGTCATCCTTGCGGCCGTCGCGCTGGTCGCCGAGGGACTGCTGACCTTCGCCGAGCACCGCATCTTCCGGTGGAAGCCGGCGGACTCCGACAGCTGAACGCTCCCAAAAACACACCCCCCCCGCTTCTCCGCACCGCCCTCTCACAAGGACGTGAACCGCCATGCACAAAACGCCCAGATATGCTTCGTTCGCCGCCGTCGGCGTGCTCGCCCTCGCCTCACTCACCGCCTGCGCCAATGACGTGGCGAGCAGCACCTCCGCCGACGCTGGCAGCAAGGGCGACGGCAAGGGCACCAAGGTCAAGATCATGGTCGGTGGCCTGGACAAGGTCATTTATTTGCCGGCGATGCTGACCCAGCGGCTCGGCTACTTCGACTCCGAAGGCCTCGACGTGGAGCTCCTTAGCGAGCCCGCCGGTGTCCAGGCCGAGACCGCGCTCGTCTCCGGCCAGGTCCAGGGCGCCGTCGGCTTCTACGACCACACCCTCGACCTGCAGACCAAGGGCAAGAGCGTCGAGTCCGTGGTGCAGTTCTCGCAGGCACCCGGCGAGGTCGAGATCGTCTCGAGCAAGAGCGCGGACGACGTCAAGTCACCCAAGGACTTCAAGGGCAAGAAGCTCGGCATCACCAGCCTCGGTTCCTCGACCGACTTCCTCACCAAGTACCTCGCGGTCAAGAACGGTGTGAAGATCAACGAGTTCAGCCCGGTCGCCGTCGGCGCCGGACCGACCTTCATCGCCGCTCTCCAGCAGAGTTCGATCGACGCCGGCATGACGACGGACCCGACTGTCGCCAACGTCCTCGGCAAAAAGCTCGGCAAGGTCCTCCTCGACATGCGCACCCCCGAGGGTTCCCGGGAGGCGCTCGGCGGCCCGTATCCGTCGTCAAGCCTGTACATGCAGACGGACTGGGTCAACAGTCACAAGGACACCGTCCAGAAGTTGGCCAATGCATTCGTTAAGACGCTCAAGTGGATGTCCGCACACAGGGCGTCCGAGATCGCGGCCAAGATGCCGGCCGACTACTCCCAGGGCGACAAGACGGTCTACGCGGAAGCCATCAAAAGCACACTGCCGATGTTCACCAAGGACGGCGTCATGCCCAAGTACGGCCCCGAGACCGTCGAGAAGGTCCTCAAGGCGTTCAACCTCAACATCAAGAACGCCAAGGTGGATCTGAGCAAGACGTTCACCACCGAGTTCGTGGAGAAGGCCGCGGGCTGAATCCGTATGTAGGGAAGGGCACAGCCCCTTCCCCGCCCTCACCGGCTGTGCCCTCAGGCGCGGGTCGCCCACACGTAACGGTGTTCAGGGCGGCCCGCGTCGCCGTATTTCAGGGTGAGCCGGGCCCGCCCCGTACGCTCCAGAAGCTTCAGGTAACGCTGGGCGGTCTGGCGACTTACGCCGGTCCGATCGGCGATCTCCTGGGCCGACAGAGGGCCTTCGGCGTTCATCAGGGACTGACGTACCAGCTCTGCGGTGGTGGGGGAGTGCCCCTTGGGCAGCCCCGGCTCCGAAGACGCCGACAGGGCGCCGAAGATACGGTCCACCTCGGCCTGCTCCGCCTCGCCGCCGCCGTCGAGCGTGCGGCGCAGCTCCGCGTACGCCTCCAGCTTGGCGCGCAGGCTCGCGAAGGCGAACGGTTTGACCAGGTACTGCAGCGCGCCGTGCCGCATCGCGGCCTGCACGGTCGCCACGTCACGGGCCGCCGTCACCATGATCACATCGGTCTGATGGCCGCGGCGGCGCATCTCCTGGACAACCGTCAGACCCGTCTCGTCGGGCAGATAGTGGTCCATGAGGACCAGGTCCAGACGGGGCAGCGACTCCAGCTGACGCAGCGCCTCGGCCGCAGTGTGCGCCTCGCCGGCGACATGGAAGCCCGGCACCTTCTCGACGTAGGCGGTGTTTACCTGGGCGACCCTGGTGTCGTCGTCCACGACCAAGACCTCGATCATCGCGACTCCTCCTTGACAGGTGTGTCCGCGGTTGCGTTCAGGGCCGGCTCCGACTCGGTCAGTGCTTCCGGCAGGATGACGGTGAACTCCGCGCCACCACCGTCCGCCTCACCCACCGTCGCCGTGCCGCCCTGCCGCTCCGCGAGCCTGCGCACCATGGACAAGCCGATGCCGCGCTTGCCGTGCGCTGGCGGCTCCTTCGTGGACCACCCGTCAGTGAAGATCAACTCGTGTTGTTCCGCAGGGATTCCGGGCCCCGTGTCGCGCACCCTGAGGACGGCGGTGCGCTCTTCGGCGCGCAACTCGACCTCCACGCGCGCGTAGAGGGTGCCGACGACCGCGTCGAGCGCGTTGTCCGCCAGGTTCCCGACTATCGTGACGAGCCCCCTGGGGTCGATCAACCGGTCCGGGATCCGCGTTCGGTCCGAGATCCACAGGGCCACGCCGCGCTCGGCCGCAACCGTCGCCTTGCCGACCAGCAGGGCGGCGAGCAGCGGGTCCTGGATCTTCTCGGTGACCTGTTCCGCGGTGACCCGGTGGTCCCCGACCACCTCCCCGACGAACTCTACGGCGTCGTCGTACATCTCCAGTTCGAGCAGCCCCAGGAGCGTGTGCATGCGGTTCGCATGCTCGTGGTCCTGGGCGCGCAGGGCGTCGATCAGGCCGCGCGTCGAGTCGAGTTCCCGGCCGAGCTGCTCCAGCTCGGTCCGGTCGCGCAGGGTGGCCACGGCGCCGCCGTCGTCGGTGGGCATGCGGTTGGCGACCAGGACGCGATGGCCGCGGACGGTGAGCAGATCGGTGCCTGTCACCTGGCCGGCCAGGATGTCGGCCGTACGTCCTTCGCCAAGCGCCTCGTCGGGGGACAGGCCGACGGCCTCTGCATCGATGCTCAGCAGCCGGTGTGCCTCGTCGTTCAGGAGGCGTATTCGGCCGGCTCGGTCCAGCGCGACGACGCCCTCCCGGATGCCGTGCAGCATCGCCTCGCGCTCGGCGAGCAGCGCCGAGATGTCGGAGAAGGCAAGGTCACGGGTCTGCCGCTGCACCCGCCGTGAGATCAGCCAGGCGGCCAGCGCGCCGGCGGCCAGGGCACTGCCGGCGTAGGCGAGCAGCTCCGGGATCGCGCTCATGAGCTCGGCCCGCACACTGTCGTACTTGATCCCGACCGAGACCGCCCCGATGATCTTGCCGTCGGCGTCCCGCAGGGGCACCTTGCCGCGGGCCGAGCGGCCCAAGGTGCCGCTGTCGATCTCCATGACCTCCTTGCCTGCCAGGGCGTCGCGGGGGCTTGTGGAGACGATGTGGCCGATCTCCGTCGCTGTGGGGTGCGACCAGCGCACCCTGTTCCGGTCCAGCACCACGATGTACTCGGCGTGTGTGGCCCGCCGGATCCGCTCCGCCTCTTTCTGCACCGGACCGTTCCTGGTCGGCGGGGTGGTCAGCACCCCCTCGGCGATCTGCGGGTCCTGCGCCGTGGTCTCCGCGATGGCCAGCGCCCGGCGCATCGCCTCCTGGTCCAGCTGTTTGCTCAGCGGCGCCAGGAACAACCCCGTCGCGAGCACCGCGACGCCCGCGGCGATCGTCACCTGCATCAGCAGCACCTGCGAGAACACCCGCTTCGGCAGGCCGAGGCGCAGGCGGCGTGCGGGGGGAGTGGGGCTCATACCCACGACGGTACGTGGGTGGACGGTGGCCGCCGTAGGGATGTGGCATGGATCTCTTGAGCAATCCGAGCGTGCGGTCATCGTCATCAGAGGAGACATAAACCGGTGAAGTCGCCGTTCTGCTTCTCGTTAATCCGCGCTGTTTCGAGGTTACGCAGGGTGAAGGGCCATCTATCAGATTTGAGGAATTACCTCGAACAGGGCTCGCCAGCAGTTCAGAGCATCACCGATCTGGTGCTCTTCCCGCGCCTTTATAACCGACGAGCAGGACTCGAATTCCCTCTTCAAGGGAAGGCTGACCTGGCTCAGATGAGGCCACCGCGTTCATCGGTCTGCCTCGTACCAGGCTCGCTTTCCTGGCCCATCAGGACGAAACCGACGAAAGTCTGGGTGTTGGCCGTGTGCGGAACATGAGAGCCCCCCCAAGTGGCACTGGGTGTCCTCCTGGGGGGGGCTCAGGGAGATACCGCTATCCCGTGGCGAGGACCTTCCCCTTGGGGCTCACCATGAGGTAGGTACCTTTGATCGTTTTGCCGCTGCCGTCGGTGACCCACATCTCGGTCTGGTAGACCAACTTGTAGGACTTAGCAGCAACCGCTGCTTCGAAAGAGGCATTGGCCTGCTTCTTGCCCCACGCGTGGGAGGCCTCCCCGGCATTGTTCTTGTACGTGATCTCCACGTGCGGGTGGCAGCGAGGATCGCTGCCACCCCCAGCGCTGTAGTAAGCCATACCGGAGAGGAACACATGCTGGCCGTGGTGCCCCGGAAAGTTCGTCGTGTCGGACTGGATCCAGTCGTAGACACATTCGTGGTGGCTGCCGCCGTTTACCCTCCCGTTAGACTGTGCGTAGTGCGGGCCTTCCGCGAACGCCGCAGTTGCGCCACCGAGGACGATGGCCGCGCCAAGAGCCGTGGCTGCAAATCCCTTTTTCTTCCAATTCATGGTCATTTTCCCCCTGGTCAGTTGTGAAGAGTCGCGCAGGGCTTGCCGCCCCAGCGTTTCCCGTCCGACTCCTTGTAGAAGGTCGCACACACCTTGGTGTTGTTCGGCCACCGCGTGTTCTGAGCAAGATCACCGCGGCCGTCACTGTTCCCGCAAGGGATCCCACGCTTGTGATACGTGTGGAAGGTGGCCGGGTGGACCGACGAGCCGTTGGGAGGTGTGAAGGTCAGGCGGCCGTCCAGGCAGTACTCCATTGTCGGGCTGCCAGCCCAAATGAACGCAGAATCGACGTGCACCTTCGTCCCGTAGATGTGAAGCTGCACGTGGTCGTCTTTCTTGTCAGCCTCTGCGCTGGCCTGGCCCGCAAATGCCGTCACTGCGAGTGCTACCGAGGCGGTCGCTGCCACCGTCTTGCCGATGTACGTCAAATGCTCACTTTCCTTTGCATGGGTCCCGCCTGTACTGACCGGGCTGGGATGGTTGCGGGGGGTGAAGTGAACTGAGATTCCCTTTGTGGCGAACGGAGTTGAACTTAGTCACCGCTGTTCGTGATGTTCAACCGACTTGAGCTAGATCTGAGCGTGATGGTCAATTATTGAAGAAGTGGGTGCAGGAGAGGTCCGGCTCAACTCGCGAGCGCCGTTGTCCGGAGCTCGTGCACCGCAGAGACCTCCATGCGCGCGGGCGAGCCCAGAGCCGACGTCCCGCAGCTCTCCGGGCGGGGCGGCAGAGACGCGCCCTGGGTCACCTCGACGAGCCACCGGCGCCCGTCCGCGTGGGCGACGGTCACCTGCCGGCGTGGTGCAGCCCCGTCCGTCCGTACGACGCTCAGAGCGTCCGCCGCGTATTCGCGCGCGTGCGTACGCACGGCCAGCTCGGCCGCCTGGCCGGGCCGCTCCCAGGCGGAACTCCCGCGACACCCCTCCACGACGATCCGCCCCTCCTGGACGCCCTGCAGGATCTCCTTGACGGCGTGGGCCTCGGCGCGGCCGTACGCGTATCCGTACGGCAGGACGAGCAGCGTGGGCGAGAAGCGATGGCCACCCAGATGAGTGACCTCCCAGACGCCCTCCACCCCGGAGGCGGCCAGCTCGGCCGCGAGCGGGCGGCCGAGCAGCGCGCAGCAGCGGTCGCGCTTGCCGTTGGTGCAGACGAGGGCGAGCGGATCTCCCGTGTGCGGCCCTGCGCGCAGCGCCGAGTCGAAGGTGTGGTGCTCGCCCCTGCCGAGCGCGGCGAAGTCCAGGTCGAGCAGTTCCTTCGGGTCGCAGGTCGTGGCGGCGTGCAGCCACGACCTGCCGGGCATGGTGTGGGCCGCGTACACCTGGCGCACGGTGGGGGTGCCGGAGTCGGCGTGCCGGCCGGGGCGGCGGATGAGCGCGACGCGTACGCCCGTGCCCTCGGCGGCCGCCTCCAGGGTGCGGCCGAGTGCCGGATCCAGGTGGCTCGATGTCAGCGCCTTGGCGCCCCAGGGGCCGGGCTGTTCCAGCAGCAGCCAGGTCCGCGCGGTCGCCGCGGTTCCCGGCAGGGGCTCGTCGAGCTCCTGGGAGACAGTTGAGCACGTACTCACAGAGGTGAGCCTAACCTGACTTGGTTCGCGGTGACTTCCGGCCGCGCTCGTGTCCCACTCTGGCCGCGCTCGTGTCCTACTCCGGCAGTGGCTGGGGCGGCCTCGGGCCGACGTAGTGTCCGCTCGGCCGCATGCGCAGCGGGCGTTCCCCGTACTCCTCCAGCGCATGGGCGACCCAGCCCGCCGTACGAGCCACGGCGAAGATCGTCTCGCCGGCGGTGGAGGGCATGCCGAAGGACGCGGTCAGCACGGCCAGGGCGAGATCGACATTGGCATGCAACGGCGTATGGCGGGCGGTGGTGGCCACGATGTCGCGCGCCGCGGCGAGGGCGGGAGCGGCGCGCGGGATCTCCTCCAGGAGGCCGAACAGAACGCGCGCGCGTGGGTCCTCGCGGGGGTAGAGCCGGTGGCCGAGTCCCGCAATGCGGCGGCCCGCCCGCAGCTCTTCCGCGATCACGGGGGCCGCGTCGCCCTCTTCGAGCACGTCGAGCAGCATCCGGTGGGCGAGCCCGCTGGCCGCTCCGTGCAGGGGGCCTTCGAGCACGCCGAGCCCGGCGGAGACGGCCGCGTAGGCGTGCGCGCGGGCCGAGGCGGCGACGCGCACGGCGAGGGTCGACGCGGCGAGGTCATGGTCGACGAGGAGGGCGAGCGCGGTGTCCAGTACGCGCAGTGAGGCCTCGTCGGCATCCCGTCGGCTCAGCCGCGCCCACAGCCGGTGGGCCAGCGGACCCTCGTCGCGGTGGCCGAAGCCGACCGGCGGCAGGGCGGCGACGAGGGTGGGGATGAGAGCGCGCGCGGTGCCGAGCACGGCATCCTCGGAGAGGTCGAAGCGCAACGGGTCCGCGGCCGCGGCGGCGATCGCCGCGACCCGCAACCGGTCGGTCGGCCCGGCGTGTTCGGGCAGCGAGTCGACGGCGCGGCGGGCCACGGCGACGGCGGCTTCGGGCGCCTTGAACTCGACGCCGGGACGCAGCCGGCCGGTCCACAGCCACTCGGCGATCTCTTCGTAGGAGTGGCGCGTGGCCAGTTCGACGGCGTCGACGCCCCGGAAGTAGTACCGGTCCGTCTCGATGAGTGTGATGCGGGTGCGGACGGAGAACTCGCCGCCCGACGTCGAACTCCCGCTGCTCTCCCGCCTGTTGCGTCGGGCGAGCGCCTCGACTTCCGTGGCGTCGAAGGTGCTGCCCCGGCCGCCGGGCACGCGTCGGCTGCCGAGCTGGCCGCGGCTCACGTACGCGTACACGGTCTCGGGCTTCACGCCCAGCAGTTCGGCGGCTTCCTTGGTGGTCAGCCGCCGCTCGACGTGACCGGCGGAGGGCTCTTGATCGTGCATGGGGTCACCGTATCGGCATGATGATGAGTGGATCCACTATATTGATTAAGTTGATCTGATCAATATTGATTCTCCCAGAAGGAGTAGCTGTAGCCGGTCGCCGGACCGTGCGGTGGGACAGGAAGAGGCGGGCGCCGATCTGCTTGTGTGCACGGACCTCCTCGCGGCGGCCGGTGGGACGAGGCCGAGGGTCTCGCGCTCCAGGAGCTGGAGCAACTTCCCTCAGCAGCGCGGGAACTCGGTCTTGTCGGGCAGGGTCCAACATGAATGTTCAAGCGACATGACCGGATCGAGTGCGAGGGTCCGGCCCCGCAACCCCCTTGCCGGAGTGGGGTGATCCAGGCCTCCGTCCGCGGCGGCGAGGCTGATACGCTCCCGAAATGACCACCCCCGACAAGTCGCAGCAGGCCGACGAGCTTGCCGACTTGTGGCTCACGCCGGCTGAGCTCACGTCCTGGATGTCGGTGGTACGCCTGGTCACTCGGCTTCCCTGGGCCATCGACGCCCAGCTTCAGCGCGACGCGGAGCTGAGCATGATGGAGTACATGGCCCTGGCCATGCTGGCCGACGCCCCCGAACGGACTTTGCGCATGAGCGCGCTGGCGGAGCACACCAGCTCGTCGCTGTCCCGGCTGTCGCACCTGGTGAAGCGACTGGAAAGCCGCGGCTATGTCCGGCGCGAACCGGACCCGGGCGACGGGCGCTTCACCAACGCCATCCTCCTGCCCGACGGCATGACGAAGCTGGAAGCGGCCGCGCCCGGTCACGTGGCCCATGTCCGTCGCCTCGTGGTGGACAACCTCTCCAG
>Ga0307508_10004371_pt1 | contig 13820 bp, 16 predicted proteins | sample 9_EM_MG_FD_203089 | JGI IMG/M metagenome (GOLD analysis project Ga0307508, IMG submission 203089) | Populus trichocarpa ectomycorrhiza microbial communities from riparian zone in the Pacific Northwest, United States - 9_EM | ecosystem: Host-associated > Plants > Roots > Unclassified | place... | reverse complement strand
AAACGGGGTGTAGGCGCCAGTGGGCTGGAATATCCAACACGAACGCATTCTCTCCCACCTTTTTCAACAACTTGAATGGTCCCGCGTACGGATGCTGGAACTTCCGAGAGTTGTTGCTGTCGTTTGTGGTTCCCATGACGTTGGCGTATCCGATGGGCAGTAAACGGGTGTCCAAAAACACCTCATCCCCTACCCGGAACGGGTGAACCTGCCGCTTCTCATTGGCCTCTACGGTCATTGCTACCTGGGTTTCTTCCATCCTCTCGTGGAGCATCCTGAGGGTCTTGGACAACTTCTCAGCATAAGCTAAACCTTCTTCCGAGTCCAAACGTCGTGGGGTGGACGCTGCGATGCCGGTTCGTGACCCCACTGCTGGTGTCCTTCGCGGTGCTGGCGGCCTTTGTCACGCCGAGAGTAGCTTCCGTCAGCCTGGGAGTGGCTTCCGTCACGCTGAGAGTGGCTTCCGTTCTGCTGTCTCTGACGAAACTGCGCAGGCCGTACGCTGCAACTAGGAGTTGGACACTGTTTCGCAATGTGTCCGAAACCCAAGCACCGGAAACACCGCTTTGACGCCTCATCGACGGTATACAGTTCTGGGTCCTCCATATTGCTCAAGTCAATGGGATCGCCATAATCAGCAGTGGAAGTGGTGACCGTAGGGGTGGACGCTACTCGTGGCGTGTCGGAAAGCGTTGTGGGCGGCAAATATGGTAGCGTCCGTTCCGCCATGATGTCCATCATATCGGTGAGCGTGAGCTCGATCTTATGGACGCGACGTATCAAGCGAGCCTGTTGCGTGACATCTTGGGCTGCTGCCTCTGGGAGCTTCCCCAAGTACTCCTCCCATAGCAGATCTCCCCTCGTGATCGACAGCGAACCTCCCAGGATCTCTATCAGCTCCAACGCCCACTGGTTGAATTTCAGCACCTGGTTTTTGTTGAACTTGAGTGCGCGCCACTCATTCCTCACCACAGACACTGCCACCTCTGGTACAAACTGCTCCTTGAAGACCTTCTTGAAATCTGCCCACTTGATCTTGTAGTCGCTGTCGGTCGGTGTGATCATGTCCACTTCTCTCTCCTTCATCTCCTTCTCGAACCACCGAAAGATATTCACCGAGAGGAAACGCCAAAAGGTGTCGATGTTCTGGTTGTCCTAAGAGGCCTTTGGGCACATCGAGGCACCCTGGCGAACGTAATGTTCGACTTCGTTGAGGTACCTTGTGACGACTTCCAGGTCCTGTGAACCTTCGTACCGTTTCGGCTCGAATGGCTTTATCTTTTGGATGATGGTGTTCTGCACTCCTGGAGTGGCATTTGCGGTCGTCCGCAAGGTCTGATAGTCGTCGGCGAGCTTTCCATATCTCTCCGCCCACTTATCGGCCTGTCCTCGATACTTGGTTGATTCATCCCGCAGGACGGCAACCTCCTTTTCAAGGGTGGTGATGCGCGTCTTCAGCGTCGGAACACCCTTCTTCCCCTTATTCGTGGCCTGTAGATCGATTGCCATCATGTCCATCTTGGATACAATCTCCCTGTGGAAGTTGTACCAATGGGTGTAGCACTGCTCGACTGCCATAGCCGATACTCCGAGAATGGCGTTTGACTGTCCATCCCTCGAGAGCTCGCTCTCCCCGATCCATTTGAATACCACTTCCGGCAGCGGCCAGTCGATGCTTCCTGATGTCTACATTTTTCTTCAAGGTCAGCGTACTGTATGTGACCAGAAACAGCTCAGTGAGACGTAAGGTATGGGCCCCGAATGCCGGCCCCCGCGCTTACTCCTCGCTGCTCTCCTGGCAGCTACTTTTCACACGAGGTGGTTCCTTTCCCTCTTTCTATCTTTCTCTCTTTTCTCTCTCTAGGACGCTGGGCCTGTGCTCCAGCCGCTGTCTTTGCTCTTCTCGGCAGTAGTTTCGATGCTTCTCACGTGTCCTCCTTCACCTCTCTCTTGCGCGGGAGGTGGGGGGGAGAGGAGGTGGCTCGTCGCTCGTCTCGCGGGATGCCACAATACGAAAAGGAAAAAAGTGTTGCTACCAGTTGAGGGGTAGCAAGAAGCATGTCCATTCTAGAGAGGCAAGCGCCGGACACTATATACGAGTGTCCGTGCGCCACCTGTGACTGTCTACTGTGACTGTCCTATGTAGCCCTATGTCACACTCCCGTAGCACTGTCCGTGTCACCCGAACTCTAGACACCCCGCTGGGCGTAGCATCTGCAGTGCCCGCAGCGGCCGGAATCCTCCTCCTACACCAAGTTTCAACATTATCAAGCCTGGGTGGAAACACAGGGATTCCACATCAAACGTTTCCGAAGTGACCATGGATCCGGAGAATACAACAACTTGATATTCCTAGGTTTACAGGGAGAAAAAGGAATTACGTTTGAACCCTCCCCCCTGTACACCCAACACAAGAATGGAACGGCCGAGAGGATGATCCGGACACTGAATGCGAAGGCACGAAGTATGATGTTGGATGCAAACGTGCCGATAATATTTTGGCTGGAAGCCATCAGGACGGCATGCTACCTGCATTGAAGGTCACCAACATCGAGTCTGACCGACAACCGGTCACCATACAAAGCATTGTACGGCACCATTCCGAAAATCGGACACTTAAGACGATTCGGATACCGAGCATACAAACATATTCCACCCGCTCAGAGAAGGGAGAAGAAATTCGGAAACCGCTCCAATATGTGCATGATGCTGGGATATGTTCATAACACCACGAAAATCTGGAGAATTTGGGATTTCAAATCGGGAAAAATCGGACGAGCAGTGGAATACTCAAGTGTAGTGTTTGTCGAAGAAGAAAATGCACACACAGAAGAGCAGAGGAAGCCATTGAGTTTCCAGACACCACTGATGAAGCACAGACCGACGGAGCGCAGGACGAAACTCATGAAATGAATGACGCACACGGTCTAGAGAATACTAGAAAGTAACAAATATCCGATTTCTTTCATTATACAGTGAAATCAGTGAATGCTGGGCAGAAGAAGTCGAGAACATCTTGCGAAAGCAATAACTTCTGGTGACTTGTATGCTGAATTCAGCGAATATGCTGGGCATTACCTGCTGAATTCAGCGAATGCTGGGCAGAAGTCAAGAATATCTTGCGGAATAGCGAGAGCTGGTGACGTGGATTCCATATGATTGAGAACAAGACTGATTGAAATAGCAGATAAGAATGAATATGTTTCTGCACGGACATGCAGCAAGGCACGCCTTGAAACCAATAAAGCGATTATGAGCAAGGCTCACGAAGAAGGGGGTGATATGACGTCTTCGGAATGCCTTGCCTCAGCCTTCCTGCTGCTCAGGATCGGCGACTCGATATCCGACGACGAAGCCGAATTCGAACCAATCATTGAGTCTACCACTGTTGAGTGTGAGAACAAGAGCAATCCGCTCACCTACAAAACTGCATTACAAAGTCCGCAAGCAAGACAATGGAAGGAAGCCATGCACCAGAAATGGCAGGTATTGGTGGAGAATCTCACATTCGATGTAATGGAAAAAGGTACTACCGTCCATACACCAATGACTGACAGGACAGTAGAAGAGCCTATTGGATGTAAGTGGATCTACAAGAGAAAGATTAATCCGGACGGATCCACTTGGTACAAAGCACAACTAGTCATCAAGGGCTACGAACAAAAGGAAGGTATCAACTGCGATGAAACTTATGCACCGGTATCCAAAATGGCGACGTTCCGATTGATACTGGCACTGGCCGCTCAGTATGGCTGGGATGTTGATCACATGGATGTAGTAACGGCCTTCCTAAATCCAAGGATTGACCGAGACAACATTTATATGAAAATGTCGCTTGGAATCGATTGGCTTGCGTCGAGCGGAAGCGTGCCAAGCAGAAGCGCATTGAAACTCTGAAAGGCTCTGTACGGGCTGAAACAGGTGCCCAGACTTTGGTGAGAGGATATCGATGGATATTTGCAACCCATAGGATTCCAACAATCGGCGGAAGATCCAAACCTGTACCTCCAACAGGGAGTTCTTCTAGTACTATACGTGGACGATCTGCTCATTGCACACAATGGTGCAGAAGGACGGGGACATCGGATCAAGCACCTGCTGCAAAAGAAGTACAACATATGCGAATTGGGTGCGGCAAAGCAATTCCTAGGAATCGAGATCGAGAGGACCAAAGATGGAGGATTCAGTATCTGTCAACGAGGTTACATCAACACAATCATACGACGATTCGGAGTGATGGATGCAAAACCGACTAAGTCTCCACTTGATCCTCAGACAGATCTGGCTAACACCCACTGTGAGGACAAACCGGCAAACTACAAAGAATATCTCTCAATAGTTGGATCACTCATGTATGCGGCACTCGGAAGTCGACCGGATATCGCCTTCAGCGTAACTGCCCTGAGCCGGTACAATATCCAACCTCTCAAAATGCATGCAATGGCGGCAAAGACAGTACTCCGGTACCTGAAGACTACTGCCGGATTTCGAATTCATTAGTGACGGCTCCCAAATCCTATTACTATTGTTGGATACACCGATTCAGACTGGGCAGGGAATCTCACAACTCGGAAATCTGTCGGCGGATGCGTATTCGGACTCAGGAATGTCAATGTCAACAACGAGCTTGTCATATCTGGCTTGATTCATTGGCAAGCCAAGTCTCAGAGCGTCGTGGCACTCTCAACACTTGAGGCCGAATATATCGCCTGTTCACATGCCACCCGGGAAAGCCTTTGGCTCAGGCATATGATGAACGAGGCAGCAGAAGGAATGGCAGGGAAGATTGTTGATGGACCGGTACCGATCGGATGTGACAACCAAGGCACCATCAAATTGATTACCTCGGGAGTCGTACGGCAAAAATCAAAACACATTGACGTAAAATATCACCATATTCACGACGAACAGATGAAAGGCACAGTTAAGTTCCAATACGTTACCTCAGATTCTAATCATGCCAATCTGCTGACGAAACCTCTCGCGGTTCCCCGACACAAACGACTATTGCAACTCACCGGTCTCACTCCATTCGGCCCTGACGACGGAGAACCCGAATACGATGAATGACGCCGATCTCGAAAAGGAAAAGGGGGGTGTGGTTCTTTGGTGAAGAAAAGGGGGTGCAGGTGATAAGGAATTGGAAGAGGATAGAAGGTTTCTTTGTTGAGCATGTTCTTGCATCCTGTCGGCAAGCGTGAGTCAGCACTCTTTTTCCTACTAGCAAGTGTTTTTCCCACGAGGTTTTCACTGCAGAGGTTTTAATGAGGTCCATGAGGATTTAATGGGATTGTTCTTGATTTGGTGGATTTCTGTTTGGTACGGAGCACAAGAAGAGGGGGTGAGTTGGAATTGCTTCTCGCCGCTCCGGTGTAGCGCACCGACGCAAGCGACACCGCAGCAACAGCAGCGGCAGCAACGCCATGGGGAGCAACGCCATGGCAATGACAATGGCAAGGGGATCCTGGTAACGACGGCTTGGCATTCTTCCATAGCAGCGTCTTTTGCTCTCTTTCTTCTATACTCTTACATACTTCTTCATAGCATTGAATAAGATACTCGTTACGTCTACCTTGGGCAATATCGTCTCCTGTCAACAATCAAATCATCTCGTTCAAATATAATCTCTGTCTCTCTCTCTCTCTCTCTCTCTCTCTGCTCGTGTGAAGACTCTCAGGGAAATGGTGATCGGGCAATCTTTAACATTGCCGCACTTCCGGTCAGCCGCTCAATTCCTACTTTGCCGAAATGCGTGACATCACCACTGAGCTCGCTGGCTCCGAAGAAGCAGTCCCCGATGTTGTCCTCAAGAATCTCCTTTATACGACTCTTCCTCCCACCTAGGGAGTTACGATCGAGATTCTTCAATCTCGTGCGAAAGTTACGGTTCAAGAGGTTGTGGATGCACTCAACGAATGCGAGACGAATCGATCGATGACAACCAAACCTGATGCAGCATCAGCAAAAAATTTGGGAATTCCTAGGGAGCTCCCGTAGCTCCCATAGCTCCCGTAAGCATTGCTAACTCCCATAAGAGGAGAAGTTATATTTTGCTCCCGTAAGGATTTAAAAAAAAAAAGTGCTTTATTTTTAGCTGAAACCTCGAGAAATATTAGTTCAAATTTATGTCTCACCTGTAAAAAAAGCAATATACTTCAACTTTTCATTTTTTTGCTGATGGGTCTCCAAGGCACTCTACACCCAACAAGGAGGAAGAGGAGGACGAGGCGCCTACCAGGGACGATACCAGTGGAATGACCGCTCTCCAAAGGGGTGGTGTGATTGGTATAAAACTGGCACCCACACTACTGCCAACTGCTGGAGCAAGAAGAACAACAAACAAGCTCGAGATCAGAATGACTGCTACTGTTGCAGAGAAGAAGGACATAGGAAGAATGACTGCCCTGCTAGAAGAAAGGGACAGGCTGTACGAAACAACAGAGGAAATGGATGTGACCGTAGTGGAAATGGAGGAAACGATCGCAAAGGAAACGGACGCGATGGATGCAACGGAAATGGACGCAACGGAAACAGACGCAACAGAAGTGACGGAAATGGACATGACGGGAACGGACACTCTCACAATACATCTGGTAACAAGCAATGACTTGCGGGGTCTACCTCCCTAAGCTCGGAGGTAATGGTTGTGTCACATCGATCGGCAATAACAACAAGGACCTGGGTAATTGATTCCGGAGCATCTCACAATTACGGCACAATCTTCGAGACTTCCGGAAGAACTCAGTTAAGGAAACGAATATGATCATCAAGTTGGGAGATGATCATCAAATACAAGCAAAGAAGAAAGGAAGTGTACGTTTGGGAAGAGTGGATATTGAGGTGTTCTTCATTCCAGAATTTCGAATATCTCACCTATCAGTAGGACAACTTGACTCACAAGGATACACAATGACATTCCGATCAGGGATATGCTCGATTGCCAACGCAAAAGGACAGAAGGGTCTCAGCGCCAATCTTGAGACTGCCTATACACACTATCAACGAATGCATTGGCACATATTTCCGAAATCAGGATGCTGCGAACAGCCCCACATTCACACACGGTCAACATGTGGCATCGGCGTCTTGCACACCTCAATCATCAGGAGTTGAGACGACTACTGGAATCCTCAGGCGAGCGCATTATGGATCCTATGGACATCGAGCCAGTGACGGATCCGATGGACGTCGAGCCGGTGACGGACCCAATGGATGTCGAGCCGCCGATAACAGTTGATCCTGTGGACAATCCGGACAAGCCTCACTGGGAAACACCGTGATTGTGTCCAACCTACATTCATACTAAACAACAACAATATGTCATACGCACCAAGGCATTCCAGACATCAATGCAGTTTGAACTTGTATATTCAGATCTCTGTGGGCCTATGAAGCACAGTATCGGAGGCGCCCAATATTATATCATCTATGTAGATGACTGTACCAGATACACTGAGGTGTACTTTCTGATCACAAAAACCGCAGAAGAAATATCGGCCAAGTTTCAACATTATCAAGTCTGGGTGGAAACACAGGGATTCCACATCAAACATTTCCGTAGCGACAATGGATCCAGAGAATACAACAACTCAATATTCCTAGGTTTACTGGGAGAAAAAGGAATCACGTTTGAACCCTCCCCCACGTACACCAAATACAAAAACAGAATGGCCGAACAGATGATCCGGACACTAAATGTAAAAGCACGAAGCATGATGTTGGATGCAAAAGTGCCGATAATATTTTGGCCAGAAGCCATCAGGACGGCATGCTACCTGCACCGAAGGTCACCTACATCCAGTCTGACAGACAACCAGTCACCATACAAAGCATTGTACGGCACCATTCCGAAAATCTGACACTTAAGACGATTCGGATGCCGAGCATACAAACATATTCCACCCGTTCAGAGAACGGTGAAGAAATTCGGAAACCACTCCAGTATGTGCATGATGCTGGGATATGTTCATAACACCATGAAAATCTGGAGAATTTGGGGCTTCAAATCGGGAAAAACCAGACGAGCAGTGGAATACTCAAGTGTGGTGTTTGCCGAAGAAGAAAATGCACACACAGAAGAGCAGACGGAAGCCATTGAGTTTCCAGACACCACTGATGAAGCACAGACCAACAGAGCGCCGCAGCATGAGATCCATGAAATGAATGACGTATAAGGTCTGGAGAATACCAGAAAGTAACAAATATCCGATTTCTTTCGTCATGTAGTGAAATTGCTCTATGAGCGGCTGGGCGATATGTGTTATACCTGCCGAATTCAGCGAATATGCTGGGCAGATACCTGCTGAATTCAGCGAATATGCTCAATGAGCTGCTGGGCATTACCTGCAAAATTCAGCGAATGCTGGGCAAAAAGAAGTCGAGAACTGGTGATGTGGATTACTTATGATTGAGAACAAGACTGATTGAAATGGCAGGCAAGAATGAATATGTTTCTGCACAGACATGCAGCAAGGCATACCTTGAAATCAATAAAGCGATTATGAGCAAGGCTCACGAAGAAGGGGGTGACTTAACATCCCTACAAAGCTGCATTACGAAGTCCGCAAGCAAGACAATGGTAGGAAGCCATGCACCAGGAATGGCAGGCATTGGTTGAGAATCACACCTTCGATATCGTGGAAAAAGGTAATACCGTTCATACACCAATAATTTACAGGACAGTAGAAGAGCCTATTGGATGCAAGTGGATCTACAAGAGGAAGATTAATCCAGATGGATCCACTCGGTACAAAGCACGACTAGTCATCAAGGGCTACGAACGAAAGGAAGGCATCGACTATGATGAAACCTATGCACCATTGTCCAAGATGGCAACATTCCGATTGATACTGGCACTGGCCGCTGAGTATGGCTGGGACGTCGATCATATGGATGTGGTGATGGCCTTCCTAAATCCAAGGATTGTCCGAGGCAACATCTACATGGAACTGCCACTTGGAATTGACTGGCTGACGTCAAGCAGAAGCGGATCGAGCGGAAGCGTTTTAATCCTCCGAAAAGCACTCTACAGACTTAAACAGATGCCCAGACTTTGGTATGAGGATATCGATAGATACTTGCAATCCATAGGATTCCGACAATCAGCAGATGATCGAAATCTGTACCTTTAACAAGGAGTCCTTCTAGTACTATACGTGGACGATCTGCTCATTGTGCACAACGGTTCAGAAGGACGGGGACATCGGATCAAGCAGCTGCTGCAAAAGAAGTACAAGATGTGCGACTTGGGTGCAGCAAAGTGGTTCCTTAAAATTGAGATCGAGAGGACCAAAGATGGAGGATTCAGAATCTGTCAACGAGGTTACATCAACACAATCATACGACGATTAGGACTAATGGATGCAAAACCGGCTAAGTCTCCACTTGGTCCTCAGACAGATCTGGCTAACACCCACTGTGAGGACAAACCGGCAAACCGCAAAGAATATCTGTCAATGGTTGGATCACTAAGGTATACGGCACTCGGAAGCCGACCAGACATCGCCTTCAGCATCACTGCTCTCAGCCGGTACAATGTGCAACCTCTTGAATTGCATGCAATGGCAGTAAAGAGAGTACTCCGATACCTGAAGACTACTGCTGGATTTCGAATTCATTACCGATGGCTTCTGAGTCCTATTACCATTGTTGGATATACTGATTCAGACTGGGCAGGGAATCTCACAACTCGGAAATCTGTCGGCGGATGCGTATTCGGACTCGGGAATGTCAATGCCAACAATGAGCTTGTCACATCTGGCTTGATTCATTGGCAAGCCAAGTCTTAGAGCGTCGTGGCATCCTCAAGCTTGAGGCCGAATATATCACCTGCTTGCATGCCACCTGGGAAACCCTCTGGCTCAGGCGTATGATGAAGGAGGCTGCAGGAGGAATGGGAGTAAAGATTGTTGATGGGCCAGTACCGATTGGATGCGACAACCAAGGTGCCATCAAATTGATCACCTCGGGAGTCGTACGGTAAAAGTCGAAACACATCGATGTAAAATATCATCATGTTCATGACGAACAGGTGAAAGGCGCAGTTAAGTTCCAATATGTTACCTCAGTCTAATCCTGCCGATCTGTCGATGAAACCTCTTGCGGTTCTCCGACACAAACAACTACTGCCACTCACCAGACTCACTCCATTTGGCTCCGACGACGGAGGATCTGAAAACGATGAATTCGATCAAGGAGACCGATCACGATCTGGGAAAAGAAGGTGCGGCTCGACGAAGAAAAAGGTGGTGTGCTACTTTGGTGAAGAAAAAGGGGGTCTGGTCCTTTGAACAAAAAAAAAAAAAAAAAAAAAAAGGGAAGGGGGGTGTGTGTGTGATAAGGAGTTGGAAGAAGATAGAAGGTTTCCCTTTTTGTGGAACATGATCTTGCATCCTGTCAGCAAGCGTGAGTTGGCACTCTTTTTCCTACTAGCAAGTGTTTTTCCCATGAGGTTTTCACTGCTGTAGAGGTTTTAATGAGGTGGACGAGGACTTAATGGGATTGTTTTGGATTTGGTGGATATCTGTTTGGTATAGAGCACGAGAAGAGGGGGTGTGTTGGAATTACTTGTCACCGCTCCGGCGTGGCGCACCGACAGAAGCGACACCACAGCAACGGCAGCAGCAGCAACGCTGTCGGGAGCAATACCATAGCAACGGCGATGGCAGTAACGCCATAGCAATGGCATTGGCAGGGGGACCCTCTTAACGACGGCTTGGCATTCTTCCATAGCAGGGTCGTTCGTATTCTTTCTTCTACACTCTTACATAATTCTACATAGCAGTGAATAAGATACTCGTTACGTCTACCTCGAGCGATTTCATCACCCATCAACAATAAAATCATCTCGTTCTGTCTCTATCTTTTTCTCTCTCTCTCTCTCTCGGTACTTCTGAAGACTCTCAAAAGAAAACGGTGATCGGGCAATATTTAACAAACACCTCCATCCGCTGCCACGCCATATCTACCCGTCATGACCTCGTCGGAGCTTCGGTCTGGACAGGGGATGTACTGCCACGAATCTCGCGCAACAGGCTCCTAAGCGCCGCTGCCGGGGCCGCAGTCACCCCTGCCATCCTATGGCTTGGTCTGGTCTCCGCTGCCGCAGCCGCGGTCATCCTCAGTGCCTATGCGTCTTGCTCGATCGTATCACTCTGGCAGCGATATCCCTCACACCCGACTGCTGGCTGGTTTAGGTCCTTCACCTTGTTTCCGTTTGGGTATGCTTGCGCGTCCTTTCTCCTGTCATCGTTACGTATGTTGTTTCCCTTTGGTTATGCTTGCACGTCCTTTCTCTGTCCCTTACTGCTTGCGTGTATTTTCACCTGTTGCCGCGAGTAGAGTGTTGGCCGTGTGGCGGCCAAGTGCGATCATGTGTTTTCATTGGGCGCGGCGTTCAAGTCATGATGGTAGACAGAGGAACTGTGTCAGTCTTGCGGGCAAGCTGTGATTCCACCAAGGGATGGGAAAAGTATAAAGGAGGAGCACGGTAGCTAGTCTGGAGATTCTTCTCCACACAATCTATTATCTCTCTCCACAGACCTACCTCTCTACCCGTGACCGGCACTGCGACCACCAAACCCCACAAGAACAACGAGCACACACAAAGGTGTGTTAGAAGACCGCGATGAGACCACGCCGGATGTGACGGATACCGCGAAAACAACGAGCCCAGGTAACGGCATGTGAGAAGACCGCAACAAGACCATGCTGGGCGTGACGGATACCGTGAGAACAACGAGGCCACGCAAAGGCATGTGAGAAGACCGCGACAAGACCACAACGGGCGTGACGGATATGGCGAGTACAATGAGCCCATGCAAAGGCGTGTGAGAGGACTGCGATGAGACAACGCCGGGTATGACGGATACCGCGAGAACAACGAGCCCACGGAAAGGCATGTGAGAGGACCGTGACAAGACCACGCTGGGCGTGACGGATACCATGAGAACAACAAGCCCACACAAAGGCGTGTGAGTACGCTGGAAGTGTGAGTGCACCGGAAGTGAAAGAACGAGTGACGCCCCGAAGAGCCAAGTCTAGGTTACCTGTTGAGCAGCACAGAGTAGTCAGGGTAGGATCGTGACAGTGGGGTCATGACTTGAACCCAGCTATAAGCTGAGGGAATTTCGCAGTCCGTGACACCATTGGGTGAAATCCTATCATTAGACCGACCAGGACGAGTAGCTTCGGGCAACAGCCCACACCCAGTAGCGTCTGGTATGTGAGCATATTCCTTACCATATCTTACCCATGAGCCAGTTGTTGAGCAACCTGTGGAGCAGTCAACCAAGCAATCCATCTCGAGCCACCGAACCAAACGATCCACCTAAGCGCAGATATACCTAAGCACCACAAGTGGGATGACAGTTGACCAGGAAGGAGACAGAAGGATACGTAAGGGGTTGAGAGTCTAGGAGGGAGATAAAAGGAACAGAGTTCAGCTCTTGGCCGAGAAACCGGTCGTAAGAGTTAACTCCGTAAATGAGGGGATGAAGATTGTACAACGAGCAACTGCATGGCCGTCATGCTGAATGTCACCCTAGGGTGAACCATTCCGGAAGTGGTCGAACTCCTCCAGAGGATAAGACCACGTCGCCTCAGGGTGGACGGAAGCTCTGGGCCGGTGACCCTGCTCAGCTGCATGGCCCTCATGAAGACCGTGTTGTTGGAATTGCTTCTCGCCGCTCTGGTGTGGCGCACTGACGGAAGCGACACCGCAGCAAAGGCGGCGGCAGCAACGCTGTGGGGAGCAATGCCATAGCAACGGCAATGGCAATGGGATCCTGGCAACGATGGCTTGGTATTCTTCTATAGCAGCGTCCGTCGCATTCTTTCTTCTACACTCTTACATACTTCTAGATAGTGGCAAAAAGATACTCGTTACGTCTACCTCTAGCGATTTAATCACCTGTCAATGATCAAATCATCTCGTTCTGTCTCTCTCTCTTTCTCTCTCTCTCTTTCTCTGTACTTGTGAAGACTCTAAAAAAGGAAACGGTGATCGGGCAATCTTCAACAGGTTATGAGCCCGGAGCCGTAACCGCTCCACATATGATCAAACCTCATCCCCGTCAAAACTCTCACACGATAAATAACTCCTCAGGAGCCTGTGGCAACGACCGATTCCCCGCTCTCCATATCTCCCAACGTATATCTACAACGGTCGTCATCATGACTGAAGAATCGTTCAAACACCTGCTGGGCAACATCCGCCTACTCGATCGTACCAACTACACAGTCTGGAAGGAAGATTGTATGAAGGTCCTACAGGGAATAATGGCTTGGGACATCGTGATGGAGAGGGAAGAAGAACCGGAAGATCCGGGAAGACCCAACGACTTCTCCAGACACCTTGTTCTGGCACGGAAGGTGTACAAGGACTACAAGCAATGGAAATTGCAGGCCTTCACCATTATCTACGGACCCTGCACCAATGCTATCAAAGTATACGTCAAAGGAATGGACGACCCCGTCGAGATGTGGAAAGAATTGGAGGCCTGCACAAACACTGCCAACTCCTCGGTCGGAAGAATGTCGTTCTTTCGGAAATTCAGCACTCTTTGTCCCACTCCCGGACAGCCGCTCAATGCCTACTTCGCCGAACTGCTTGATATCACCACTGAGCTCGCTGGCTTCGAAGAAGCGGTCTCCGACATGGTCCTCAAGAATCACATCTATACGACTCTCCCTCCCACCTATGCAGTCACAATTGAGATTCTTCAATCCCGTGCGAAAGTTACTGTTCAAGAAGTCATTGATGCACTCAACGAATGCGAGACGAATCGTTCGATGACAACAAAACCTGATGCAGTCTCGGA
>Ga0307508_10004369_pt1 | contig 13821 bp, 18 predicted proteins | sample 9_EM_MG_FD_203089 | JGI IMG/M metagenome (GOLD analysis project Ga0307508, IMG submission 203089) | Populus trichocarpa ectomycorrhiza microbial communities from riparian zone in the Pacific Northwest, United States - 9_EM | ecosystem: Host-associated > Plants > Roots > Unclassified | place... | reverse complement strand
TCGGAGGAAACTGACACCAAGCGCTTCAACAGCGTCGTGTCTGTCTAATGCACGGTTCGTCCCATCGGTGTATGTGGTAGAAAGGGTAACATCGAAGTGTTTAGCAAGCCATCCGTCGAAAAAAGTCTGCCGGTCGGCCTCCAATTCATACAACCTTGACAGCCCATACATAAGCTCGCGAGTGGCCCCAAACTCTTTTACTCCAGGAGATACTCCGCAACCTTGGTGAAAGTTGACCCCAAAACGAGCGAATATTTCGGACAACAACACAACCGGGACCCTGTTGGAGGTGGTGGGTCGATTGAACATGAAGAGCGCGGTCCCAGGTGCACATTCTTTTAGCAATGGAATGTGGTATGACGGAACTGCAAATTGAGAAGGCGCCACGGAACCGATGGTGTTGTAGGGGGCCGAGGTGAGCTTGATCAACTCATCGTCCGTCGCGGGCGACGTCACTGTGCAGACAAAGTTCGGCGGGTTCATCAGAAACACTGACAGGATGGAGCAAATGGTTGGTACTCACTAGAAGGGTGGACTTGTACAACCAGATGAAGCATCTTTCGGATTGGAGCTTCAGTGAAATAGTCGGACACATCCGCCAAGGGATCGAGTCGATCAGCATCAGGGATTTTCTCGCCAGTGTCAATCTTCCCAAGTTTGTCAGCAATGTCCCTACTCGGAAAGGGATTCTTGAGCTGCAAAACGTGTCACGTCGCTACACATCAGTAATGGCGGGTATGCTACGCGGGATAGCTCACCTTCCAGATGCTGAGCCGACTGGCGGGAATGTGGTTAAGTGTAAGCTCTGTTTTCTTCTTGATTGCACCCTTCAGGTGCCCGACAGATTGCGAATGCAGAACGGCCACCGTAAAAGGTTCCGCATTGCCGGAGCCGAGAATCCAGCAGTTGAGCGTAAGTTCGGTGGCCATGTCCCAAAACGCAAAAAAAACGCAGTTTAAGGCTCACGATCACGTGACGCCAACTTGGCGTCGGCTGTTTCCTAGTGTCAAACGCGATCTTGGTGACAAACCCACAGCAAAGATTCCCTGCAAACTGGCGCCATGATATTGAGAAAGGTTCGGCCGTATGTAATGGATTATAACCCATGAATGGGAAATGTTATTGGCGGCCACCTACCGCCGCATGTGGCTTGGGTTATGCTGGGTGTTTTCCTTTAGCATTCCCTCCTACGCCCTAGAGAATCGGTTGCAGTGTTCCACGTTGATGCCATGACATCCTATTCCGGTCATCCGTACAGCTAGCCAGAATTAGTTATCTGAGTCGGATTCTGCACCCTTTCTAATGATTGAGAAGCGTAATGTCTTTCCGATCTGCGCTTCATATCGGTTGCTTAGATCTGGATCATCTTGAATATATGTACAAGCTTGTCAGCACTGGGACGCCTTTTCGACCCTTTCAACGGGGGTACAAGAGTCCGCCCAATTCGCTTACGCTAGATTCTCTCGCCGCGCATCGCTTCGTTCTTCCAGCTTTTCACCATCAATGGACGGCATTCCTCTCCCCCACTCAAGGTTGCTGTTCATAATCTCGTGGCTGAAAAAAAGCCAAGCCCAGCGAAGGGAACGCCTAATTTGGTATGATGAGAGAGAGGGGCGCTGACGGTGTAAACAAAGCTTCATACACTTTGCTCAGCGCACCCATAAGTTTGCAATCCAATCTCGCGGAAGTCTAACTGGTAGCAATGAAAGGTTATTTCGTTCTGCGTACAGCTGTCTCACTTTTCAACTGAAGAGCCGGGCAGTCTTTCACCCGACCACAGATTCACTTCCAATGCCTTGTTAACCGAGCATCTTGGTGAAACATCTCCTGGCAATCAAAATTCTAAAATCTATCAATCACGCCCACGAACTGATTGAGCAGTTCCGGCAGGGCGGTGATATCCAACACTCCAACGACGCCATACCTGTCCTCGAATCTACCCCCGAAGACCATCCTGCTCGTCATTATATGTTTTCCAATCTCGCTCTCATTCTCCGTCGCCGCGTCGAAATACGGGTGTCAACAAGGCGGAAGGACACCCTGCTAGAGCCCCACACTTCGCCGGAAGGCTCTCTTGTCTTTCTCCGGAAAGCTGTTTACCCTTCACCAGCTGCGCTCAATATCAAGGTCAAGTACTTCAGCCATCTCGGTCGCACGGTTGTCTTGTGGAGCACACTACTCGCTGCCGGTTGGGCAGGTGAAGTTGATCAAGTACTCCAGTTACTGAAGACGGAACGCGAGTCTGCCAAAAATTAGAGTCCACAGAAATTGTCACGTCGATCATCGTAGCGAGCACGCTATCTGTAGCGTATGGCGAGACGAAGAATAAGATATATCGCCAGGAAGGCCGAGACCTGTATCTACGACGTTGCGGAAAGTTGGAATCCTTGCGCGCCATAGTGGATTGCTCTTATTTTTGGCTCAACCACGGACAGGTGCTGATGCATTGACCCAATGTTATCAAGAAGCCGTTACGCCTCTCTTGACGTCTTCTTACATGTAAAGACGCGTCAAACAACAAGTATATTCGGAACATCAAGAAGACAAACGGCCAAACGAACAAGAAGCGCAATTTGACCAGATACAAGTACAATCTGGAGTGATTCCAGTGGTGAGAGATTTTGAGGTCAAGGATTTAAACACCGTCCTCGTCTTCGTGCAAATCCATTAGAACTTCGCCAACGAAAACACGAATCGCTTCCTGGTAGCGAGCTTCTTCTTCCTCGGATGGGGCGTTTGCGGAACCAATTTTAACTGCAGTGTTGAACAGTTGGGCGATAAAGGGATCCGGATCGTTTGCTGAACCTTCATGATCACGTTGTACCACCTATACCTTGACATTTTAGTTCCATGGCTAATTTGATGAGAGAGAAGAGGAAAGAAGAGGTAGAGAATTTAGTACCTCTTTGTTATTGGTCACGAAACGGTCGAAGTATGCCAGCTTTTCTTCTTTCTGAGAATCGGCAAGGACTGCGTCCGAAAAAGCGATTATGTCTGCTTTACGCTCTTGAGTGTTGTTTAGAATGGCGGGTTCCTGGTATAACAGGATATGGGTGAATGGTGGTGGTGAAAAGGCAGGAAGTCACAAAGTGATTCAACAGGATGTACTTACGTCGAGGTTTGAAACGATATCAACCTCTTTTATCGCACTTATGATATATTCTGACTCCTAACGAACAAACAAATCATTGCCTGAGAAAAATATGACGCATGCATATATTAACCGTTACGGACTAGGAAACACACACCTTAATTTCTATCTTCTCAACGGCAGAGGCGTCAGATTCAGTTGACGTCTCTTCGTCATCACCATCACCAGCGTCTTGGTCTTCACCAGCATCATCGCCTTCGGGATCGCCTCTGTAGGGATCACTCTTCAATTGGGCCTGGAACGCACGGGCTGCGGAAGCGCCACCAGAAAACTATTATAGAGATACGAACAAATTATCAACAACGTAAAGGACGTTTTTTTGATAACAATCAGGGATTACTTACAACGACGTTAAGCTGAAGAGGTACTGCCTGGAATCGAGCCCACTCGTACTGAATACTTTCAACACCACCAGCTATTGCGCCGCTGAGTGTATCGAAAACACTGGCAGCATACCAAAAACAATTGTCCTTGTAAAAAGTATACTTTGGTCGTTTGTTATGCGCACGTAAAAGTACACGAGCGACATGTTGAAGTTTAGGGGGAGATTTGAAGCGAATGTTACGCATAGGGAGAGGGAGGGGAGGTCCGCCGCGATCGCGGAAGGTCTGGACCAAGTCGCCTACGCCTTTGATGAATTTTTTAACAACACCACGACCTCCTAGTCCGACACTACTCCAATCCCAGTAGCCAATGACAACTTGATCTTGTTTGGTCTGACGCTCGACGAGTAGACGACGCCACATATTGGTACGCGGGTGAAGAATGTTAAGATGAAGGTATTCATGTACAACCGCGGACTTGACATTCTTGCAGTGAGTAACGCTGATAACAACGCAGTCGCCGTATTCTTTACGGTTCCTTTGAAGATAAGAGCTGAAGTCGGTGACGGGGATGGTTTCGATATCAGGCATATTTTTGACTGGCGGGAGGAGAGGGTCGGTTACATAGCGAAATGCCGGACATTTTATAGCCTTGGAGAGCGATAATAGAAAGCGTTTCCACGAGCCAAGGCTTTGTTTGCTTCTTTTCTGATTACATAATCATCGCGGAGTTATATCTCCGGATTTCCTTATCCGATTTCAGCCCAATGCTATCTCGCGTGTAATTGCTGTCATCACTGAGCTAGAACTACTGTAATCCTTTTCGAGTATAGTATGTGATAGAGTATATTCCGGAGTGTCAGTTAGGTGAATTAGGGAGAATCGCAGATTTGAAAATTATGGCTAGTTCGAGCCGAAAAAGGAAAGAATCGCGAATACAGGTTTAGAGTCATGAAGTGCTAAAATACCGAAAAGAATTGGCGGACCAAAATCCGCAAATTGAAGACGGAAAATGGCGCGCAATTTCGCCACGTTACTGTTGGGCTTGTTGTATGCGGCACAAGTAACACTGACAAAAATCGAGTAAATGATTGGGGGCAGCCGAACGAGTGCGAACGCGAGCACGGACTGAGCGATCCGAACAAATGCCGCTCAGGAAGATTAGTGTACAGTACACTCTGAAATGTTGGCGATGGAATGTTCACGTTTTGAGTGACGATCCGAGATTTAACGCTTGGCTATATGTTGTCACGTGGGGGTCGGCTTTGATGCCGTTAACGTTCACAATCACAGCCCATAACAAAAATGCTCTTCATCCTCTTTTGAACGTGCTTTCACTTATTCTCCAGGAATTATTTCATCGACGCCGCGCCCACTATATATTCGTAAACAATAATGCACGCACATCGATAATGGTGGCGGCGAACAGCAATTATAGTGGAGATATCGATTTATATCTGTTCATGGTGCGCACGGAAAACAACAAATTGCTACATGTTATCGAAAAAACATTCGGTGTACAACAAATTCCAGTGATCCTAGTCGGAGAAGGATTTTCCGTCCACTCTAAGGACAATAACGAAGTAGAATGATGCACTTTTACCTGCAATATGATGCTGCATAAATAAGCGCGGGTGCCCCTCACCTAAACGAGTGATCATTTCCTGCGCTATTAGGAAGTGGGGCAGTACGCAGATATATGTGACCATCATCAGTGACTGTCGCGAGCATTAGGCGGGTGCTTGAAGCATGGTTCCAAACCGCGTGGGCCAGGCCAGGAGCTTCGTCTTCAATCGTCTTCATTTTGTGCAACAGAGTGGCGGTATTCCTATCCCAGAAGTACACCATACCGCCTATAGTAGTCATTCAGCTTATTCTGCTGACCATCACACCTTGGCGCATGAGTTTAAGCTACATACTTCGATCGGCACCTACCACAATCTGATCTGGGGTACCATGCGAACATAGGCTGCCCATGCTGGCACGGCCAGCCGTATCAGATTTGGGGGTAGTTAAGAACGGATGGGCCGTCGTAAGACTCGAACTAGGCTTTTTCTCAATCAACAGCGGGGGCGCCTGCAGCCCATTCGTTAAGTCTGACATCAGCTTCCAAACGAGCCAAGAAACATACCTTGTTTGAAAACGTGATCACCCCATAAACACTGTTGTCATCGGATGAGGCGACAATATCCTTAACTGGGTGGATGAACGGAAGCTGGCTGGAGTGATATAAACATCAGAGAGCGGTTATTACCTGTGGAGAAACCGTGAAAAATACTCTTTGATTTCGCCGCTGAAGAGGTCAATTTCTGGGGAAAATTTGATCAGACCGACAATCAAGGCTAAGCAGACATACCAACCAAGCAAACGGCGCTCAGGAGCACCGAGGGGGACGTGACCTTCAGCGGTCTTCTTGATTTCAACGATTACCCAAGCACTGGGGGTGATCCAAAAAATCAGTAATCACGTCAAGATCGGATGAAGGCAATACGAACGTTAATTGATCCGGTAATATTGCGATATCCACGATAGAGAGTTTGTTATCAGACCTGATCGTAATGGGGTGCTCGGAAGTTATGTTAAGAGTCTGATCCACTGCATCCTAGAGAAGGTATTGAGCTGCTGGTGCAGTGTCACGCCTCAAAGCCACGCACAATCACGTGTAACCCAGATTCGTTCACCGCAACAAGCCGATTTCCATCAGGCATCCAGACAACGCGATGCGCGCAATTTGCGAGTTTGATTGTTTTGATTGCGTTCACCGTTTCCGAATCCTGACAGAAGGATTATCACAAAGTAAGTCAGGAATGTCGGATTTTCACACCTTGATTTGCCACAGTGTGATGAATTCGTCGTGCAAGGCAATAAATCGCGGTGGGCTGGGGTTAGGGCACCATGCTACATCTTTGACCACGAGGCTTCCGCGGCAATGGCCTAACAAACTAAGGCTCGTGCGCGGGTAAGGCTCCAGCTTCCACACTGCAACGCTGTTGTCCCACGTGAATGAGGCGAGGAAGTGTCCATCGGGGCTGAACTCGAGATGGCGAACAGGAAATGTGTATGGTCGTGCTTTAGAGGCACAAATGCTTAATTCATCACGTCGTAGAGCTTCTTGTATGACTCTGAGTGGGAATACCTCACGCGTTGGAGAGGGGCTTTCCGGATGAGCCGATGACGGTTGCGTCAGGGATGGGCTTTTGTAAGAGTGTGGTGTCTCGGGGTGTGAAGTTGAAGGCGGGTCCGTAGGAGTGGGGAGCCCCCAGACTGGGGAGGCCCTTCCTACATCCAATGTGAGATTCTCAGAATCTGGCTGGCTGCTTGTCACAGCAAGCACATGACTAGGCACGGCTGGGGCACCAGAAGCAGTTGAGGTGGCAATAACAGGTCCAAAGGCAGCACCCACTGTTCTGGCGGGGTAGACGTGCGTGAATGGCCACTGTTCGCGTGGCGATACATACACTCGCTCAAAGGACGCCAACTCCAATGCGCCCTCGGCGTCTATTGTTGGAAGCCGTGATTCGAGATCATGCGGTTCAGAACCCGAAGCGCCGCCAACAAGCGGATCTTGTCTGGATCGAGAGGGCTTCGCCGTGAACCACGATACAATTTGATTTTTGACGGGCGCGACAGACCCCGCAATCGTGAGCCAAAGCAGCTCCGACTTCTCGCGTGCAAGCCAAAGAATGACGAGCACCATGGCGCCAATCGTGATTGAGGCGCAGGCAACGACAACTTTGTAGATAGCGCTCGATCCGAACTTCAGGAAACCAAATGTAATGAGGCCACCAGAGAAAGCTACAGCGGCGACGACGAAGAACGCAAGCGGGGCTCGAACAATAATAAGTGAACCAGCAGTAGTCATTTTGGGGTTCGGCGTCCGATGAGAGTGGCGGATCCAATAATATGCAAGCTGGCTATCAATAGCGCCGGCGATTGAAAAGCTGAGCGAAATAATCCAGAGCATGTTTGTACGCCTTCCCAGACGGCTTCCATTGTCATTGATCGTGTACTGAATCGCTGTGGCGGTGACAGCACTGAGCAGCGTGCTCACAGTACTAAGGTTCTGAAAAGCCCCGCCAGCCCGATCCTGAGATCGACTAGAGCGGGTTTGAGCCAGTCAGAACAGGAGTGATGGCGGTAGGCGACATTTATACATACCGGATAGCGGTGATGCCTGAAAACAGGGATATGAGATAAAGGATCTGGAGATGGTGTATATCGCTCACCATCATTCATGAATATTGTCACCACCACTTCCACGGCAGTCAATTGGTCGCCAACAAGTCCAGCGACATCGTTAGCATACAATGAAACATCCTTCTGCGACATCCGACCTGAAATGTACTCAGGACACGAGGATATTGTGCAGCTGGTAGAGTTCGACGCTCACTTTCAAAGTCTCTTAAGGTTGACGCGCGGTACCTAATCTCTTGGATGCATCGATCAATGACAAGGTTCATGTTTTCCTCAGCAAACTCGGAGACGTCGTTGAGCCGCTAATGTAGCAGTGAATGACGAGAGACTATGCAATACACGCAACCGGGGCGTACCTCTAGGAAGTCGGCAAGTACATCAGCCAGGCGAAACAAACCATCTGTGATGCTAGCGATTTCTGGGGAAACATACGGTTTCCTCTTCCAGCGCCCCTCATGCTTCTGTCGCTTGGTATGCGCGGCGCGCATGCTAGATAAGCGAGAATTGAACTGCAACAAGCCCTTTAGATGGGCGCTTGCATTTTTGCGGAACAACGTCAGGAGAATGAGCAGATCAGTTCGAAGAACATCTGCTGCCTTCAAAAGCGCAGAAGAGGACCCTAGACTGCGGACAGCGTTGTGAAACACGAGTAGGGTCTGAAAAAGGCTCAGGGCACGCCTTCAGAACGTGAAGGGGTCGGCAACATGTCTATGACTGAGTCTGTTTGGGGAAGCGCTACTCACGTCTCGAATTGAAGGAAGACGTCAGTGCCTTCCTTTAGGCGCCTTTCGTCATACGCTACGTGCACGCTGTAAGTTTGCACAACTCCAACCGAAATAAGCGAGTTCCTCACGTTTGTAACCTTCTTCAACAGGGGCGAGCAAAGTTGTGCCAGCAAAAGACTCTCCTTGAGTTTGCAGATCGAGGTCAAGAAAAGCATATTTAGTGAGGGCTCGCTTCGGTGTGCCCTTCGGGTGGGAGGCACTGGAGCTGGCTGATGAGCCCAATTCCATCAACCGGCCATGTAAGAGCATCGTACCTGTCCACAGTTTGTTCTCTACTCTGGGTAGATGCTACAGGGGCGGTGCGAACCGATATACACATCGAATATCAGCATTGGGGGGGGGGGTGATGGCAGTTGTAAAGCTCTCGAAATCTTACGACGTTGACGTGGCGCGGGCAAAAATTCCGATAACAAGCTCGGACTCTCGCGAGGGGAACCTAAAAAATGGACTGGTTAAACAGACATTAAGGCAAAACGTGGCAAAATGGCAGTGATAATATTTAGACGCTGGATGACTCTCTTGCAGGGTACGCTTCTCACCGCGCTCGTCCATCTCGTCCATCCTGACGGTCGGTGTATCGAAATAGCACAAGGGTTTTAACAGATGATGGTTGATGGTTTGAGCTGGCTGGCGGGAAGAGGGAGAAAGGGAGAGGGCTGTGGGGTGGGGCTCGAGTGGCCCATCGCAATTCGCATAGTACCGAACCCTGTGCTGGAATTTCTGGATTAATTTCAAATGGTTCTGCATAAGGAGGCATTGACAGTTTGCGCATTTGCCTTACCGATGCAATGCACACCACAAGACTTTCCGTTTCACCTCAGTTTCACCGCCTACATCTGGTGGTCTGGTGACCTTGAATTGCCATGTTGCCGGACTCCTTTTTTGAGTCACAAAACATATCAACCTTCAGGCTTCACTGCCACGCAGATTGCGAGTCTGGCCCAGACCTGGACCAATTTTGCGGAACGGCATGCAAGAACAAAACAGAACCAAATCGGGATGGCATTTAAATTACCATATCAGACTCACGTACGCAGCCGAAATTGACCGGAATTGGTGACCGAAAACTTAATTACCGAACCCCGCGCGGCATACTTGTGGCTGTGGTTGGTGTACAGCCTTGTGGTTGGAAATGCCTCGACGATGGCGGCAGGTGTCAACTCAAATTGACTCAAAAGGGGCGCGCAGCGACACTCAGGGGCTTATACGCCTTACTCTGACCATTCACGAGTTTTCATCACTGCATCTGAGAAGGGGGCGTTTCTGAGCACCTGCGGATGTCGCTGCTATATATCTTCCCCTCGTTCGTTTCCTTGCGCTGACACGCAATAGTACTACATAAGATTCACCGCGCAATCCTGCGGCACGCCTATCAACCTAGGAAATCCTCGATTTGTCTTGCAATCTCCACGACATGCATCTCGAGTGCAAAATGACCGGTGTCCAACAAAACTATCTTTGCGTGAGGAACATCCCTCTTAAAAGCCTCGGCACCTGGTGGGACAAAGAACTGATCGTTCTTGCCCCAAATCGCGAGTAAACGAGGCTGCTTCTCTCTGAGGTATGCCTGCCACGTGGGGTACGCCGCAACGTTGTTCCTATAATCGTAAAAGATGTCGAGTTGGATGTCGATAATGCCTGGTCGCGCCATAAGGGAGGCATCAAGCGTCCACCCCAGTGGGTCGAGCGTGGCATTCAATTTTTCCGGGACACCCGTGGTGTATTGTGATTCGATCGCTGATAGAGAGAAGAACGGCCGTAAAGCGTCACGATTCGCCTCGCTAGGGTCTGCCCAATATTTTTTGATTGGCGTCCAAGCTGGGCCAAGGCCTTCTTCGTATGCATTCCCGTTTTGACTTATGATTGCAGTGACAGATTCGGGACGGGCGAGCGCCAGGTGGAAGCCTGTTGGTGCGCCGCTACGCAATAGTTACTAACAGAGCGCTCGCTTCGCAGTGGAATGAAATTCACATACTAGTCAAATACGTAGATGGCAAATTTCGTTAGATGAAGTGCATCCAAGAAGGCTTCGATAGTTCTCCCAAAGTTCAGGAATGTATAATCATAGTTTCGCGACTTTGGCACCACCGTGAAGCCGAAGCCTGGAAGATCTGGCGCAATGACACGATATTTCGATGCGAGCAAGGCCATCAAATTGCGGTATTGATAAGATGCAGTGCTGTATCTCGACTGTTAGCTTCAAGGCACATGGCATCAAGAAAAGACGCACGGAAACCCGTGCAAAAGAATGAGCACGGGAGCATCGTCTGACCCCGCGCTGCGGTAGAAAATATTGAGGCCATCCGCCGAAACATATTGAGTGTTGATAGCAACCATCGACAACGAACTGATGTCCTGAGATGGGCCACGTTGACCTGCACTAGAGAGGTAGGTAACAACAGGACCACGGTCTAGTGTAGGCGCGTGATGACAAATATATGGACAGGGCGGACTGAGCATCCCAGTCTTCCTCAACAGTTCTCTACTCACCACTCATAGTTATCGTTTAGGGTGTCAAGCTGGGGGCTCAGGATGTTTCTGGCGGAGGGTTATTATAGATGGCAGCAAGCATCTAGAATCGAATCATAAGGAGCCCGCGATGACGCAGCCCTTAGTCATCCACGGGCGGGCAGCAATAGAGTGCAAAGGGTTCCATTAGTCAGCAGATATATCACGGGTGGCCCTCTCGTGAGTGCGATTATGAGGTGTGCTTTGAGGACCTGGATAACCCGGCCCAAACCTATGCCTAGCTCGCCGTACGACACATGCGCTGGGAGCGAAATTTCCTCAAAAGTCCGGGGAAAGAGGGGCGGCAGTCCAAAATCGGCTGCAAATGTTCGAGGAATCAGTGGGCTGCTAGCTGTAGCTGCTATGCCAAGGTCCGATGGCTTCGAGCGAAATCCCTGGTAGGAGGTACGATGCCAGCCGTGACGCGATGTGACAAAGCCGCGTAGGCTTGAACATGACCCAAGGAACCTGGAGCTATAGAGGCCTTGCTACTAGTTCCATCATGAAAGGGTGAAAATCTGCGTCTTCGCGCGCAGGGTTGTCACGTGTTCAGAGATCTATATCTAGACCACAACTAACAACAAAGGATTTTGATCTCCTGGCAACCCTCTAGTGCGCCCTCACTTGTTCTCTTTGAACCGTTTCGTTGGCACATCAGCACCCAAAATGAATCAATACGCAAGATTCAATGCACGCATGTCAACCGTTGATCATTGATTGTCAAGTCTATTGGCCGCCGTGCGCTGAATTACCGCTGCGCCTTGTGGATCATATTAATACGATCTATCCGCCCCTTCTCGGTGGATACTGAAGCAAACGACGGTCACTGATCAGCTCGCACTCTTGCATAACTGACAGTCAATCTCATGGCATCAGGAAATTCCCGACCGGGTTGCCAACCCAAACTCCCCTGTTTTATAACCTGTCCCAACCATTGTAACCCGGTGTAACCCGGTTTCCAGGTTACAACGGTTGTAACACTGGGGTTTGGGTTGGCAACCCGGTCGGGAATTTCCTGATGCCTGGCGGCAACATGCGCTCACCGTCATGGCATCAATGCTAAATACCACCAGCGTACTTGTCCGACGGTTTTATCCCGCGTGTCCAATTGCCATCTGCCCCGCCTTGGAATGAATAAAGTATAAACGCTCTTCACGGAATTCCGCATCGCCCCGCTCAGCTCTCATCCACCTTCTGGCTGGTCATCATGATGTTGTTCACATGTTGATCGAGTTGAACCTTGTCACTCGCTGGGCATGGCCGTGATCACATGCATTTCAATCATTATCTCTCAAATTCTCTTCCCAAACTTCTGTTTGCGCTTTGTAAAGCGGTTATTTCTCCACCTTCCGCATCTTGTTGATCAAGCGCGGAGCAAGCAATTCCCGTCTCAAGCGCACGCAGTTATGTGGATCATCGGGACGTGGAAGAGAGGACATGGCGGTCGTGATCGATTTGCGTAAAACTTCCAGCGCCATTGAAAAGAGATGCGTCGAGAATGCTGGCATTTCCTACTAATTCTGTCGTTGTGTCACATGGTTGCGCTTCCAACAATTATGGTCGACAAGAACACGTTCCTCACTCTACGTCACCCTTTGTGCACAACTTAACTGTTCTCCCGGACTGACGGCTCATTGGCGGTTGCGTAGGGATGATGCGGCGCATCAATCGTCGATCATTGATCGCCACGTGGTGGTGTCATCTGTGTCACTGCTGCTGTGGAACTTCCACGCTGGGATCTTCGCTGTGGTTTGTTAATCGCCAAGGCCTCAAGTTACGCTTTGCGATAAGTGATACGAAATGCAGAAGCATCACAATCCGGCATGAATGCCCTCATAGGCCATATCGCGCCGCATCCCAATCTCTTTTCTTGCCTGCAGTCATCGTTGTCTCCTCTGTTACTCTCCGCTCATCCCCTCTTCGCCCGAATGGACTCTGCTTTACCGATTGGCTTGCACGGACCGCTATTGAACTTCTCAGGGGGTCATTTGTCGGGAACATACTGTCTGCAATGTGGGTTGAAGTCGTCCATTTCTCTCCTTTACACAGCTATTGACAAAGAGACGCAATTCTGTTGTTCTATTTGCCACACAAAAGATGTTTTGGAGTTATATCAGTACAATCGAAGCGCTATTTTGAAGTCTTCCCTCAAGACAGACAGTCAACTCGAGTAGTAGTGTGTATACCTTCTTCGTTCTCCCTACTATCCCGATCACAATGGGCATTCGGCGCTGCATTTTGGCGTGTGGGCTGATATTCCCTCTAGGTTGCGTTCTTATGGTGATCACTGTTTGTGATAGTTCTCAATGATGACCACTGACTGGTGGCGGCTTGATTTCGGCAGGCTAGTGCAAGCGTTCCAACTGTGAGCCTTCCAGTATTTTCCCCGTGACATACCGCCAATTCAGGGTTGTGATGCTCCACAGGGCGTGTGTTACGCAATCCATTTGGGGCTACCTCATTCAGCATTTCGGCAAAACACGCTTCCTGACGAACTTCACATGGTACGCAGCACGTTTCACTAGATATAGTCGCATTGGCGTATTCGTGCATGTCGCACGGAAAGAACGCGTATTTCCGTGATTTGCTTACCATGCCTCTTTAGGGAGTTCACAACCTTTCAAATTGGTATTGTTCGTTATCTGTCTTATAATGCAACCTTCATCCCGGGCAAGTCTGTAACAGCTCGAATGGATGAAGGATGAATTCCGCAACAGGAGACGAGAACTTATCATGACTTACGTTTCATACAGTTGACGTCTTCGGTTACTGTGCAGACGTTTTTCGCACGCGTTTGTTCATGTGAGCCGCTCTTTTATAATTTCATTCTTAGAGGAATCATTCTCACATTGCTGCAAAC
>Ga0307508_10004368_pt1 | contig 13823 bp, 8 predicted proteins | sample 9_EM_MG_FD_203089 | JGI IMG/M metagenome (GOLD analysis project Ga0307508, IMG submission 203089) | Populus trichocarpa ectomycorrhiza microbial communities from riparian zone in the Pacific Northwest, United States - 9_EM | ecosystem: Host-associated > Plants > Roots > Unclassified | place... | reverse complement strand
CTTTTTTTGAGATTGAATTAAACCGGTTCGGTTTGGTCCAGTTCAATCGGTTTAAGCCTTTTTAAACCGGAACCGAACCGGACCGGGTGGTTTTTTTTATTTTTTAATCGGTTTATTCGGTTTTTTCTATCGGTTCGGTTTTTTCGGTTAATTTTTTCTCGGTTTTTTCGGTTTAATCGGTTGGTCGGTTTTTTTGAACACCCCTACGATCCAATAGTAAATATTTTATTTTGGGAACATGCTATTAGATGGCAAACCAAAGTTGATTATTTATGTCTGGAAAATTTTGAGATTTTTTTTAAATTAATTTTTTGGTGTTTTTGAATTGTTTTTGTTTTTGTGATGATGTTAAAAATAATTTTTTTAAAATAAAAAATATTTTTTTTCATCATAACTCAAATTTTGAATTAAAAAAAACAAATTAAAAAAACAAATTAAAAAAATAATTAAATAAAAAATAATAAAAAATGAATGAATGTAATTTGAGAATTGGATCAAGACAACACAATTGAAAGTTTAAGGACTAATAAAGACGAAACTATAAATTTGAAAGTCAATTTTGGTAGAAACTGAAAGAATTGATAAGTTTAAGGACTTAATTAAACTGTCGATGATTTCGTTGGTCAATTAATTACCGACAGAACATGTGTCTTACACCAACGAAAAAATTCCGTCAGTAAAACTGTTAAATATTGTAGTGACAAGGTTCAAATCTAGACCAGTAACGAAGACAATGGAAATAACGAAGAAAGAAAGAAAAAGAAAAAAGAAAAAAAAAACAACCAAATAGCTTATATACACCTATATAAAAAGACAATGGGACATATATATAATACGATCATAATTATTTTGAAAGGTTGGAGGATAATTTTGCCACATAAGAATAAAACAAAAATTATAGTAAAAAAAATAAATTTTTAATAGAAGCCGGTAATTAACTTCATGTTCTTAAAATTAAAGCTTTGTAGTGGTTACTTTATATTTAAAAAGACTTTATCAACCATTTGTATTTAATTGAAAGTTGAGGCATAATATGATAATATGATGCGACTTTGCAAAGCCAAACAAACCCTCACCTATTTCTTTGTGGCAATAAAACTTTAACAAAAAAAAAAAGTTAATTAGGGAAAAATCAAAAGATAAAAGAATTAAAACTAAATTTAAAAAAATAATATATCATAAAAAAAACTAGTGTGAAAAGATAAAAATGCTCCTAGATGTATGCCTTGTTATTTACCTTTTCTAAGGATAAAAATATATTTTTACTGTATTTAAAAAAAAAAACAAAAAAACCCTTTAAAAGGTTGGAGGATAATTTTGTCACATAAGAATAAAACAAAAATTATAGTAAAAAAATTAATTTTTAAAAGAAGCTGGTAATTAACCTCATGTTCTTAAAATTAAAGCTTTTTAGTGGTTACTTTATATTTAAAAAGACTTTACCAAACATTTGTATTTAATTGAAAGTTGAGGCATAATATGATAATATGATGTGACTTTGCAAAGCCAAACAAACCCCTCACCTATTTCTTTGTGGCAATAAAACTTTAACCAAAAAAAATTAAGGGAAAAATCAAAAGTTAAAAGAATAAAAATTAAATTTTAAAAAATAATATATCATAAAAAAAAATTGTGTGAAAAGATAAAAATGCTCCTAGATGTATGACTTGTTATTTGTCTTTTCTAAGAATAAAAATATATTTTTACTATATTCTAAAAAAAATTAAAAAAACCCTTGGTCAACAATTAATACTTTTTTGACCCTAGAACTAAATAAGTAATTTCTTTACTTTAAAGTTTTTGAAAAGAAAAAATAAACATAGGTCAACATTTATAAATATTGTTGATCTTAGGAGTAAAATACATTATTTTACTATGCAAAAAAATTAGAAAAAACTAATACACACGAACAATTTTGTAATAACCAGAAAAGACCAAATCACCCCACCACCAAGGCTCTTATTTATACTATTCAAGAGTAAAATAGTAATTATACCATAACAATCCAGCTACAATCCTATATATTTTGTGCTAATGACGTGACTTTGCAGAGCCAAACAAACCCTTAGCTATTTCACCTATTTCTGCATGGCAGCCTAGTAAAATAACCATGCAATGCATCCGTCCTGGCCAGGTTAATGCAGATATTGTTTGTCTAGTCCATTCGAAGTCATAATGAGTTTCACCTATTTGCGGGAGATATCTTTTATTTGTGTGAATGTGCTTTGATTACAGGTCTCCTTTCGAGCTCTTGTTTTTTTCCCTGTTCTTCAAGCACTAGCTAGAAAGTACTGGTCTTAATATAAGCATGAAAATGGGAGAATTTCTACTAGAGACCTTCGGTTCTTAATTTAGACTGTATTCCTTGTTCAAAGTCTTCTATTCTGTCTGGCCTTCCGGCGTACGCAATGAATTTTCTCAAGGTTCTAAACCAATTTTTCCCTTGGTTTTTACTTTTCTTTGTTTTGTCTTTATTTTCTTGGAAAATCGAGATAGTCCAACATTAGACATGGGAAAATCCTCACTTCTTTTGCATTTATAAGACATCGAGAAATCAACTAACCACTTGCTCAGCCTCAATTGTGCCCACACAAAAATAAAAAATATAATGAACTTCTGCTTTCTTCTCCTCCTCCAGCTTCCTCTCCTTCTCGTCTTCACGACTACTTCCACAGCAAACATACCACCAGGCTCCTCTCTTTATGCCTCCAACACAAGCCAAACCTGGTCGTCTCCAAACAACACTTTCTTTCTAGGCTTTACCCAAGTGGATCCCACTTCCTACACCGTTTCCATCTCCCATAGTACTGCTGGAGTTTCCATCTGGACAACTGGCAATGTTGTTGCTGGCACTGCCTCTGCAGCTGTCATTGACTACGGTGTAGAATTCCAGTTCCTCCGCAACGGAAATCTCCGTCTCATCAACGGTTCAGGTGCCCCCGTGTGGACCTCCAACACTGGCAACCTTGGTGTCACTTCTGCTTCACTTGATGACACTGGAAACCTGGTACTGAAAGCCGGCAGTATCAATGTCTGGTCCAGTTTTGAAAACCCAACCGACACTCTTGTCCCGTCACAGAATTTAACTGTAAACCAAACTTTGCGATCAGGGGTTTACTCTTTCCGGCTTCTAAGCAGTGGAAATATGAGCTTGACATGGAACGACAGTGTAGTGTACTGGAATCAAGGCTTGAGTTCTGCTTTGAAGTTGACTTCTCCAACCTTGCAGTTGAAGTCAAATGGGATTTTAACTCTTTTAGATGCTGGTTCGCAGATGTCTGTTGCTTTTGGCAATGATTATGGAGAAGGGGGTGAGGTAATGAGATTTTTGAGGTTAGGTAGCGATGGGAATTTGAGAATGTATAGTGGTGGAACTACAACTATGACATGGGCTGCTTTAGCAGATCAGTGTCAGGTTTATGGATACTGTGGAAACATGGGGATCTGTAGTTACAACGAGTCAAGTTTGAGTCCGATTTGCAAATGCCCATCTCTGAATTTTGAGGCTGTGGATGTGAATGATAGTAGAAAAGGGTGTAAGAGAAAAGTGGAGGTTGCGGATTGTGCAGGGAACGTAACAATGCTGGAGTTAAAGCAGACTAAATTTCTTACTTTCCAGGCTCAGCAAATTGTTACCATTGGGATAACAGCTTGCAGAGTGAATTGTTTATCAAGCACTTCTTGCATGGCTTGCACTTCTACATCAGACACATATGTACTATATTGTTACATGAAAAACACACCTGATTTTGTTAGTGGATATCAGGGTCCAGTGCTTCTTAGTACTTCTTATATTAAGGTTTGTGGACCAGTGCAACCAAATCCTTTGCCTTCTGACCAGATTGGTGGAGATAAAAAGTTCCGGGAATCGCGGGGTTGGAAAGTTGGTGTCTTGGTTACAGGCACTATTTGGGGTTTGGCTGCTTTAGTGGGTTTGTTTTGGTGGTTTTGTTGCAAAAATAGTCCCAAATTTGGAGGTGTGTGGGCTCAGTATACACTTCTTGAATATGCCTCAGGTGCTCCCGTTCAGTTTTCATACAAGGACCTGCATCGCTGGACGCAGGGGTTTAAGCATAAACTTGGAGCAGGAGGGTTTGGAGCTGTTTATAGAGGAGTTCTTGCTAACAGAACAGTAGTTGCAGCAAAGCAACTTGAGGGAATTGAACAAGGCGAGAGACAGTTTCGGATGGAGGTTGCAACTATAAGCAGTACTCACCATTTGAATCTGGTTAGATTGATTGGCTTTTGCTCCGAAGGGCGTCACAGGCTTTTAGTATACGAGTTCATGAAAAATGGTTCTTTGGATCATTTCCTGTTCTCGACCGAAGATCAGTCAGGGAAATTATTGAATTGGAAGCGCAGGTTCAACATTGCTCTTGGGACTGCGAGAGGAATCACATATCTTCATGAGGAATGTCGAGATTGCATTGTTCATTGTGATATAAAGCCAGAAAACATTCTCTTGGATGCGAATTTCAATGCCAAGGTGTCTGATTTTGGCCTAGCGAAGCTTATAAGCACAAAGGATCAAAGATACCGGTCCTTGACTACCATTAGAGGCACTAGAGGATATTTGGCACCAGAATGGCTAGCAAACCTCCCAATAACATCAAAATCTGATCTTTACAGTTATGGTATGGTTTTGTTGGAGATTGTGAGTGGGAGGAGGAACTTTGAAGTCTCAGCAGAAATCAATCAAAAGAGGTTCTCAGAGTGGGCTTATGAAGAGTTTGAGAAAGGTAATGTGGAGACAATTGTTGACAAGAGACTTGCTGATCAGGGTGTGGACATGGAACAAGTGATGAGAGCTGTTCAGGTTAGCTTTTGGTGCATTCAGGAGCATCCCTCTCAAAGACCAACAATGGGAAAAGTAGTGCAAATGCTTGAGGGAATTATAGAGATTGCAAGACCACCAGCACCAAAGGCATTGATGAAAGGCTCTACTAGTGGAACAAGTACGAATTTGAGCAGTAAAGATAGTGCTCAGTCTACTTGTGAAGCCTCAGCTCCACCACCCTCTTCATCTTCATCAATTTAAACTGCAGGCATATCCCCTATAGTTTCAGAGAGGATTATGGAGAGGCCATATCCATCATTGTTAGAATCATTTGAAATAAAATCTCATTAGAATTCATGGTTTCCACAAGCCCGATTTCTGTTCAACAAACTTGTAACTACACAAGCATAAAAATTTTAAGGTAAACGTTTGCTCAATTATTCTCTACCAAAGTTGTTTGCCTGAAGATGGTATGCCAATCTCGTGTGCATCATCTCATCATTCAAGTTCTCTGTAATGTCTACATGAGATGAGGCATGGATTGAAGCTATATATGACCAATTTTATTTGTATATGTCAAAAGACAGGTTCCATATTCATAATATTGACTAGACATTGTTTCTGCATGAATGTATATGCTCTCATGGCTTCCCAAAAACTAATGGTGTGCATGATATCATTTGATCTTTTTAGAAGATTTAATCTCGCCGAAGATTGAATCTAAATGACTAATTTGTCTTGCTAGGAAGAAAAGGCACTCTGAATGCAGTATTGAAGGAACCTGTGATGTTGGTGAAGCTTGAAAGACTTGTTAGCAACATTAGCTTCTATTGTATTAGTTTAGATGGTAATGGGTTTGCTTCTCATTTAATCTTCAAGTTTTCTATTAATGTTCAAGACGATCTTGAAAAAGAAACTTTTTATCAATACATTAAATATTCATTTGATATAATCAAGTATCGATTAATTTCAACACATCAAAGTTGTTCTATTGTTTGTAAACCTTATCTAACCTAACCTAGTAAATTAATTTCGTTACTTAGATCTAGAAGCATTTCAAATTAAATTAAATAAAAGTTGATCTGGTTTAATTTTATTGACATGACAAATCAACCAACGATTCAGTTAATCTATCAGAATTTGATTTAAATTTTAATTTTTTTAAAAAATAATATAGCTTTGAATTTTTAGATTCATCCACAAATTAACCTATTTAATTTATAATATAAATCTAAAACTAGATTACTAACACCATCGAGTTTAATAATATTTTTTAAAGGACACTTCTTTCACTTTCACCTATTTTGTAAAGGAGATAAGCTGTTTGTTTAATGGGAGAGATTTTCAAAAGTCAAGATTTAAAGGTGAGGCAATACACATTAAATCAGAGCCCAATGGAGATATCAAATATTAATTGGGGTTGCCAAAGAAAGGTGTTGCTTATTTTTAATTTGACTTGTACGCAGGTGCTGTGCTTGTCTAACAAAATGTGGAGGTCCTTCATAGACCACTCATTTTCGCTGTGATGTATACAGACCTTCGCCCGTCGAAGGAGCCTAAGGCAGGCAAGCACCCAACCCCAACAGTCAATTTAGAGGGAGCCACCTGCAAATCATTCCCAGGTTTTTGTGGCACTGATCACTCGTATCAATAGTTGCCCATACTGACTTTTATGTCTCTTTGGGCCTCTTGAAAGCCAAGTTAATGGAGACGAAAAGTCCCATATGAGTATGACTGCCCCTGTCAATTGGAGGCTAGGTATCCGATGGCATTCAATCGGCTGCTATTGTAACTCACCTAAATCCCTATATTTCATGGTACTCGATCCCCGTCTTCTACTCATTAGATTTAACACCATGAAGCTGCTAAACTGGGGTGTGCATTGTTCTAGGATTAGGTTCGAGGTCTTAATCGATCCAAACCGCATGTCAAGTTTGTCGAGTCATTCAAAATCAATTTTAAAATAATATTATTTTAATATTTTTGTTTAAAATGAGACCTAACTATACTAGACTCTATGTTGATAGAATATCAACTTGAATTGCCAAATCAAACCAAATTTAATAACTATAAGAGTGTCTAGCTGCTAAATTGACTAAATCATAAAATTTAGAACAATCTCCACTTATTTCGTCATGGTCAATTTTTAATAAATGTTTTCAATTTATGATGTCTTGGCTATCCTATTATTAAGTTTGAATAAAATTAATTGAATAAATTTGCTTAATGCACAATAAATGTTTGGGTTTATTTAGATAATGATTAAATATAGATAATATATAATTTCTTCTGATAAAGTCATAAAAAAATTCAGATTAAATTGGGCTTTCCATGGTTAAGATCTTAGGCCGGTGGAGGGATTGGGCTTGACAGCTAGTTCATGAACTTTCCTGCAAAAACAAATCCAATATGGGAACAGAGGACACTCCGATGTTTAAGTTAGTAAATGCATAGGGAAAAAATAATGTACAGCAAGGAAAAGTAAATTGTTGTGTTTGCTCTGCCTACATAGAGAATTTACTTGTGTGACTCTTAGGAAAAAAAAAAGGTATAAAGGTGTGTGCTTGAGACAAGTATTGGACAACCCAGGATGATTTGGGATCAAACAAGAGATTGAATATCTTGGATTCTAGTCATTTGAGCTAGGCTTGAATAACAAAGACTTGTAGTCATTCGAGCTAGAATGCCTAGTTGTTAATGACTAGAATAGTTAGTTGTTTGAACCACACTCAGAAGGCTAATAGGTTTTTTATTGACACATATAATGCATGCACTAAGCAAGCAGCTAAACTATTACTTCTGAATAGTTTGTGTGGTCCCCTTCAACCACCTTATATATTTGTCTTATTAAGATCTTTTTTATGGTATCAGGGGTGTAGTCATCGAAGTTTAAGAGTGCCTCCAACATCCTATTATTTCTTAATTTTATTTTCTTTTTCTCTCCTGCTTTATTTTTTGCACAAGCCCATTTCTTTTCTTATTTTCTTGGCCATTAGATATTGTTTGTTTTCTTCTTACTGTTAGATCTATATACAAAATGTTTTTGACTTATGCAAAAATATATATATTGGGAGAGGTGCATATTTTAGAGAATAAATGCATAAGACATTCATTTTATTGAGAATGACCATTCCTAGCAGTTTTTAGGGATTCTAGCTGTTAATAGCCAAGATTCATAATTGTAGGCCCAAACAACCAAGGTGCCTATCTATTTAGGCCAAGCCTAAACAGATATGATTTTTTTTTCTATACCATCATTTACTCCTCTAATTCTTTTAAATAATTATGTTTCGAAGCCTTGGCCAACAAAAGTGGAGAAAAAAAAATATTTACTATTTTATACAATGATGTTACCTTTACATGTTTGCATAAGAGTTCTTCTTGTAATTTTTTTCAATGTTTTGCAAGCGAGATGAGAGTTTAATCAGTTTTGTGTGTTCTTCTTAGAGTAGAGAACAATATTACTTAGAAAATAAAGAATGCTTTGTGATTATGAAAGCAATGTTAAATCATTGTGGAAGGAGATGTTTTATGGAGACAAGAAGATTTCAATATAGATCTTGCCAAGAAGTTTTTTGTTAGAGATATTAGGAACACATTTGGAGATATGAAGAATTCTCTTGGATATATAGACATTTCAAAAAAGATTTTTTATAGAGATATAAAGATCTCCTCATAAAGATTTTCATTAGAGATATTAGAGACATGGAAAAACATTAATAATTTTATTCAAAATTTTAAAAGATAATAAAGATATGATTTCTAAAAATTATTCGATCTCGGGTAGTGCATCATGGGGAAATTTTCCTATTTATTCAAGTTGTATCTCTTTCTTCATAAATTATTGGAGGTATCCCCTAAAGATCAATCTTTCTATATTCTTTTTTAGGGCATGGAATTCCTTAGTATATTGACAATTTTCGTAGTGAAATTATTAGGTTTCATGTGTTTGTGCCACTCTTTATAGAAGGTGGATATCACATACAATCCTTTCTCTGAATGATAGTCAATACCTCAGAACATGTTGCGGTAAAAGGTATGGTTAGGATCCTATGAAATGTCATGCAATCATAAATGGATCACTTAGTAATTTTTTGTAAGTCCTCATAATAGATTGATGGTGTTAGAAAGATTTTGCTCTCTAAAAATAAAGGTGTACATATCTGGTCATACTTGCTTCTTTTACTCAAATATGGTTCTCCATTTCTTGTTTTATGTTGAGAAGAGTTATGTTAAGAAGATTGTATAGTCATTTCCATAGATAATAATTGTATATTCTACTTATCTAGGTTTTAAAGGCAATAGGTTCGAGTAAATTTTCTATGTTAAACATTTTCTTGTTAAACCTCTAAAAATATACTCTGGTACTCTTATATTCTTATTGTGTGATGACGAAGAGTTTAGTAGTGCTTTATTTAGCTAGTATGCTCATGCTTAAATGAGAGATGAGCTTAATGCAAATCCACACTTTACCAATGCACAAACCACTATTTGTAATGTCACATTTTGATATGGACCTACTATTCAAAATTTTGCTTTGTTTTCAATTTGGTCCTTTAATTGTTTTTACGTAATTGCATCATTTTTACACCAAATTTAAGGGCAATTGAATCAAATTTGTTGACTAAAGATAAAATCAAAAGATAGAGGACCAAAGTAGAAAATGTGTTATAAATAGGTGATGGTTTCAGAGTTCATACAAAAAGTTTAATTTAGTCCTCACACTTAAAAAATATTACATATTTGATCCCTCAATATTTTTTCAATTCAATTGTGGTACAAATATTTTATTTTTTTAAGTTTTTAATCCCTCGTTTGAGAGAGAAAAGAGAGAGATCATCAAATTATAGTGGTAAAGAGAAAAAAATATTGTATAGCGTAGCAACAACATTAGAATGGTGGTAGAGGATTTAAAAACGCTGATTAAAAGTGTAACTTAAAATACTAAAAAAGATACTAATTTTTTTTTAATTTGCATAACAATTATAATACATTAGAATAAAAACAATAAAAAGAAAGATATCAATTTTGTTAGGGTAAATGATCATAGCATATAAAAAAAATATAATATTATTTTTTTGTTAGATTGAGTTTGCACCTCAATAAAAATATGTTAATGCTGTTTTTTTATTAACTTGTGGTTTAACCACAAATTTTAATAGATCATACAAACATAAATCTATATTTTAAATATAACCAAATACATTATTTTTATAATTTACTTTAAAAGCAGAAGCCTCAACAAAACATACATACTCATGGAGGTGAAGTGAAAATAGCATCAACAGAAGAATTCAACCCTTTATTCTAGTATATATATTTAGAGTGTGTTTGACAGTGTGGTAGTGATTACTTTTTAAATAACTTTTCGTGCCGAAATGTATACCAATAATTTTTTTATTTTTAAAAAATTATTTTGATATCAGCACATCAAAACAATCGAGAACATATAAATCATATTAAATTTTAAAAAAAAAATAAATTTTTTTGTAACAAACCAAACCTAAAAGAATAAGACCTAAATCTTAAAACTTGATTCATACTGAAGGTCTGGTTAGGTGCTATAGTGTCAGTGGGGTTTTCAAATAAGACCAAACAGGTCAAGTCCTAGTCTTTAACACTAAATTACCAAAATCATTAAGTGAAGCAGCAGTGGTGACACCAGGTCTAGTAGTGTTTGAGTTTCAGACAGAGGTTCCAGAGCCGTTGAGGAGGCGGAGGTTGCAAGAGGATAGGAATTGAAAGAATCCCTTCGAGTCAACCATGGTGGTGGTGTTGCCTGCTGTCCAAATTGGGATACCACCAATGTAGTTGATGGTTAAAGAAGAAGATGAACCCACTTGAGAAAATCCTATGTAGAATGTGTTGATTGGTGAAGACCATGTTTGGTTGGTTTGAAGCTGAAAGATTGGTGCCTGGTTGGATTGTTGTTCGTGCAATTGAGATAGTAAATAAGAGAGAGAAACAAAGAAAAGAGGAGATTGTGGGGTTTCATTTTCTCTTATTTTCTTCTTTGTTTAAGTTCTGAAATTTGTAAGTAGGATTTCTGCAAGATAGGCCTGTTATTGGGGGATTTCTAATTGTCATCTCTATGGAACAGAACAATAACAATACCAAGCATGACTCTTTATTATAGTTTCCTTCTAACTTTTTTATCCTAAATGTCAGATGAATTTTGTAATCACCTGTATGCATAATTGAGAGAAATGGGGTATTAATTTTGTATGCAGGAAATTAGATTAATTCTTGCTGCTATCCCATTGAAAGCTTAGACAGAGATAGAGAGACAGGAAGTACAACACAGAATACCAAGGTAAAGCAAACCTATTGCTATATTTCCAGGCCAACTGGATAAATTATTAGCTGCGAGGGAAACAGAGCTAAAGCATGGACAGTTGTTTGACATTAATGGGGTAAACTTCACTTGTAAGGTTGGAATTATAAGCCTTGGTTGCTATTTGAATATTCACTGCTTCTGTTGGATGCAACCCATCAAAGAAGACATGGATGTTCCTGTCTTCACAGGCCTGCCCTTCTTTCTTGCATAGGATGCCATTTCCTCCTTCATTCAAGGACATCACTTCACAACAAGCACTGTTTGTGTCTTTGAATCCTGTTTCACAGAAGAGGTGAAGCTGATGAAGCTGATACTGTGCCTGTCATAATCATCTAGCAGCAGGTTAACGTGTTTGGTAATGAAGAAATTATGTACCTCTGGAGACGGGATTTTTTATAATATCTCTGATCATCTTGTAAGAATTGACAAAGATAACGTTAGAGCCAGGCATTTGTTCCTTGCTGACATCCACTAAAGACTTCAAGTGAGCATTGAAGAGGTGAGCTGCCTTGTTCAACCCTTCAATGCAGCCATTACGTGTCCGTCGGTTTGCCATGACCATAGGGCTGCACCCGATTGGATTAACAGCCATCAAGGCAAACTTGCGACCCCCTAAACTGTACAGTTTCTGCAGCAACAATGTATTGATTAAAGCTGTAAAACATGATCCTGCCATGAAAAATTTAGACAAGATATTTGTTGAAAGTTCAAATTCATCCTGTAATTGAAATGGTAAATGGAAACCAGGGCCTTGTTGCCCATAAAGGCTCTTGACCAAATAATGTCCTTTAAGGTGCATGGAACCCCGAGCATTGATGTGTGTCTGTCTCAAAAACTCAGGGCAAGAGTGACATTTTCAGTTACAAGTCTTCTTCACAACCAAGGCAAAAATAGTTAATGCGAAGAACTAAAGTAGAAAGTTAGGTGTATACTGTGTAGTAATCCTTAAACAAACAATTATTGAACGAAGAACACGCTCTCAATTCAATTAATTAAAACTAAAAGGGTGAAATTTCAAGAAAACGAAAGAAAGGAAAGGTGACCATGAGCAAAGTCATAGTTCAAGAAGAAGTATCAACATGTTAAAATGATCTTTTGATAAAAACATGATAACTTCATCCGAGTTCGGAATTGGACCTGCTGGAAGTTATTGCTTGAGAATTTCTTTATTTTCCTTCTCATTTTTTTATATTTTTTTCTACTTAGATTAGAACCCTTAATTTAATCTTGATGTTTTTCTTTTATTTAAATAGTTTTATAGACTATTTCTTTCCTCTGGATTATGGAATTAAAACTTTTCATAAAATATTAGAGTTTTTCTCTGTCTATTTTTCTATAATTTCAGAATGTAACCTTAGAGTTTAATAACCCTAGTTTTTGTTTTTATCCATGCTATACTTGAGTCAAAAGTAGAGAGACAATAAAAACTACGAGAAAAAGAAAAAGAAAAGGAAAAAGAAATCTTGTACATATTGGTGTTCTATATAATTGGAAGACCAGCAGGAAGTGACGAACTGTGAATTTAAATTTAAATGCAGATCAAAATGTCCATATTTTTCTAGCTGAAGATAAGAAATTGATCAATGCACCTGAAGTTGCCCCGACAGTTTCCTTGTCAGGTTGGCAGTGAAGGCTTCAAGACTGACATTTGCATTGGATTGTCTCAGGAAGTAGTTGAATGAGTAATCATTCCCTCCAGTTCCCACAACAAACAAATACTTCGGAAGTAACTCTCTTCTTTGGAATCCCATTTCAGCTTCTAAAACTGGCAGTGTGACCTCCTCAAAATTCCTGATTTGTTGATTTAAGCTGATAACATTGCCCTGAATGCAAGTCATTAAGCGTTTAAGCCACATTCATGCAGTAAGCTTATCATTTTATGATCGATAGAAGCTAATGTATATGTATTACATGTACAAGAAGGAGGAAATGATAGCATAAGAAGAAAAATGAGGCCATCTTACTGCTAGCAGTCCGGTGTCATCGAGTATGCCAGAAGCACCAGAAGCATAGTTGACACCATGGATAATTTTCGTTCCCTTAGTTGAGGGGTCAGTGAAAGCAGGAACTAAAGGAAGCTTAAGCTGGTCGCAAAGGAGGTCAATTACATTTTTCCCGTTTGTAAATCTACCAGAAGGCCCATAAGGGAAGTCTATTCCATATGGCAAGAAATCAGCTTTAGCCATTGAGTTTTTGAGGAAGTTGTTGTTGCCATTGTCAACTAGAGAGCTTCCAAACACAAACATCCCTCTAATGCGAGCTCCATTTTTATCTGTTGCCCTAGCATAACAGCTACATGGAAAGACACAAGCAAGGATAGGGATGGTCAATAAGAGCAGTCTTGAGTTTATTACCTGACTAGCCATGTTGATCAAAGTTGTAGCAAGTTTGGACCAAAGATTATTTGTGTGGAATGAGAGGCAAGGAATGGTCAATTTATAAGGAGTAGAGTCTCGGATGAATTTTCAATGCAACCTACTTCTTCTGTGACATTTATTACTTGGTCTTCCATTCATAACAGTTGCGGAGCCAGAAATTTTTAAATGAGAAGGTAAATTACTAACAAATATTTGATATTATATACTATATATATATATATATATATATAGAAATTAATTTGAAATACATGTACCAACTCAAGTCAAGCAAAATTAATTTAAGAATACTTTTAAAATGAAAAAAACTTATATTATAATTGTTTTCTTCGAG
>Ga0307508_10004367_pt1 | contig 13825 bp, 9 predicted proteins | sample 9_EM_MG_FD_203089 | JGI IMG/M metagenome (GOLD analysis project Ga0307508, IMG submission 203089) | Populus trichocarpa ectomycorrhiza microbial communities from riparian zone in the Pacific Northwest, United States - 9_EM | ecosystem: Host-associated > Plants > Roots > Unclassified | place... | reverse complement strand
TCTCGTGCCCCATCGACAAGATCGTGCCGCAGCGCGGGCAGCCGCGGCAGCATTTCGACTCCGAGAAACTGGACGAGTTGGCTTCGTCGCTACGCGAGCACGGTCTGATCGAGCCCTTGGTCGTGCGGCGGCGCGCCGGCACTGACGACTTCGAGCTGATCGCCGGTGAACGGCGCTGGCGCGCAGCGCAGCGCGCCGACATGAAGCAGGTGCTGGTCGTCGTGCGCGACGTCTCGGCCAAAGACGCCTTCGAGCTGGCGCTGATCGAAAACATCCAGCGTGAAGATCTGGATCCGATCGAGTTCGCCGAAGCCATGGATCGCTTGGTGCGCGAGCACGGCTACACCCAAGACACGCTGGCCCAGCGCGTGGGCAAGGACCGCTCGACCATCGCCAACGCGCTCCGGCTGCTGCGCCTGCCGGCGAACGTCCGCGAGCGCGTGGTCGTGGGCGAGCTCAGTGAAGGTCATGCGCGCGCCCTGCTCGGCGCCGCCGACGACAAGCAACTATCCGACTTGGCCGAAAAAGTCGTGCGCGGGCGGCTTTCTGTGCGTCAGACCGAGGCGCTGGTGCGCGCCGCCAAAGACGGCGGCAAAGCCGTCGGCGCGCGCGGCGCAGGCAAAGAAAAGCCTGCAAACGTGCGCGATCTCGAAGCTCGGCTGACCAAACGTCTCGGCACCAAAGTGACGGTGCGCGAGAAGGAGGGCAAGGGCGAGATCATCGTGGCGTACGGCAGCTGGGACGAGCTCGATCGGCTCCTCGACGTGATCCTGTAAGCAGGCTGCCGTCGCGCTCTTGCCCAGCCGCGCGATTTTTGACATGACTCCTCAGCCCAACGGGCATTAATGGGGGTGGTGGTGTTTTCGACGGGAGACTAGCGGCGATGGGAGCAAAATTCATACAGCGGGCGCGGGCGTTCCTGGGTTTCAGCCTTCTGGTTGCTGCGTGCGGCGGCACGTCCAAGACTCCGCCAGGTAGCACCGGCGGCGCGGGCAGCAGTAATGGTGGCAGCAGCAACGTGCCGGCCGAGACCATCTGCACTGCAAACGCCAAGCGCTGCGACGGCTTGAACGTCAAAGTCTGCAGCGACGACGGCACCGCCGAAACCATCCAGCAGACTTGCTTGCCGACGCAGACCTGCGCCGCCGGCGCCTGCGCCGACAACGCCTGCGTGCCCAACACGCACTTCTGCAAAAACGGCGCAATTTGGAAGTGCGACAGCACGGGCGCCGGCAGCTCGCTCTCGTCCATGTGCAGCGCGGCTCAATTCTGTCGCGACGACGACGGCAGCGCGAGCTGCAGCAATCAAGCTTGCACGCCCGCCCAGGCTCTGTGCGATGCCAACACCGCCACCACCTGCGCCATGGACGGCTCCGGTCCCCAACCAGGCGGCACCGACTGCGCGGCGACCAAGCAAGCTTGCTATCAAGGTCAATGTCGCGACATTGCTTGCGCGAGCGGCATGAAGGTCTGCCAGCACAACAACGTGTACGTGTGCGCGCAAAACGGAACCGACGTCTCGCTACTGACGACGTGCCAAGCCGGCGAGGTCTGCGACGCCGACCAGGGCGCCTGCCTGCCGAAGGTGTGCGACGTCGGCAAAACGGGCTGCGATGCCAATCGCGCGGTGACGTGCAATACCTTTGGTAGCGCCTGGCAAGACGGCGGCAAAGACTGCGCGGCTGACGCCTCGGTGTGTGTGAACGGCGCCTGCAAGAAGCAGACGTGCACGCCGAGCGCCAGCTTCTGCCAAGACGGCAACGTGTACCAATGCGACAGCTCGGGTGTCACCAGCTCGCTCTCGCAGAATTGCCTAACCGACTACTACCACTGCCAGGCGTACGTCGGGAGCAACTACGCGGTGTGCGCCTCCAATCAGTGTCAGCCCAATCAGCTGCTGTGCGACGGCAACGTCGCCAGGGTCTGCAACGCCGATGGTTCGTGGCCGACTACCGGCACTGACTGCGGCAACGGCAACTATTGCGAAAACGGCGCGTGCAAACCCATGGTCTGCTCGCCGTACACCTCGTTCTGCAAAGACGGCAACATCTGGCAGTGCGACGGCAACGGGGCGCCTCAGCAAGGCTCCGAGCAACAGTGCCCCTCCGAAACGGCCTGCCAGGTCGTCGGCAGTTACGCCAGCTGCGCGCCCGTACCCTGCTCCCCCAGCGACACCGCCTGCATCGGCAACAAGGTGGGCACCTGCGCCGCTGACGGCCAATCTTTGGGCACCGTGAGCCTGGATTGCGGGGCCGCCGGCAACGTTTGCGGCGCCGATTTCAAATGCGCCGCCAGCGTCATCGACACGCTCGGCGTCGCCGAGGACGCCGAGACCGACTACGGCGGCAGCGTGATCGGCGACGTTATCGACGTCACCTCGGCGCGCAAGGTGACCGAGCTACAAATGAACTTGGTCTTGGCGTCGCCACGCGAGCTGCGCTGGGTCATCTACGAGCTGGTGGGGAACAACTTCGTCGCGCGCATCGACAAGGTGGTCTCCAATCAGAGTGGCACCGGCTTCTTCAGCTCTGGCGCAGGCGGCCTCACTTATTCGCTCAAGGCCGGCAAGCGCTACCTCTTGGCCGTGGCCATCTCGGGCGGCAACTCCTCCATCGCGTATTTCGACACCGCTCCCTTCAGCATGGGCGCGTCGTTCGGCAACCTGGTCGGCCGCGTCAACACCGGCTACAGCGCAAGCTTCGACGCCGGCTACGCATCGCCGGACGCCGTCTATCAAATGAAGGTCACGAGCCAGCTGCAGTAAGCAACCGCCTGCAGCCGCTGGCGCGCGGAGCCATCCTCGACTACGCCCACGTCGATGGCCCCCGCGCCCCAACTCGACGCAGTCGTGATCGGCGGCGGCGTCATCGGCCTCGCGCTGGCGCGAGCCCTTTCACGAAGCGGACGCGAGGTCACGCTGCTCGAAACCGAGGCTCGCCTCGGCCAACACACCAGCTCGCGCAACTCCGAGGTGATTCACGCGGGCATTTACTACTCGCCCGGCTCGCTCAAGGCGCGCCTGTGCGTCCAAGGCAAGGCTCTGCTTTATGCGTATGCGGAGGAGCACGGCATTGCGCACCGACGCCTCGGCAAAATCGTCGTCGCCACGCGCGACGACGAAGTGCCGGCGCTCGAGGGGATTTGGGCGAATGCTCGAGCGTGCGGCGTGATGGACCTGGAATGGCTCGACGCGAGCGACATTGCGAGGCTCGAGCCCGCCGTGAAGGCAGTGCGCGGCTTGCTCTCGCCATCGACGGGCATCATCGACAGCCACGGCTTGATGGCGGCGCTCCGACGCGACGCCCTCGAGGCCGGCGCGCAAATTGTTACGAGCAGTCCGCTGACGGGCGGGCACGTCATCGAAGACGGCTTCGAGCTCCAAATTGGCGGCGCTGAGCCGAGCACGGTGACCTGCCGAAGCGTGGTGAACGCTGCCGGCCTCTGGGCGCAAAACGTCGCGCGTTCAATCCGCGGCGTGCCCGAGAGCAGCATCCCGCTGCAATACTTCGCGAAGGGCCACTACTTCACCCTTGAGGGTAGCGCGCCGTTTTCACGCTTGGTGTACCCCGTCCCGGTGCCGGGCGGCTTGGGCGTCCACGTCACGCTCGACTTGGCGGGGCAGGCGCGATTTGGTCCGGACGTGTCGTGGATCGACGGCGTCGACTACGCATTCGACGACGAAGACGGAAAACGAGATGCCCGGTTCTATGCAGCGATTCACTCGTATTTTCCCGGGCTACGCGATGGCGCGCTGGTGCCGGGGCATACGGGGATCAGGCCGAAGCTGGTCGGCGCTGGGGCGGCGGCGAGCGATTTTGTGATTCAGGGGGCGGAGGTGCACGGGGTGCGGGGGTTGCTCAATTTGTATGGGATTGAGTCGCCGGGGATGACGGCGGCGTTGGCGGTGGGCAGACTGGGCATCAGCGTCAAACAACATCGCAGCGGCTGGCCGCCAAGCGCTGTATGACGCAGCCCGCGTGGGCCCCTCGCACCCAAGCGGGGTATCACGGGGAGGAGCGCTTTGCCCACAGCTCGATCTAGATTTCAGAGGACCGGCTATAGCGTGGTCGGATCATCGAGATTCCCGAACTCACCAAACTCGTCCCGCGCAGTCTGTTCGTCAATCCTAGCTGGCGCCTGGCGTTCTTCCGGATGGAATCTGTACAGGCTTCGACACGAGGGGCAGCGGAGCAACACGGAATGCTCTTTGTAGTTCGACGCGATCGGCTCCGTCCTGTAGTAGAGGGCCCAGGGATCAGCACACGCGGAGCCGGGTGGCGGTTTTGTGGCTGATGTCGTCGGCTTCGGTTTCGTTGCCGGCTTCGGCATGACGATTACCGGAGGGCACCGTTCGCCGCACGCCGCCGACTTTGTCGACGGTGAAACGTCGACCTCTAGCGGAATCGTGTACTGCGTCGGAGCGCCCGGCGTCTGCACCTTATTCGGCCAATCGATATCCAAGAAAATGTCGCCGCATTTGCAGCCGACATTGTCGCGAGGCTGTGACGGCACGTCGACGCCCACGTTCTACGTCCTGACCTGCTCGCGCAGCAGCGTCAGCAGCCGCTCGAGCAGCGGTAGCTCGGCCGGGTGCATCTTCTGGGTGGCCGCTTCGATGCCAAAATAGACGGCACGATCGACCTCGGGAAACTCGCGCTGCTTGCCTGAGCGCGGCGGCCATTCGAGCGCGAAGGTATTGCTGTGAAACGCCGCCAAATCCAGATCACCGCGCAGCGCCCAGCAGTAGATGAGCTTGCCGCTCTTGTTCTTGACGGTGCCGAGATCGAGCGGCTCGCCGGCGGGCGCAGCGAAGCCGAGCTCTTCGTGAAACTCGCGGTAGGCCGCGGCTAGCGGAGCTTCAGCGGGGTTGATTTCACCCTTTGGGATGAACCAGGCGCCGTCGTCTTTCTTCGCCCAAAACGGTCCACCTGGATGAACCAAGAGCACCTCCAGATTCTGCGCGCTCAGCCGGTACACCAAGATACCGGCGCTCTGCTTGCGTGGCGGCGAGGCTGCTGATTCGGCTTTGCGGGAGGCCATCTCGCGGCTCAACGCCTCGGACGAGCGACGAAGGTGCCGCGCGGTGAGCAGTCTTCCGGAGCGAAGGCGCGCAGCGGTTTGGGATCGCCCGGTAGGCTCATGAGCCAGGCGGGGCGCTGACTGCCGTCGAGGCCGTAGCGCAGCGTGAGCGGCGAGCCCTTGAACTCGTCCAGGCCCGGTAGCACTCCCTCCGGCGCGCACATGGGCTCGGGCAATGCCTTGCTGGGCGTGCCCTTGAGCGCGGTGCCTTTGATGCCTGACTGGTCGTAAGTGACGATGAAAGAAGCCGGGCGCGCCGGCGCGTCGCCGAAGCGCGACGGGCCAAAGCTAACTTTAGCCGTCGCACCGGCGGCCGTCTGGATCTTACCGTTTAGCAGGGTTGCTTCGACGCCGAGCAGCGTCGCGTCAGGCTGCCAGGCGTTCGCAAGCTTGCGGGCGCGGCCCATCACGCTGCTGAGATCGGCAGGTTCTCCGCTGAGCGGCAGAGCCGCTGGCACTGGCAACGGAGTGGCCATTGGGGCAGCTGGCGGGGCCGTCAGGCCCGACGGCGAAGCTGCCGGCGACGCCGCCTGCTCGGCCGCAGGCGGGGAGTCGGGTTGCACGAGCGGGCTCCACGCCATCCCGAGCGCGCTGACTGCCGCGCCGCCCCAAAGCAGCAGCACCGGGCGCTTGGCGCGATCCCAATGTTGGGCCGCAAACACAAAGCTCGAGCACGGCACGAACCAGACGGCGATGCCCCACAGCACACTCACCGAAAAGCCAGCGACGATGAGCCAGATGCTGCCCGCCAGCATCGCCAGCCCACCCAGCGGAACCGCTGGCGAGTGCCGACGCAGCACGGCCTCGGGCGCAGGTACTCGATCGCTAGCGCCTGCGACGCGCACCGGAACGCCGCCCATGCAAGTCAGATCGCTGCAAACGACGCTGACCTCCCAGGCGCTGTCGACGGCGCCGTTGACGTCGAAGTCGGCCTCGGCGTGTAGCGTGCCTTCATTCGGCGTGCGCAAGGTCCACCGATATTGGAAGTATTGCGGCTCGCTCAGCGCGAAGCCCGCGCAGGTGTGGGCAGGCTGGTTCCAGTCACTGGGGGCCGATTGGTATTTCCCGGTGCGGGCGAAGTCCAGGCTTCCAGGCACGGGCGAGCTGGAAGGCGGCAAATGCCCGTCGCGCTGCGCGCAACGCAAGATCCCGTTGCCCCAAGCGCTCAGCGTCGCCTTGGCTTCGGCATCCTTGGCGTCGGTCATGTACTCACGCAAGCCATACAGCGCGACCCCCGACAGCATGAGCAAGCAGACGAGCGAGACCGGAATCAGCCCGGCCACCCAGGCCCAAACCGGTATCCCCTTTTTCCCTTCGCTCATACCAGAGCGAGACTACTTCTTCTTTTTCAGGTCGTCAGCGGCCTCTTTGGCCTGCTTCCCGATCGGGCCGCTCGGGTCGAGCTTCTGCGCCTTGTCGAGCGCCTCGAGCGCCTTCTTTTTGTCTTTCTTCTCGAGGTGACGACCCAAGTAGTAGTAGGCGGGCGCGAAATTGGCGTCGAGCTTGATGGCCGCGTCGTAGTCGGACTGGGCGCCGGCGTCGTCGCCGAAGTCGTGACGGCACACGCCGCGCCGAGTGTGCAGGTCCGCGCTGTCTTTCAACTTGATGGCCTTGTCGAGCGCCGCAATGCAATCCGGAAAGGCCTTGAGACGGCCGAAGCGCACCCCGAGCGCCGCGAGCAGCGTCGGATCTTCGACGTTTTGGGCGGCGCGCAGCTCGGTCAGCGCGTCGTCGCGCTTGCCGGCAGCGGCCAGATATTCGGCATACGTGATGTGCAGCTGCGGATCGTCGGGCTTGGCCTTCACTGCGGCGCCATAGGCGGCCATGGCTTCGTCCTTCTTGCCCAGAGCCTCGAGCGACAGCGCGCGATTGAGCAGCAGCTCCGGCGACTTGGGGTTGGCTTTGAGGCCCTGCTCAGCCGTCGCCAGAGCGCCCGCCGCGTCTTTCTTGTCGTATTGGTCGCCGGATAGGTTCACGGCGGCTTCGACCAGCTTCGGGTCGAGCTCGAGCGCCTTCTTGTACTGGGTCATGGCGCCGGCCGAGTCGCCCAGGCCCTCCAGCGCGACGCCCAGGTAAAAGGCGGCCTGCGGATCTTTCGGATCTTTGCCGACCGCGTCGGTCAGCACCTGCTTGGCGGAGGCGAAATCCTGTTTTTGGATCGCGTCCATGCCCTGCTTCACCAGCTCGTTCGAGGGCGCCACCACCGCGTCTTGCTTCGGCTTCTTGGCGGGCGCGTCGTCCAGCGGCGGAGGATTGTCGGGCGTCTGCGGCGGCGGCGCGTTGCCGCAGGCACCGAGCGCGAGCCACAGACAAGAGAACGCAGCGAATCCGGCGCGAGACAGCTTCATGGGCGTCCTATCAAAGCACGGAGTTTCGGTCGGCAGGAGGCCGATTTTTAGCGGGTTGTCGCGTGGATCGGCGGCGCTGGAGCCCCGCTTCAGCGGGTCTCTTTGGCCTTTTCTAAATGGGCGATGGTCGAAAGGATGCGAGCTTTCACCTCTTCGATGCGCTCGGGGGCGCTGATCTTGGCTCCGGCCGTGTCGGTCACGTAAAAAACGTCGGCCACCTGGGTGCCCTCGGTGTTGATCTTGGCGAGCGAGATCTGAAGATCCAGGTGCACCAGCGTGTGGGCCAGCCAAAACAGCAGGCCCAGTTGGTCCTTGGTCGTGACCTCGATCACCGAATGGCCGGTGGCGCAGCGGTTGTCGATGTTGACCTCGGTCGGCACCTTGGGCGTCGGTCGATCCGACCAGCGCGAGCGCGAAGCGCCGCCGGTCACCAGCTCGCCGGGCGATAGCTCTTGGCCGACGAGGCGTGAAAAGTCGCGCTCCAGCTTGGGCAGAGCGCTGGTCACGCCTTCGATGCTCTCGCCCGAGCGCACCCAAAACAAGTCGAGCGCGCGCATGCGACCGAACTGATCGGTCCACGAATACACCTGCGCGCTGATCACCTTGCAGCGAGCGGCCGTCAGCGTGGCCGTGATCATGGCCAACAGACCCGGCCGGTCATCGGCGATGAAACCGACTTCGACGTACGGATCGTTGGTGGTCATGACCGTGACGTTGACCTGCTTCATCTGCGCTTGGCGCGCGAAGCGCGAGTGACGCACGATGTCGGCCGGATCGTTGGAGTAGACGTAACGCTCCGGCATGGCCGCCAGGAAGTGATCCAAAAATTCCCGCTCGCCGCGCTCCGGGCAAAGCGCGCGCACTTCGGCCCGAATTTGCTCGAGACGCTCGCCGCCGCGCGGCGCGGTGCCGCTAGTGAAGAAGCGGAACGTGTGCACGTACAGCTCTTCGAGCACGCGCGCTTTCCAGTTGGTGAGCGCCGTGGGACTGGTGGTCGATACGTCGCAAATCGTCAGCAGGTACAGCTCGCGCAGGCCTTCGGGGCCGTGCAGATCTTGCGCGAACAGCTCGATGGTCTTGGGGTCGTCGATGTCGCGGCGCGTGGCCACATGATACATCTTCAAGTGCGTGAAGATGAGCTGGCCGACCTCACGCGCGTCGGCCTCGGAAACGCCCAAGCGCTCGAGAATCGACCGCGAAAGCTCTTGCCCGCGCTGGTCGTGATTCTTGCCGCCGATGTCTTTGCCGATGTCGTGGAGCAGCGCCGCGAAGAACAGCACCACCGGCCGCGTCAGCTCGGCCGCCAGTCGCGACGCCAGCGGATGCTCGGCCGCCAGCTCGCCGCGCACCAGCGCGCGCAGGCGATCCACCGCCGCCACCGAGTGCACGTCGACCGTGTACACGTGATAAACGTCGTGGTGCACGCGACCGACGACCGGAGCAAACTCCGGAATCATCGCCACGAGCAGCCCGACGTCGTGCAGCTCTTTCAGCACGGAGCCGTCGCGCAGCTGGGTTCGCTGCGCGGTGGTCACCAGCCGCACGAACAGGCGCGCCGCCTCTTCGCTCTTGCGCAGCCCCTCGCAAAACGTGGGCGACCCTGCCACGCGCGCGATGGCGTCGCGGGCAAAGCCGTACACCGGCAAATCGCGCTTTACGGCCTCGTCGTAGATGCGCAGGGCCAGCGCCGGCTCGGCTTCGAGCTGCGCCGGATCTTCCAGCGAAACCTGGCGATTGGTCAGCTTCAGCCCGCGCCCGAGCGACTCTTCACGCGGGCGGCGCTTGGGCGGCGGCGCCGCGCGCGACAGCAGCATCTCGCGTGCCTGCACCATGCTGCGCGCGTTGCGGTAATACTCGCTCATGAAGGCTTCGACGCCGGGGCCGCCGCTGCCGTAGCCGAGCAGCTCGGCCACGGCTTCTTGCCGGTCGAAGCTCAAGCGATCCGAACGGCGCCCGGCGTAGAGATGAAGCAGGTTGCGCACGCGCCACACCAGCGAGGCGGCGGTCTCGATCTGCTGCCATTCTCGCGGCAGAAGCACGCCCAGGCGCACCAGCTCCGACAAGTGGTTCACGCGCCAGCGCGCCCGCGCCGCCCAGTGCGCGATGTCGAGATCGCGGAGGCCGCCGATGCCGTTTTTCACGTCGGGTTCGAGCAAATACACGGAGCCCCCAAAGCGCTCCGAGCGCTCCGCCGCACGTTGCTCCATGCGATCCAAAAATCGCTGGATATTGCTAGGCCCGAACAGCCCTTCGAAGGCTCGGTTCAGCAGCTTTTCGGTGCCCGTCTTGTCGCCGGCCACGACGCGCCAATCGAGTAGCGTAGTGGCGGTCGGTAGATCGGTGCGCCCGAGCTCGATCAAATCGGCGGCGCCGACGACCTGGTGCCCGATCATCATGCCGGCGTCCCACAGCGGGTAGAGCAGCGCCTCGGCGACGTTGCGCACCTTGTCCGGGCGCATCGGCGTCAAGAGCCGCACGTCGAGGTCGCTGTGCAGCGACAACGCGCCGCGACCGTAGCTGCCAACCGCCGCCAGGCCGAGCCCTGCGAAGCTCACGTCTTTGGACAGCTTGCCTTCCAGCGCTTTGAACAGCGAGCAGAGCAGGCCATCGACCGCCTTGCTGAAGCGCTCGGAGGCGGGCAGCCCCGACTCCACCTTGCCGCCGCGGATCATCTCCTCGACGGCGCCGCGGTGGCGCTGCACGTACACCTTGATCTCGTCGAGCAGGCCGGGCGATGCGCGCTCGAGGGTCGGCCCCGAAACAGAGGCTGAAGCGGTAGGGCTCATGCTGGGGCGTCGGGCGGTGTCGGGCAGGCCGGTTTCCTCGCGTCAGGCGCAGCCGAACGGCGAGCCGAACCGCCTGAAGTTATAGCGCCCCACGAGGCGTTGTCGCAAATCCGAGGCAGAAAAGCGCGCTCATGACCAAATGCTAGGCTGCGCCGGCCATGGATCGACGTGGGTTATTGCGGGTCGTGACCGCTGGGGCGCTCGGAGCACTCGTCGCTCCGAGCGCAGAGGCATCGGTGTCGCGAGCCGTGCCGCTAGCCGGGCTAGTCGCTCGCAGTCAGCACGTCGTGCTCGGCGAGCCGCTCGACAACTACTCGGTCTGGGAGCAAATCGGCCAGCGCAAGCACATCGTCACGTACACGCGCGTGCGAGCCCTGGAGCTTTTGGCCGGCGCCGACCCCAAGCAAGACGAGATCTTGGTGAGGACGCTCGGCGGGCGCGTGGGCCAGCTCGGCGAGCTCGTGCATGGCGAGGCCATCATCAACCTGGGCGAGCGCAGCGTCCTGTTCACGATGCCGGCGCAAGGCGTGCTGGTCGTAACGGCCATGGCGCAAGGGCACTACCCCTTGGCGCGCGACCGAGCCGGCGTCGAGCGTCTGCTGCGCAGCCCCGAGGCGGGCGAATTGATTCGCGAAGCTGGTTCGGCCGTGCAGCGTCTCACCGGGCTGGAGCTGGCGGCGGCGCGCGCTCTCCTCAAGTCGGCGGTGCAGCCGTGACGCCGGCGCGCCTAATTTTCTCCGCGGCGCTGGGCCTGGCGCTGCTCGGCACCACGCTCCACGCTAGCGCGTTCTGCCTCACCCACGGCTGCAATGATCGCCGACAGAAGTGCGAATACGACCAGCAAGGCTGCCTGCTGACGGGACCGCTTTTGCACTGGGCCTCGAGCTGCGTTTCGTTCGACGTGCAATGGGACGGCTCGCCGCTGCGCCACATTTCCTACGCCGACGCGCATCAGTCCATCGTCCAGGGCTTCAGGCAGTGGCTGAGCGCCGACTGCGGCGGCGGCAAGGGCCCCGATATCCAGATCAGCGACTTCGGCCCCGTCGAGTGTCACCAAGCCGAGTACAACCAAGACTCGCCGAACGCGAACATCTTCATGTTCCGCGACGACTCTTGGCCTTACGCCAACGCCATCGATACGCTGGCGCTGACCACGCTGATCTTCAACGCGGACAACGGCGAAATTTACGACGCCGACGTGGAAGTGAACACCGCGCCCGAAGGAGCGCAGGCTCCGGCGGGCCCACCCTCGCCGCAGCCAGCGCACTGGGCGACGAGCAACGCCGGGCTCGAGGACATCGACTTCAACTCGGTCATCACCCACGAAATCGGTCATTTCTTGGGCCTGTCGCACTCGAGCGTGCCCGACGCGACCATGGCTCCCAGCTATGCGTTGGGCCAAACCGCCATGGCCAGCATCGCGCAAGACGACATCGACGGCATCTGCAGCGCCCTGCCCGCGAACCGAGCCACCAGCAGCCGCCTCTGCGATCCGCGCCACGGCTTCTCTGGCGAGTGCTCCGTGCCCCGGACGTGCGGCTTCGCGCCCGGCAGCCCTGGTGGCTCTGGCAGCCTGCTGCTCGTCGCGCTCGCGCTCAGCTCGACGCTGCTGCGGAGGAAATCTCGCCTTTGAGCCCGGCGACGCGCAGCAAATCCAGATCTTGGTCCGTGCCGGGGTTCGGCGTGGTCAGCAGCTTGTCTCCATAAAAAATGCTGTTGGCGCCCGCGTACAGGCACATCAGTTGCGCCTCGCGAGGCAGCTCGCTGCGGCCGGCGCTCAGGCGGACCTTCGAGCGGGGCAAGAGGATGCGCGCGACGGCGATCATGCGCACCAGCTCGAGCGGATCGATCGGCGGCAAGGCTTCGAGCGGTGTGCCCTCGACGCGCACCAGCGCGTTGACCGGCACGCTCTCCGGCTGCGGTTCGAGCTTGGCAATCTCGAGCAGCATGGCGCACCTATCGTCGATGCCTTCGCCCATGCCGATGATGCCGCCCGTACACACGGTGATGCCGGCGTTGCGGACGTTCGACAGCGTGTTCAGTCGATCTTTGTAGGTTCGGGTCGTGATGATCGACTTATAGAAGCCGGGCGACGTGTCGAGGTTGTGGTTGTAGGCGTCGAGACCTGCCGCCTTGAGCTTGTCTGCCTGCTCGGCCGACAGCATGCCCAGCGTCACGCAGGCCTCGAGACCTTCGGCCTTCACGCCCTTGACCATGTCGAGCACGCGATCGAACGCCGGGCCATCTTTGACCTCACGCCAGGCCGCGCCCATGCAAAAGCGCGTCGAGCCCGCCGCTTTGGCGCGCTTGGCGCTTGCGATCACGTCTTCGACCTTGAGCATGGCCTCGCCCGTCACCGCTTGGTGGTGAGACGATTGCGGGCAATAGGCGCAATCTTCCGGACAGCCGCCGGTCTTGACGCTGAGCAGCGTGCAGAGCTGCACCGTGTCTTCGGAGTGGTGCGCCAGGTGCACTGCCCGAGCGCGATCGATCAGCTGAAACAGAGGCAAGTCGTGCAACGCTCGCACTTCGGCGAGCGTCCAAGCGTGGCGGACGGCTTGGGGCGTGGAGGTTTGGGCGGAAGCGTGAACGGGGGCGGACATCAGCGAGCCCACGTTTAGCGTCGCCGTGACCTCACGTCCAGTTTGAGCTAGACTGGCCGCCTGATGTTCGAGATCACGCTGCGCGTCACGTGTTGTTGCCGTCTCCGGACGGCCTGATTCGACGCCAACGTGTTTCGAGCTGCCGTCCCTCAACGTGGGCGGTAGGTTCAGCATTTCTGCCGCTCGTTTCGCTGTCTCACAGCCGCGGGGCCCAAGCCCCGCTCGAACGAAAGGCCAGTGCCGTGACCGAGCTCAAGCTCTATAACACCCTCAGCCGCAGCCTCGAGACCTTCCACCCGCGTGAGCCCGGCGTGGCCCGCGTCTACAGCTGCGGCCCCACCGTCTACAGCCGTCAACACCTGGGCAACATGCGCCCGTACGTGCTGGCCGACTTGCTCACGCGGGTGCTGCACCTGGAAGACCTCCAGGTGCAGCACGTCATCAACATCACCGACGTCGGGCACCTGACCGACGACGCCGATCAGGGCGAGGACAAGCTCGAGCTGGCCGCGCAGAAGAGCGGCACGTCGGCGCTGGAGGTAGCGCGCGTGTGGACCGAGCTGTTCAAGCGCGACCTCGGCCTGCTCAACGTGCGCGAGCCCAACGTGTGGGCGCGCGCCACCGAGCACATCAGCGAACAGATCGCGATGATCTTGGCGCTCGAGGCCAAGGGCTTCACCTACCTCACGGCTGACGGCGTCTACTTCGACACGGCCAAAGACACAGGCTACGGCGCGCTGTCGCGGCTCAAGGCCAGCACCGCACACGCCCGCGTGGTGAGCGACGCCGGCAAGCGCAGCCCCGCCGACTTCGCGCTCTGGAAGCTTTCCCCCGCCAGCGGCGCGCGGCGGCAGCTCGAATGGCCGAGCCCCTGGGGCATCGGCTTTCCGGGCTGGCACATCGAGTGCAGCGCCTTGGCCACGGCGCATTTGGGGCCAGAGATCGACATCCACACCGGCGGCGTGGATCACGTGGCGGTGCACCACACCAACGAGATCGCGCAAGCTGA
>Ga0307508_10004366_pt1 | contig 13825 bp, 15 predicted proteins | sample 9_EM_MG_FD_203089 | JGI IMG/M metagenome (GOLD analysis project Ga0307508, IMG submission 203089) | Populus trichocarpa ectomycorrhiza microbial communities from riparian zone in the Pacific Northwest, United States - 9_EM | ecosystem: Host-associated > Plants > Roots > Unclassified | place... | reverse complement strand
TCGGCGTGGTTCCTGCCGCCCCGGCTCGGCCCGTTCCGGGAGGGGTCGTCGGAGCTGCCGAAACAGCCCGCCGTGCTCATGATGGCGGCTGTCGTGAGCAGGGCGACACCCGTGCGCACAGTGGTCCGCTGCTTCCGCCGTGGTGCGCTGGCCCGCATGGCTGTTCCCCCTCCGACTGCTGGGTGATAACTATCCGGTACCGACGGTACGTCACTCCTGTGGCCGGTCCGCGCGGTACGTTTTTCTTGTGGCAGTTGGGCACCAGCCCAGCACCATGAAGCGCGTTGCGATACCGTCACATTACGCTGCGTCACTTCCTGTCCCTTTTCTAGAGAATTCTGCCCGATAAATTTCACCGCAGGTAACCTCGGGACTGGTGCGAGGGTGATCATTGGGGCAGAATGTCGTGTGCTGTCCCGGGCGTGACCGGTACGGGCACGAGGCCGCTGGGGAAGGCGCACCTCGAACCGCACAGGAGGCCTCGGTGACGACACGTGGAGTTCTGTATGTGCACTCCGCTCCGCGCGCGCTGTGCCCGCACGTCGAATGGGCCATCGCGGGCGTACTCGGTGTGCGTGTCAGCCTCGACTGGATCAAACAGCCCGCCGCCAACGGCACATGGCGCGCCGAGTTCTCCTGGCAGGGCCAGGTCGGCACGGCCTCCAAGCTGGCCTCCGCGCTGCGCGGCTGGCATCTGCTGCGCTTCGAGGTGACCGCCGAGCCCTGCGCCACCGCCGAGGGCGAGCGCTACAGCGCCACCCCCGAACTGGGCATCTTCCACGCCGTCACCGGTATGCACGGCGACATCCTGATCCCCGAGGACCGGCTGCGCGCCGCGCTGGCCCGCTCCGCCCGGGGCGAGGGCGATCTGCACGCGGAGATCGCCAAGTTGCTCGGCAAGCCATGGGACGACGAGCTGGAGCCGTTCCGCTACGCGGGTGAAGGCGCCCCGGTCCGCTGGCTGCACCAGGTCGTGTGAACCTCTCGTCCGCATGACACCGTGACGAGATGACCGAACAACTCCCGGCAGCGACCTCCGTCGCGATCCTCGGCACCGGCATCATGGGCTCCGGTATGGCCCGTAACCTCGCCCGCGCCGGACTCGACGTCCGCGCGTGGAATCGCACCCGCGCCAAGGCCGAACCGCTCATCCCCGACGGCGTACGCGTCACCGACACCCCGGCGCAGGCCGTGGACGGCGCCGATGTCGTCCTGACGATCCTGCACGACGGCCCCGCCGCCCTGGAGACGATGCGCCGGGCCGCCCCCGCGCTGCGCCCCGGCACGGTATGGGCCCAGGCCACCACGGCGGGCCTCGACGGGCTCGACACGCTCACCGCGTTCGCCCGCGAGCGGGACCTGATCCTCCTCGACTCACCCGTCCTCGGCACCAAGCAGCCCGCCGAGAGCGGACAGCTCCTGGTCCTCGCCGCCGGTCCGCCCTCCGCCCGCACCGCCGTGGCGCCGGTCTTCGACGCGATCGGCAGCCGTACGGTCTGGGTCGGCGAGGCCGGCGAGGAGGGCACGGCCACCCGGCTCAAGCTCGTCATCAACAGCTGGATTCTCGCCATCACCCACGGCACCGCCGAGGCGCTCGCCCTCGCCAAGGGGCTGGGCGTGGAGCCGCAGGGCTTCTTCGACGCCATCGCGGGCGGGCCGCTGGACAACGGCTATCTGCACGCCAAGGCGGGCCAGTTGCTGAGCGGCGACCTCGAACCCAGCTTCGCGGCCAGGACCGCCGAGAAGGACGCCCGGCTGATCGTCGAGGCGGGGCAGCGGTCCGGCGTACGGCTGGACCTGGCGGCCGCGGGCGCGGAGCGGTTCCGGCGGGCCGTCGGACAGGGCCACGGTGACGAGGACATGATCGCCTCGTACTTCGCCAGCTTCGACGACGGCGAGCCCGGCGGCAGTGAGTCCGACAGCGGCGAGTCCGGCAGCGGCCAGGGCTGACACACGAAGGGCGCGCTCCCGGCCGGAGCCGGAAGCGCGCCCTGCACACTGTGTCGCCTCAGACCGTACGGAAGGCCAGCACCACGTTGTGGCCGCCGAAGCCGAACGAGTCGTTCAGCGCGACGATCGGGCCCTCGCCCGGCAGCGACCGCGGCTCATCGCGCACGATGTCCCCGTCCACCTCCGGGTCCAGCTCGTCGATGTTGATCGTCGGCGGGGCGATCCGGTGGTACAGCGCGAGCACGCTGGCCACCGTCTCCACACCGCCGGTGCCGCCCAGCAGATGTCCCGTCATGGACTTGGTGGCGGAGACCGCCATGTGGTCCACGTCGTCGCCGAAGACCTTGCGCAGCGCCTTCAGCTCCGCCACGTCGCCCTGCGGCGTCGAGGTCGCGTGCGCGTTGATGTGCGCGATCTCGGCGGGCTTCAGGTCGTTGTTCTCCAGCAGGTTCTGCAGCGCGTGCGCGATGCCGTTGCCGGACGGCTCCGGCTGGGTGATGTGGTGGGAGTCGGCCGAGATGCCCTGGCCGACGGCCTCCGCGTACACCCGGGCGCCGCGCGCGGCGGCGTGCTCCGCCGACTCCAGGACGATGACGCCCGAGCCCTCGCCCATCACGAAGCCGTTGCGGTTGACGTCGAAGGGGCGCGAGGCACCCTGCGGGTCGTCGTTGTTCTTCGACATCGCCATCATGTTGCCGAAGGCGACGATGGGCAGCGGGTGGATGGACGCCTCGGTGCCGCCCGCGACGACCACATCGGCGCGGCCGGTGCGGATCATCTCGATGGCGTAGCCGATGGCCTCGGCGCCGGACGCACACGCGCTGACCGGGGTGTGCACACCGGCCCGGGCGCCGACCTCCAGGCCGACGTTGGCCGCCGGACCGTTGGGCATCAGCATCGGCACGGTGTGCGGGGAGACCTTGCGGACCCCCTTCTCGCGCAGCACGTCGTACTGGTCGAGCAGGGTCGTCACGCCGCCGATACCGGAGGCGACGACCGCGCCCAGCCGGTCCGGGTCGATCGACGGGTCCTCGCCGGCCTTGCCGGTGAAGCCCGCGTCGGCCCATGCCTCACGGGCGGCGATCAGCGCGAACTGCGCCGACCTGTCGAGCTTGCGCGCCTGCGGTCGAGGCAGGACGGTGCCCGGTTCCACCGCGATGCTCGCGGCGATCTGGACCGGCAGCTCGGCTGCCCACTCGTGCTCCAGTCGGCTGATGCCGGAGCGACCGGCGATCAGTGCTTCCCAGGTCGATGAGGCGTCGCCACCCAGCGGCGTCGTGGCACCAACACCGGTGACGACCACGGTGCGATTGGTCGAGTTCACAGGAATTCTTCACTCCTACGTAGGAGGTGCTGGACCTCTGCCACCGCGGGGGTGGCGACAGACGCTCGGCTCAGCCCTGGTGCTTCAGGATGTAGTCGGCGGCGTCGCCGACGGTCTTCAGGTTCTTGACGTCGTCGTCCGGGATCTTCACGTCGAAGCGCTCTTCGGCGGCGACGACGACCTCGACCATGGACAGCGAGTCGACGTCCAGGTCGTCGGTGAAGGACTTGTCCAGCGCGACGTCCTCGGCCGGGATACCGGCGATCTCGTTGACGATCTCGGCGAGACCTTCGAGGATCTGCTCCTGCGTGGCGGCCATTGCGGCGCTCCTTCTTCGGTGTGTTGCGGTGGGTGCGCAGCGCCCGACTCGTCCGGGGCTGCGTGGATCTGGGCTAGAGAGCCTATGGGAGGGTAACGACCGTCGCTGCGTAGACGAGACCCGCCCCGAAGCCGATGACGAGCGCGGTGTCGCCGCTCTTCGCCTGCCCCGTCGCCAACAGCCGCTCCATGGCGAGCGGAATGGAGGCGGCGGAGGTGTTGCCGGTGGTCTCCACGTCACGGGCGACCGTGACGTGCTCCGGCAGCTTGAGGGTTTTGATCATCGAGTCGATGATCCGCATGTTGGCCTGGTGGGGGATGAACGCGTCGAGCTCGTCCGCGCTGATGCCCGCCTCGTCCAGGGCCTGCTGGGCGACCTTCGCCATCTCGTACACCGCCCAGCGGAAGACCGCCTGGCCCTCCTGGCGCAGCGCCGGGTAGCGCACCTCGTCGGTGGAGTGGTCGCGGTAGACGTCCCAGGGCAGCGTCTGGGTGATGGTGTCGGACTTGTCGCCCTCCGAGCCCCAGACGGTCGGGCCGATCGCGGGCTCCTTGGACGGGCCGACGACCACGGCGCCCGCGCCGTCGCCGAACAGGAACGCCGTCGCCCGGTCCTCCAGGTCGGTCAGGTCCGAGAGCCGCTCGACCCCGATGACCAGCACATGTTCCGCCGTGCCATCGATGACCAGGCTCTTGGCGAGGGTCAGCCCGTAGCCGAAGCCCGCGCAGCCCGCGGAGATGTCGAACGCGGCGGGCGTGCCGGTGCCGAGCAGATGGGCGATCTCGGTGGCGACCGCCGGGGTCTGCTTCATGTGCGAGACGGTCGAGATGATTACGGCGCCGATCTGCTCGGGCGTCAGCCCCGCGTCGGCGATGGCCTTCCCGCCCGCCTCGACGGACATCTGGGCGACCGTCTCGTCCGGACCGGCCCAGTGACGGGTCGCGATGCCCGAGCGGCTGCGAATCCACTCGTCCGAGGAGTCGATGTGCTTGAGGATCTCCTCGTTGGGCACCACCCGGGTGGGGCGGTAGCCGCCGACGCCGAGAATGCGCGCGTACGCGGCACCCTTGCTGGGCCTGATCTTCGCGGTCATGCTCTCGGAACTCCTATTCGGCTATACGGCCGGGGTGTCGGCGGCAGGTACGGCGTGCTCGGCGATCAGCGCGCGTGCCGCGTCGAGGTCGTCCGGAGTCTTGAGGGCCAGCGTCGCCACGCCCGGCAGGGCCCGCTTGGCGATACCGGTGAGGGTTCCGCCCGGCGCCAGCTCGATCATCGCGGTGACGCCCAGCTTCTGGAACGTCTCCATGCACAGGTCCCAGCGGACCGGGTTGGACACCTGGGCGACCATGCGCCGGATCACCTCGGTGCCGGACGCCACGACCTCACCGTCGCGGTTGGAGACGTACGCGGTGCCCGGGTCGGCGATCGGCACACCGGCGACCAGGTCCTCCAGTGTGGCCACCGCCGGGGCCATGTGGTCGGTGTGGAACGCACCGGCCACCTTCAGGGGGACGACGCGGCGCACGCCCTCCGGCTTGTCCTCGGCCAGCGCCGCCAGCTGCTCGGCGGTGCCCGCGGCGACGATCTGTCCGGCGCCGTTGACGTTGGCCGGGGTCAGTCCGAGCTTGTCGAGGTGCGCGACGACGGTCTCCTGCTCACCACCCAGTATGGCGGCCATGCCGGTCTCGGTGCGGCTCGCGGCCTCGGCCATGGCCAGACCGCGGCGGCGCACCAGGACCATGGCCGCCTCGTGGCTCAGCACACCGGTGGTCGCGGCGGCGGTGATCTCGCCCACGCTGTGGCCCGCGGCGGCGCCGACCACGTCCTGGACGCGGTGCGGGACGTCGGCGAACAGCGCCTGGGCGGAGACGAGTCCGGCGGCCACCAGCAGCGGCTGGGCCACCGCGGTGTCGCGGATCTCGTCCTCATCGGCCTCGGTCCCGTAGTGGACCAGGTCCAGGCCGGAGACGGCCGACCACCACCGCAGGCGTTCGGTGACGCCGGGGAGGTCGAGCCAGGGGGTCAGGAAGCCGGGCTTTTGGGCGCCCTGGCCGGGAGCGACGAGTACGAGCACTCTCACACTCTCTCTTGTGGGTGGTCCCGCCCGCCCGTGAGGACAAGGACGAAGAACGGTCAAGGGAATTGTTGGGGTCCCACAAAGAGTCAGGAAAAGATGTCCCCATCGGCAAGTCGGCCGAGGATCAGGGCTATCCGGAGTGTGAAGGCCGACCGGACGTCACTAGGTGACCATCCGGTGACGTCGGTCACACGTCGTAGCCGGTAGCGCACGGTGTTGGGGTGAACAAAGAGCATCCGCGCGGCGCCTTCCAGACTGCTCGCCTGCTCCAGGTACACACTCAGCGTTTCCAGGAGAGCGGAGCCCGCCTCCTCCAGCGGTCTGTAGATCTCCTCCACCAACTGCGCCCGGGCGGCCGGGTCCCCGGCCATCGCGCGCTCCGGAAGCAGATCGTCCGCAATGACCGGACGGGGGGCATCCGGCCAGGCCGTGCACGCCTTCAGACCGGCCGCGGCGGCCGCCGCCGAGCGGGTGGCGGCCAGCAGGTCCGACACCACCGGACCGGCCACCACCGGGCCCTGCGCGAACGGTCCGATCACCGCCTTCGCCGCCTGCAGCGGATTGTCCGTACCGCCCGCCACCACCACCAGCCGGTTGCCGAGCACCCCGGTGAGCACCTGCAGCTTGGCGTGGCGGGAGGCCCGCCGGATCGCCTCCACGGTCAGCTCGCTGTCCCCTTCGGGCGCCGTGCCCAGGACCACGCACACATGCTCGGGCGAGTCCCAGCCGAGCGCCGCCGCCCGGGACAGCGCGCCCTCGTCGGCCTCCCCGGACAGCACCGCGTTCACCACCAGCGACTCCAGCCGGGCGTCCCAGGCGCCCCGCGCCTCGGCCGCCTGCGCGTACACCTGGGCGGTGGCGAAGGCGATCTCCCGCGCGTACACCAGCAGCGCCTCGCGCAGCACCGCCTCGTCGCCCGGCGCGACCACCTCGCCGATCGCCGACTCCATGACCTCGATGGTCGTACGGACCATCTCCACCGTCTGCCGCAGCGTGATCGCCCGGGTCAGCTCGCGCGGCGCCGTACCGAACACGTCGGTGCTGATCGCCTGTGGCGCCTCCGGATGCCGGAACCACTCCGTGAAGGCCGCGATGCCCGCCTGCGCCACCAGTCCGATCCACGAGCGGTTCTCCGGTGGCATCGCCCGGTACCACGGCAGCTGCTCGTCCATGCGCGTGATGGCGGCGGCGGCGAGCTTCCCGGACGACTTCTCCAGACGTCGCAGGGTGGCGCTGTGCGGATGCGGGGTATTCGCGGCTGGTTCAGGCACGAGGACAAGACTGCCTTATCGGATGGTGAACGCTGGGGGCGGGAGGCTACGCGGGGGTAGGTACGGGGGTGTGAGCGGTCCGGTCCGGGGCGCACTACCGTGGACCGGATGATGTGGGTACAGCGGTCCGGTGCACGGTATCGGGGCGGGGACGGAGCGGGCGTCGAGACGCGCCACGCCTTTTCCTTCTCTGGACACTACGACCCGGACAACGTGCGGTTCGGGCTCCTCGTCGCCTGCAACGAGGAGCACCTCGCCCCCGGCGCGGGCTTCGCCGAACACCCGCACCGCGATCTGGAGATCGTGACCTGGGTCGTCGAGGGCGAGCTCATCCACGAGGACTCCACCGGCCACCGGACCGTGATCCGCCCCGGCGACGTCCAGCGGCTCAGCGCGGGCGGCGGCGTGCGCCACTCCGAGCGCAACGAGTCCGCGGCGCCGCTCACCTTCGTCCAGATGTGGCTGGCCTCGGGTGCGGTCGGCGCCGAGCCCGGGTACGAGGTCGTCCGCGGCATCGCCGACGGCACCCCGTACGCCCTGGCCCGCGCCGACGCGGTGCTCCACGTACGCCGCCTCGCCGCGGACGAGCGCACCGCGCTCCCGGACGCGCCGTGGGTGTACGCCCACGTGGTCCGCGGCGAGGTGCGCGTGGGCGACGAGACGCTCACACCGGGCGACGCGGCCCGCCTCACGGACACGGACGGCACGGAGGCGCGCGCGGTGGGAGCGGCGGAGCTGCTGGTGTGGGAGATGCGAGCAGAACCGGTCTTCGGCTGACCCGGCAGTTTCCCCCACCCCGCCCCTCCCCGAAACCAAGGGCTCCGCCCCTGGACCCCGGCCCGGGGCCCCGGCCCCCTGGCCCTTTGCCCTGAGCGCGACCGCGACAGCCGCCCCACCCGACCGCAGGGCCAGACCCGTCGCCGGGCCCGGCGACCACGACGCCCCTGTCTGCGCAGAACCGGCGCCCGGCAGGAACATCCCCGGCCCGCACGGTGGGCGAAAGCCCCCGCGTGGGGCAGGCGCGGTCTCGCCCGGCTGGGGGCTGTAACGCCCGAGCCTGGCCCACGCGGCGGCCGCATCGGACCGGCGCCCCGGGCACCGGTCAGGAACGTTCGCCGGTCCGTGCTGTGAAGGTGCGTCGCGCCAGACGCCCGCCCCCGCGCGACGCAGGGCCCGGTCGGGGCGCTGGGTGCGAGGCGCGCCGCTCGCACGGGCCCCGGGGAGCCGCCAGGGCCCGGTGGGGTCCAGGGGCGGAGCCCATGGTTTCGTCGGGAAGGGGCGGGGTGGGGAAGGCCCGCGCCAGCCGCTTCGTCGGCCTCGTTCGCCCGGGCCGGGGCGGAGCCCGGCCCCTAGCGCAGTTCGGTCAGGATCGCGTCGGTCAGTGGGGGCCAGGCTTCGATCGCCCAGGGGCCGAACGCGCGGTCCGTCAGGGTGACGCAGGCCGCGCCCGCGTCCGGGTCAACCCAGAGGAACGTCCCGGACTGGCCGAAATGCCCGAAGGTGCGGGGTGAGGACGACGCTCCCGTCCAGTGCGGCGACTTCCCGTCGCGTATCTCGAAGCCGAGCCCCCAGTCGTTCGGCTTCTGGTGGCCGTACCCCGGCAGGACCCCGGTCAGCCCCGGGTGCACCACGGACGTCGCCTCCGCGACCGTCCCGGGGGCCAGCAGCCGCGGCGCCTGCAACTCGGCGGCGAAGCGTACGAGGTCGTCGACGGTCGAGACGGCGTCCTTGGCGGGCGAGCCGGTCAGCTCGGTCGAGGTCATGCCCAGCGGCTCCAGGACCGCTTGGCGCAGATACTCCCCGAAGGGGATGTCCGCCGCCTTGGCGATGTGATCGCCGAGGACCTCGAACCCGGCGTTGGAGTACAGCCGCCGGTTGCCGGGCGCGGCGACCGTCCGGTGTTCGTCGAAGGCGAGCCCGGAGGTGTGGGCGAGCAGATGGCGCACCGTGGCGCCCTCGGGCCCGGCCGCCTCGTCCAGCTCGACCGCGCCCTCCTCGACCGCGACCAGCGCCGCGTACGCGGCGAGCGGCTTGGTCACCGAGGCCAGCGGGAATCTGTGGCCGACCGGGCCGTACGATCCGGCCACGGTGCCGTCCGCGCGTACGACGGCGGCTGCCGCCGTCGGGACCGGCCAGTTCTCGATCATCCGCAGGCTCTCCATGGGGCCCGAGCCTATCGCCGACCAAGATTGCGCCAAATCCGCGCTTGCTTGGAGTGCACTCCAAGTCCATAGCGTTGAGGTGGTCGAGGGGCTTTGCGTATCGGCGACAGCGAGAGGGTGCATCGGCATGACGGTGATCGAGGAGGACCTGAAGCAGGACCTGAAGCAGGACCTGAAGCGGGGCGTGGAGCGGGCTCCCGCGTCGGCGAGGCCGCGTTCGTGTGTGGGGCGCCGTCCGCATCCCCGGCCGACCGGCCAGGACCGGTACACGATCAGCGAGGTCGCGGCGCATACCGGGCTCACGGCGCACACCCTGCGCTGGTACGAGCGGATCGGGCTGATGCCGCACGTGGACCGCACCCACACCGGCCAGCGCCGCTTCACCAACCGCGACCTGGACTGGCTCGACCTCGTCGGCAAGCTGCGGCTGACCGGAATGCCGGTGGCGGACATGGTCCGCTACGCCGAGCTGGTACGGGCGGGCGAGCACACCTTCGCCGAACGCGAGGAACTGCTGACCGCGCACCGCGCGAACGTCCGGGAACGGATCGCCGAGCTGGAGAGCACGCTCGACGTCCTCGACTTCAAGATCAACATCTACGCCGACGCCCGGCGGCTGCCGGACAAGGCGTAAGCGACGAGAAGCGACGAGAGAGGCAGAGACGACCGATGACGGAGAAGACGGAGAACGGCACCGCGAGCAACGAGACGATACCGACCGTCGCCCTCGGCACCGGCGGTCCCCAGGTCGGCGTCCAGGGCCTCGGCTGCATGGGCATGAGCTGGGCGTACGGCCCGACACAGGACGAGGGGGAGGCGCGGGCGACCCTCGACCGGGCCCTGGACCTGGGCGTCACCCTCTTCGACACCGCCGATATCTACGGCTTCGGCCGCAACGAGGAGTTCATCTCCCCGTTCGTCCGGGCCAACCGGGACCGGATCACCCTGGCCACCAAGTTCTCCGTCGTGCGCAGCGAGGACGACCCCTTCGGCAGCCAGCAGATCCGCAACGACCCCGCGTACATCCGGGAGGCCATCGAGGGCAGCCTGCGGCGGCTCGGCGTCGACCATGTCGACCTGTACTACATGCACCGCCGCAACCCCGACGTGCCGCTGGAGGAGAGCGTCGGCGCGATGGCCGGGCTGGTGGCCGAGGGGAAGGTCAAGCATCTCGGGCTGAGCGAGGTCACGGCGGACGAGCTGCGCGCGGCGCACGCGGTGCACCCGATCGCGGCGGTGCAGTCGGAGTGGTCGCTGTTCAGCCGCGACCTGGAGAACGGCGTCGTGGCCGCCGCCCATGAGCTGGGCGTCGCCCTCGTCCCGTACGCGCCGCTCGGCCGGGGCTTCCTGACCGGCTCCTTCGTACAGGCCGAGCAGGAGCTGACCGACGACGACTTCCGCCGTCAGCAGCCCCGCTTCACGGGCGACAACGCGGCCGCGAACGCCGCGCTGCTGACCCCGATCCGCGAGATCGCCACCGCGCGCGGCGTGACGCTCGCCCAGGTCGCGCTGGCCTGGGTGCAGCAGCGGGCCCGGGTGCACGGACTGGCCGTGATCCCGATCCCGGGCACGCGCAGCCGCTCCCGGATCGAGCAGAACACGGCCGCGGTCCGGATCGAGCTGACGGCGGCCGAGCTGGCCGCGCTGGAGCCGATCGCGGGCAAGGTCGCGGGGGCGCGCTACGCCAACATGGCGCCGACGAGCGAGGGCCGCGAGGAGTCGTAGGCCTCGTCGGCCTTCGCCGCGCACCCGGCGTCATACGAGGTCATGACGGCAGTCCTCGCCCCGCTCGGGGTGGCCGCAGCGCACCGCCCCGAAGTCGCCGAGGACGATCCGCGCGAAGTTGCGCAGGGAGTCCGTGCCCGGGGCGAAGTAGCCGGTGTGGCCGTCGGCGTGGTCGGCGGATACGACGCGGGCGCCGAAGGCGGAGGCCGTAGGGTCCTCGCCGTGGCCCAGCCCCATGAAGTCGTAGCCGGTCACGCGTCGTATCCAGTCGGAGCCGTCCCGCGCGGCCCACACCCGCGCCTGCGTGCCCAGCTCCCCGGCGTCGTCCACGCCCATGCCGGGGCTGCCGAACGCCACCAGGTCGGACACCCGGGTGCGGTCCATCGCGGCCGCCGCCGCCCCGCACACGACCGAGCCGTAGCTGTGGCAGAACACTGCGGGCGGTGCGTCGGCGGTCCCGGCCGTGGTCACCGCCAGCCCGGCCAGGAAGCGGTCCAGCCGGGGCGCCCCCGCCTTCGCCAGCCGGGCGGTCGCCGCGTCCGGGCCGAGCCCGACCGGGGTGGTGTACCCCACCCACGCCACCACGGCGGTACGGGTCCCCGGCGCGTCCCGGGCCAGCTGCGCCCGCAGCGACTTGGCCATCCCGGCGGGGGCGCCGTACCGGTCGTGGGTACGGTCGAAGTCGGCCAGATCGATGTCCGACCCGGGTACGACGACCGCGGTCCGCCGCGCCGTCGCCAGGTCCCCGTACACCTCGGCGACCTGTCCCCGGCCGCGCGGATCGAAGGCCAGGATCTGCCGCCCGGGCGCGAGCAGCGCGTCGTACCGCGCGGCCTGCGCGCTGTCCGGGTCCGCCGTCCGCTCCGCGTCCCGCGCGGCCCGGATGGCCCGCGCGTTGGCCGCGTAACGCAGCGAGAGCGGCGCCCCGTCGAGGTTGCCCACGACGTCGGGATGGAGGATGACCAGCGCCTGCCGCTGCGTGTGGCCGAGCCCGTCGAAGAACCGGGCGATGCGGGCGGGCGAGGCGCTCCCCGGGTCCGGCAGCTCGCGCCCGCCCAGCGAGTGATCGGCGAGCCACCGTCCGGTCCCCGGCGGCGGCCCCGTGATGGCCTGCTCCTCGTGCGCCACGGTCCACCCGGCCGTCCCCGCCATGACGGTGATGGTGAGCGCGGCCGTGATCAGGCGTCGGGCGAAGTGCCTGGTGCGAAGCGTCTGGGACATGGCCGCGGGTTCCCTCTTCCGTTCGGTGGCGAGGGAAAGGTAGGGAGCGGACGGCCTGCGGGGCGTCAACCCCCGGTGCCAAGTCGGATGTCATACCGGGGTAGGGGGTGCACGGGACCCCGCGGGCTCCCCCTCTCAGAACCAGATGCGGGACGCCAGCAGCCCCATCCCGGCCCCGGCTGCGTCCCGCCACACCCGCAGCGGCCCGTCGAGCAGCTCTTCGGGCTCCTGGTCGCCCGGCCAGTCGCCGATCCGGGCCAGCGTCCGGGCGCGCTCCGCGCCCGTCAGGGCGAACGCTCCCTCGACGGCGGGCAGCAGACGGCGCACCCCGGCGGACGTGACCACCGCGTCCCCCGCCCACCCCGGCAGCGCCGCCGCCCGCGCGGGGCCGAGGCCGTGGAAGAGGGCCGCCACGGGGTTGTCCTTGCGGACCGCCACGATGAACGGATCGACATCGCCGTCGAACCGGTCCCACCACTCCATCACGTGCAGCTCACAGGACCTGTCCAGGGCGTCGAAGGCGGAGTCGTCGACCATGCCGTACAGGTGCAGCGCCTCCTCCGTGCTGTAGCCGTCGGCCCCCCACACCGGCACCGCCCCGCCACCCCGCGCGGCATCCCGCTCCCAGCGCCCCCAGGCCGCCACCGCGGACGGACGGGCCGCCGCGGCCGCGATCGCCGGGGCCGCGCGCGGCGCCAGCTCCCCGATGTCCTCCGCGCCGAGCGCCCCCACCGCCCAGAAACTGGACATTCCCATGATCCGGTCCCCCGTTTACGCGCTGTGCCGACTCCGCACGGGACATCGTCCCGCACCGCTCTGACACTCAGCGGTGGTCGAAGGAGATCCAGACGTCGGGCGGCAGATCCGGCCGCCGCGGCACCGGCCTGCGCTCCTCCGCCCACCCGTCCCCGGCGATCTCCGTGGCGACACGCCGCCAGAAACGCACCGCGCCCGCGTTCGCGTCCTGGAAGGCGACCTCCCACCGGCCCGGATGCCTGGCCACCACCTGCCGGACCGCGCACAGACCAACCCCCGCCCGGCGCGCGCCGCGCACGACGAAGAAGGTATTGAGCACCCGCGTCGAACCGCCCAGCCCCCGCACCAGCGCGAGCCCGGCCGGGCGCGCGCCGACCGTCAAGAGGTACGCCGTCCAGTCGGCGTCGCCGAGGACGGTCCGGGGCCGGTCGAAGTGGAACGTCCCGTCGGCATCCGGCAGGACCTCGTCGAACTCCGACAGGTCATGACGGAACATCAGCCACAGCCGCTCCACCACGGCCCGGTCGGCGATGGTCGCGGGACGCACGGAAACATGAGACACAAGGCTCCTTCCCAGGGCAGGACAGCCACCGCGTATGTGCGTTCAATAGCAGACTGTGGCCATGACTGCCGCCTCTTCGACGACGCACCACGTGCCCTACTACTCGCAGTGGGAGTCCGCGGACCTCGTACCCGAGTTCGTGACGGGTGCTCGCGAGTCGGCCGATGATCCGCTGTGGCAGAAGAGCGGGGCCGCGAGCCCGGAGTAGTACGGGTTCTGGGCGGCGCGTATCTGTGGCATGGCCTGTCTGCGCATGGCTCTCGACCACTTCGGGCATCCCGTGCCGCCGTCGATTCCGTTGCTGCGCGACGCACTCGACGCGGGTGCGTACTTGCGGACCGGGGAGACCACCGTCAAGGGGCTGATCTATGCGCCGTTCGCCGACTGGGCCGTCCGGCGCTGGGGTCTGTACGCCCGGGCACGGCCCGAGTTGGAGGCCGGGGACATTGGCGCCGAGG
>Ga0307508_10004364_pt1 | contig 13827 bp, 16 predicted proteins | sample 9_EM_MG_FD_203089 | JGI IMG/M metagenome (GOLD analysis project Ga0307508, IMG submission 203089) | Populus trichocarpa ectomycorrhiza microbial communities from riparian zone in the Pacific Northwest, United States - 9_EM | ecosystem: Host-associated > Plants > Roots > Unclassified | place... | reverse complement strand
ACCCCCTCATCTCCGGAGTTAGCCTAGGTCCGGTTTTCTCGGCCGACAGCTAATCTCCGTCTCCTCGATCTCCTACCTAGACTCTCTGACATCATTACCCGTGCTTCAGAGGGCAACTAGGGCCTCTTCTGAAGGCCCGTGATGAGTCTCCCTTGCTACGTACTCTAGCTAATTACTAAGGTGTAACACTGCCACCCACATTTCCACCAGCAGCTTTTGGGCTGCCACCTTGCCTGACACCTTGAAGATTACTGAGGCCGCGTTCTTTGGAAGCCGGACAGCCTGGAAGTAACGCTCGATGGTGCTTACCACCCGCATCCACTTCAATGAGAGGGGGGGGACCACGACTCCTGGGTTTTCCGCCTCGATCTGCTCCCTGAGCTCCGTGAGCCCGTTCGGGTGCCGGTACCAGTCATAGGGCACGAGGATCTTGAGCTCCGCCCACATCTCGTTCGCGACAACATTGATCATAGCTCTGTCAGCTTTGCGGGCCGGTTCCAGGATCTCCTTTTTGAATCGGAGGAGCATTGCCGCCGACGCCCCGAAGCGCGCTGTTGTCGACAGCCTTCCCTGCACCGAGATTCTGAATGCCTCGGTTCGGACGTGGGCCAGGGCCACCCTGCTGGGCGCGATGTTCACGTGCGCTGCGGCACTCGTTGCCACCACCGGGTCTATCTGTGGTGCTCCGGAGGCCCGCTCGAAGACAATGCCACGCTCGTCACGGGGGATGGAGTGCTTTAGCTGCTCCAGCCCAGTGGGCGCGCACTCCTCCTTGCCCTTACGGCCCACCCCTTTGGAGCCCTCCTGGGGCAGGGCTGCTGCTACCGCTGCCCGCTGTGCCCAGCTGCTCTGCTGCTGCCCCTGCTGCAGTGCCTGTGGCGATGCCGGTTTCTGGTGGTATTGTCGCTGCCACTGCTGCCGCTCGGACGGGGGGGGCTGTTGCTGCTGCTGGCGCTGCTGCTGCTGGTGCTGCCCCTGTAGAGGTGCCATACGCCCACGCGCCCACTCTTCCTCCCACTGGCTTCCCAGCGCCCGTATTCCTGCCATGTGGGCAATCCTCCTCCCCACGGCCGTCTCCTCCGTATCGTCGGCGTCGCCTGTCAGGTATCAGATTTGTTTGGCTGCAGCGCTGTATGTCTCCCCCTCCTTCTGGCTCAGCTCCCCTGCCTCCCATTGCTTCATGGCTGCCGCCTTAGCCTCCTCCCCTCTGCCCGCCTTCTCCGTGTCCTTCATCGCCGCCTCCCCCTCCCCCCTCTTCTCCCGCTCTTTCTTCTCAGCTTCCGCTGTCTGCGTTCGCTTCAGGATCGGACGAGTGGGTGCCGCTGGCTTCTCCGGCTCCCTTGCCGTGGCCGCATCGACCGCTGCCTGCCTCTTCCGTTGGCGCACCGCGCGGCCCGTGGCGGGTGGGGTTGCGATCTGCACCGCCTTCCCCTTACCCTTTTCCTTTCCTTACTCTTTTTCCCCCCCCGTTGCCGCAGGCAGTGGCTCTCCCGGTGCCGGCTCGTGCCTGGACTTGTAGAGACCTTCCCGTTCCACCCCCTCCATGACCTCCCCTCGCTCCGCCTCTCCTTCTGTAGCTGCTGTGGCCACCACCCCTTCCATGGGCTGTGTCGCCCCAGCTGAGGCCAGCGCCACTGCACCTGCGATGACCGCCGCGCCCGGGCCCTCCTGGGGTGCCCTTCCCTCGCGGGCCATCTCGCTAGCCAGGCTGTCCACTGCCTGCCACAGCTCCCGGATCTCCCTTCTCCTCGCCTCCAGCACCCGCGCCAAGTCTTCCCACTGCTTCATCTCCCACTGCCCCTTCTGGATCAGTTCCGTCTCGATGGCATCTAAGGCGAGTAATTTCACTGCCAGCCTCTTCTCCCTCTCCTCCGCATCCGCCAGCAGCCTCGCGGCCACTCTCTCCTCCCTCTCGTTTTCGCCGGCGGCCCGGGCTTCCCTTCCTTCCATCATCCGCGCTTCCAGCGCGGAAAGGTTCTCCTCCATCCTCCGCTCCGCCCCGGTTATGGCTGCCAGGATTTGCTCCAGCGCCGAGGCTGCTGCGAAGCCAGCCGGCATCAGTCGCGCCGCTGCCCAGGTGCGGGGCCTGGTGCACCTCGGGGTGCCCACCGCCCTCCTCTTGCTTCCCTTGGTCGGGGTGACCGGCACCGGCCTCGGTGCTTTTGCCGAGCCGCTCCCCCACCTGGCTGGTGTGTGTGTCGGGGTATTGGACCTATCCGGGTGCTCCACGCCCCCCATCTCGGCCTCACTCTGATTGGCCATCTCATCCGCCCAATCAAATACCACCACGTCCATTTCCTCTGCCACCTTGCGCTCGCCCATTCCGCTCCCCTTGCTCCCCTCCATTCCCACCCCCTCTCCTCCTTCCTTGGCCAAATTCAGGGTCTGAGCCGTCCCCCCCTCCTGAGGGCTGCTGCTGGTGGCCGCTGCTGAGAGCGAGTGAGCGAGTGCTCCCCTCATGGGCGTCTTCCTGGGCGAGTCGAAAATGTTCAGCTCGCCCATGCTGAGTTGCGCACCGCGGCGGAAGAATTCCTGGGTGCTCTGCTGTTGCCTGGTGCCGGTGGTGGCGCGCTTGAAGTTTGGCCTCCCGCAGCCCTTTCCCTCCCACTCTTCCTCCACCTCCATCTCTCCCCCGCTGCTCTCGAGCTCGCTGAGCTCGCTTCCACTGTCCTCCTCCATCTCCTCCCCCCTATAGTCCCCTCTGTCTCCCACGAGCTCCCGCAGTAGGGAGCCCTCGCTCGGGCCGGCACTGGCAGTCACCATCGGGGCTGCCTCGCTCGGTTGCGTCGCTCCGCCGGACATCCTGGAGTCCTTGAAGTCTTATCGGTCGCGAGATTTGGTGTGTCGGTCGGAAGTCTTGGCGTTTTCTGGCGTTGAGTTTCGTCCGGGGTGGGATGGTGTTGCGTGCCGTGTCAGGTGGCGACCACAAACAAAATACGAACCTCACCTCTATACCAATACCTTCATCGAAACCTCTTCCCTTTTCACTTGATTGATCTCAGGAACGAAACCGCCAATCATCGTGGCGTCCTCGGAGCCATCCCACCGTCGGAAGGTTCCTGGACGGACGCTGATCCTGCGGTTTGCCCTCAAAGCGAGAGCATATACTAACGAATTCCCAAACGTTCGAGGAATTCAGAAGTGTGACAACGCCGTTTTCACCGACATCATTCAATCGTATCCAGAAGAGGAGGTCAAGAAGGAGGAGGACTACAACAACGAGATGTGTGGAGGAGAATTCGATGAAGAGTGGCGGACTAATCCATCGATCCCATTCAATCACATCGCTTTCTTTCGGTTGCACTGCAGATTCTTCTACGAACAATACTACACAGCTACCAAGGCAAAACGGTTGCTTACACATATGGATCACACCGACTATTTGGACGAGGAAGCCTGCTATGAGTGGGCAGAGAAAGGAACGTGGGAGTTGGAAAACAAGGACCAATCCATCCTCGAGGATAGATCACACATTACGCACAGACTACCTGCAGGCTCGGAGGGCCCAGCGAGAGACGAGGAGGTACCAAATTTCAGGACATTTGGCATAACATTCGGAAGGGACCGGCCCCGTGAGCCAGAAAAGGAACGGCCCTGTGAGCCAGAAAAGGAACAGCCCCATGTACCAGAGAAGGAACGGCCCAGTGAGCCAGAGAAGGAACGGCCCTGTGTGCCAGAGAAGGAACAGCCCCGTGAGCCAGAGAAGGAAAGACCCCGAGTACACAGCCAATGCACATCGAGACCCCAGCGCGATATCCAGGTACCCACCACAACGACGGCCAAGTTCCCTACAGATATCAGGACGAAGGAGATTACCAGCGGATTCGGTGGGGACCCTAAGGATTTGGACCGCCTTGACATCCAGGTATATGACCTTTGTGATGGCAATGGCTACCCAGCATACTACGGGGGATCGGTTACTGGGTCGGTGGATGAAGGATGGGAATATGTCATGGCCGCTTCGGGAAAATCGAACTATGCTTTTGGATGTCGCCTATGCTCCAACATTGCAGCTACGATGCAGGGAAATGCTGCACATTGGTGGGAGGAGTATTGCAAGGCCGGGAGCCCGCGACCCAACAGCTGGAAACCTGCCTCCGGTACACGGTGCCCAGGGACAAGACCAATTAATACTGTCGAGGTTTCGCTGTACAACCTACTGCGCGAGGAGTTCTCTACAGACGACAACCAACAGGCGTGTATTGCCGAACTACAGAGGTTGAAGTGGGATCCTACCAAGCCTGATGCCCTTCCCTTTGCGACATTCAAATCTAAGGCAAAGACACTTGCCCTCAGAGCCGGATATACGTCATGGTCCCTACAGAACAGCATTATCCATAACTGCATAGAACCACCCGGCCTCGGCGTGCAATGCATACTGAATCCGGACGAAAAGGTGTTTTGGCTCGATGCACACAACCGCGCGAATACGTACCTCGCAGACAACATCCAACCTGTCGCTGGACATCTGGAGAAATGCGGCACATGTGGTGGCAGACATGAAACTTCCAAGTGCCGTCGGGGTCCATGGGCAAGGCAAGGAGGAGACCAGTCAGCGCGTATGGGGAGCTCTGTGGGTAGTAGTGGGGAAGGATGTGACTGGTGTGGGATCCCAGGCCACTTCAAGAGGGAATGCCAAAAGCTCCTGAGGGCTATTGCTCAAGGCGAAGTACGACAAGGTGAGGTCCACCGCAGAGGAGGCCCAGGACGTGATGAAAAGCTTCCCCAGGATGGTACCGGTTTCGGAGCCCGGAATTTCAGTAACGGAGAGCGGAACTTTGGGATGGAGAGCGTGCATGCCCTGCATATCAAGCGAACCAACAGAGACAGCAGCCGCAGCAACAGCAAATTCAGCGGTGTGCGGCATACAAGGGATTTGGGCATGCCTCGGCAGTCTGCCCAAGCAAGCAGGCGCAAGTGGCTACCGCGGGCATCAACTATGATGATGTGGACGACTCTGAGCACCGGTACATATATACCTATATGGGTATGCGGGAAAATAGGGCAATTCCACCCCCGTTAACGAGGAATGGCAACGCAACTCCACCCCCATCATTTATGGATGACGTGGATGAAGGAGCAAGCCTACTGTTTGCAGGAGAGATGATTGATGTGGAACTCTTTCAGAACTTGACAGAACCTATTGAGGGGGAATGAGGTGATCGGAACTGGGGAGCTGGAAGCGCGTATCGAACAACCGACCTTTATACTGTCGACGACCAAGGTTGCAGAGGAGCCCACCGGGCCGGTTTGGACGGTGACAAAGACGATGACAGGGAAAGAGATGATGACGATTATCGATTCAGGAGCTGTTAAGGCAGCAGTGACGAGGAAAACAGTGGAGGCCTCCAGCAGTACGTGGACTGAAGGATCGGATGTTAAGTTTATCAAGGCGGACGGGACTACATACACGCCAGCGGGGGTCTGCGAGGAGTTTTCATTCAGCATGGGGATGATAAAATTCAAAGTTCGCGCCTAGGTGGTTGACAAAGCTCCCTTTCAACTTCTGCTCGGTACTCAGTTTTTGTGGGCTACCGGAGCAGGAATATTCCCCAAATGGAATCTGGTGGTTATCACAGTACCGAAGCAAATGGAATTCAAGGTCAGCACAGTGGGACCTATGAAGTCAAACACACCACCACCAATTACTCCGGATGAGAGGTCCGAGGAGATCGAGGTGGATGTTGGCCTGGTTGCATTGCTATCAATTCCAGACCGAACTAACGCTTTGACGAGTATATGTGCTTTCCAAAATGCCACTGCGATCGTGCTTGGAGAGAAGGACTTGGTGGCGGAATGCGATGGTCCGTTGGCACCTACGCAGTCAGAAGTGGCAGATGTGGCATCGGGTATCCCCACCCTTTCCATGGAATTCGTGAGGAAGGTTTTCAAATTCGGGCCAACCGTCCCACTGGAAGTGATCACGCAGGTATGTCTGGACATCATCGAATTTGCGGATGCATACTCTTGGCATGAATTCGACTTAGGATGCATTACGGATGTGCTGCATGTCATCAATGTTACCGATAGTGACCCGGTGGTTTTTCCGTTACGTCCAGCTCTATACCTTTCTAAGAATGAACAAGCCATCAATGCGAAGTGTATGCCTCTAGTCAATATGGGCGTCTTCACAAAGGCCGGACAGGACTGCAAGAATCGAGCGCAGCTAGTGGTGTCCCGGCGCCAACCCCAGAAGGAGAGGATCCAGAGGACTTACGCAACTATCGGGTTGCCCACGACTTCCAGGGACTCAATTCGAAGACCGTTCTGGATCCATGGCCAATGACAACCCTGGAAGAGATGACTAGGTGGGTTGCGCAATGGTCGGTTTCTTCAAAGTCGATGTGGATCTAGGATTCAATCAGGTGGTTATGCTTGCGGATTCAATCCCGTATACGGGCTTTGAGATGTTCCACCAACTCTGGGTTTCAGTGCGAATGAACTTCGGAGTGATCAACGGACCTGCTACATTTGCAAGGAGTGCGGATATAATGCTGGGGGAAATGAAGTTCGACCAAAGGGTTGTCAAGAACTATTTTGATGATATCGTCGGTGGGGCATCCAGAGCCGATTGGGATAGCCTATGGCGATCCAAGCGGGAATTGTTGCAGAGATGTCAGGACCATGGATGGAAGCTGAAACCGAAGAAGGAGTCATTCGGGTATGAGGAACTCGAGATTGTTGGCCATGTATTCCGCGACGGATTCATCTCAGTGCCAACACACAGGGTCGACGCGTTGCAGCGAATGAGATATCCGGCGAACGCAACAGCTCTAAAGTCACTACTGGGCCTGGCAAACACATTCCGCGATAGGCTGCCAGGTTTCAGCATACGCGTTCCAAAATTGATTGTCCTGACAAGACCAAAAGGACGTCTCACATTGTCACCAGAGGCGATCGTGGAGTTTGACCACCTGAAGGAATGCCTATGCTTACCTTTGTTGGAGGAACTTCCCACCCTGGACGGCGACTCTCTCTCTCTTTTTACTAGAGAGCCCTATGGGGATTAGCGGCATGCCAAGGAGTGTACTCTATGCTGTTCGTTCTGCGAGGTAGTTTGTTTCTAGATACCGATAACACATGAACTTGTCGCAATACACGTTTCTTCATCCCAACTTCACTGTGATTTCTCCCGGTTAGAAACTCCTCGCTCCGTCAATAGCACGTCATGTTCGACTGCAGCATCGTGTCCTTGTCACAGGTTATGAGCCCTCCGCTGTAACTGCTAAGAAAACCCTCCACAACACCTCTTGCGAAATTGTTCGTTCGCTCCTCTCAACCCTTCACTCGTTCTCACGTCAAAAACAGGCTCCAAGAGAGCCAAGCAGTAAGCACGGGGGCCGGCGACATCGGGACCCTGTCCTTTACATTCTCCTAAACACGCCTCACAAATTTCACTGACAGACATACGAAGTAAGTAATAAAAAGCCTACCGTCACGATAACTTCGAAGCCCTACAAACACCCTCTTGGAACCATCTACCTCCTCGAGGGCACCAACTATGCCACCTGGAAAAGGCAGTGTGTGCGTATCCTCAAAGGCATCAAGGCGTGGAAGATTGTGCTAGGAGAAGAACAACCACCGAACAATCCGGTCGGATTCGTGGCCGCTGCCTTCGCCGAACAGGCTGTCTATGACAGTTACACTACCCGTCGTGACCAAGCCAGCGCTATCATCAGTGGATCTTGCTGCAATGAGGTCCAGATTGAGATTAAAGAGATTGATGATCCTGTGGAAATGTGGGCGGCGATTGCAAGGAAGATGGATGCAACCAGTACGGTTGTCGGACAAATGACTCTTTTTCGAAAGTTCCATGCTCTTCGGCCAGTCGCAGGAGAACCGTTCGGCACTTACTTCTCTCACCTGATGGAGGTCAAGAACCAGCTTGTAGGAACCGGTGAAGCGATATATGATGCCGCGTTCAAGAATCACATCTTCACCTCTCTCCCCACCATGTTCGATGTCATAGTCATCATCCTGCAGGCTCGGGCGGATGCCACACTCCAAGAAGTCCAGGATGCCCTAAAAGAACACGAGCAAAATCAGGCGATGCTAGTCAAGCCAGATGCTGTCTCCGAAGCTCTGTACTCTCAGCAAGGAGGACGAAATGACAACCACCGAGGAAGAGGAGGACGAAATGACAACCACCGAGGAAGAGGAGGACGAAATGACAACCACCGAGGAAGAGGAGGACGAAATGACAACCACCGAGGAAGAGGAGGACGAGGTGGGCGAAGCAATAAAGGAAAAGAGCGCCCTCAGAAGTGGTGCGACTCGTGCAAGACCCGATCCCACAACACCGCCGACTGTTGGTACACCCAGAAGAACAACAACAACAAGCGACCGCAAGAACACATGTCTACCTGCTACTACTGCGCCGAAGAAGGACACACTCGGATTGACTGTCCTACCAGAAAAAAGGCGACCGCTCTACGGAATCATAGAACTGCCCAAGAGCACGAAGGGAATGGAGAAGGAGGAAATGGATCCGCTCCAAACCTTACTGGCAACCAACAATGACTCTCAGGGTCCACCTCCCTCAGCGCGGAGGTGATGGTGGTGTCAAATCGATCAGCAATGTCAAATGGAACCTGGGTAATTGATTCTGGAGCGTCGCACAATTATGGCAACAACCTTCGAGACTTTCAGAATGACTCAGTTATGGAAACAAATATGATAATCAAATTGGGAGATAAGCACCAAGTACAAGCAAAGGAAAAGGGAGTTGTACGACTAGGAGATGTGGAGATCGAGGCGTTCTTTGTCCCAGAATTCCGAATCTCACTCCTATCCGTTGGGTAGCTCGACTCATACGGATACACATCGACATTCAAATCCGGTATCTGCTCGATCACAAATGCCAAAGGAAGTAAGGTTCTTAGCACCATCCTGGAACAAGGCCTCTACATACTATCGACAGATGGATCGGCACATGTGTCGGAAATCAGACTGTTACAGACTGGCACAAAAAATGCAAAGACATTGAAAATTTGGCACCAACAATTCGCGCACCTCAACTACCAGGATCTCAAATGCATCCTGAACACCTCGCATAATCAGCCCACGGATGCTACAGATGTCAAGCCGGTCGAGCCAGTCGCGCCAGTCACCACGGACAACACAGCTGTCATGGAAGGCACGGAATCCGAGCCGGCCGCCATTGATACCACGGACACCAAGCCAGTCACCATGGATCCCATGGATGTCAATATAACCCCCGGATTATGTGAGACGTGTATCCACACAAAACAACAACAAAAGGTGATACGTACCAAGGCCTCGCGGACCTCAACACCATTCGAGCTTGTACACTCGGATCTTTGTTGGCCTTTAAGACACAGTATCAGAGGAGCTCAATATTACATCATCTACATTGATGACTGTACACGATATACCGAGGTGTATTTCCTGATCACCAAGAAGGCAGAAGAAATATCGGCAAAATTCCGTCACTACCAAGCCTGGGTCGAAACCCAAGGATACCGTATTAAGCGATTTCGTAGCGACAATGGATCCGGCGAATACAGCACCGCACTTTTCTTGGTATTGCTCGGAGAAAAGGGGATCACGTTTGAACCCTCCCCCCCGCACACCCAACACAAAAATGGAACAGCTGAGCGAATGATCCGCACTCTAAACACCAAAGCCCGAAGTATGATGTGGGATGCCAACGTACCAACTAAATTCTGGCCCGAAGCCATAAACACAGCATGCTATCTACATCGCAGATCCCCAACCTCGAGTCTATCCGGAAATCGATCACCATATGAGGCACTCTACGGAACAACACCACAAATTGGACACCTGAGACGATTTAGCTGTCGCGTATACAAACACATTCCGCCTGCTCAGAGAAGTGAAAAGAAGTTTGGAAACCGCTCGCGTGTGTGTATGATGCTTGGCTATGTGCATAACACTACCAAAGTGTGGAGGCTATGGGACTTCAACTCTGGAAAAACCGGACATGCAGTAGAATGCTCAAGTGTAGTATTTCAGGAAGAGGAGAACGCACACACAAACCAACAGAAAATCGAAGTGATTGAATTTCCGGAAGACTCAGAGAAATTGCCCAATGATATTCATGGAATGAATGAAACAGATCAGGCAAATGAATTGCCAAGGCATGAAGCCAGTAAGTCAAAGACTCTCCCTTTCCCGCTGAACAAACACATCGGCTAGAGTGAATCTGTGGCGGGGGCGGATATATCGATAAGGCAGTGTAAAACTCAAAATGAATCTCTGTTCGATAATACACATACCTGTCAACACTGGATAATGGCTCGTTGAAGTCTCCTGGACAGAGGATCGATAAGGCAGTGTAAACTCAAAATGAGTCTCTGTTTGATAATACACATACCTGTCAACACAGGCAAATGGCTCGTTGAAGTCTCCTGGACAGAGGATCGATAAGGCAGTGTAAAACTCAACATGAGTCTCTGTTCGATATGCACACAAAAAAAAAAAGATTTCCTGACTAAGACTGATTGTGCTGGCAGATGAGCAAGATAATGTCTTGACCCGAATGCAAGATTACGTCTCTACCCGAACACGCAGCAAGATTCACCTTGCAATGAACAAGGCAATTATGAGCAAGGCTGCCGAAGAAGGGGGTGAATTGATATCTTCGGAAGACCTTGTGTTACACCTTAGTAATTAGCTAAAGTACGTAGCAAGGGAGACTCATCACGGGCCTTCACAAAGGTCCTAGTGGCCCTCTGAAGCACGGGTAAATGATGTCAGAGAGTCTAGGTAGGAGATCGAGGAGACGGAGATTAGCTGTCGGCCGAGAAAAACGGACCTAGGCTAACTCCGGAGATGAGGGGGTGAGTGCAAACGAACCGGTCTCTTCCCAGAAGGAGATTGCGTCACCTCAGGGTGATCGACAGGCTCTAGAACTTAGACCCCACACGACTGCATGGCCCTCATACAGTACGTGGCTCCCCAGGGAGCTCTCGCCTCAGGGAGAGATGGAGGACTCTGAGCCTAGGGTGCCGCAAGGTGCATGAAAACCTCATCTCCCCTTATCTACACCCTGCTATGACCAATGAATCACCCACGGGGTCTCTGCACCACGGGGGAATCCAAGCCCGAGTCATCAGCGCTCACGCTGATTCATCAAATCTCACGCTACGAACTCTACCATAAAAAGAAGAGGTTTTTCTCGACAAACAGAAAAGAAAAACCAGCACGAGCATCCTCACCAACACTACCACCGAACCCACACACAAGATCTAAGATTATTCCGTTGTGAATTATCGAAAGTAGCCTGATTACCTTTGAACCCCCCCACACTCCTGTTACGAGACAACCCCAGTGTCACACTATAATCTTGATCTCAAAAATCACCCTACTTTCATAACGGGCTTCGACAACACCTACTTCGAAGACCACCTTTATCTCCTCGAGCTATCCACCTTCTTGGAACCTAAGTCTCAATACTCCTTCGACTATACGTTCCAATCAATCGATAGCGAATTAGCCCACTACGAACAGTGGGATACATTCAGCGACGGACCTATCCCTACGCCCTACCTCGAAGGCGACCACGAGCCCTGGAACTGGTATACGCAATACTGGGTCAACTGCGCGCACAACCATACCAACGCCGAGTTCACAGAAAACGAGCTCTGAGATCTCTGTGACTATTACTTTACCGACGACGAAACAATCTACACCGGACACTTTCTGGACCTATATTAAAAATGGCGTCTACCGACTTCAACATGCTCCGCCTGGAAGCCCCTAGAGATGTACTATAGATCACCGACGGTACGGAGCAGGCGGAAGAAACCTTGGAGGTCGCCAATCCCGCCACATGGCTCCGCGCCCTAGCCAAACAACAAAAGCAAGCAGAGCAAGACCTGGGGCAACTGGTCCATCTCTGCGGAAATACGATCGATCACGCCGACCAAAGAATCCAGCAGATCGAGCAGGCCTACCGAGACTTATCGGAAGGAACTAGGTACGTATACGACCGGTTGAGTGCTAATGAAAGGATCACAGGGGACTGGATCCGAAGTGAATTAGCAAGCGCGGCCAGTGCATATCAAGCCTTTGCACACAACGTCTGGGGCGCCATTATCGAATGAACCCAAGAGGCCGACCAAAAGCAGGTAGGACAGGCTACACAGCTAACGCGACTCAACGATTCCATATCATTCCTAGCGGAGGCAAACGTGGCAAGAAGCCAACATTTGGCAAACTTTCAAGGTAACGTGGAGATATGGGCAGAGGAACACCAAAAGCGAGCGGACGAGCAGCAACAGCGGGTGGAATACCTGGAGCGTCAGCTGCAGGAAGCCCGGGAGGAGGCCAGACAACAAGCAGAGGCCCTCCAGCTTCTAGCCGCTCGAATTCCGGTTCCAGAAACCCCCCGGCCTCCAGCACCAGCCTCGGAAAGTCCACCGCCGGAGCCGACGCCATGGCGAAGCCCGGCCAGAGCAACCACGTCGAGCCTGGCCGACGCCCTGCAGCAGCTCCGAGCGGGACCTTCGGGCAGCCCCAGTCCTGACACACAACGATCCCTGGTGCCACCCTGGCCCGCGAGAAAAAACCGCCCGCCCACGGTGTCTCCAGCACCTGAAAGAAACCCCATGTTCGGAGGGGGAGGAATGCCACCACAGCCTCCGCGCCGACCGCTACCACCCCCACCTTCACCATCACCACCACCGTCGCCCCGACCCGCGCAAAGGACGTTGACCACCGAGGAACTCGCCCGAACCATAGCCAGGGCAGTGGCAGAAGGTGTAGCCGCCGCCGTACCGGCGACCTCGGCACCATCGGCGGCCTGAATCAACACCTCCCGGCTGAAGATGAAGAACCCCGAACCATTCAACAGGAAAAACACCACCAATTTCAATCAATGGTGGGAGTCGGTTACAATGTATCTGGGATTCTACCCAGAGACCGTGAACCGACAGAAAATAGCCTGGATAGGGACACTCCTAACGGATACGGCCCTGTCCTGGCACCTCCATCGTTACAGAGACCTGGGAGATACGGACACCTGGGTCAACTACTCAGCAGCGATTCGAGCGGAATACCACAACGACCGCGAAGCGGCCGATGCTCAGCAAAAACTAGGACAACTCCGATACCAGGGATGTATCCGAACATACATAACGGAACTCCGGTCGCTCAATAACTTCGCCCGGGCAAACGGAGAAGGCTTGCGAGAAAAAGTCGAACTAGCCATGACCGACGCCATCCTGGACATGAGGTTCAGTCAAAACGAAGGAGAATTTGTTGAAATTAGCGCTATCACACCTATCTCCTATTTTTCCTATTTCTTGTTTCCTTGTGGTTAGTGGGATAGATTAGATATGTGGTGGCGGCGGAGGTGGCGCGGCGAGGAGGGAACTCTCGGCGGCGTTGACATGTTCTGGACTCTGTTGAATTGGGTTTCGTTGACATGTTCTGGACTCCGTTGAATTGGGTTTTGTTGACATGTTCTGGACTCCGGCGGGAAAGGAAGTTTATGTTGCGGAGGTCGAGACATTATGCCGACATCGCCATCTTGGCCAGGTGGCCGCTGCTGTATATAACGTCTCTCATTTCCGCCCTCATAGATAGACAAGTCCTCAAGTCTTCAAGCAATCGCAAAGCACTCTTTCTCTCTCTCTCTCTCTCTCTCTCTCTCTCTTCCGTATCAAATCTTCTAGTTTCCAAACGACTCCCACTTCCGCAGTGCGCCCATAACAACAGGTTATGAGCCCGGACCTGCACCCCTAAAATTACCGTCTGATCCACGAAACCCACCAAACTTTTCCGCAATGTCGAGTGACAAACTCACGGCATCAACCTCACTGAAGTTCGATAACCTCCCGA
>Ga0307508_10004363_pt1 | contig 13829 bp, 14 predicted proteins | sample 9_EM_MG_FD_203089 | JGI IMG/M metagenome (GOLD analysis project Ga0307508, IMG submission 203089) | Populus trichocarpa ectomycorrhiza microbial communities from riparian zone in the Pacific Northwest, United States - 9_EM | ecosystem: Host-associated > Plants > Roots > Unclassified | place... | reverse complement strand
TGCGAAAACATTGACGATCTATGCCGCTGTCGAGAAAGGATCTAGAAAAGGATAGGGCGATCTCGCGGACGTCGCGACCTGGTTGCCCGGGCGGCCAGCACGGTCGGTGTCGGGGCGCCGCCCTCGGCGAAGCCGGTGAATCGCAGCCCGGCGTCCAGGAATGACCCCAGCAACTCCGCGATCGGCACGTGCGTGGCGCCGACCTTGTACCGCACGCCCTGCGACGTGAACGAGCTCTTGGTCCAGTGCCCGTCGAGGTAGCCGGGCCGGATCACGATCGCCTGCTGATCGCTGCGATCCGCGAAACCGCCGTTGAACGCCGGGTGCACTCCGACGTGGACGAAAACGCCGTCGTCGGTCAGCACCCGGGCCGCCTCGCGCAGCACCGCGGCGTAGTCGGGCACGTCGGTGTGCATCATCACCGTGATGACGGCCGCCATCGAGCCGGTGCGTACCGGCAGCCGGGCGGCGTCGCAGTGGGCGGCACTCAGCCGGCCGCGGGCGTGCCGCAGCATCCCCGCCGAGAGATCGACGCCGAGCGGGCTCCAGCCGAGCGATCGCACCTGCGCGGCGTAGACACCCGTGCCGCAGCCGATCTCCAGGCATGGCCCGCTGCCCGGTCCGAGCAGGGTGTTCAGGGCTTGGCGGATGCCGATCGGGTCGTCCGCCGACTCCTGCCGGGCGAGGAACTCGTTCTCGTACCAGTCCGCGATCTCGTCGTACGCCGCGGTCGGGGTCATCGCCCGCGGACCTCGGCCAGCACGTCGGCGGCGGTGACCGACAGGGGAGTGCTGGGCATTCCGGCGGCCCGCGCCTTGGCGGCACTGCGCTGCCGGGTCGACCAGGGCCAGCCGGGCTGCAGCAGCGGCACTCGCCGGGCGGGCACCGGCACGATCTCGACCGTCGTGCCCGCCGCGGCGGCGCAGGTCTCGATCAGCGAGGTGATCGTCACCGACTCGCCCACCGCGTTGAACGCGCCACCCCGGTTGTCGGCGAGCAGCCGGACCACGAGGGTGGCGAGGTCGCGTACGTCGATCAGTTGGACCGGCTGCTCCGGGTCGCCGGGTAGCTCGACGCGGCCGCCGCGGGCGGTCTCGCGAACCCAGTACGTCAGGCCGTCCTGGTTGTCGTGCGGGCCGGCCACCTTGCCCGGCCGCACGATGCTTGCCCGATCTCCGAACCGGGCCAGGATGTCCTGCTCGCAGGCCACCTTGGCCGGGCCGTAGGTGGCGTCGGTCAGCTCGTCGGGGTCACGCACGGGCGGGCGTAGCGGAGTGTTCTCGTCGGAGCCGGGACCGACGCCTTCCTGCACGTAGACGGCCTGGGCGGAGATGAACAGATACCGCCCGACGCGGTCGCCGAGCGCGTCCATCGCCTGGTCGACGTGCCGGGGGAAATAGCCGCTGGTGTCCACGACGGCGTCCCAGCTGCCGTCCTTCAGGGCCGCGTAGTCGCCGGTGTCCCGATCGCCGATCAGCCGTGGCACCGACGGGAAGAGCTCCACGCCGGTCTTGCCACGGCTGAACAGCGTCGGCTGGTGTGAGTCGTTCAGCAGGGCTGTGACGATCGCGCGGCCCACGAAGGAACCGCCGCCGAGAATGAGAATGCGCACTCAGTCAGTGTGCGGCAGCCGCTCCGCGGGGATCACGCCGAGGCGGCCCTTCTGGTAGTCCTCGAACGCCTGGGCCAGTTCCTCGCGGGTGTTCATCACGAACGGGCCGTACTGCGCCACCGGCTCGCGGATCGGCCGGCCGCCCATGATGAACAGCTCCAGCGCCGGGCTGTTCGAGTCCTGAGTGGAGTCCGCGTCGACCCGGATCGCGTCGCCCGCCCCGTACGCCGCGAGCTGGCCCTTTTGAATCGGCCGGGCCTCCACGCCCACCGTGCCGCGGCCTGCCAGCACGTAGACCAGCGCGTTGTAATCCGGCTGCCAGGGCAGGTCGAGCCGGGCGCCCGGCTGCAAGGTGACGTGCGCGAGGTTGATCGGGGTGTGCGTCGAGCCGGGGCCGGCGTGGCCCGCGACCGTTCCGGCGATCACCCGGATCAGGCTGCCACCGTCCGGCGTGGTGAGCAGGGCCGCCTGGCGGCCGCGGATGTCCTGGTACTTCGGCGCGATCATCTTCGCGACCTTGGGCAGGTTGACCCACAGCTGCAGGCCGTGGAACAGGCCGCCGCTGGCGACCAGGTGCTCCGGCGGCGTCTCGATGTGCAGGATGCCGCCCCCGGCCGTCATCCACTGGGTGTCGCCGTCGGTGATCGAGCCGCCGCCGCCGTTCGAGTCCTGGTGGTCCATGATCCCGTCGATCATGTACGTCACCGTCTCGAAGCCGCGGTGCGGGTGCCACGGGGTGCCCTTCGGCTCGCCCGGCGCGTAGTCGACCTCGCCCATCTGGTCCAGGTGGATGAACGGGTCGAGCTCGTTGGTGGGCACGCCGGCGAACGCGCGGCGCACCGGGAAGCCCTCGCCCTCGTAGCCGCTGGGCGCGGTGGTCAGCCGGCGGACCGGCCGGTAGCTGGTGGTGGCGGTGTCGAGCTGCGGCAGCCTCGGCAGGACCAGGACGTCGTCGACGGTGATCGCGGGCATGGTTCGTCTCCCTGTGGGGCGGGTGGGGCTCATCTGCGGGTTTGCATGGGTTTTCCGCCGCGGGTCGGCTCAAGCGTTGACTGGAAGGCCGCGCAGGCGCGGGCCGAGGCGCTCGAAGATGCGGGTGACCACGGCGAGCTCGTCCTCGTCGAGATCGTCGATGAAGCTCTCGCGCACGGTGGCGAGGTGCAGCGGGGCGGCGCCGACCAGCTCGGCCAGGCCGGCCTCGGTCAGCACCGCCTCCTGACCGCGGCCGTCCTCGGCGCAGCTCTGCTTGCGGACGAGGCCGCGCTTGACCATGGAATTGATCTGATAGGTCACCCGGCTCGGCGAGAAGACCAGCCGGCCGGCCAGCTCGCCCATCCGGATCCGGTGCCCGGGGGCCTCGGAGAGCACCACCATCACGTGGTAGTCGGACATGCTCAGGCCGGTCGCCCCGCGCAGGTCCTCCTCGAGCCGGTTGTGCAGAGCCCAAGAGCTTTCGATGAACGCGCGCCAGCACGCTTGCTGCGTCTCGTTCAGCGGTTCGGTCATGACAGAGACAGTAACTCTTTCAAATCTGAAATACCAGTGTGGTTCAGAGCACCCACTCGTCGTCGCGGATGATGTCGACCGTGCCGCGGGGGCCGCGCCCGGTCACCGTGATGCCCTCGCCGCCGATGACCACGTCGGTGTGCACGGCCGACGTGTTCAGCCCCAGCGCGGCGCGCTCGTCGGGGCTCATTTCCAGACCGCCGGCCACCGCGAACGGGAAACTCTGCCCCCAGGCGACATGGCAACCCGCGTTCTCGTCGAAGAGCGTGTTGTGGAAGACGAGGCCCGCCTTGGCGATCCGGCTGTCCCGGTCGACCAGTGACACCTCGCCCAGGTGCCGGGCGCCGTCGGTCTCGAGTTGGGCCCGGACGACGTCCGCGTTCGCGGTCGCCGAGACGTCGGTGATCCGGCCGTCCTTGAACTCCACCCGCAGCCCGGTGACCAGCCGACCGGCCAGCGGAAGTGGCTTGGTCAGCCGGATCACGCCGTCCGCCCGGCGCTTGTCCGGGCTGGTGAACACCTCCTCGGTGGGGATGTTCGGCAGGTACTCGACGCCGTCGGGATCGGTCCCGCCGCCCCCGGTCCAGCGGCAGCCGGCCGGCAGGCCGACGGTCAGGTCGGTGCCCTCGCCCAGGTAGCGGACCTCGCTCAGGTCGAGCGCGTCGAGCGTGGCGGCCCGCGCGGCCAGCGTCGCCGACCGCTCCCGCCACCGGGCGACCGGGTCGTCCTCGTCCAGCCGCATCGCGGTGCCGACCGCCGCCCAGAGCCGGTCGACGTCGGGCTCGCCGAAGACCTGGGTGGCCCAGCCCGGGTTCGGCGCGGCGGCGCCGGTCCAGCGCGTCCGGCCGCTGAGCATCGCGTCCCGGATCGCCAGCGTCTCCGCGGTCCGGATGCTCCCGGCGCGCACCGGGTCGGCGCCCTCCATCACCTGCGGGTTCGGGTCGCCGCCCAGCATGATCAGGGCGGCCCGCTGCTGGTCCCAGTCGCGGATCCGGGCCAGCGCCCAGGGCCGGCTCGCCGACAACTGCTCGTCGGGGGCGTGGTCGACCGCGGACCGCCGGATCGGCCCGTCGGTGAAGATCGTCTCCACCCAGCCGGCGCCGGCCGCGTACGCGCTTTCGACGATCGCCCGCACGATCTCCAGGTGCGCGGCGTCGGCCTGGACCACCACCTGCTGCCCCGGCTGCACGTTGACGCCCACCCGGACCACCAGATCCGCGAACCGCTGCACCAGATCCATGACGCCTCCCGTGTCCATTTACGTTTGGGTAAATGTTTGCAGGTGCGTGAGCATAAGGCAAGATGGAGGCGTGACGGAGCCGATGGACGTCCGGGTGATCGCGGACGTCGAGACCATGCGCGCCCTGGCCGACCCGACCCGGGTCGCGATCGTCCGGCTGCTGATGAGCGGCAACCGGGCCGCCCCGCCGGTCATGTCGGCGAAGGAGATCGCGGCCGCCCTGCAGGAGTCACAGATCAAGCTCTACCGGCACCTCAAGCACCTGACGTCGGTCGGGCTGATCCGGGTCGCCGAGACCCGGCTGGTCTCCGGCATCCAGGAGCAGCGCTACCGGACCGGCCAGCTGCACCTGACCATCGGCGGCGAACTGCTGGCCAACCCGCCGGAGCTGACCGGTGCCCTGGCCGCGCTGCTGGACGACTTTCGCGCCAGCATGTCGCGCGATCTGGCGCAGGAACGCGTCGTGCTGGCCACCGACGATCCGCTCACGATGATGTTGCTCGGCGGCACGGCCGTGCGGGTCAACCCGGAGCGCGCGGCCGAGTTTCGCCGCCGCCTGCACGCGCTGCGGGCCGAGTTCGACGAGTTGGACGGCGACGACCCGGACGGCGTGACCGCCCACTTCCTGCTGGGCTGGTACACGATCCGGCCGTGACCGGCCCGCAGCCCGGCTCAGCCCAGCTCCACCAGCGGGTCGGTGACCACCTCGCGCCAGCGGTCCCGGTGGCCGGTCGCCTGCAGCCGGTAGTAGATCGTCTCCCGGCGCTCGTCGCCCGCGTCGCCGGAGTGGCCGCCGATGTTGTGCCCGAGCAGGTAGTGCGCGAACAGCACGCTGCCGGCCGGCCCGGTCGCCTGGGTCGGCTCGCCCAACTCGACCTTCGGATACGGCCCCGGGCGCATCTCCGCCACCCGGGTCAGCGCCTCGGGACCGTGCTCCGCGAGGTAATCGCCCAGTCGCAGGTGGGTGCCGGGCCAGACCCAGAGGTTGCCCCGGTCGCGGTCGCTCTGGTCGGTGAGCCAGACACCGGCGAGCATCGAGAACGTGCCCGGCCGCCCGTCCGGCTCGCCCGGCGTGATGCCGTCGACGTGCGGGCTGCCGGGGCGGTGCGGAAACGGCGGCGTGGTCAGCGCGATCTGGGCGAACTCAGGCTCCTGCACGCCCAGCCCGCGCCGGAGCAGCCGCCGGGCCGACTCGGCGATCCCGGTGCTGCGATAGAAATCCAGCAGCGGATGGCCCGCGGCGCCGAAGCGGGGCCAGAGGAAGTGCGACCCGGCCGGCGGCTCCGCATCGAGCAGGCCCGCGACGATCGCCCGGCCGGTCGCGATCTGGGCCGCGCTGAGGACGCCGGGCATCACCACGTACCCAAGCCGTTTGAAGGTTTCCAGCATTTCCCCCGTCATCGTTTCAGTGGATCGGACGGGGCGCCCGCCAACAACCGGTATTCAGTCAGAAAGCGAGGGATGCGCCCGCGTGGCTGACCGAAACCGTGTGCGTTACGCACTCCTTGCCGGAAAGGACGTGCAGCAGCATTCCGGTCGGCTCGTTGAGATAACCGGGCGGGGCGTCGTCGTGCAGCCGCAGGTTGGCCTGCCGGTAGGTGCTCGGCGCCGTGGTCACCAGGCTGCCCGCGAACGGCGCCGAGACCACCCGGTGCACGTGGCCGGCCAGGACCCGGACGACGTTCGAGTGCTTCGCGAGCAGCACGCCGAGCTCGGCCCCGTCGGTCAGCCGCATGCCGTCCAGGAAGGGCATGCCGAGAGCCGTGGGCGGATGATGCAGCGCGAGGAACGCGGGCACCGCCGGCCGGGTGGCGAGCACCGAGTCGATCCAGGACAGTTGCTCCGGGCCCAGTCGGCCGGCCGGGCTGCCCGGGATGTTGGTGTCGGCCACGATGATGGTCGCCTGCGGATACTCCACCGCGTAGTGCGTCGACTTGCCGTCGGCGAGGTAACGCGTTCCGCCGAACTCCGCGATCATCGCGGCGGGCAGATCGTGGTTGCCCGTGGTGAGATGCACCGGCACGGGACAGCGGTCGAGAAGGGCATGCAGATCCGCGTACGCCGCGGGGTCGCCGACGTCCGCCAGGTCGCCGGTGATCACCACGCAGTCGGGGCGTGGCTCGAGCGTGAGCAGTCGGCCGAGCGCGAGGTTGAGGCCGGCTGCGGGCAGCGCACCCAGCGGTCCGACCTGGAAGTGGGTGTCGCTGAGATGGGCGATCAACATGCGCCCTACGGTAACGACTCGATGCTCCCTGTGACGACGGTTAGTGACCGAGGGCTCGCCGCGCGTCCGCGAGGCCCTTCTCGTTCCCGGCGGCGTCGGCGATGCCGGTCAGGTCGCCCACCGCGATCCGGCGGGCGAAGTAGTCGGCCTGCACCGCCCAGCGGAACCGGAGCATCGGCGCCAGGCCGCGGTCGGCCTCGGCGCGCGGCAACGGGGCCACGGCCAGGTAGCTCTCGATCAGTTCGCCGGCGTGATCGACGCCGCCGACGTACATCACGGCGGACGCGAGGTCGTAGAGCAGTGGGCCGCGCAGGGCGACGCTCCAGTCGATCAGCCCGCCGCCGGTGCGGAAGGCCTCGGGCGCCGGATCGGTGTGCAGCAGTCCTTGGCTCAGGGCGGTGGTGTCTAGATCGCGTACGGCGCCCGCGACGGCCGGGCGCAGCCAGTCCCGGGAGCTCAGGTGCCCGGCTGTGGGGTCGACCCAGTGGAAGGTGCGCACCACGCCGCCGATGGTGGCGTTTCGTAGCGTCCGGTGGGCCTGGGCCAGGGTTTTGCCGATGTCGCTCTGATCGGCGGCGGTGAGCGGCTCGCCGGGGACCCAGGTGAGCAGGGCGAGCGGCCGGCCCGCGACGGTCACTACTGTGCGGCCGTCGCGGGTGGCTGCTGGTGCGCCGGTCCGTTCCAGGTGGGCGGCGACTTGGAGGCCGGCGGTGAAGTCGTCGGCTTGCTCGGGCGACACCGACTTGGCCACCCAGCGGTCGGCGCCGGCGGTCACGAACCAGGTCTGCGAGTTCATGCCGCCGTGGTGCGGGACGACCTCGGCGCCCGCGAGATTCCAGTGCCGGGCGAGCGCCGCGCGGATCTGCGCATCGACGTTCATGGGGTGGACGGTAGCGGTCGGCGCGGGGTCGGGCAGGCGGTTTTTCTGGCGCTTCCGGTCGCTTCCTCGCGGCGGGGCTTTTCGGTGAGCTTTGTCAGGCGGCTTTTTCGGTGAGCGAGCGGGTCAAGTCGGTGCGCAGCTTGTCGAAGTCGACGCCGGCCTCGGCGAGGATCTGGACCGCCAGGCCGTCACCCTCGCGCAGGATGCCGAGCATGAGGTGCTCGCGGGCGATGTAGTTGTGCTTGAGCCGGAGAGCCTCGCGCAGCGACAACTCGAGCGCCTTCTTGCTGCGCCGCGAGAACGGCGTGTGCCCGCCGGCGTAGAACCGGCTGAACCGGCCGCGGCGCTGCGGCGTGGTGTCGCGGGGCAACCGCAGCGAGCCGGCGCCGAAATTCTCCTCGATGGCCCGCCGGACCGCGTCGAGGTCGATGCCGATGGCCTTGAGCGCGGCGGCGTCCTCGGCGTCGGCGTCGAGCAGCGACACGGCGCCGGGCGCCGAGCCGGTGCCGACCCGGCGGATGATCTCGGCCCGGACATAGCGTTCGTTGACCTTGGTTTCGCGCAACGCCAGGGTCACCGGGCTCTCCGGGTCGGCGAGCAGGGCCAGCAGCACATGCTCGGTGCCGACCGGCGCTTGTTGCAGATCCTTGGCCTGGACGGTGGCGCCGACGACGGCGTCGCGCGCGGCGTGGGTGAATCGTTCGAACATCTCAGCCCTCCCGTGGGTCGCTCATCGGCATTCGGCTCGCGTGCTTCTTGTGTACGCCCTGGCGGGTGACCTCGAGGGCATCCGCGATCTCCTGCCAGGACCAGCCCTTGCGGCGGGCGTTCTGCACCTGGAGGTGCTCGAGGCCCTCCAGGAGCCGGCGTAGCGCCACAACCGCCCGCAGACCGACTCGGGGGTCGGTGCTTCCGGCCGCGGCGGCCAGATCGGTTGCTTCGGTCATGCTGTCAACCTACGTTGACGCGTCGAAGTTGTCAACCGAGGTTGACGGGGGATGATCGAGGGCGGAATTGTCGTACCTGCGTTCGATACTTGGGGCATGCGAGAGGTTCTGGATCGCCTCGGCGCTGAGCTGGAGAAATGCGCCGCGCCGCCCACGTCCGCGCTGTCCGAAGCGGAGCTGATCAGCGGGCTGGATCGGGCGTGTCTGATCGAGCGGGAGTTGGCCGATCTGCGATCGCGCATGGAGCGGGTGGTCGCGGCGCCAGGTCTCCGAGTGGAGCGCCCGGCGGCAACATCCTTGCCGCAATGGCTGCAATCCGCGCTCGCGGCCTGGCCCGCGCCGGGTGGGCGATCCGGCGCTCGGCGCGCCGAACGGCCGCCTGGATCCGCGAAACTGAGGCAGGCGGCAGGCGATTCCGGGGGCGGGCCATGACGCTCCGGAGACCGTGAAGGCGCGCGCCTCACGCCTCGGCCACGGTCGCTGTCCGGTCGTGGCACAGCGACGGCTGTGTCCTGCAGCCGTGGCGCGTCGACGGGTTGTGCCCGGCAGTCGCAGAACGCCAGCAGCCTGCAGTCGTGAAGCGCTGGCGGCCTGTGCCCGGCGGCCGAGGAACGTCGACGGCCGGGCTGCTGCCGTCCTTGCCGGGACGGCAGCTTCGTCAGCCCGGGAAGGTCAACTCCATGCCGGTCAGTGGACTGAACGACAGGCTCAGCTCGGCGGGCACGCTTGCCGGGGCGGCCACCGCGAAGCGCAGGCCCCACGGGTCGACCAGCTCGGCGTAGCTGCCGAAGCCCATCTCGAGCGGGCCGACGATCAGGCCGCCGCCGAGCCGCCGGCACCGGGCGATCGCCTCGTGGCAGTCGGCGACCTGGAAGGCCGAACGCCAGCGCGCCACCTCGCCGCCCGGCGCGAGCCCGGCCATCGCGTCGTGCGCCGGAGTGAGCCACTCGCCGCGGGTGCCGTTGCTGCCGTACTCGTCGCGCAGCAGCCAGCCGAACGCCCGGGCGTAGAAGTCGATCGCGCCCGCCGGGTCGTCGGTGAGCAGCTCGGGCCAGGTCATCGTGCCCGGCTCGCCGGCCACCTGGGCGCCCGTGAAGTCGGCGTGCTGCCACAGCCCGAGCGTTGCGCCCGCCGCGTCGGCGATGATCGCGCAACGACCACCGTGTCCCTCGGTCGGGGCGCTCAGGCAGCGTCCGCCGGCCTCCTCGACTCGTACGATCGCCGCTTCGAGGTCGTCCTCGGCCAGATAGGTCAGCCATCCGGCCGGCCGGCCGCCTCGGGCGCGGGTCAGACCCGCCGCCGCGCGGCCGTCCAGTCTGAAGCGATCTCCGGCCGGTTCCCAGCCGAACAGTCCGGCGTAGAACTCCGCCGCATGAGCGGGTTCCACACTCGCCAACTCGACCCAGCAGGGGGTCGCCGGCGCGAAGCCTCTGATGCGCATCGGCCGCACCTTTCCGGTCGCTCCATCATGGATGGGGAGGTGCCGATCACCTTACGACATCGAATACGCTCCGCAAGCATCCCGGGGTTCAATGTCCGAATAAAACTACGTTTCCTGGTCTGATGGTTACGCAGAGTTGCAAATTTGGGAGCGCACCCACGTACTTGAGAACGGGCATTTTCGGGCGTGGCGGTCACTCGGTTCCGGACGAGGGAGACAAGGGCGACGAACCGGTCGCGGGGAGTGTCGGGTAGCTGACGCACCCGTTCGAGCGATTGATCGACGCCCGGGACCGCTTACGCCCCTCGGGTGCCCGGGATCAGCATCTCGAACCAGACCGTCGCGCCCCGCACGCTCGGATCGGTGCCCCAGGCGTCGGTCAGCTCCTCGATCAGGCCCAGGCCCCGGCCCCGGCTGGCCATCGTGTCGGCCTTCGTCGGGGTCACGCTGCCCCGGGTGCCCGTGTCGGCGACCGAGACCAGCAGCCGCTCGGCGCTCAGGTCGATGTGCACCTGGGCGGGCGTGCCGGCGTGCAGCAGCGCGTTCGTGGTCAGCTCGCTCGTGCACAGGATCGCCGCGGCGATCACCGGCTCGGGCACCGACCACTCCCGCAGCCGGGCGGCCATCCACTGGCGTACCCGCTTCGGGCCCGTCGCCTCGGCCGGCACCAGCATCGTCGCGGACCGGCTCAGCGTGACCGCCCGCTCGACGGCGAGCACGGCCACGTCGTCGTCGGTACTGCCGGCCACCGCCGAAGTGGCCAGCGAACACAGGTTGCGCGGATCGCCACTGGTGGCGGCGGCCGCGGCGGCGACCAGCGCGTCCAGGCCGGCGCTCAACGGCCGGCCGCGGCGCTCCACCACGCCGTCGCTGAACAGCAGGATCGAGTCGCCCGGCTCCAGCCGTACGGTGCCGGTCTTCCACCGACCACCCAGGCCCAGCGGCGCGCCCGGCGGCACCTCGACCAGCTCGGCGGTCGCGGGCCGGCCGCCCACCGCGCCCCGGCGCAACACCGGCGGCGGATGCCCGGCGCTGGCCAGCGTGATCGTGCCGTCCAGCGGATCCAGCACGCCGTAGACGACGGTCACGAAGATCTCTTCGTTGCGGGACTCGGCGCCGAGCGAGCCGACCAGCCGGTCCAGGCCCGCGAGCACGGTCTGCGGCGCCGGGTCGGTCAGCGCCAGCGCCCGCAGCGCGGCCCGGACCTGACCCATCACGGCCGCCGCGCGTACGTCGTGACCGGCGACGTCGCCGAGCACCATGGCGAGCCGGCCGCCGGAAAGCTCGAACGCGTCGTAGAAGTCGCCGCCCGCCGCGTTGCCGTCGACGCCCACGTCGTAGCGGGCCGCGATGCGGAACCGGTCCAGCTCGGGCAGGTGCTCGGGGAGCATGCTGCGCTGCAGCAGCTGGGCGGTGCCGTGCTGCGCCTCGAAGCGGCGGGCCCGCTCGGCGGCCTGCGCGACCAGCTCGGCGGCCGCGGTGAGCAGGGCGCGCTCGGCGGGCAGCCAGGTGTGCGGGGTGCGATAGCCCATCGTCAGCGCGCCGGACAGCGACGGCGCGCGCAGCGGCAGGGCGGCCAGCGCGCGGATCCGGCGTTCGTGCCGGTCGGCGGCCACCTGGGCCAGCGGCGAACCGTCGGGAGTGAACGAAGCCTGGCCGGACTGCGCGGCCCGGATCAACGGCGACTCGGGCTCCGACTGGAGACGCTTCCACAGCGGCGGCAGTCGTTCGTCGGTCTCGTCGAGCATTTCGCCGCGGATCCGCCGCACGTACCGCCAGGCGCCGCCGTCGTCGACCGCGAAGATGCAGTGGTCGACGTCGAAGGAGGCCATCGCGTACGCCAGGACGACGCGGGCGACGTCGTCGATCGTCAGGGCGCCGGCCAGTTTGGCGGTCAGCTCGCCGAGGCTCTGCAGCCGGCGGGTCACCTGGGTGGTCTCGGCGGCCACGGTGAGCACACCGGCGATCGCGCCGTGCCGGTCCCGGACCGCCGAATGGCCCCGGGTGAAGGAGGCGGGGCCGACCTGCGCCTCCGCCTCCAGATAAGGCTGGCCGCTGGCGTAGACGTCGTCGATCACGTTGCCGACGCCCGGCTGGTCCCACAACTCGCCGAACACCTTCGCGGCGGGGCGGCCCAGGGCCTGCGGGTGCGCGGCGCCGAGCACATCCGCGTACGCGTCGTTGTAGATGAGTAGGTAGTCGTCACCCCAAGCGAAAGTCATCGGGATCGGACAGGAGAGCACAAGATCGACTGCCGCGCGTACGACCGGGTCCCAGCTCGCCATCGGGCCGAGTGCGGTGGATTCCCACGGAAAAGCCCGGACCAGGGCCGGGCAGTCGGGGATGCGATCCGGCGCCACGCCGCCCTGGGCGGGCACCGCGGTCATCGCGGAAGGACTCCCCCCGCCCATGCCGACCATGCGCTCAGGGTATCCCGACTAGTCCGTTTGGACGATGCCGGACCTAGCCGTCCGTCCGATTGTTGTCAGTACGGGCGGCTGAAGTGCATGCGTCTCATGTGACGCGATCACGCCTGAGTTCACCGCGAGTAGTACTTACGTCCGCTATCTGACCTTGGCGTTTGGATATTTGCAGGCCCTATAGTGCCCCGGTGAGCGAGAAGCGGCAGCCGGAGCCCGGCCAGGGTGTGATGGGATATGTCGCCCGGCTGCAGCAGTTCGACACCGCTGCGCCGTGGGCGCCGGCCCCGGCCGCGGCGCCCGACCCCGAACCGGACAATCGGCCCGCCGCCCTCACCTCGGTGCTCGGGGTCGCGGCCGTCCCGCCGCACGTCGCCGACGTCGTTCCCGCCGAGGTCTACGAGGTGCGGCTGCCCGCTCAGCGTTCCGTGGGCTCGGCCCTGGCGCCGCCGGAGCCGCCGACCTTCGTCGCGCGCATCCCGACCTCGCTCCCGGTGGCCCGGCCGCGGCCCAGGCGCCGGCGGTTGCAGGCGGCGGTGGCGACCGTGGTGGCGCTGGCCGGGCTCGGCGCCGTCGGCGTCGGCTACGCGGCGTTCACTCGAACGGGTAACTCGACGCAGGCGCAGGCCCCGGCACTGCCGGAGGTGCCATCGATCTACGGCACGCTGCCGGACAACGGCGGAGTGCCGGGCGCGGACCCGATCGCCACCCTGCCGACCAGCACACCGACCAGCACCGCGCCGACGACCAAGGCCACCACCGCCGCGACGACCACGCCGCCGACTGCGACCAGCACCGCGACCGCGAGCACGGCAGCCGCGGTCGCCCCGTCCCCGGCCGGCAGTTCCGACACGAGCGAGTCCGCGCCAATGCTGCTGCGCCCGGCGGCGCCGACGGCCGGAACGCTGGAGGCGACGCTCAGCTACTCGGCACAGTGGGGCGACGACGGCAGCATCTCCCGCTACCGGGGAACGATCGTGCTCGTCAGCACGAAGCCCAACAACGCCGGAGCCTGGCGGCTGACGCTGACGGTGCCCGGCGGAAACCCGGTGATCCCGCACGGCCCGGTCACGCTAAGCCAGGACGGCGAATCGGTCCTGTTCACCCCGGGCGACGGCGGAGTCGTGCCCGCGGGCGGCACCCTGACGTTCACCTTCAACGTCCGCGGAATCCTGTCCGACCTGCCGACAAACTGCACAATCAACGGCCACTCCTGCTCCTGACCGCCGGGCCGCGCCAGAAACCGGCGGGGTTCGCTCATCCCCTCCGCGGCGGCTGTCCGCGAGCGCGGTAGGGCAAGTGCGGGGTTGTTGACCTCGTGGGAGCACCCGATCCTCTTCGCCGAGTTGTCCGGGCCGTCGGTGGTGGAGTCGATGGCCTTCAGAACGCCCCGTTCCCAGCCTTGATCTGCGCACTTTTTGCCCTGATCAACTTGCCGGCGGTCATCCCTCGAGGGGCTCACCTGGGTCGTGGGCCCCGGGCCACCAGCGGCGCCGGCGGCCCGCCGCCACCGGCTGTGGACTCAGGACGACCGCCGGGTAGGACCGGGATGCGGGCCG
>Ga0307508_10004362_pt1 | contig 13838 bp, 23 predicted proteins | sample 9_EM_MG_FD_203089 | JGI IMG/M metagenome (GOLD analysis project Ga0307508, IMG submission 203089) | Populus trichocarpa ectomycorrhiza microbial communities from riparian zone in the Pacific Northwest, United States - 9_EM | ecosystem: Host-associated > Plants > Roots > Unclassified | place... | reverse complement strand
TTCCAACTGGATTCCGACTGGTTCCAAGTGGTTCCAACCAGATTCCGATCGGAACCACTCGGAATCTGGTTGGAACCGCTTGGAACCAGTCGGAATCCGGTCGGAACCGCTTGGAACCAACCGGTTCCAATCGGTACCTGCGGGGCACAGTAAAGTACTGGATTGTGCTTGAATCTACATTCTTTGTGTTAACTCACATGTAACATCTATGTGGATATTACACCAAGCTTGCTGAAGATTTCTCTATGGCAAATTCTTGTTCTGTTCTTTTTGCCCCAGCCACAATAATATGCATGCCTCTTGCATTTCTATCTATAATGCTCAATCATTTCTGATCAAGCTAGCTTTATTATTGGTTCATCATATACTCAGCTTTTTATCTCTGTATATGTCACCAAATATCCCTTATAGTCTGCCAGTGTCATTTGACACAGCAGCTTGTGTTTCTATGACAAGCCCTGCCTGCTCGCACACAACATCATGCAATTTTACAATACATTCCCTTTTGGAGATTGTACTGATGCACCTAACACGTTGCACCAATCATTCTGATCAAGTTCAGTTCTATCAGTCTGAGATACGCATAATAAATCACATGTGCTTCCTAGTCTAGTCTTGTGTCGTTAGATGCATGACCTAAATTAGATACACATCCATTTAAGGAAGTTTGGCTTTAATGCTGCACTAGCCCGCGCTAGCTCGCCCTAGAACTTGCAATAATGCTTTGCCCTTGGTGTTTATTTGAGTCCTAAGACCTCTACCACGTACAAGGCTGTTGTCACATACTGTGACATCACCTGATCTGTCAACTGAAGCTTCCAGAAGTCTTTCCTGTCACCAGCCACACATTCTGAAGTTTCTGACATCTTCCACAGCTTCCAACAATTTCCCATGCCTTTTGACAATTTCTATGTGTTCCGACAACTCCAGAAAACATTCCGCCACTACCAGGTACCTCAGCATAGTTCAGTCCAACTTTGAAATGACTTCCACATGTTCCCCTATGTTTCTCTAATCATTTTATCTAGTCCTTTATATGTTTCCCATTCTCCATCTCTCTGGACTTGTTCCAGATGAAACATCTACTATATATATCTAGTAGTGTTCCTCCTGTATCTCCAGTCTGAATATCAACTTCAGTTCCCCTTTGTTTCCTTTTCTGTCTGATCAGTCATCTGAAATAGGACACTGTCTGGACGAGGATGCGACACAAAGGTTGAAGCCACATCCTATCTGCTTCTGTCCCACTCCAAAGCTCTTCTGACATGTTCTGATCCACTTCCGCTCTTTTTCCTGTGCTCCTTCCAGAACCTGCATCCAATCTGTAACAGCTGTGTTCTTTAGAGTCTTTGTGATATAAATGATTTATCACAGCTACTTTACTAGCTAGCTGTAATGAACCAAGTCTGCTTGAGCTCTATTGTGGTTTTCTTAAACAACTCTGGGCCTAGCTCATTGACTACTGAAATGTAGCTAGTACTATACAGTTATAGTATGCTAGCAAGCTATATTATTCAGATACTTGCAAAACATATGCCAATTATGAAAATACATCGCTAGCTTGATGAGTCGTGCTTGGAAGTTCGGTTACAAAACCAGCAAAAAACTGAGACCAGACCGGCTTGGGACTGGAATTTCCCCAGGACTGCTAGAAACCACAACCACAGTTCAGTCTTCAGAATTTTTGAAACTCAAGGACCAGGGAAAAACTGGTCTAACTGGTCTCAACCAGTCTTTTCAGCTGCCAGGTAGGCTCAAGGTTTTATTTAAATTTAACTGATAATTATTGTATTTGATGACCATCAACAACATCACCAAACACCACTCCCTCAATCAACACTATCACCACATTCTTCCTCAACACCACCACCATTTCTCCCTCTCTTGAAACCCAAGATGGCAGGTAGGGCTACCCAACCTCCCTTCAGCACCACCAATCCTCAGTCTTGTGTTTTGACGTGAGGGAGTGGGGTTTCAACCATTCCTGCCCTCCCTCATATTGAAATATGAAACGGAGGGCTTCTGTCCCCACCACCAGCCCTGTCTCTTGTTTTGATATGGGGGCGAGTCAACCACCTCCATCCTCCCTCACATCCAAACATAAGATGGGGGCTTCTGTTCCTTCCACCAGCCCTCCATTTTGTGTTTTGATGTGATGGACTGGTTTTCAACCCACTATAAGGGGAACCCCTCCAGCTCCCCCTTCCACTTCCACTCCTGTTTCCACCTCCTGCTCATCTTCCGCTTCCACTTCTGACTCGCCAACTTGCCCCCTGATATCGCACCTTCTGCCTCCAACCCACCATCCCTTCTGACCCGCTTCCCGTTTGTACCGCGCTGGTGCGCAATGTGACTCTTATTGATTTCAGTTTAATGTTTTATATCTGTGACTCTGTATATTAGCCCATGCCCACAGGTGGATCCTTATCCTTTCCTCTTTGAATCCCCTGCTAGGTATGCTTTGTTTAGTTTACTTATTACATAATAAACTAAACCCTTCAGATCTCCTGCTAGTTCCGCATCCCACTCCATGTTCCGCCTGACTGCAGTAGCCCTTACAGTAGGAAAGGGTCCCCTAGAGAGCCGATCCTCGAAACGTTGCATACACCATAGGCTGATTTGGACTCCCGTTGGACTCCTCCACCTCTGCACACGCTTCCTATCCTAAAGATCCCCTCTCCGCACACTGTTTGGATTCCCGCTCCATCTATATGTCGCCTTCCGATATGTTTGAGGATAGCCTGATTCACGTCGACCACATCCTTGCCATCGAAGCCACAGTAAACGATATGAGGAGTCAGAACGAGGCCACCCACAGACTCTTACAAGATGTCCTCGACAAACTCGGCCCTGCACAGGCCCGATCTGACCCCAACCCATGGCAGTGCCCGATCCTCACCTATATCCACTTCCTCCACCGGATGGAAAAAGAATTTTCTTAAGCCTTCTGCTCCCTCCTAATTTAATGGCAACCATTCTGTGGGCAAGGCATTCTTGACATCATGCCAAACCTACATCTGCCTCTGCCCACAATCCTTCGAAGATGATCTCACCAAGGTCATCTGGGCAATGTCTTACATGAAGTCTGGACGTGCAGGCCGCCCAGTGGCCTGCAAATTTGAACACAAAGCGAAGTCCGGACACCTCCGCTTCATCTACTGGGTCGATTTTGAAGAGGAGTTCCGAAAGGACTTCATGCCCCTCGATTCCAAAGCCGCGGCTGTGAACGTGCTGGAAACCGCGTCGTACTTTCAGGGTAGACGGTCGGTCGACGATTACCTCAACCAGTTCAAGGACCTCATTGAGGACTCCGGCTACTCCAACCCGAAAAAGATTGTGGTAAAATTCCGCCAAGGCCTCGACCACCGAATCTCGACGGCCCTTGCGGGAATGACCTACGGGAGACCCGCAGACATGGATCCCGAAGCCTGGTTCCATCTTGCTGTAACATACCATTACTTTCCCAAGTCTTCCTGCCTCTTCCGCCCTCTTCCGGGCCTCCCTGACCCCTTCCAACCCCTTCCGCACATCTTCCGGACCTTCCACTTGTCTTCCACTGACTTCCACTGCTTCCCACCCGCTTCCACGTCTCCCAACAACTTCCGCATGCTTCCACTCCGCGCCTCAGAGTAATGGCCCAAAATTCCCGTTGTCTGCTTCAGCCCAAAAGGCATGTCATTGTCCCATTGTGCCTTGGCACATTATCCCTTGTTTGTCATTGTCTTCATTGTCCTATCTTGTTCCTATTGTAGTAGCTTACTATTGTTTGTCTATTACTATATATAGTCCCCTGTAGTAGACAGGACTCTTTAGCCATAATATCAAGTATCCTTCTCAGTATCTTGTTCTCTTGAGTCCCTGTTCTCGTGCGTCCTGGCTGGGCCTTGGCCCAGCCTTGTCCATCTGAAATAGGGCATCGGCATCCCATGAGGGCGCAGCCTCCAGGCTGAAGCCAAGCCCTCTGTCCCGTGCTTACCCGAATCCCAAAAACACTCCGAGGTACCTCTTTGGCCTGCTTTCCCGCGCTTCAGCACCCATTCCCACGGTACTTCGGCACGTACTTTACAGTATATTATGGCTTCCACTCGTGGGTTGCCTTCTCCACTCCATTTTCCTTGTCTCTTCGGGTTCCCCCTTTTTCCTTTTATGAGCACTGCCCACCAGGCATGTTCTTTATTGGACATCGCTTGACCAGATAAGTCTCTCCTGACCGCCGCGCTTCATTTACTCATTCCGGCACCCTGTGGCAGTTTAGCTGTCAAACCCCTTTTGTGTTTTCTCATTGGATATTCGTTGCGGATACCGATTTCGGCACCTGTTGGTGCCAGGCATCCAAAACAACTCTTGTTTCCGGTAGTATTCACTTGACGTCAGGCTTGCCCGGCTTCCCGCACGGCTCGCCATCCTGTTCCAGCCCTTGGGCCAAACCCTTGTTGACTGCTGGGACCTAGTCTTGCACTGATGCCTGACCCTTAGTTTATGGGTATAACAAACTTACCTTTTTCGTCCAACCCGATCCCGACCCGACCCCCTTCATCCGCGCCCCGAGCCTTCTGACCCGCACTCTCCCGGAGTGCCCCCTTCCACTCTTTTGACTGCCTTGCGCTTCCACTTGGCTTCCAATGCTTCCGAGTGTCTTCCGCATTTTTCCCGTCTCTTCCGCGATCTTCCAAGTGCCTTCCGCATTCTTTCACACTCTTCTGCACCTCTTCCGACGCCTTCCGAAAAAATTGGGGTCTCCCGGGGCCCTCCAGCCAAAACCCTTTCTTCCCGTGGCCTACCTCTAAGAGGAAGGTAGTGGCTACGCCATTACTAGTCCCATTCCAAACATTCCAAGGCCTTGTGCCTACCTGGTCATTCCCGACCTTCCGAAGGACTGGTTCCCTACACATCCCTGTCCTTCCGGTTCTGCTTCCACGGGACCCTCAACCGTCATGTCATTAAACTGTCTCCAAATCTTGCACTTCGAATCATGATTGCCATTTCCCGCTTCCGTGGGACCCACCTACAGTTCCGCGGCACCACCTACATCTCCTGCGGCTCCTTTATGCCACTCCCTACACTTCCGGTCTCCCGCGGAACTCCTAGCGACTTCCGCATTCTCCTGCAACACCCGGCAGTCTGGCAACTGCACCCGACAAATTTTGTTTCTGAAAGGCCCCCCTAAAGAGGAAGGTAGCGGCTACTGCCCCTATCCTACTCATCTTCCAACATCCTGAGGCCTAGTACCTCACTCCGAATCCTTCCCACACTCTTCCGTACACTCTGATTCCCTCCCACAGTCTTCCGATTACTTCCGGTAGGTTGCCTGCACTTCCATTGCACTTCCGCAGCCTTCCGCATCCATGGTTTGTCTTCCGCAGGATGCTTGGCCTCTTCCAAGCCAAGCCTCCTCTTCTGCGGAGTCCTGGCCTCTTCCAACACTCTCCCAACCAACCTCACACTCCCAATTTGGCTTCCGTCATCTTCCGCAGACTTCCATGCTCTTCTGACCAATGTGGCTTGCGTCTGCTTGCCATATTTGGACTTCCACACCCCTTCCAGGCTTCCACAAGCCTTCCAACCACTTCCAACCACTCCCAATGTCTTCCGACGTTTTTCCGAACTTCCGCGGGACTTTCACCCACTTCCACGGATACCTTTCACATTCCACACCTTCCGCAGTTCTTTTCCAACCGCTCCCAGCCCTCTCTTCTTCTGAAATCTTTTTTCTTTGGCTCCCCCTAAAGAGGAAGGTAGCAGCTATGCCCCTACTAACCTCATCCCGATCCTTATTAGGTCTTCCAACCTCTTCCAAGCACTTCCTTGCCCTTCCCTGCTAATTCCTCCACTGCCATGGTGACCCGTGTCTTCTTGTGCTGGACCACAATCGTGTCCCGGTCTTCTGCTTGCAGCTCTTGCGCTCCCTGGGCTTCCCTCCCCTTCCACGCAAACATCTCCTTCTCCTTGTCCCACACCCACTCATCCAGAGTGGCCTCCGCGGTGTTTTCTGCCTCCCTGTGGCCATCCGCCTTCTCCCCAGCTTCCGCCAGGCCCCCATCCACTTCCATTGGGGCTTCCGCACCTTCCGCACTCTCCTGAGATTTTTCCGCACCCTGTTTTGCCTCTCCCAACAATCCCTGACCTTCCACAGTTTCCGCCGCCTTCCACAACTCCCCCACCGCTTCTGCCTGCTTCCGAACGGCCTCCAATGCCTCCTGGGCCATGGCCTCCTCTTCCACCAGCTTCCACAGCTCTTCCGCCTCTGCCTCAGCCTCTTCCTGCTCCTTCTGCTGGCGCTCCAGCCACTTCCGCTCGAGTTCTGCGCGCCTGTTGTTTGTATGGGTATTTGGGATCATAGCAGTATGAGTTCAAGAGTGATTTTCCACTGCCGCAACGTGACTGCTGGTACTTGTCATGACTTCCCGCAGCTCAGCTCATTTTCCGGGCCATTGTTTTTCTTTTCTGCGCCATTCCCTCGGCTCCCACTTGATCCCATGGCATTCCTTTGCCACCTGCAGCGCATTTTCGTTTCCCGGGCCATTTTTCTTGTCTCCCACGGCTTTTTTGGCACCTCGGTCACTCCGTCAGCCTACTTGGGATGGTGATGTGTGTGTAGAAACCAAGGACTTGCTCCTTCCTGCCTTATTTATCACAGCATGGTATTTTGGCCTCAAGGGCTTGGCCTTAAGAGGAAGGTACTGTAATGTACCGTTACTTTCCCAAGTCTTCCCGCCTCTTCCGCCCTCTTCCGGGCCTCCCTGACCCCTTCCGACCCCTTCCTGGTCTTCCACTGACTTCCGCACGTCTTCCAGACCTTCCGCTCGTCTTCCACTGACTTCTGCTGCTTCCCACCCGCTTCCGCGTCTCCTGACGACTTCCGCATGCTTCCGCTCTGCGCCTCGGAGTAATGGCCCGAAATTCCTGCGGTCCACTTCGGCCCAAAAGGCATGTCATTGTCTTCATTGTCCTATCTTGTTCCTATTGTAGCTTACTATTGTTTGTCTATTACTATATATAGTCCCCTGTAGTAAGTAGATAGGACTCTTTAGCCATAATATCAAGTATCCTTCTCAGTATCTTGAGTCCCTGTTCTCGCGCGTCCTGGCTGGGCCTTGGCCCAGCCTTGTCCATCTGAAATAGAGCATCGGCATTCCATGAGGGCGCAGCCTCCAGGCTGAAGCCAAGCCCTCTGTCCCGTGCTTACCCGGCTCCCAAGAACACTCTGAGGTACCTCTTTGGCCCACTTTCCCGCGCTTCGGCACCCGTTCCCACGGTACTTCAGCACGTACTTTACACTTGCCGTCCAAATGGACCAGAACCGCGCTGTGGATGAAGCCTTCACACCTCCCACCGACAACCCATCCTTCTGGCTCCCGGCATAAGCTGCATTCCGATGGCCTTCCAACCCGCTCAGGCTGCTCCTGCCGCACGCTTTGCCCACTCCAACCCATCGCCAGACAATCCTGTCCTGATGGACATAGACACGACCCAGAAGGCCAAGGCCACTCCCGACACCTGCCAACGCTGCAGAAAGACCAAACACTGGGTGAAGGACTGCAACCTCCACTTCAACGATAGATGGATGCAGATGAGCTAGAGACAGAGCTTGAGAACAAGCTCACTGCCAAGGATGTAGCACCTGTGGAAACACCAGATGAGGCGGAACCTCCAGTTAGTGTAGAGGATTTTGTATCCCGCAGCGGGTGAGCCGTGCACCCCATTGCTAAGTAGTAATCAATTTTCCGTTCTTGAAATTATTGAACCAAAAATTGATGAAGACGCACTAAAAACCAATACACCCACACTCCCACCAACCAAACCCCACAAGCCACGCCGGCCTAAATGGGAAAAGCAGATAAAGCGCAAGCTTGTCATCCGTTCTCTCGAACTGGATGCGAAATGCATCATGCTCCCGATCCATCTAAAGACGATAGACACTATGGAAGAAACATCCACGGAAGCCATGGACTTCATCGCCCAAGCAAAACTTCCGACCTGCAAGCTGTCCCAGCCGATCCCAGTTTACAACATGGATGGAACACTTGAGGCCAGGAGCATCCGCAAAGTCGTCAACATGATCATGACCTATGACCAACATTCCAAACGTATTCTGCTTGCAGTCACCCGCTTCGGCAAGCAGAGCATGATACTCGGGTTCACCTGGTTGGACAAGCACAATCTGGAGATTGACTTCTGCACCCGATCCGTCAAAATGACCAGATGCCTCCTGCGCTGCTGTGTCGGCTTGACAGCCGACTGCAAGGCGGAACAGAACGCAAAGAGGGAGGACACTGAACGGATAAACACCTGCTGGACCGGCCCCTTCCCAGCCTTCATAGAAGATCCTGATGAGGAAGACGAGGCCAAACCAACACCCAAGCAGTCTCCCGACCTGGAGGCCAACTTCCTGGATGAACCGCTTATAGAAGGCAACCTAATCTGGGCAACCAGACTTTCCCCCAGGCAGAACATGTAAGGGGAACCCCTCCTGCTTCCGCTTCCGCCTCCCGCTCACCTTCCGCTCCTGCTTCCAGCTCGCCCCTTGCACCTACCGCTCCCGACCCACCTTCCGCTAGTGCTGTGTTGGCGTGCCACGTAACTCGGTATCTTACATGTACTGACATGTATTTACTGATTTTGGTTTTATTTATTATATCCATCACTCGTGTCCCGCCCGACCGCACTAGCCCTTAATGTAGGAAAGGATCCCCTAGAGAGCCGATTCTCGAAAACGTTGTGCACACCATAGGCTGATTTGGACTCCTGTCAGACTCCTCCACCTCTGCACACACTTCCGATCCCGAAGATCCCCTCTCCGCCACCCGTTCCGATTCCCGCTCTGTCTACATGTTGCCTTCCAATATGTTCGAGGATAGCCCGGTTCACGTTGACCACATCCTTGCCATCGAAGCCACGGTAGGCGATATGAGGAGTCAAAATGAGGCCACCCACAGGCTCCTACAAGACGTCCTCGACAAACTTGGCCCCGCACAGGCCCTAAACATGCCCGATCCGATCCGACCCCCAACCCGCGGCAGTGCCCAGTCCTCCCCTATACCCACTTCCTCCGCGGGGCGGAGAAAGAACTTTCTTAAGCCTTCCGCTCCCTCCAAGTTTAATGGTGACCGATCCGCAGGCAAGGCATTCTTGACATCCTGCCGAACCTACATCCGCCTCTGCCCAGAATCCTTCAAAGACGATCTTACAAAGGTCATCTGGGCAATGTCCTACATGAGAGCCGGACGTGCAGGTCGCTGGGCAAACCACGAATTTGAACACGAAGCAAAGTCCGGACAACTCCACTTCATCGACTGGGTTGATTTCGAAGAGGAGTTCCGAAAAGACTTCATGCCCTTCAACTCCGAAGCCGCAGCTGTAAACGTGCTGGAAACTGCGTCGTACTTTCAGGGTAGATGGTCAGTCGACGATTACCTCAACCAGTTCAAGGACCTCATTGAGGACTCCGGCTACTCCAACCCGAAAAAGATTGCTGGTAAAATTCTGCCAAGGCCTCGACCGCCGAATCTCAATGGCCCTTGCGGGAATGACCTACGGGAGACCTGCTGACGCTGCAGAAAGACCAGACACTGGGCGAAGGACTGCGACCTCCGCTTCGACATCCGATACATGGATGCAGATGAGCTAGAGACGGAGCTCGAGAACAAGCTTGCTGCCAAGGATGTAGCACCCGTGGAAATATCGGAAGAGGCAGAACCTCCAGTTAGTGTAGAGGATTTTGTATCCCACAGTGGGGGAGCTGTGCACCCCCATTGCTAAGTAGTAATTGATTTTCCATTCTTGAAATTATTGAACCAAAAATTGATGAAGACGCACAAAAGCCCGATACACCCACACTCCCACCAACCGAACCCCACAAGCCATGCTGGCCTAAATGGGAAAAGCAGATAAAGTCATCCGCTCTCTCAAACTGGATGCAAAATGCATCATGCTCCCAATCCACTTAAAAACGACGGACACTATGGAAGAAACATCCACGGAAGACATGGTTGATACCGGTGCCACCAGAGATTTCATTGACCAGGACTTTGTTGCCCAAGCGAAACTTCCAACCCGCAAGCTATCCCAGCCAATCCCGGTTTACAACGTGGACGGAACACTTAACAAGGCCAGGAGCATCCGTGAAGTCGTCGACATGATCATGACCTACGACCGACACTCCGAATGTATTCTGCTCGTGGTCACCCGCCTTTGCAAGCAGAGCATGATACTCGGGTTCACCTGGTTGGACAAGCACAATCTGGAGATTGACTTCTGCGCCCGATCCGTCAAAATGACCAGATGCCTCCTGCGCTGCTGTGTCGGCTGTCAAGCCGACTGCAAGGCAGAATGGAACGCAAAGAGGGAGGACACTGAACGGATAAACACCTGCTGGACCGGCCCCTTCCCAGCCTTAATAGAAGATCCTGATGAGGAAGACGAAGCCGAACCAACACCCGAGCAATCTCCTGACCCGGAGGCCGACTTTCCGGATGAACCGCTTGAAGAAGGCAACCGAATCTGGGCAACCGGACTCTTCCCCCAGGCGGAACACATCCACGTGACCACTACAGTTTCCCAACGGCTGGCGGAAGGATTCCGACAGAACTTCCAACCCACGGATCACGAAAAGCACATCCGGCTGCACCTCCGCGACTTCCACTTGGTATTTTCCAAGGACTCCTTTGATGAACTACCTGGGACCAAGCCGTGGGACCATGCTGTCGAGCTCACCCCCGACGTTTCTCTGAAAAGTTGCAAGGTCTACCCGCTCTCCGCCTCCGAACAGAAAGAACTGGACACCTTTCTGAAGGAAAACCTCGAATCTGGATGGATCCGACCCTCCAAATCCCTGATGGCCACTCCGGTCTTCTTTGTTAAAAAGAAGGACAGAAAACTCCGTCTGGTACAGGACTACTGCGCGCTGAACGCCATGACCGTGAAAAACAAGTACCCACTCCCCCTAATTCCGGAACTGATTGCGAAGCTTGGTGGAGCCAAGTACTTCACGAAATTGGACGTCTGATGGGGCTTCAACAACATCCAGATAAAGGAAGGAGACGAATGGAAGGCCGCCTTTCGGACCAACCATGGCCTGTATGAGCCCCTTGTCATGTTCTTCGGCCTCCAAACAGTCCCGCCACCTTCCAGATGATGATGGACGACATCTTCGAGGACCTCATCTCAGAAGGTGTGGTCGTGGTCTATCTGGATGACATTCTCATCTTCAAGGAGACCCTTGAAGAGCACCGGAAGATCACCCGCCACATTCTGGAGCTACTGGAGAAGCATAAGCTCTACCTCCGTTCTGACAACTGCGAGTTTGAGAAAACCACGATCGAGTACCTCAGAGTAATCATCTCTCACAACTCCGTCGTGATGGACCCGGTCAAAATCGCTGGCGTCACTGAGTGGCCCGCTCCGACGAACAAGAAGGAAGTACAGTCCTTCCTCAGATTCACCAACCTTCAACCTGACCTGAAATGATTCTGGTTGGCGTTGGGGAGAAGCCGAGTGTGCCGCATTTGCTAGGTTGAAGGGAAGTGTCAGTCCTCATCTCTCCCAACCTGACCAAACCCTTCCGCATCGAAGCTGACAGCTCCGACTTTGCAATGGGCGCGGGTCCTCTCCCAGATATCCTCAGAAAATGAGAAATGGCACCTGGTTGCCTTCCTCTCCAAATCCCTGTCCCCCGTTGAATGGAACTACGAGATCCACGACAAGGAGATACTGGCAATCATCCGAGCCCTCCAAGAGTGGCGGCACTTTATTGAGGGCACGGAACATCAGTGTGAGATCTGGACAGACCACAAGAACCTGGAGTACTTCATGACGGCCAAGCAACTGAACCGGAGGCAAGCCCAATGGTCGCTCTACCTCTGCCGCTTCGACTTCGCACTCCAACACAAACCCGGGAAGTCGATGGGTAAGCCAGATGCACTCTCCCGCAGATCCGACCATGGCACCGGTGCCAACGACAATTCTGACGTTGTGCTCCTCACTCCAAAACTCTTTGCGGTATGTGCACTGGAGGGTCTGCAGTTCACCGGACCGGAACAGGACATCCTGCGAGACATCTGGCAGGGAACTAAGCAGCCAAAAGAGGATCCCGTCGCCCGAGCCGCACAGGAACTATGCAAGTGGTCCACCTGCTCCCTCCAATCTGCAGAATGGTCGGAACACGACGGCCTCCTCTACTACCGTGGTTGCATCTATATCCCAGACACTTCCGACCTCCGCAGCAGGATAGTCTCGCTCTGCCATGACACCAAGGTCGCTGGACACCCAGGCCGCTTCAAAACCTTGGAGCTCGTCTCCTGAAGCTACTGGTGGCCGAACATGTCGTGGTACGTAGGCATGTATGTTTCCCACTGCGACTTGTGCCTCCGCACTAAGATACAGCGCCACCTACTGACCGGAGAACTCCAACCGCTCCCGATCCCAGAAGAATGCTGGGATGTCATCAGCATGGACTTCATCTCAGAACTCCCGGAATCAGGCAGGTACGACTCCATGGGCAAACATTCCCACTTTGTCGAAACAGTTACCACAGTCACCGCCGCTGGAGCGGCAAACCTTTACCTTCAGAACGTCTGGAAACTCCATGCCCTCCTGCAGAAAGTTGTGTCCGACCGTGGACTGCAATTCGTTGCCGCCTTCATGAAGAGCTATACCAACTGCTAGGAATTGAAGCCGCGACGTCTACCACTTACCACCCGCAGACAGACGGACAGACGGAACGGGTCAACCAGGAACTGGAACAGTACCTGCAGATCTTTGTCGGAGAAAGACAGGACGACTGGTACACACGCCTCCCCCTGGTGGAGTTCTCCTACAATAATCACATCCACTCAACCATGCAGCAAACACCCTGCCTCCTCAATACCAGCCGACACCCTTGGATGGGCTTCGAACTGCATCAACCTCCGTCCCACTTCAAAGCGGTTAATGAATTCACGGATTGGATGAAAGACACTCTCCAGGAAGCCAAGTTGGCACTGGCTAAGGCAAAGGACGATATGGCATGGTATTACAACCATCGCCGCTCTGCTGCACTGTCCTTCTCCCATGGCAACATGGTCTACCTTGACTCTGAGGACATCCAGACCACCCACCTGTCAAAGAAGCTTTTGCACCGCCGCCTAGGCCCCTACCTGGTCAAGAGACATGTCAGAAAGTATGCCTATCATCTAGTCCTCCCTCCCCCAATGAGACGTCTTCACGCAGTCTTTAATGTCGTAAAGTTGTCTCCCACTCCCGACGACCCAATCGTTGGAAGATGTTGAAATCCACCACCACTGCCGGAACTCGTAGACGGGAAAGAGGAGTACGTTGTGTAAAAATCCTGAACAGTAGGATGTTTTGACGGAAACTCCAGTACCTGGTCAAGTGGGAAGGCTACGGGATAGAAGGAAATACCTGGGAATACTCGGAAAATCTCAACCATGCCCCAGAGAAGGTAACGGAGTTCCACACCAAGAACCCAGGAGCCCCATGCCGCATTTGCGCTCTGGCCCTCAGCTCAATCCCTTTCCGCCCAATCTCACTCTCCTCTGGATTGAGTCAATGCTTGTCTAGAGGGGGGGTGATTGTAAGGGGAACCCCTCCCGCTTCCCCTTCTGCTTCTGCTTCTGCTTCTGCTCCCACCTCCCACTCCTGGTTCGCCCCTTGCACCTACCATTCTCGACCCACCTTCGCTTCCGACCCGCCTTCCACTAGTGCCGCACTGGCATGCCACCTAACTCAGTACCTTACACGTACTGACACGTATTTACCAATTTCGGTTTTATTTATTATATCCGTCACTCTGTATATTAGCCCATACCCGCAGGGGATCCTTATCCTTTCCTCTTCGGATC
>Ga0307508_10004360_pt1 | contig 13844 bp, 3 predicted proteins | sample 9_EM_MG_FD_203089 | JGI IMG/M metagenome (GOLD analysis project Ga0307508, IMG submission 203089) | Populus trichocarpa ectomycorrhiza microbial communities from riparian zone in the Pacific Northwest, United States - 9_EM | ecosystem: Host-associated > Plants > Roots > Unclassified | place... | reverse complement strand
CTAGTTTTTTTTTTGTTTGTTTATATATATATATATATTATTAATATAGATGTTCGGGCCAACTTGTTTATACCTTAATTAATTCTACAGATTCTAATAATTTTTTATTTTAACAGGTACATAATTCACCGTTGAAATTATTTTTCAACGTGTGAGAACTATTGTTAAGCAAAACTTTATCTTAAACACTTTTTTTTTTTTTTAAGGATATGATTGAAGTTTGTGGCCTATAGATTCATTATGGTGATAAGTACTAAAATTGAATAACAAATGATAATTTTTAACTTGGAAAATTCTAGATCTACTAGTTTATTCACTGCGTTCTTACTTGGATGGGATAAAACAAATTTAAATTTTAAAAAATAATATTTAAATTATAAAAACTTCTTGACATTATTATAAAACTCGGTATAACGGTTCAAACTTGAGAAATCCTGATCTAATTATTTTGTTAGCATGAATTTCAAATTAAATTATATAAGAGTTGTTTCGCATAACCTTGTTCGTTGGATACAGATTCAAAAAAATCAATCCAATATCTAAAGATAAAATTAAATAAAAATCTCATATTAAAAGATAAAATTAAAAAAATAAGATAAAAAAGTAAAAAAAAACTATAAAAGTTAAAAATCTCGTATTAAAAGATGAAATTGAAAAAGAATTACAAGACTTTTATTATATAATAAAAAATATAATAAATCGATTTATCATCAAATCAATATTAAAAAATAAAATAAAATTTTATATTAAAATATAAATTAAAAAAAAAGGACAGGAAAGGACATAAAACCAAAAGAAATAAAAACCTCATATTAATAAAGAATGAAATTAAAAAAAAAAAACTTAAAAGATAAAAAACAAAGCCAAAAGACCAATTCAAAAACTCCGCTTATTACGTAACAGCCCAAGCGCATGAGCCAGAGTTAGGACCGCGCGCCAAAGCATTTATTATTTTTCTTTTGTCATCGTCTGGCCCACCTTTTTTTAAGGCACAAAATATTAGCTTCTCTCCCGTTCGAACCAGCAACCTCCACGCGTTCACGTTCAAGCTACAACATGTATCTGGTAATAAATCGATTAAACAAATATCTCAACCAATTTTCTCTTATACTCGAATTATTTTGCTTCAACGGAGATTCGAACACTCGACCTTTACGGTCACTCAATTAATAAATAAAATAAATCGGGTTGTGACTTGTGATGAGCTTGTCACTTTGAAACTTATAAGTTATATCAAAATACTAGTTATATACATAGTTATTAAACCTGACTAGTGCAACGGGTCGATCCTGGATCTGGTTGATCTGGTAACTAGACCAGTGTGAATATGACAAAAGACTAAGATGAACAAAAACTCAGCAAAACCTGGTTGACCTGTTGGGTTGACCAGCGACCCAGTAAAAACCCAGATGCGACTCTTTTTTTTTCAAATGTGTTTTTTTCCTAACTAGAAACCTTTTCTTTTTATATTTTTTAGTTGGTTATTAACCCATTTCAAAGTTCACTATATAAATATAAATACTAGAAGCATGTTTTATTTTTTCAATGCGGGATTTGAAACTCTTTAGTATATATATTCTATATTTACAAGAAAAAAATTATTCTTTCAATGTGGGATTTGAAGCCCTTTAATATATATACTCTATGTTCACAAGAAAAAAGTTATATTTTTTCAATGTGGGATAAAAAAACGTTTTTGGTTTAAATACTTTAACTTAAAATGATAACATACTAACATAGCATCTTTTCAATATGAGATAAAAAAACCTTTCGAAATAATCTTTTAAACTTCATTATTTATAACATGTATAGCCTACATTCACATGGATTGTTTCTTAATTTTTTCATATGAAATATTAAAATTTCAAATATATTTTTTTAATTTTTTCCAGGTTGACCCCGGTCAACCCTTGTAACCCGGGACCCGGCTCCTTGGCCTGGTCAACCCCTAAGTCGGGTCTGATAACTATGGTTATATATCCGCATGCTGTAGTTTTAAAATTTTATTTTATTGAGTTTTTTTAATAATTAAAATAGATATTTATACAAAAAAACTATGATTTAATTTATTTTAAAATATATTTTTTTATTAAACAAAAAACCCGAAAAGCTAAAGAATCAGGTTTTATAGATGTGAAATACAATGAAAACTTGTCCGAAGACACCAACACTATTTGAATAAGAATCCCCACCCTACGAATATCAATTTATGAACGAAAAGTATAAAGAAGAACAACACAAAGTCAATTATATTTTGATAAGTTTGATTGTTCTTTGTTTAACCAAAGAGAAAAGAGTTGCATTATGTAAAACACAAGTTTATAAACATCATGGCTAAAAGCTTAAAACCTAAGTACAATTTAAATAACCCTGTTTATAATAGATGAGAAACATCCTATACAAGTCTGAAAAAATAATAATAAAAGAGTTATATATAAAATAGAAAAAAAAAATCCTAAATTAACTAGGAAACTAATATAAATCCTGCATAGTAGCTTCCAAGTCTTATCACTCGACCTTTTCAATGTTAGAAACATGATATAAAACAAGATCTTAGAAAATATCTAGTAAAATTTTAGCCTGATCCAACAGTTGAATAAAAAATTATGTTTGTTAGCGTAAAACTGTGCAATAGAAAAAATCAGCCCAATAATCCTCGTAAGAAAAGGGTTTTGGAATGTTAAAGGAATCCTTGCCACTTGAAAACTATATTGTTGCCCATTAAAGATCCTTGTACAACTAAAAAAAAGCCCTAAAATAGGAAGTCCACAAGTAAAAAAAAAACAAATAACAAAATTAATATTGCATCTTCTAACATGTATCATAATGCCTTGTAGAACTTCGATTAACTTGAAATTTTAACCCACAATAAAAAAAACATATCTGAAAACTCCTAGTTAAAATTTAGCTCGATCTAATTGTTGAATTGAATGTGATGCTCGATAGCGTAAATCTGGACAATATACAATTTTTCGTCAAAATCCAAATGTGACCTTATTTGGATCATATCAAGATGATTCGTCCTCAAATCACCAATAGGTATACTGGATAACTTTTTAGCTTCTTGTTGAAGTCTTTGGAGTTGTTTTCTTACTTGTACTTGCCTTCAATAACATTGTATAAAAGTAGTAGCTGATAATAATTTTATATATGCACGCCTTACTAACCACTTCCATACATATTTTTGCATGGTAACCACGACCTCACATTGTTGTATTACTATTTCAGCTTCACTTTTCTTTTTCAATTTCAATTGGTCTTCATAAACCTCTTTAGATGATAATAAAGCAGGGTTTTATGTCCTTCCATCCTTCTCAATAGAATACTTATTTTTTAAATTCATCATACATGACCTTCCTATCAAATTGCCAAGGTCTCCCCAACAATATGTGACTTGCATGCATTGGAACCATGTCATACAAAATCTCATCAACATGTTTTCCAATTGAAAACGAAACCAAGACCTGCTTAGTTACTTTCACCTCACCACAATCATTCAATAATTGCAACTTATAAGGTATATTATGCTTAATCGTATGCAAGTTTAGTTTATTAACAAGGATAGTACTACATTAGCACAACTTTCATGATTTATAATCAAACTACACACCTTATTTTATACATGGAAACGCGTATGGAAGATGTTCTTGTTCTGGTCGAAACTAACATTCTTTTAGCTTGATTCTGCCTAAATCGATCTCTATTTCCCATAGATGAAAAGTCATAGTCATCATCATCTATATTTGTATTTTCATCTACAAAATCAACAAAGTCAATTTTAATTTTTTTACATCCCTCCAGATAGGGGATCCTCACTTATCAACCCCCATTCTCAATCCATTAGTTCCACTATTTTTTTGTCTCATCGAAGCCATCTCATCTTTCAGATCCATCGTGACATTAATCAAAAGCTCAAGTTGTTAGGTGAAAGCTTGCACCTGAAATGTGTTATCCATTTTCACTGTCATGGATTCATGATTTTCAAACGTCTTTGAATTTGTAAAAAATGATTACTAGCAATAAAAATATACCCTCACAACTCTCATGTTTAACACAATTCAAGACTTTTCACTCAATTGTTCTCACTACGCCTTTTACCTCTCGACTCACTTTTTTTAGGTTCTTTCAAAACTGGAAATCAATGATCCAAAATCAATGGCTATCGTAACGAAATCCAAATATATATAAAGTGACTCAAGAATAAATACGATACTAAAAACAAATAAAACAAAACTATGATTATGATTTCGCGAGTAGCAAAGCGAATTCGTATGAAATATGGACAATAAAAAAACTCAAAGTAAAAATGAATGAAAACCCTTATTTGACTTCTAAATAACCCATATATAATAGAAATAAACTCAATTGTTAAAAAAAAAACAGCAACAAACATGTTTTTATAACTTGACGTAAATTTGACTCGTTACGCAATTCTAAGCATCAAAATTGAAACCTAGACCAAACAATATCAGAATAACCTCAAATTTAAAATGCGGTACCCTTATACTCAATACATAATAAATATCAATTTATAGGTCATTATCGTATGCCGAGGTATTAAAAACCTGTGTATGATCAGTTTGTGGTCGAATTTAACTCAGAATTGAAACCCCAATCAAACGATATCAAAAGAATCCTAAATTTAATATATAGTGTGATTTCACCATAAATAACTATTACATCAGTTTTAAAGTGATTTTAAGATGGTTTGATTCGGTTTCTCTATTGATTGTGGTTTTTTTTTTTTTTTTTACTTTTTATGTTACTGATATGTTTAGGAACAGTAACAAAACAAAACAACACTTTTTTTCTAGTACTAAGATGCCAAAAATACAAAGAGAATAAGACTAGAAAAACACAACTAAACTTATGGAATACAAATAAAACAAAATTTTCAAAAAGATATGACCCGATTTTAGATTTTAGCTCTAATACCAATTGATGCAAACCTTGTGATCACGTGGTCACATCACCTACAAGCAAGAAAGACAAATCCTGGAAAGCTAAAGAATCAGGTTTGATAGAAGTATGACACAATGAAAACTTGTCTAAAGGCACTAATACCATTGGAATAAGAACCTCCACCTAAAGAATATCAATTCATGAATGAGAAGTATAAGGAAGAACACTACAAAGTCAGTTATACTTTGATAAGTTTGATTGTTCTTTGTTTAACCAAAAAGAAAAGTGTTGCATCAAGTAAAACACAAGTTTATTCAAGATATCATGGCGGAAAGATTAAAACCTAAGGACAATCTAAATTACCCTATTTATAATAGGTGAAAAACATCATGAACAATTCTGAAAAAATAATGATAAGAGTTATAAATAAAATAGAAAAAAGAATCCTAAATCAACTATAAAATTAAAATGAATCCTGCATGGTAGCTTTTAGACCTTATCGCAAGACCTTCCCGATGTTGGATTGATTTGAAATTTTAACATAATATAAAACAGGAGGTTTGGGAAATGTCTGGTAAAATTTCAGCTTGATTCAATAGGTTGAATAAAAAATTATGCTTGTTAGCATAAAACTGCACTATAGAAAAAATCAACCCTAGAATCCTTGTAAGAAAAGGATTTTAGAACATTAAAGGAATCTTTATCACATTTGGAAAATTATATTGCTGCTGCCCATTAAAGATTCTTGTAGAACTAGAAAAAGCATAAAATTAGTTGCTGGGTATCCTTTTATTATTAGGAAAAGAATCATCTTCAAATAGAAAGTCTACAAGTCAAAAGGTAACCAATAACAAAATCCATATTACATCTTTTGACCTATATTGCGATGCCTTGTAAAATTCTAATTGACTTGAAATTTAAACTCAAAATGGAAAAATATATCTGAAAACTCTTGGTTAAATTTCATCTCGATCCAAAGATAGAGTTGAAAGTTATGCTCGATAGCGTAAAACTGGACATCATAAAATTTTACACCAAAATCTAAATCTAACCTTGCTAGAATCGTATCACCACCGCCACGCACCAGCCCAACAGGAAGATCTTAGTGCACTGCTTTCAACACCACCGCAGAAGCAGTCGTTTAACTGTAAAAAGACACCGCATGTGCCATAAAAATAAGGCAAACGCCTCCCACATTAGCTAACCTATTTTCTCTACCTGTTTTTACCTTAGTCCCCATATTTGTTTAAGTTTTAATTTTGATCCTTTTATACTTAATTGTTCTATATTAGCTGGGTTTTGTTTTATTTTGCAAACCTAAACATCAACTGAGCCCCAAACATTTCCCTCAATTGCAAAATCCTTATATCAAGACATCCAAAATAAATTACCAAGTAAAATCCAAATTAAAACCAATATGAATGAATCAAATTGAAAAAAGTTTGAGGGACAGAAAAAAAAAGAACATGAACTTTTATTTTGACTGTGCACATCAATCTCTAATTTTAGCAAAGAAAAAAAAATAAAAATTTCTTTAATCTTCAAATTAAACCCCTAGGACTCTAATTATTTGAAATCAATAAAATTAAATTTTATTTCACCAAACCAAGCATTTACTGAAAGATAAAATATTTCTTCGACACATCAAAATCCTTATACGCAGGCATGAAAAACAAATAACCAAAACCAATAGTAAATCAAAGCAATGTAATCAAATATGAAGAAAAAATACATTGGAGGATCAAAACATAAAAAATCATGGGGACTAAAAAAACACCCGTTTCACAATTCTGAGAATTGACAGTTGGTTATGGTCATAAAGTTTAAATAAAAAGGAAAATTTGACAAGAGTTTTTAAACATGAAAAAGAAAAGAATTAACAATTTATAATTAGTTGATATGATGTAAGACATGAGAAACGACCGCGAGATTGAATGTTTTCGAAGCTGGTTCGACTTATAAGCAAACACCTAATCATGATTCAAGATTTAAGTAAATTACAAGTAATAGCTAATTAGACTTTTGTCCACTCATTGACCAGCCCTCAAAAGAATCCTGGTCGTTAAACAAAATGCCTACGATAGTCAATAGGCACCAAAACCAAATTTAATCAGAGGGGAATCACACAAATAATTGACGCCAAATGTTTAGTGTTAGAATGGAAGAATGATTGAGTCATTCAAATTTTGCCCTAACATGATTTTCACAGGTTTAACAGTCTCTTAACTCTATCAATAAATGTGCATAAAGGTAACTCTTCCTCCATTTTGGTCTCGAGGTTCTTTTTTTTTTAGATTAACGTGAGTGTTCGAGTTAGTTTGCGTACACTTCGACTAATCTCATGAGTTTTGAAGTTAACGACCATATAAACTTTCAGGAGTCCAGAGAGAACTTAAACTCGTAATCATTGGAAAGTAAACTCAATGCTTGACCAGTTACACTACCCTCAGGATTGGTCTCGACGTTCTTTATTTTTACTATCCCTATCTCGAGCTCCCTATCCCCAACGAGCACCATCCATGGGATTTTTAAATCTTTTGCACGGCTAATGAGCTTATCAAATCTTGTACTCACAAGAAATTCAGATTTCAGCTTGGCTCACCATAGCTTACTAGCCAATTCAGCAGCTAGAGGAACTTTTCAGTTTCCCATGATTCCCAGCAGAACCTAAGTTTCAGTAGGTCGGGTTGTCTGAAAAAAAAAAAAAAACAGGAGATAGTTAGTACATTAGTGCCTCCAATATTAATTTTTGTTATTCTTTCGACACAAAAATGATGGTAATTTATTCAACATGGTGAGCAAATAAAAGTTTACCCCCACAAAACATGGATCATATCAAGCATCTTGAGAATGGTAGAAGCCATTTATTTTAGAACATAAACAAAACTTAGAACATGCCATATAATGGGAGGGTGTGCCACATGTCTAACAAATTATAGAAAGAACAAATGCAGTGTTTCCATTATGAGTAAAGATTTCTTTTATGTCTCAGAAATATTAGCTTTAAAAATCATTAAGATAATAATTGGCGATTTCTTTGGTTGAATTCTGACAGAAGTTCAACACTAAATGATAACAAAGAAATATTAAGACCTTTTCCCGCCCAGATATGTATAGAAATCACATGAAATGCTATTCTCACCTCATTCCGGTCCTTCTGCAGCTGCTCCATTATAGCAAATACTCGCTCAATCCTAAGACTGACCCCAAGAGCTGGAACTGGTTTGGTTCCAAAAATTCCTATAAGGTTGTCATAACGCCCATCAGCAGCAATTCAACCAACCTGTTGACATCACTAACTTAATAATCACTTGGCAAGGATAATTTACATGATAGACAACTTGTATTATCGACTGGAAGGAAAACAATCTAAAGGTTTTAAAAAATAAAAGTGGAAATGATGAGAGAGCCTGCCTCTGACTAATGAGCTACTTGTAGTATTCATCATCAAGAGAAGCTGCAATACACTACTCTGAACAGGCATGGGTTGAATCCAAGCAAATTTTTCTCAACAGAAAAATTAACATATCGAAATCTCAAAGCATTTTACAGGCAGGAAGTGTTTTTGGCTACATGAAATTATAGTACCTTTCCCCAAAAGTACTGAAAGGAAGAAAGGAGGAAAATTTTGAATTCACCCAACCTTCTTCCTTTCATATACTTCCCATTTCCTTCATCCGTTCTTACTAACATAAACTTCTGCATAGTGTGCTCTAAAAAACGCAAATATGGAATGCAGAGTAAGCTGAAGAAATACATATGCTCAACTGATAACTCTCAGTTTATCATTAGAGTTCCATCCCACTATTAATCATTGCTGAGTTTTTCAGATTTTGCCGGACATTCTAAAAGAAGTGCTCTTTTCTAAATAACCTTTATCGTGTTTTTCACATATATGTATTTATCAATTTTGTTTTGAACTCATAATCTTATTAAATTTTTCATGTTATTATTTAGGTGTTTATTTCAAACCATAAAATTATTTGACAAGTCTACAAACTTTCTTTTCTTGTCCATTAACAACAAACCCATCAAGTTGTTCCATATAAACCTTCTCATCAAGGTCATCATTTTAAAAAATTGTTTTCACATATATTTGATGTATTTCAAGCTTATTAATAACTGTAATGACTATTAATATTTTTATGAAAGTTATTCTTGATACATGTGATTATATGTTAAAATAGTTCAAACCTTTTTGTTGTTTAAAACCTTTAATAACAAGTCCAGCTTTATATTTGTCAATAGTGTCATCAACTTTCATTTTTCTTTTAAAGATTCACTTATGGCCAAATGGTTTACTTCTAGGAGGAAGATTCACTTATGACCTAATGGTGTATTTCCAAGAGAAAGATTCACTAGTTTCCATGTATGATTATTTATAATGAATTTAATTTTACTATTGACTATCTCTTTCCAATATGAAGCTTCCAAACAAACATTGCCTTGGAGTAGGTTCAAAGTTTATTTTTTAACAAGTATGTTAAAAAATCAAGACCAATGTTTTGGTTATTTTTGCCTTACTCTTTCTAAACTTTAATTTATCATCTTCTAATTAATGATGATTACTTGAGCTATCCTTAATTATTCTTTTAAATAAATGATTTTCTTGTGCTTCTTTCCATGGAAACAAATTCTCAAAGAATGTAGCATATATTCCTTGATTTCATAATAGTATTAGGATAAATATCTTCAATACTTGACTTGTATACAAGAAATCTATATGTATTACTACTATTATATGTATATCCGATAAATACACAACACACAGTCTTAAGTTTTATCTTGAATTTTTTAGGATCAGATATTACTATCTTTGTAAGACATTCTCATACTTTAAGGTATTTATAGGAAGGTCTTATACATTTTCACAATTCATATGGTGTTTTTTCTTAAAACTTTTTATGGGGTACTTTGTTAAGTATATAATTAGCAGTTAGAATTGCTCCCCAAGTTTCGAGGTACTCTAAAACTTATCAACATAACATTCATCATTTCTTTTAATGTTAGGGTTAATGATTATTTCTAAAATAGGTGCTACCTTTCATTTCAGCCATTTGTTCGATAGTTGGGCTTTGATCACATTATTTTTTATACTCATATTAATAAATATTGATTTAGTTAAATTTAGTGGAATTGTAAAGTAAATATGCTATTATATGAAGTATTCTTTATTTAATTACAGTTTTTCAATCATAATTGAATATACAATTTATAATTTACTTGAATTTGAATTACTATAGTTATAAAAGCAAGTTATATATATATATATATATATATATATATATATATATATATATATATATAAAAAAATTATAATACAAAAAAATGTGACAGATAAACCTCTGTAGTGGTTGGTTTAATTTTATTATACATTTCCAGATAACAAATTCTTTTGTTATAGAATTTAGATATGTAATGATAAAATTCTAATTTTATTTGGCAATAGCTTTAATGATGGGGACATAGGTTATGAAATTGGTCATTTAAAATTTTTATTGTCATGGCTACTTGCTATGAAAATTTCAGGTTTTGAAAATGAAATAATTCAATAAAATTAATTTTCTAATGTTTTTCAAACTATATTTCAAGATTAAAGTTGGATTGATACTTTCCAAGGAGGCAAAAAGAAAAGGAGAAAAAGAGAGAAGCATTGTTATGCTAATGAGAATGGTTTTTTTTTTTAATGCTAATGAGAAATCTAGATTATTTAAAAGGTTGAAAAAGAACAAAATCATATTGGTAGAATAGTTTTATGAAACAAATGGTTTGGATAGTAAATAACAAGACTATCCTTTATATTATATTTTTATAGGAAAAACAATAATATTTTATATGTTTAAAGAAAATAAAATGAAAGGGTTAAATAGAAAATACCATTAGTCAATATGTTCATCAATGAATTGATAATTATACTAATATAGAGCATATTGATTATATCAATATCACATATAGATTTCAAACTAGTGCACTGACAACAAGTCTTTATCAAAAAATAAATAAATTTAATTAACATTTATTAAAGTTTATATCTAAAAAAATAACATCGAGTAAAGTTCTTTGTGTTGACTTATGCTCCAAGTTTCTCAATTAAGATATTTGTGTTGTTGTAGGATAAGACAATTATAACAACAAGAGAGGACAAATTAAGTGTTTCACTAATATTAATAAATAATGCAATTGAATTTAATTAAACATAATAAATATAATAACCAACAACATAATTAAGTGCTTAGAATAACTAGATAAGGAAGAGAATTTGCAAACTCGATTTTTAATGTGGTTCGACAAGTCTACATTTACACATCAAGTACCAAACCCATCTTGAGTATTGTATTCCTTCATTAGGTCAAGTTCATGGGTACAATAGTCACTTAATGAATCCACATCGATATTTTTTCCACTTAAAGATATGTTCTCTTCAAGATTTTTTCTTGGAGAAATTATCTCACCAATACCAAGAGTTTATACTTAACTCTTAAAGGTTTACAAGTGTGATTTTGTTATCACAATTATTTCTCTCAATAGAGTGGATAATACAATTTAAAGTTCTAATATCTTTGTATCTCAAAAGAGAGAACTTAAAGGATTTGAAAGTGTTTAAGTGTAGTGAGAATAAGATTAAATACTCTTGTGCTAGAATATGAATATTTAATAGCATTAATTAGATTATAATCAAGGATTGATAATTTCGATGCATTTTTGCACTTAGAATAATTTGTATATCATATAGATTCTGATTCTTTTATTAAATTTGCAATTACAGAAGCTATTTATATGTTTATAGCAAAAGCTAGTTATTTATAGCCATTATCGTCCCATTGACGACTGAAATAGTCGACCAATTCAAATTGATCAAGTCAATCGGTTGACCGATTCTTACAAAATTCCCATTTTTTTTATCTCAAAATGAATAAATAGCCAACCAGTTCATTTGGTTAAGCCAAATGGTCGACCGATTCATGTAAAATGCTAAATTTATCAATTTTAACCGAAGTGAATTTTTAGAAGCGTCTATGCATTTTTATTAATATTTTTTAATGTATACATAGTGAAGTGTGTGCATCATTTTATTTTATGCTATCAGCATGAGATATACAAATTTATATAAAAGCACTAAAATGAACACTTAATTGTCTTTAGCAAGCTTCCTTCTTGGACTTCTTGATTTTTTTTTATGTAATCCTTCATAATTGTTGATAAGATATTTGTATAAACTTGTTTAAAATTTATTCTCAACCAAACATATTATTAGTTTAATTTTCATATTATTTTTATCATCAAAATATTTATAAAAATATAAATATGTGACCTAAATGTCAACAATTTGGATTCATTTTTTTTTCTATGCTAGGGTAGGATTATGAAATTTCATGGAAGTATTAGAAATATTATGAAAACATGGTTTGGACAGTAAAAACATGCATAAGAATATCCAACCCTCACACAAATATTTTGATTTTTCTTATTTTCTCTTGTTTTTTAATTTTTCTTATTTCCTCATTTTCTTATTATCATTTCTTTAGCTTTGATTTTATTACATTGCTCATTTTATTTTTCATTATTTTATTTTCAATCTTTTTCTTATTTATTTCAATTTTTTTGTGTTTATTCTCTCTTGCTCAAGGCTCACAAAATATTAAAAATCATGAAATACATGCCAATGGTTAACATTTTGAAAAGAATAAGGATGATTGAGAACATGTATTTTTAGGATTTAGAATTTTTATTTTTGTTTTTTGGAAACAATTTATAGTTAGGGTGTTAAAAATAGGTTATGAAAGCTATAACCGGTAAATTTAACATACTTCCAGTGCGTTCGAGAAAAAAATTCTCTTTCCTATCTTTATTCTTTATCTATGTTTTTCTATCTCATCATCCTCTCATCTTTTTTCTCTTATTCTTTGTTCCCATAGATTTGACCCATGTTTTATCTCTTATTTCTTAAGCTTCTAACCCAACTTTATTTATAATCTCTAAAATATCAACCATTTCAATTTTGAAAACCCTTTTTTCTTTTTACCATATTTCATACAAAATGGGTTTTTTCTTGTGAAAATTTATGTATTTGTTAGTTATTTGTTTTATATAAAAAAAGGGTTAGGGTTGCAAGAAATTGTGGAAATAACTAAGTTACTCATGTTAAACATAAAAGGATGACTAGGGTATTGATCTTTAGACTATCTTATTTATTGAAGATGATGTTCTATCTCTTATTTCTTAAGGTTGTAACCTACTTTATTTATAATCTCTAAAATATCAACCATTTCAATTTAGAAAACCTTTTTTTTTTTTTCATATTTCATACAAAATGGGTTTTTCTTATGAAAATATATGTATTTGTTAGGTATATATATTTTTATATATATAAAAGAAGGGTTAGAGTTGCAAGAGATGGTGACAATAACTATGTTACTCATGTTAAACATAAAAGGATGACTTGGGCATTGATCTTTGGACAAAAAATGATTCCTTCTACTTTATTGGTTCCAATTATAATCTTGTCTTGGATATGTAGTTGTTGGCTTTGTGCTAATACTTTTTAGAACAATAACATGGTAGTTTTTGTCTTCATTTGTGATGAATTTTTTTTTTAATTTTGATATTGTATTTAATCCATTTCATTTGAAATATTTTAATATTGCTTTGGTGTTAACTTGAATTTTAGTCAAGTTAATACTGCCAACTATGTATTTGATGAAATGCATTTGAGAAGTTAGCTTTTGGGAGTGTTGATTGCATTAATAATGATAATTAAATTATAAAATATCTTATCGTCCGTAAATTATAGTTTATAGTATGATCATGGTAATTTTTTTTTAAAAAATTATATTTTAATTTTGGATATCGATGAAATTTTTTAATTATTGTATTTATTAATTGGCAGTAAAAACAAATTATTTGTACATGAGATTGAAAGCCAAGTGGACTGGTATTTAATA